>Ga0209542_10010858_pt1 | contig 16292 bp, 12 predicted proteins | sample RifCSPhighO2_01_FD_184028 | JGI IMG/M metagenome (GOLD analysis project Ga0209542, IMG submission 184028) | Soil microbial communities from Rifle, Colorado - Rifle CSP2_plank highO2_0.1 (SPAdes) (version 2) | ecosystem: Environmental > Terrestrial > Deep subsurface > Rock core/Sediment ...
TGCCGATGCGGCCCAAATCCGGCCTTTGTGCGCCTCCACCATGTACTTGGCCACGTAAAGCCCGATGCCCGTGCCGCCGGTATTCACTTTCCTGCCCGATTCGGCCCGGCCGAATCTCTGGAAAAGCTGTTTTATTTCCTCCTTTGAAATCCCTATGCCGGAGTCTTTGACCGCGATTAAAATGCTTTTTGGTTTTTTGGAAAGCAGAACCGAAACCGAGCCTTTCTGCGTGTATTTGACGGCGTTGTCTATGAGATTGTAAATTATTTCGTAAACCTTGCTTTTGTCTATGGTAATTTCCGGAATGCCTTCGGGCTTCTGCCAAAGCAACTGCAGGCCTCTTTTCACTGCATTGTCTTTGAGCGCCTCCACGGCTTCGTCAACCAGAGCGGCCACGGACGCTTTTTCAAATTCAAACTGGACCCGGCCCTGCTCTATGCGCGAAAGGTTCAAAAAGTCGTTGACGAGCCGTATCAACTTTTCGTTTGAAATAAAAACCTTGGACAAAACTTCCGAAATGTTTTGGGGAATCTGGCCGTAAGTCCCTTCCTGAATCATGGAAATATAACCCTTTATGACTGTCAAAGGCGCGCGGAGCTGGTGCGAAACAAAAGACAAGAAGTCCGATTTGAGCTGGTCCAGTTTTTTGAGCTCGGCGTTGGCCGCGGCGAGTTCTTTGGACAGAATTTCAAGCTGTTCGCGTTGACGGACCTCGCGCAAAACACTCTGAATAAGAAGAATGCCGAATGAAAGGACTAAGATGAAAATGGAGCTTCTATAAATTAGAAGATATAATTCTTCGGCAAAAATTATTTCTCCAAAGGAGACTATAGAGAGGCTGAAGATTAAAAGTGAGACCCCAGCGATTTTCAAATTAAAGAATTTGTGCTTTAAAATTGTGTACGAAGTAAGAAGAATAAAAGGAAAAGTGAATAAAGCCCCAAACGGTATAAAACGCACGTCATTAAGACCAACGGTAAAAAAGAAATTAAATGTAATAATTAAAAAGAACATTACTGCTAAACCCCAAAGAACAATCTTTAGGCTTTTCTTTTCCTCCCCCTTTCCTTTTCTGGTCTTTTTAAGAAGCGACCAAATCCCAATAAACACAAAACCTATGCTGACTACCCCAAATAAGATAATGCCTGGTTCCGTAACTGGGGTTGCTATTCTACTTACCGCAGACGTTCTTTCAAAGCCAGAAAAAATGAACGGAGTTAAACTAAGAAAAGCGACAATCGCTGCCACGGGGAAAAGAATAAATCTATAAATTCTTGAAAAAGATACCTTGTCTCGGGGGAATATCTCAAGAAAGGTGTAGAGAGAAAACGCTTGTAAGACCGCAAAGAAAAGTACGAGCCTTAACAACCATAAGGTCAAAACATCGCTACTAAATTGATAACTTATATAATTAAGGACTCCCCAGATAGCTGTTATTATTGAAAAAATCAGAAAAGTCCTATTGCTGAAGTTTCTCCTATCGTTTAAAAAAACTGCGAATCCAAGAACAACGGTTCCAGCAATTGCGATCCCTACAGATAAAAGGTCTAAGTTGGTTAATATTCCCATGCTTGAGTTATTTTAACACTTCCTGAAGAGTCAGTCTCGGACTCCGCGGAGGTTTTTTTGTTGCCTTTCCAAGCCTAAAAAATGCCTGCGGTCTAAATCGCGTACTCAAAAGTGCTTGAAAATTTTTATAATTATCCCCGATTTCAATTGGGGCGGCCCATAATGCAGCAGAAAAACCTCTCTTTTCTGCCTCCAAGGCAATTCTTTCATACAGAAAACCCGTTTTTAACCATGAAGATTTGTCATCATTTTTTGTCGCAATAACTACGACATATGGAGTTCGCTCTTTCAGCAACTTGCTATCGGTTTGTCTACTTAATCTATTCGCATTCACAAAACGCAAAACTATTGGCACAATATATGAAATAAAGGTAGGCACCCCCATTCCATATGCTGGCATACCGACTCTTGAACTGGTGGTATTGTTTTTTACATAACGAGAAAGCTCTTTCCGAAATTCTATATCGTCCATTGCCTCCACCGAAGCTTTCACCGCAACGTCTGCGAGTTTTGCTTTAAGCTCTCTTTCACAAATAAAAAAGTGCACACAGTCTTCTTGAAGATTTTTTATAAAATCTAACAGCTCCTGTATGCGATCATCAAATGCATATGCATACCGACTTGTTATTCTATTCTTTATAGCAAGAAGAGTCTCTGAATTTTGATACTTTATTTCTTTTTCGCCTAAAGTCACTGTTATTTTTCCGTCTACGACATCTACAGACGGTTCAAAGCCAAACGCTTCCGAGGCTTGTCTTATATTTTCAGCCGCGCATCCTAAACTTATAAAAAGCTGGCGATCCTGCCTGTCGCCATGAATAAGTCTTCTTGTAAAATCTGGGCTAATTTCTATTTTTTTTTCTCCAAAGGTAAACTGCCACGGTTGACTATTATGGCTTGACGGGGCATAAGTCCCGTATTCTATTATTTTGTTTATTGTTTCTCTGTCAACCATCTGTCTGATTTTAATAAATTAATGATAGCAGAAAAATAAAAAAAGCGGGATACATGAGTATCCCGCTTTTGATTCATCAATCCCTTTTATTTCCGGAAATGATAATTTCGTAAAGCCTAGACTTTTTTGTTTTTGTATGGTGTATGTTGACGAATACTGATACAGATTATATAATAGCAGCGAAAGTCAGAAAGTTTGTTTACAACCTTCTACCCTTCAAGAGGTAATACAAAAATGAACAAGGAAAACCTACTTGTTTACTCGTCCGGAACGCCAAGTATCGACAATACTGAATTCGAAGTTGTTGAACGCAAGGGCATTGGTCATCCAGACACCCTCTGCGACACAATCGCAGAAAAGGCGTCGCAGGCGTACTCGCAGTACTGCTTGAAACGCTACGGCGTCATCTTACGGCATATGGTCGACAAGATTGCACTGTCGGGCGGTGCTACCAAGGTCAGATTCGGCGGCGGCGAAATACAGAAACCGATCAGGCTTTATCTCAACTGCCGATTTACTCGAACCTACCAACAAGAAACCATTCCATATCTTGAAATCGTCAAAGAGACGGTCTACAAGCACTTTGGGGATGTTTTACCGCTTCTCGATCTGAACCAGTGGCTCATGATCGTAGACAATACTCATTTTGCACCTGGCCCCGGTGTCGTGTACGAAGATGATGGATCGACACAGAATGAACGCCAGTTCTTCTTCGATATACCACAGAAGGAGTTCGCAATCTTCCATGACAACAGCTTGCGTTCGAACGACACCTCGACGACCGTAGCTTATAGCCCGCTCAGTGCCACCGAGAAGATCGTGATGCTCATCGAGACCACGCTGAATGGGAAGGAGTTTAAAAGACTCCATCCGTATGTCGGCACGGACATCAAGGTCATGGCCAGGCGCATGAAAAACCGTATGGACATCACCGTCTGCATTCCGTTCGTCGCAGCATGCACCCCGAGTAAGGAATTCTACTTCGAAAAACTAACGCTGACGGGAAGCGCCATCGAGAGCGGTGATGAAGGGGTCGTTGGCCGAGGCAACCGATACAACGGGGTCATTTCGTTTACTCGGCACATGAGCATGGAGGCTTGCTGTGGCAAGAATCCTGTCTACCATGTGGGCAAGCTCTACACCGCCATTTGTTCTCTCATTTCGGATGAGATTTTCCGTCTCGTCGGACTTGAAACGTACGTGTACCTCACATCACAAATTGGGAGAAGTTTGTCGGATCCTTGGTCCGTCTGTATAGAAGTTTGTGGCGATGATACAACATCTGCCCAACGCCAGATAATCGAAGCAGTCGTCGAACGCAACCTTGCCAACGCTAACGAAACCACCCAGAAAATCGTGAAAGGAGAATTAAATCTGTTCTGAAAGGAACAATCCCACAGTACCCATGTCACAAAGACATGGGTACTTTTTTAATTATAAATTAAAAGATTCCCCAGAACCGACTTCTTTTCGTGTGCCATCAGTAAAATAAATGACGCACGACTTAATGCCGACGCACAATGCGAGGCCTTTTTCTACAACCATACCAGTTTCTTCTGGCAAACAAATAATTGGCAGATTATTGCCTACCGCCCACGCTTTAAATCGGTCATTTTGTTTATCTTTAAAATGAGGGGCTACTGAAAAATTATTAAGAAAGTTAAATCCAAGTACATCCTTTAGGTTTACCTTATTTTCATCATCGTGAGTGTCAATTCTTTTCCCCATGATAACTGCTCCTGCGCTTCCTCCATAGACCTGTCCCCCGTTCTTTAAGTATTGAACCAATATATCAGAGAATCCTGAATCTTTAAGCTCCTGCATCAAGCTCCATGTGTTGCCACCACCAATATATATTCCATTAAAATTTTTCAGAGTTTCAAGTTGATATTTTGATAGATTATCTGCAGTCTCAAATTGAATATCTGTTCTATCATGAAACTTTATAACGTTTTTCATCCATAAATAAACGGTAGGATAAAGCTTATGGCCACGAAGTGCTATAGGTATGTATAAAAAACGCCCATTCTTAGGTAATGTGCTAAAAAAAAATTTGTCGAGGGGAAATGATTGCTTCTCATTGCCTCCCCCCGACAAATATATTCGGCTGTTCTCCTTTATGTTTTGCATGTTTGTATCGCTTTGCGCAACTCGTAAATGTTAGCGTTGCAAGTATACACCAAGCGGTTGAAATAGGCTTCTGTCGTCTCATCGCGAGGCGGCGGAAGTCTTAACATCTCGCAAACTTTCAGGTTGACGAATCTCTCGATTTCCAAACGAGCGAGTTGAACGGCAGTTTCTCGGTTGTTGATCGACGGTTTAATGAATTGCGCCCAGTAATCGAAATAATACGCCAAAATGTTATACACATCCGCACCGTAGTATTTTTCACCAAGCACTTTTGCAAACCGTCTAAACTGAAGACCCGGGCCCTTATTTGCTGCCTGCACGCCACAGAGAACAAGAAGTGCAATTGTCCGACATGAATCGAACATTTTTCGCGATCCGCTCGCTCGTCCTTGACCCCGAAAAGCCGATGCCCTTTATCTGAGAAAGGAACGGGGAAGGCATACATCACCAAAGCGCCGAGCAAGAAAGACCAAACGCAAAGCAATACCAAGCCAATAATTCGAGCCTTCATCAGAAAACCCTCCGGTTTGGGGATAGATTGTAGAGTTCAAATACTTTGGGAATCTATCAAGTAACCTATCACAATTTCAATAAGATGTCAATCTTTACTCCACTTTTTTCATCTACTTTTTTAATTCCATTTTTGAAACTTCAGGCAAATATTTATTCTTTGGATATTTTTTTGTCAATGAGGTACCGGTCGAGTACCATTACAAGTACCAGAAAGTGTCAAGGATGCGCCCTTCCAGTACACAAATTTGTGTGGAGGCATAATTTAGGGTAGAATTTTCTCCATGAACACAGTACGATTCGATACACTCGAACAATATAAAAACAAAGAAATCACGCTCTTTGGCTGGGTGCACAAGATCCGTGAGATGGGAAAAATCGTTTTTCTCGATATTCGCAACGCGGAAGGCGTGATGCAAATGGTGGTTGACGAAAGCGTCGCGAAGGAAGCATATGTGACCGCGAAAGCGTTGAAACGCGAATCAGTTATCGAGATACGGGGTACTCTTTGCGCACGTCCGGAGAAACTCGTAAATAAAAAGATAAAAAGCGGTGAATTTGAACTACAAATAAGCGCCATCGTCGTCCTTAATCTGTCAAAAGATACTCCCCTTGATGTCTCAAAAGACACACGTGAGGTACATGAAGAGGTGCGCCTAAAGTATCGCTATCTCGATCTGCGCTCGGAGCGAATGCATCGGAATATCGCTATGCGAAGCAAGACAATTCATTTTATTAGGAATTATTTAATTGATCAAAACTTCTATGAAATAGAAACACCGATGCTCACGAAGGGAACGCCCGAAGGCGCGCGCGAGTTTATTGTTCCCTCTCGAATCTACTCTGGAAAGTTTTATGTTCTTCCGCAATCACCTCAGCAACTTAAGCAGCTTCTTATGGTTGCGGGATTCGAACGGTATTTTCAAATCGCTCGATGCTTCCGCGATGAAGACACGCGTGGTGACCGCCAGCCAGAGTTTACCCAACTCGATCTCGAGATGAGTTTTGCGGCGCAAAAGAATGTCATACACCTTACCGAATCGCTCGTCATTGAATTAGTGAAAAAGATATTTCCTGATAAAAAAATACAAGCAACTCCTTTTCCGCGCATGTCGTGGGATGAAGCGCAAAAAAAGTATAAAAGCGACAAACCGGATTTGAGAAAGGATAAAAAAGATGAACATACTCTCGCTTTCCTTTGGGTAACCGATTTTCCTCTTTTTGAGAAATCAGAAACAGACAAAAAGCTTGTTTCTTCTCATCATCCGTTCACGGCTCCCAAGGGTGAAGACGCGAAACTCCTTAATACGAAGCCCGAAAACATTCGAGCAGAGGCCTACGATCTGGTATTAAACGGCTTTGAAATAGGCGGGGGAAGTATTAGAATCCACAATGCTGAATTGCAGAAAAAGATTTTTGAAATCTTAGGGCTTTCTGCAGATGAAGTAAAAGAAAAGTTCGGGCACATGCTCGAAGCGTTCGAATTCGGCGCACCTCCACACGGCGGCATCGCTCTCGGACTTGACCGATTGTTCGCTATTCTCCTCGGCGAACCGAATATCCGAGAAGTCATTGCTTTCCCGAAAACAGGAGACGCGAAAGATTTGATGATGGGCGCGCCCTCGCCACTTCCTGAAAAAACGCTTAAAGAAGCGAATATTACTACGCTGAAGAAAAATAACCGAGAAAGCTTTTGATCAGATTCGCGATAAAAAGATGAAAGTATTATATATTGCGGATATTTTGAAAAATATAAACACAGAAAAAAGATTACCAGAATCTAAAATTTTAGGCTGGCTAAAATCAAAAAGACATCTAGGAGGAATTATTTTTCTAGAAATAGAAGATTCTACTGGAAGTGTTAAGGTAATTGTAGAAAGAAATCATATAGAGCTAGACGGTTTTAATACAATTCTCAAAATGCCGCGCGAATCATGCGTAGAAATTCTTTTCAAAATGAGAAAAGTAAAAGATACTCTACAAAAAGAACTTATTGCAAGAAAAATTAAAATTATTAGCGAAGCAACCTTACATGTTGATCCTTATCCAAGGGATAATTTTACTGATATATTTAACGAAAAACATAGCGAAAAACAAATTGATTCTTTGTTAAAAAGGCGACACTTATTCTTAAGAAATCCTAAACTAAAAGCAGTTATAAAAATCAAAGCGATTTTACTGGAAGCTATTAGAAAATACCTAAAAGCAAATAAATTTCTAGAAATTGATACCCCAATCTTAACTCAAGCCACTCTCTATAGAGATAGTAATACTTTTGAGGTAGATTATTTTGGTACAAAAACTTATCTTTCTCAATGCGCTGGTTTATACCTTGAAGCAGCCCTTCCCGCTTTTGAGAAAGTATATACGATAACACCAGCTTTCAGATCCGAGTTAAGTAAAAGCCCAAGGCATAACCCTGAATTTTGGCATGCAAAAGCCCAGTTGGCATTTTGCAATTATGAAGAAATGATGAAATTTGTCGAAAATATGCTGTATAATATCGCAAAACATATTAGTAAAAAGGCAAAAACTGAATTAAAAATATTAGAAGTTGTCATTGATTTAGAAAAACTTAGACCGCCATATCCTAAAATAAGTTACACGGAAGCCTTAAATTTTTTAAATAAGAAAGGTCTAAATCTCAAATGGGGTACGAGCCTAAATGAAAAAGCTGAAAAAGTCATTTCACATAGGTTTGATAAACCGGTATATGTTACTGGCATGCCTCGAGCCGTAGAACCATTTCCTTATTTAGTAGATGATTTAAATCCACGTAGCACAAAAACAGCGGATTTGATAGCTACTGATGGGTACGGAGAGATACTTGGTATAGCCGAATTTATCTATAAACCAGATGAACTTATCAAAAGACTTAAAGAGTGCGGAAAATTTTCTGAAATTAAAAGATTTGAATGGTATCTTGAATTAAAACAATATGGGTCCGTCCCCCATAGTGGATTTGGTATGGGGGTTGAGAGGGTATTACGATGGCTACTAAAACTACCACATGTACGCGATACTTTTCCATTCCCACGACTCTACCATCGCAAGCCTTACCCATAGAATTATTTAGTATTCCATTATCTATACTTTCTTAATTCCATTCTCGAAACTTCGGGCAAATATTCATTCTCTGGATATTTTTTAATACCTGTCTTGATAAAACCGCATTTTTCATAAGCTTTTATGGCTCTTAAGTTATTTGGTCTAACTTCTAAATAAATTCTAAAAAATCCAAGACGCTTTGCTTTTTGCATGAGAAGTTTAATTGCCTTAAAGCCATAACCTTTCCCCCAGTACTTTTTCTCACCAATAACTATCTGCGTTTCATGCCAACTATTTCTTCTTTTGGCTAAAGATATATGCCCAATCGTTTTTCCGTCCACAACTATCATAAAGTGATAATCGTTTTTACTTTCTAAAATAGCCTGAAAATATTTGTCAATTTCTTTATCTGAAATTTGCTTCAAAACACCGCTCGTCAGTTTAAGCAGGCTCTTGTCTATCCACCATTTACCAAAATACTTCTTATCGCTGTATTTAAGATTTCTTAAATAAACTTTACTCATAAATAAAAACGGGGCTGAGATTGGAGTAGCTTCGACTCTGACATCTTCTGGCAACTATCCATTTTACCTCCAGTAAAACTTAAAGTTTTTTAGATTTTTCAGTTAAGTTTTTCATATATCTAAAATTATGATTAAGCCTCTACTTAAGAATTCTTAATCTTTTTCAGGAATTTTTTGAAAGCCGCCGCTCGCGCGGTCTTGCTTTTTGTCGAATGATAGCCCGGCTCAAAAATGGAATCAAAATTTACTTCATATCTTCCGGAATCAAGTTCATCTCCAATGATAATTTTTCTTGCAAGATAGCTCAAAACAACCCCGCATGTGGTTGCAGCCGTCCCGAGCTGAGGCCACGAATAAAGAGACTTCCCTACCTCTAAAACCGACTCAAGCATTCGAGGCACTGCTAGATTGGCGCCAGCCATCTTGGCAATCACTTTTGGGAGGTCTTTGGGTGAAATGTTTTTAAAGTCTTCCAGCCTCACATCTCCCAAAATTCCGTGAAGTATCGGCAGATTTTTCTTTAAATCGTAGCGTTCAATATCAACTATTATGCCATCACCGTTGTCCGCGGCCATGATAACCGGAATACGATATTTTTTTGCCAAAAATCTGGCCTTTATTTTAAAATATGGATTGTCCATCTCTTCAATTAAAACATCCAGCTTGGGTGAAAATATGAATTTTTCTATATTGCTTTCGGTCGCGCCCTCCTTAAAAATCTCAACTTTGGCATAAGGATTCATTTCATAAATCTGGCGCGCAACCGATATGACTTTTGGCGTGCCGGCGTCCTGAAACCCTGTCCGGATTCTATTCAAATTTGAGGCGTCAATCGAATCCGGGTCCGCCAGTTTTATTCTTTTGGATCCCCCAGTCATGGCAATGGTCAGGGCGACCTGACTCCCCACGCTCATCCCTAAAATTCCGACAACGGCATTATAATATTTCTCCTGCTCACTCGCAGTAATCAGATTACGGTTTCTGCCGGTCCGAACTTCCTGATGAAGTTTTTCCGGTAAAAAATGGACTAGCCGGCCTGACCACGGAAAATAAAACCAGTTCCCCATTTCTTCCATCGGCTTCCCCTTGCAATGCTCTTTTACAAATTTTTCAAAATCGCGACGGTACTCTTTATTAAAGCGATATTTCGGATTTTTTAACAAAAAAATTTCTCCTAATGACTCTGAGTAGCGGTCAGCAACAAAAACTTCTTTTTTTTTAACAAAACGAATGGCCTTTTTGTAGCTTAACTTGACTGGCTTAAATGATTTTCTGTCTATTGTCTCTTTTATTTTTTTCATATCACTTTATTACCCATTTTTGCTTCCCCTTGCCACTAAAGTAAAGAGGGTGTTCGTAAGGCCAAAAAGCAATTTTGGGGACTGCCCTACCTCCTTTTTGGTTATGGAATACGGACCTAAATTCCGAGTTCTCTTTAAGAAGCTTTTCCAGAATTATATCTGTCGTCATCCGTCTGAAGGATTTAGATGCTTTTTTAACGCCCTTTTTAAATTCGATGTTTATTTTTAAAAACTGGTTATAATTCTTGTCATTTTCCACACTCATTGAGAACTTGCCTGTAAGTTTGCCCGCGATTTTAACCGAAGTCAGGGCTCTTTTTACGGTTTCGGGATAGATATTCGCTCCGGCCAGACTTACCGAAAAGTCCTTGCGTTCAAAAACATATACAAAAGGCAGGCGCCAGACGCTGTCGGCTATATTACGCTTTTTGGTTTCGCGGTCAAAGTCTAATCCAGCAAGAGAAAAATTTTGAACCATTTCATCAAAGTCAATGATACCACCATAATCTTTCAGATCGTATCTGATTAAAGGCAAGCCGCTGGCCGCGGTGCAAATCAATCCGCCGTCAACTTCTTCAAAGAAAAACATTTCCGGGTCGTATTGGGCCAAAGTCGGCAGTCTGCCTTCATTATTTCTAAATACCATATCAAAAAACTTCTTATTTTTTACGGCCATTTTTCTTATCATCACGGCCAGCGGAGTCTCGTGGGCCAAGGTACCCTGGTCCACCGTCCCGTAGTGATTCAGGGTCCCCTTGAACGGATTTTTAATGCCACATTTTTTGATAATATAATCCCTGAATTCCTCGCTGAATGCCTCGGCCGAAAAAACAAATCCTATATCGTAATCTTTCCAAGAAATCCCTTCTTTTTCGCCCTCATCAATAACGTCTTTCACAAAAGGAGGATAACCGCCTATTATAAGCTGCTCAAATTCATGCCCAAGCCGTTTTACGGCCTTGAATATCTCGTTTTTGTTCAAGCCCGGATTTATGATACTTAATTTATACTTTCCTCTCTCCGCAAGAAGCTTGACCGCTTCATAAGTAAAAATTCCGCCGATCCAAACGCCCAAAGCGAAGCAGTTGACGTAGAGCGTGGATTTTTTATGGATGTCAAAATTGGCGCGCAAGTAAAGCTCGGCAGTGCCCGCGTACTGCAAATCCTGAGAGTGCTCGCGCGGAAAATAAAACGGCTCTCCGGTTGAGCCAGAAGTTGAAGCAATAATCCATCTCTTCTCGGAAAATTTTCCATTCCAGCTCAAGCTCGCAAAAGAGTGCCCGCGCAAATAGTTTTTTTTATCGGTAAAAGGGACTTCTTTAAAATCTTTGATTGTTTTTATTGATTTATGCCGAATGCCGCGCTTTTTAAGAAAATCTTTGTACGCCGGAACGCGCTCCGCGGCTTCGTGAAAAAGTTTTAAAGCCCTTGACTCTCCTTTTTTAACCCATAAATTCGCGGGTTCAAACTTTAGTTTTTTAAGAAGAATCTTGGGGTCTGAATATTTTTCCGGTAAAAATCTTATCATGCGCTCATCAACGTTTATTGAATATTTTCTCGGCAAGCTCGTCGGCAACGACGCTTGTCGGCTTGCCGGTTTTTCTGCTGACTTTAATAACTTTCTTCAGCGTATCTTTTATTTTAACTATTTTTTTGACAATTGTCTTTTTGGACGGATGGCGGCTTAGTTCTTCGGCAACGCTGATTAGACCTCCGGCGTTAACAATGTAGTCGGGCGCGTAGAGTATGCCTCGCCTTTTAAGAATGCGGCCCGCCTGACTGTTTTCAAGCTGGTTATTGGCCGAACCTAGAATCAATCTTGCCTTTACCCTTTTTGCGGTTTTTGAGGTCAGGACTCCGCCTAGAGCGCAAGGCATTAAAACGTCAACCGCTTGAAATAAAATCCTGTCAGGGCTGACGTATTCGGCGCCGGGCAGGATCTTTTTTGCCCTGGCTACGTTTTTTTTATTTAAGTCCGAAATAAAAATCCTGCGCGGTTTTTCTTTTGAAATAAACTTGAGAACATTCATGCCTGTTTTGCCTAGCCCGGCCAGAGCAAAACTTCTCTGAGAAAAACTTCCTACCCCGAATACCTCTTTGAGCGCGGTTTTTAGCGAAAAATAAATGCCCAAAACTGTATAGTATTCGGGGTTAAACCTGGTTCCTATGACGAAGCGGGTCTTTTTCTTTAAGAATCTTACATCGTCCATATTCAAACCTACGTCGGAGCCGGTAATGAAGTCCCCGCCAAGCTTGTTTAGTTCTTCAGCGTAAGCCGCAAGAATTTTATTTTTTTCCGCATGAGAACATTTTGCAGGCGCCATAATAACTCCCTTGGCTCCGCCGTAAGGCAGGCTGGATATCGCGGATTTATAAGTCATAAGCCGCGCCAAATTTGTGGCGTCTTTGAGAGCTTCGGCCTCGGAACGGTAATGCCAAAACCTTGTCGCGCCAAGCGAAGGATAGTTTTTGCGTTTTTTGTGCATGACAATAAAGCCCTTTAATCCTGTTTTAGGATTACGAAGAAGCTTTATTAACTTGTATTTTGACGCCTCCTTAAACCCTTCCGGATTTTTTATTTTCACCCAATAACCATAACATAAATCCTATAAAAACGAAAGGTTGTGCCTGACGCGGAAATCCAATACACAAGGGATACCAACGGCGCCCCGCAACTGCAGGGCGCCGTTTTTCTTTATCTTGTAAATCCCTTATAAAATGCTAAAATAAATAATTCCGCCCGTAGCTCAATGGTAGAGCAGCTGCCTTTTAAGCAGTTGGTTCCAGGTTCGAGTCCTGGCGGGCGGACACTTTAAAAAATCTGTTTTTACGCCCGGCGCATTATTAAGAACAGCGCCGGCAATGGCAAGACCAGCCACCAGAAAAAGGCGCCGGGCGAAACGAATAAAAATTGCACCACGGGCGAAAAAGTGAAAAGTTCAACCGAAGGCAAAAGCCTGAAAGCAAAACTGGCGAAAAATCCAACCTCCAAAAACGACAAAAGCAAAATCTGCCACAGCCGGCCCGACTCCGGCCTGTAAGGGAAAACGAATTTTGAGAAGAAAAACGAGAGAATCAAGACCAGGCCCGCGAATATCCCGACCCTCCACAAAAATATTTCCAAAAGCCCTTTGCCCCGGGTAAAGGTCTCAACAAAAGCTAAGTTTTCAAAAATAAGCGCGCCGGTGTAAAGGGCAAAAAGCACGGCAACCAGCCTTGAGCGCCCGGTGGTCAGCCCGTAAAAGACCCCTGCTGCGAGAAAAACAAACAAAGCAATTATGTCCCACGAAGGACCGTTCAAAACGCCGGTTATGGAATCAAGATTTGGCATTAGTTTTCACTAGAACCCCTCTTTTTTCAGCTCCTCAATAAGCTCTTTTGCTTTTTTGGACAACTTTTTTGGGTTCTTCACTTTAATTCTGATAAGAAGGTCTCCGCGCGCGCCCGCGTGCTTGGGAACCCCACGCCCTTTGACGCGCAAAACGTCTCCGGAATCCACGCCCTGCGGAATTTTTATTTTTATTTTTCCGTCAAGCGCGTTTAAAACTTTATCTTGGCCCAAAAGCGCGTCCGAAAGCGGAATCTCAAAATTAGTCATGATGTTTGAGCCTTCGCGCCAAAAATCCGGATGAGATTCCACATGAATTTTAACATACAAGTCTCCCGCAGAGCCAAGGCGTGCGGCCTCGCCCGCGCCGGAAATCCTTATCATCTCGCCGTCCAAAATTCCGGCCGGAACGCCTATTTCAATCTCCTCTTCCTGCCTCAAAACTCCTTCGCCCGAACAAGTCTTACAGGGATTTTTGATGACCTCTCCCCTGCCTCTGCACTTCCGGCACTCGGAAAGGCTGGTAAAAGTACCGAAAAAAGATTTTCTGGCTTCTCTCACGGTGCCCGAGCCTCCGCAAACGTCGCAGGAAGATTTTTCGCTCCCGGACTCCGCCCCCGAGCCGCCGCACGATTTGCAAACCCCGCTTTTGGTCAAAAGAACCTTGCGGTTCGCGCCGAAAACGCTTTCGCTGAAAGAAACCACTATGTCAATTGAAATGTCGCGGCCGCGCTTCCTCCGGCGTTCACCCGAAAGGCCGGAACCGAAAATGGTGTCAAAAATATCGGTAAAATCTCCGCCAAATCCTCCCTGCCCTGAACCGAAATCGCGCCAGACATCTTCCCAGCCCGAGGCTGGTCCGCCTTGGGCGGAAAAGCCGCCAGCCCCCCAATGCACTTTTCCGAATCGGTCGTATTCCGAACGGCGCTTCTCGTCGCCTAAAACATAATAAGCCTCGTTTATTTCTTTAAACTTGGATTCGTCTCCGCCTTTCTTGTCCGGATGGAATTTGTGGGCGAGCTTGCGGTAAGCTTTTTTTACGTCTTCTTTTGAAGCCGAGCGCACAATGCCCAGAATTTCGTAATAATCGCTCACAGGTCTTCGTGGTCAACGTCGCGGGCCTCTTTATCCGTCTTTTCTTTGTCCGCGCCGGGGTTTCCGGGATTATCCTTAGGCTGGTCTTTCGCGTTTTTGTACAAAGCTTCGCCGGCCTTTGACAGGGCCGAGGAAAGTTCATCTGTCGCCTGTTTTATTTCGGAAGCCTGCTGGCTTTCGTCTTTTATTTTTTTCAATTTGGCAATGGCTTCTTCCACGGGCTTTTTTTCGCTCTCGCTCATCTTGTCTCCGGCGTCCTTGATTGTTTTTTCGGCAGTGTAGACAAGGGCGTCGGCGGAATTTTTGGCTTCAACCAATTCTTTTTTCTTGCGGTCCTCCGAAGCGTGAATTTCGGCGTCTTTTTTCATTTTTTCCACTTCGTCTTTTGAAAGCCCGGACGACGCTTCAATCCGTATTGACTGCTCTTTTTGCGTTGCCTTGTCTTTGGCTTTCACTGAAAGAATGCCGTTCGCGTCAATGTCAAACGAAACCTCAATCTGGGGCAGACCGCGCGGAGCCGGAGCAATACCGTCAAGGATAAACCGGCCGAGAGTCTTGTTGTCCGAGGCCATTTCGCGTTCGCCCTGCAAAACATGGATCTCAACCGAGGTTTGGCTGTCGGCTGCGGTGGAAAAAACCTGGGAGCGCGACACCGGAACGGTTGTGTTTCTTTCTATTATCTTAGTGGAAACCCCTCCCAGGGTTTCAATGCCCAAGCTCAAAGGCGTAACATCCAGCAAAAGTACGTCCTTCACGTCGCCCTGCAAAATGCCGGCCTCAACCGCCGCTCCTGCGGCCACGACTTCGTCGGGATTGATGGATTTGTTGGGCTCTTTGCCGAAAAGCTTTTTGACCGCTTCAACCATTGCCGGCATTCTGGTCTGCCCGCCGACAAGTATTATTTCGTCAATGTCGGCCATGGCGAAACCGGCCGCCTTTACGGCCCTGTCCGTTATTTCAATTGAACGGTCCAGGTAATCTTTGACCAAATTTTCCAGTTTGGCCCTGCCGAGCTTGAGCAAAAGATGTCTCGGGCCGGAAGAATCGGAAGTAATGAAGGGCACGTTTATTTCGGTTTCGGGCGTGCTAGAAAGTTCGTGTTTGGCTTTTTCGGCAGCCTCTTTCAGCCTCTGCAAAGCAAGGGTGTCTTTTGAAACGTCAATGCCGGACTCTTTTTTGAACTCTTCAATCACCCAGGAAATTATGCGCTGGTCGAAATCGTCTCCTCCCAAGTGGGTGTCGCCGTCGGTCGCTTTGACTTCAATGACGTCGTCTCCGACTTCAAGCACCGAAACGTCAAAAGTGCCGCCTCCGAAATCGTAAACGACTATCTGCTCGTTCTTTTTTTTGTTGAAACCGTAAGCCAAGGCCGCGGCGGTGGGTTCGTTTAAAATCCTGCGGACTTTGAAACCCGCGATTTCTCCCGCGTCTTTGGTCGCTTTTCTCTGGGAATCGTCAAAATAGGCCGGCACGGTAATTATGGCCTCGTCAATTTTGGCGCCGAGCTTGGCTTCGGCGTCGGCTTTGAGCTTGCTTAAAATCATGGCCGAGACTTCCTCCGGCCTGTACCATTTTTCTTCTCCCAAAGACGCGGTCATTTTAACTTCCACTCCCCCGTTCGCCGATTCGCGGATATCATAGGGAATAAGCTTCTTGTCTTTCTGCACTTCTTCGTCCGAAAATTTGCGGCCTATCAGGCGCTTTACCGAAAAAACAGTGTTTTTCGGATTGGTCACGGCCTGCCGTTTGGCCAGGAGTCCCACCAGCCGGTCGCCCGGTTTTGAAATCGCGACTACCGAAGGCGTGGTGCTGTTGCCTTCCGTGTTTTCTAT
>Ga0209542_10010859_pt1 | contig 16292 bp, 11 predicted proteins | sample RifCSPhighO2_01_FD_184028 | JGI IMG/M metagenome (GOLD analysis project Ga0209542, IMG submission 184028) | Soil microbial communities from Rifle, Colorado - Rifle CSP2_plank highO2_0.1 (SPAdes) (version 2) | ecosystem: Environmental > Terrestrial > Deep subsurface > Rock core/Sediment ...
TCCCATTTTTTTGGCTTTTTCTGCGGCTTTTATTATGTTTGAAGAATTTCCGCTTGTTGAAAGCAGAATCAAAACATCACCTTCGTTTCCAAGCGCTTCAAGCTGCCTTTCAAAAATTGCATCAAAGCCATAGTCATTTCCAATTGCAGTTATCGCAGACATATCAGATGACAATGAAATTGCAGGCATTCCTTTTCTTTCGATTTTATATCTTCCTGTAAATTCTGCAGCTATATGTGATGCCTGTGACGCGCTCCCGCCATTTCCTGCAAGAAGTATTTTTCTTTTGTTCTTTAAAGCATTAATAACAAGATTGGCAGCTTCCTCTATTTGAGGTGTTAATTTCATTGATTTCTTTTTTGTTTCAATGCTTTCTTCAATCATTGAGGTTATTGTTTTTTTCATTTTTACCATTTAGTATGCATTATTCATACTATTAAATTTAGTTGTCTATATATAAATCTTTCGGTCTAAAGCATATACTCTAGAATATAAAAGATTAAATAGTCATACTTTATTATACTTAGTACTACTATGAAAAAAGCCAAAATAGCCATATCATTGGATGCTGAATTGTTAAAAGCAGTGGATTTAAAGATAGATAATTCCATAATAAGGAGCAGATCTCAGGCTATTGAGTTTTTTCTTAAAAGGGGATTGCAGGAAGGATCTGTTGACACTGCAGTATTGCTTCTAAGGGGAGACCATCAGCAGCTGGCGCTTAAATCCGTGCATGGAACTTCATTAATAAGCCGGCAGCTGGAATTTTTTTCCAAATGCGGAATAAAAAAGGTGTATATTGTAACACAGTACACAAAAAACATGAACTCCATATTGAGTGAGGCTAAAAAATCAAGCATAAGCGTCGAGATTGTTGAAAAACAGGCAAAGGGAAATGCAGAAGCGCTATTGGCAATAAAAGAAAAAATAAGCAGCAGCTTCATAGTGATGTCCGGCGACACGTACAATAATTTTGATTTGATAAAGATGATAAAAAAGCATTCTTTATCTGAAAAGCTCGCGACAATGGGCCTTATGACAAGGGAAAAGGCCAGCAGCTACGGCACAGCGATTCTTGACGGGGATCTTGTTGTTGATTTCGAGGAAAAGCCGAAACATTCTTCAACCAACATTGTCAATGCCGGCATCTACATTTTCAAACCGGAAATTTTTGAGCTTTTTGACAGCGTTGTTTCTCTTGAAAAAGACCTTTTCCCGAAAATTGCCAGGCTGAAGCAGCTTGCCGGCTTCTTTACTTATGGAGAATATCTACATTTTGTTGGCTGACAAAACAACATTTATATATTGATATTTTTTCTTAAGAATTATGCCAAGGCTTTACAGCAATCCGTGGAAAAACAAGCTGAATATTAAGAGCAAGCTAAAATATTATATCAGGGATTCATTCTACAGGTGGCTTCTTAAAAGATACTGCAAAAACTGCAAAACAGTTCTTGATGTTGCCTGCGGCCCGGGCCATTTCATGAAAACAGCTGAGTCTATGGGATTCAAGGCCTATGGAGTTGACGCTGATGAAAGGTACAGAGCAAAAAATGTCATGATAAAGGATTTATGGAAAATGAAAGGCAGGTATGATATTGTTTTCAACAGCTTCATCCTTGAGCATATGGATGACCAGGAAAAATTCATCAAAAGGATGGCATCGTTATCAAACGGGATTGTGATAACAATCAGCTCTTATCTTACAAAAGAATTTTACAATGTTCCTGACCACACAAGGCCGGTTACAAAAATTTCTGTAAGGTGGCTATTCAGGAGAAATGGCTTTCGCAACCTGCTTTCAATCCATATCCCGTTCTGGCACGCTGTCATTGTAGTTTCAAAGAAAGTTACTGCGAATGAGAATGACGGCGAGGCAAAAAAAATAAGAAGTGGTTTTTGGTAAAAAATTATATAAGCTTTTCAACTTCTTTCAGAGCATCATCCACGCTTATGTTCTTCATGCATTTCTGGTAATCGTTGCTGTTTTTTGGGTACATGCAGTCAGGAACCTGCCCTTTATGAACATTTATGCACGGGCTGAATTCGCAGTTGTATCCTTTGTAAAGGCCGATATTTCCTTTACCTATTGGGCCAAATCTCAATGGAATGTTTGGTCCGAATAATCCAAGAGTCTTTGTCCCCTGCGCTGCTGCAATATGCATAGGTCCGGAATCATTTCCTATAAACAGCTTGGATTTTTCTATAAGATAAAATAGCTCCTTAAGTGTTATTTTGCCTGTAGAATTTATTGCGCTGGTTTTTTTCTCTATTCCTTTGATTATAGTTTCAACCAGCTGATTTTCATCTGATGTTCCGACAAAAATTATTTTTGCATTGTGTTTTGAGATTATCTCGTCGCAAAGCTCTGCGTACCTTTCAAGAGGCCATATCCTTGACTTGGCCGACTCTGCAGCGCCTGGTGCAACGCAGACAAGGAAATCTTTTTTTCCGATTCCGTTGATTTTCAGGAAGTTGTCCACGTTATTTTTGTCTTTTTTTGAGTAGTGGATTATTTGAAGGGATTTTATTTTTGGAATATTATCAAGGGCCCTGATAAGATCCAGAAAAGTTTCTGATGCATGCTGCTGGTCGTTGTATCTTATTCTTATATTGTAAAGCTTTGACCTTGCTCCGTTGGAGTATCCTATGGCACTTTTTCCTGTAAAGAAGGATAATATTGCGGATATGTTAAGGTACTCTTCCATGTCTATGACAAGGTCATATTTCTTGAAATTTTTTATTATGAACTTAAGGAGTGATGATGGGCCTGTTTCTATTGTCAGTATGTTGTCAGCGTGCTTATTGTTGAAGAAAACTTCATTATTTCTTTTTGTTGCGAGAATATCTATTGTTGCTTGCGGGTATTTTTTCCTTAAAGCTTCTATTGAAGGCAAAACCAGCACTGTTTCTCCTATTCCCCAAAGCTGTATAACAAGTATTTTTTTTGTTTCGCCTATTATTTTCTTTCTGCTGAAGATTCCAAGTATTCTGCAGAGCAGTCCTCCCAGATACTTATCAGCAAGTTTTATTGCCAAAACCATATGCAGAAGTTAGATATATCCTTATTTAAATCTATACTCTCATTTCTTTCTTTTGCTTATTGCAAGGTTGCTCACAATGGCTTCAAGCTGCCTCTGATTTCTTCTTGTAAGCGTGTAATTGTAAAATACAGAGAATATCAGGAATGCAAACCCAACAATTGTAAGCAGATCGAGTGCCCTTAACGCTCCGGTTAACGGGAGCAGTGGGTTTAATATTCCAGGAAATAGTGCTATGGTTATAAATACAATCCACAAAGCCGTCCAAAACACAAATTCATTTCCTGTAAACTGCTTTCTTTTGTAGTTGAGAAAAGTATAATACATCATGAATATCCCAAACATCATTCCAATTGCCTGCCCTATTATTGTTCCGATTGCCATTTTTTATCTTCCGTTAAAAATTTTCCACCAAACCATGTTAAGCACTATCTTGATTCCGTCAATTATTGTCGTGCCCTTGTACTTATCAGAGTATATTGTGCCTATTGGAATCTGCACATATTTTAATTTTTGCTTTCCTGCCTTGGATATCATCTCGGTTTCCATTGAATAATCAGACGCATTCCATCTTATTTTTTTGTAAGCTTCTGCTGAAAATGCCCTGTATCCTGACTGGGTGTCATTAATGTCTATTCCGTACAGGAATGACATTGCCCTTGAGATGAACCAATTGCCAAATCTCAAAACGAAAGGCATTTGTGCGCTTCTTTTCCTGTAGCTGAATACAATGTCATATTTGCCAAGCTTCTCTGTAAATCTTGGGATGTCTGCAGGGTTGTGCTGGGCATCTGCATCAAGAACAATGATGTATTTTGCCCTTTTTGATGCTGCGAAGTCGCATCCTGTCCTCAATGTTGCGCCTTTGCCAAGGTTTATTACATGGCTTAAGACCATTGCTCCGGCTTTTTCTGCAATGTTTTTGGTGCTGTCCCTGCTTCCGTCATCAACAACTACAACTGAATCTACATATTTCTGCGCATTTTCAATAATGCTTTTTATGCTTCTTCCTTCATTATACGCAGGTATTACTGCCCAGATTTTTTTTGCTGCCATTTAAGAATTTGATTGTGAAGCATCTTGCACAGCTTGATTGGTTTCTTTTTTGTCGTCTGTTTTTGGTTGTGGAGCAAAATCAGAAACTATTGTGGTTTCTTTTCCTTCCCAATCTACTTTATACGTGTATATATCCGTTCCCGTAAGCCCGTGCTGGTGGTCAATCAGCTTGAAATATTTTAATCCGTGTCCGCTTGTGTAAAACATCCTTGTGAACATGCTGCCCGTTAATTCTTTGCTTGACAAAACCCCTTCAAGCTCATTGTCGCTTCTTGGTATTATCGTAATCCCTATGTCAATTGTTGCTCCATTATTGGTTTTTTTTGTCATTCCTTTTTCTGTGACAAATGCAACTGATTTTGGTCTTGTTATTCCGTCTTTTGAAGTTGCAAATACATCATAAGTGCTCATATTAACCATAAGCCCATTGTCGCAGAGGAAATACCCTTCTGCTTTCCTGCTGCAGCTTATTGTTCCGCCGTATCCCGGCCATGGGGCAACCCATGAATTTGCTTCGCTGTCGCTGGTTATTGCCTGCACTTCATAATAAGTGTTTTCGGCCTTTTCTTTTGTGTAGTTGAATGTGCCCATCATAAACTTTACAGCATCTTCCTGCGGAAGGCTTCTTGCATTGTACCATATGTCTGCTCTTTCAAAATTCCAGCTTCCAAAATGGCTCCATACGCCGCTTTTTCCTATCATATCCTCTGATGCAATTAAATATCCTTCAGGCGGGTTGCTGCAGTGCGTGTACGAGAGTATTTTGTCAGTTTCCTCGCTGCTTAATCCGTACTCTTTCAGTTTTTTCCTTGCTTTTTCCTTGTCAAGCAGGATTGTTTCTTTGACAATCTTCAGGGATTTGTGGGTATCTTTATTGGTTAATTCCATTAATGTGTTGAAAGCTTTATTGTGGCTGCAGTCAATCATTCTTAATATTCCAACTGCCTCTGCCTCATTATCTGTCATAAATATCCTCCCAACCCAGTGCGCTGCCTGATCTGTCTGCGTTGTGCCGTCAAAAGTAACAGGCCTGTCGGCAATCGCCTTGAAATGGTGTCCAAAGTCCCACCAAGAGGTTATTATTGCTGTTTCTGTTGAATTTTCCTTGATTTTTATCAGAGAGTTATACCATGCATCATTAATCAGTGGAAGGTCTGTGCCTGCAACTTTTACTGCCCCATTTATCTGGTCTGCGTAAAAGACAAACAATAATGAAAGAATTATAATTGTACTGGCTATTGTCTTGTGTATCTTAAGCCCTTTTGTCGCCCATTGAGAAAGCAGGCTGTATGTCTTTGCCAGCGCTATTCCGAAAGATACGCTGAACGGAGGCGCAAGAAGCAGAGTGAATCTTATTCCCTTTAAGCTGGCAAATATTGCAGACGCCATCCATAAAGCAAGCAGCAATGAAAGCTTGAAATCATAGGAAGCATCTTTTTTATAGATAGATATCATCATAAGAATTGCCAAAGGAATCAGTATTACAATAATCAGCATGGTTATGGGAAGGCTATCGTAAAATGCCGGTCCGCTCCCTATTTTTATGAAAAGCATTGCATAATAAATAGCTGAAAATGCCAGGTAAAAGTAATCAAATCTTTTCATCCCGTCTTTTTTTTGGATTGATAACACCAATCCTATTAAGCTTACGAAAAAGAAGAAAGGCCCGCCTATGGAGTTTATTATTGAATTCATTGATCCTTCGTTAAGCTCTGCAACTGTAGTAAGAACGTTTGGCCACAGGTATTTTGTTACCGGGGATTTTATGGTCTGGAAGCTCAATGGTCCTTTAAGTCCGGCTGTGAACCCTGTCCAGGACGAAAATGCCATTGCAAACAATGCAGTGGACAAAATATAAACCACCCCGATTATCAGCAGGCTTCTGAAGGAATTGTCAGTCCATATCAATTTAAAATTCTTTTTTATATTGTCAAATTTTGCAAAAAACTGATATGCAAAAGTTGCAAAAATGGCAATGAGAAGGAAATAAAATATATACCACCATCCGCCCCATGCTTTTATGTATATAGCGGTAAAAAGTCCTGTAACTGAGGCAAATATTATTGTTTTTAATGTTGTTTTAGATTCTTCTGTCGACAAAAACAGCCATGTTATTATGAGGGGAAAAAATACAACCCAGGCATCGCTGTCTGCATGGCCAAACAGTGTTCTTCCCAAAAATGCAGAGTTTACTGCCATTATTGTGGCTGCAAAAAAGCCTGCGCTGTTTCCGCCGATGTCTCTTGCGATAAGGAAAACAAGAAGCACACTTATCGCTGAGACGAAAACAGGATAATAAAACATAGATCTCATTATCGTCAATCCGGGCACAAAAATGTGTAGTGCTTTATAGAAATAAGCAAGAAAATATGTATGGAATCTGTCTGCTGGAACAGGCCTGCCTACTGGCGCTACCTGATGATTGTCATACTCTACTCCGTTTCTTATTTCATCTCCCGGGTAACCGTGATTCACGATGTTTTTTACGTATCTAAACCAGTAATACGGGTCTATATCAGGCATGTAGTTCTTGCCGTCCGAGTCCTGAAAGAAGTCCTTGAAGTATTGTGACGTCGCAGCGACTTGCTGGTCTATCTGCGCCTTGTTTTGGCTTATAGTCTTCTGCATTTGCACGTCTATCAAAGAATTTTTGTTGGCATCCGGAAGGTTTGGATACTGCTGGTCGATGCCGGATTTTACCTGAGATCTTATGCTGCTTATCACACTATTTGCAGCCCATTCATCTGTTATCGGAAGATACCCTGCCTGCATCCTGATGTATATTGAAAGAATTATCGGGATTAGTGCAAGAAAGATAACCCCGTATTTTCTGAAAAATGCTGCGAATTTGCCCCAGTCGACATTTATGTCATCATGAGAAGCCTTGTTTGAGCCCGTCTCTGGCTTGAAGAAATTTTTTATCTTGCCAAAATCAATGGATATCTCGTCATCTTCTTTTGAATTGTGTTTTTCTGCTTTGTGTGAATCGTCGCTTTTGAATATTTTTTTGACTTTGCTGAAGTCTATGTTTATCTCATCATCACTGCTGCCTGGATGTTCTTCCTGTACTTTCTGTTTTATATCAAAAGCTGCATGTGTTTCTGCATTGATTTGAGTATGTGCATCTTTTTTTTCATCCTTTGGCTTGAAGAAATTCTTTATCTTGCCAAAATCTATTTCTATGTCGTCGTCTTTTTCATCCATGAATACGCCCCTTGTATAACCAATTACAAGATAAAAATGCCTTTTTAAAAAGCTTTTGCTATTGAAAATTCATCTTAATAGCACTTTTGAAAAAAGCAGGAATCTTGGTTCCTTCAGCAGCAGATTTGTTATCAATGGAATCGGCGTGTCACGATCATATTTTTTCAGCAGTTTTCTTACTTTATCCTGATTCATCATGCTTATGAGCCTGTCATAATCTTTATCGGTAAATTTGTTGAGAATGTTTCTTATTTTGAGGTGCAAAAATAATTCTCTTCCTGATTTGCTTTTGAATTCTTTCTGGTAATTTTTTTTGTTTATTATGCAGTCGCACAGCGTATGCGCAGCTTTTAATGACGGGATTATTCCTCCCCCCGTTGTTGCCTTCACCTGCGTTGCCGCATCTCCAATAAGGTAAACGTTGTCTTTCTGTATTGTGCGCTTTGGATTGTACAGCGGGATTAATCCGGATTCCCAGCACAGTATTTTGTCGTCTCCAGTAACTTTTTTTAAGAATTTGTAGAAATAATGCTGCGCGTTTTCAAAGCATCCTATCCCAAGCCGCGCAGTGTCCTCTGATTCCGGCACAACCCATCCGAAGAAATTCGGAAAATCCTCTCCAAAATGAGTCTCAAAAGAACTCGTATCCATTTTCAGCTTAACTTTTGCCTGCATTCCGATGTAATTTTTTTCGTTTTGCGGAATTCCTGCTTCTCTTGCGACTTTGGAATATGGGCCATCGGCTCCTATTATAATATCGGTCTTGATTTCTTTTGTCCTGTTATTTTTCTTGTCCTTTGTTTTTATTGTATTTTTGCCATTAAAGCCGGTAAACTGGTGATTGAGCAGTATTTTTGCGCCTGCATCCTGCGCCATCTGTGCAACGAACTGGTCAAACTTGTCGCGCCACATAACTATTTCATCAACATTTACCTCTATTCTGCTGCTTTTGCCGGCTACAACAACCTTGCTTAATCTTTTGGCAATTACCTCATTTTTAAGCCTGAAGAAATTTTCTATTGAATGGGTAACTATGCCAGTGCATTGGACCGGTTTGCCTACAGTATCGTGGTCTTCCAGTATAGTTACATCCTGCCCATTTTTAGCCAAAAGATAGCCAAGGTAGCTTCCTGCAGGCCCTGCACCCACTATTAATACCATATATTCCGGTATTTTGCCTATATTTAAATAACCTATAGTATGCCTATTTGCATAGCTATTATATATAGTGTCATACATAATATAATTTTGTTGTTACTGTTAAATAGCGAAAGATTTATATATAACCTCCAATTTATACCTTAAATTGTACTTACTGTACAATAACAAAAAGAGTTAAAACGTGGGGGATTTATGATAAACAAAAAAATCGCAATGTTGGTATTTTTAGCTGTATTTTCAGTTCTGGCTAGCGTGTTTGCCATAGCTTCAGCTTCTGTTACCTCTTCAGATGTTTCAATTGATAAATTTACTATAAACAATCTTTCTATAGCGGAGAATAAGCTAAACTTGGTGCCTGCATCAAATTCTGTTGCTACAACTGTTGAAATCACATCTTTCAAGGAATTTGCAAACAACTTAAGAGTGCAGGTTATTGTGACTGATGTAGTTACTGGCTTTACAGTATCAAAAACAAGTGATACATTTTCATCTGTAATAAATCAAAAAACATTTGTTCCTCTTAATTTTACGCTTGGAGCTATCCCTATAAATTCAAACTATAATGTACAGGTCAATGTATTGTATCCTAACTCAATTTTAAAGCAGAAACTGTATTCATTGACTTTCGGCACTGTGCTGCAGAAAACGCTTGCAAACATAAAAACTCCTTTTGATGTTTCAATAGATAGGGTTGCGGCAAACGGGGACGTGCTTGCGCAGTCAAGAACAACTCTTGTAAACGATGCAAATAATTTCATAATATCTATTGATTTTACAGCAGTCGATACTTTGGAAAACGCAATTGTGGAAGCTAACTTAAGATCAAGAAGAACAGGAAATACTGTCTCAAATGCAGTCAGCAATCTTGACCTGGCAAAAAACCAGAGCATGAACGTTGCATTATTTTTGAATCTTGTTGACGGGATGAGAAGGGATGATGATTATGATGTAACGATTAAAGTATCTGACGCAAGAGGCCGTTCAGAGCAGGAAAGCTATGGACTAAAGACAAGGCAGAGAAGCGCAATAAACACTATAGATGCTTCAATAGACAGAGTTCGTGTAAACAGCAAAATTGTTGCATCTTCAAGCACAAACTTCATAGACGAGGATGATGATTTCAATGCAGTAATTGACTTTACCGCGCTTGGCGATCTTGATGATGCAAGGATTGAAGCTGTTTTAAGGGATGTTGCAACAGGAGTTGTTGTAGCTGATTCAACATCAAACTTTGATTTGAATGCAGTGGCAAGCTCTTCAAGAACATTGAATTTGCAGCTTATAGACTCATTAAAGAACAGCAATCTGCTTGAGCTTGTTGTAAGAATAGCAGACACAGAAGGCGGATTGGTTGAAAAATCATACGGGCTTGTCATGGAAAGCGGCAACACACTAAACGGAGGCCTTGATACAGACTTTGACAGTGTTGAAGTTGAAAGCATAATTGTTGTAGAAGATGAGAGCAATTTCATAACTTTGGCAGTTAATGATGAAGAGCTAGACGTAAAGGTAAAATTTACGGCTCTTGAAGACATGAATGACGCTGTTGTCGAGGGAACTCTTGTATTTGAAAACGGGGATGTTGTATCTGATGCAAGTTCAAAATTCGACTTGTTAAAGGACAGGGACACTTCAAAGAAGCTTAACTTTCCTTTGATATGGAAAATAGAAAACGGCAATTTAAGGCTAAAGATAAAGATAAGGGATGAAGACGGAAATTTTGCAGAAAAGGAATACTTGCTAAGGATTAGCAGGACAAATTTCCCGTTCGTAATCACAAAAATACTGCTTGATCCGGAAGACAATGTCGGCGCAGGAAAGAACCTTGTAGTTGATGTTGGTTTCAGAAACATCGGAGTTTCACCTTCAGAAATACTAAAAATGAAAGTCAGCATTCCGGAGCTTGAGGTAACTTCAACAAAGCAGATAAGCAACATCAAGAGCTTTTCAGAAGCAATGGAAGAGGCTGTACTGAAAATTCCGGAGAATACTCCAAGCGGGGCTTACACTGTAAGGGCTGAAATATTCTCGCAGTTTGGAACAGATTCAGAATCAAAGGAAGTTCCAGTAAACATTGTAGAAGTGCAGTTAAGCATTGCTCCTAAAGACAGGTTGGTTATTAAAGTGCCTGTTACAAGCCAGAGCGTAAATGTTGGCAAGGAAGCATCATATCCGATAACATTCGAAAACCAGGGAACAGAAGCAAACACTTACACTTTATTGCTGGATACTGATGCAGATGCAAGATTAAGCAACTCTAATGTATTCGTGCTTAAATCAGGGGAGTCAAAGACAATAACATTGTATGCATCCTCGGAAAACCCAGGAAAGCAGAGCATGCTAGCAACAGTGAAAACATCTGATAAAGAGCTTGGAAAGGTTGCGCTTGATTTGAATGTAAAAGGAAGCTCATCTGTATTTCCTTTCCCGTTCAAGGACACACTGAAGACAATACTCATTGTGCTTGTAGTAATACTTGGCGCAGCAGGACTTGTTTTTGGAGTAAGGAATGCATCCGGCAGCGAAAACAGCTTCAGCAATGAAATTCCTGACGAAGAGCTTGGAGAAAGCTATTATTAGATTTTTGTTTTTCTTATTATTTAATTTAAAATAAAGTGGGGACGCGGCGATTTGAACACCGATCCGCCGCTAGCGCCTAAAAATTAACTGGAGGCGGCTATACTGGCCAGGTTGTACTACGTCCCCGATAAGCTATCAGAATCATAAACGTTTTATAAATATATTGCTTAGGGAATTGTTCTAGAATCTTATTCTGTCGCCTATTTTAGTTTTGCTTTTGCTTATTGCGCCTGTAGGAAGTTCTATTGCATAAACTGCTTTTTCTTTTGAGGTGTAGAGAGTAAATGGTTTGAAATTTTCCTTGGTATCAACAACTATTTTGTTTTTATCAAGAAACAGTACATCAATCGGGTAAAACACAAAAAACATATGCAATGATATTTTTGATTCTTTACTGAAGTTGAAGATTAATGCAATATCCTGCTTTCTTGAAAACATTAATCCCCCGAATCTTGAAAAAACGCTATTGCAGAACTTGACATTGTTTTGGATTATATTATTATTAGTTGAATTTTTGACTGGCATGTTCAATATTATGTTTGCTACTATAATATATAGTTATCTTCAAAGAGTGATGCGTAATTTATCCGGAAACATAATAAAATATCCTGAATTTTTCATCTTAATCAAAAAGCTTAAATACAAGATAAAAGGTAACTATGTTTTAATTCAATTTTACGTGGGTTTTATAGAGGGTGTAAATGAAAAAAGAGGGTTTGAGGAGTATATTTTATTCGAGAGATGGAAGAATAAACATATCTTTGCTAGTTTCTATAGTATTGATTTTTGCTTTGAGTGTTTTGTTTGTCGAGAGCTTTGGCAGCCTGACTTTCAATGCTCCTATAAATATGACAAATTATACTTCAGTAAATAATATACAGATAAACTGTACGCCTTCTATAGGTGGAATTAATGATACCTTGAATGTTTCCAATGTGTCCCTGACTATACTTAATTTGGATAGGACAGTGGCATACTTTAACTCCACTACAAATGGCACAGCTACAAACTATAACAACACGAAAATATCTTTTAACTTAAGCATAGCTGAAGGCTCGTATCTTGCTTCATGTGCTATGTCATTAAATGGAAGTACAAATGCTTCGGAAGGGTTCATCGGAGCAGGCAATACAACAAACACTACATCAAATTTCTCAATAAGGATAGATTTGTCAGCGCCGATAATAAATTCAGGCCAGTCAAATAATGTAAGCTATTCAACCGGATCAAGCGGCAATTCTACTGGAAACAGGTTAAGCCTGTCAATAAACGCGACAGACAGTGTAACGGGTGTAAAAAATGTGATATTGTTGAGAAACGGAACACAGGTTAACTCTACATCAATATCCAATAATGCATCTACAAACATTTCATATGCAATATCTTCATCCGATATAAACCAAATTTATAACTTTACGCTTAATGTTTCAGACTATGTCGGAAGAGTGACTGCCACTGATGGAGTTAGAATTACAGTAAATGGTGATGGCACATCTCCAATAACGTTAAATACTCCCGCTAACTTGTCTAACACTTCCAGCACAACTCCAGACTTCAATTTCACAGCAATTGATAATCTTGATACAACGTTTTTATGTAATATAACTTTAGATGGCGTAAACAATATAACTAACATCAATACGACTAGTGGTACAGCACAGATTAATACTACTCTAGCCCTATCTGAAGGCAGGCATAATTGGAACGCTACATGCATAGACAGCTCAGGCAACATTGGAAGATCAAACGTTAGCTATAATTTCACAGTTGACCTTACAGGTCCTAAAACATCAGTGAGCCCTACTAACAACACAAACGGCACTGCAAACCTCAGTATTACTGTTATTACAACAGATAACTTGACAAAAGTTGCTTCAAATACATGGTCAACAAGCTGCAGCCAAAGTGGAACATTCACAAGCGGCGCTGCATTCTTCCCATTCGGTTCATGCACAAGCACATCAGTGCAGACTTTAACTATAACTGCAACTGATGCAGTTGGAAATTCAAATAGTGTTAATGCATCATTCTTGTATGGTATTGACAATACTGCACCAAATTTAAGCGTTTTGTCACCTACAAATGGACAGACTGTAGACAATAATGTGTCTTTAAACGTAAGTGCCACTGATGATTTTGTTAGAATGAGTTTCTTTGGATATTATTTAGACGACAATTCCCTTGCTAACTTAAGTTTGCTTCCTACTAATGCTAATGGTCTTGGTTCCACAGTATCTGCTTTTGCAGTAAACAGAAGCATCAACCTGACTCCAGGCACCCATACAATAAAATTCACATCTAATGATACCGTTGGTAATTTTGTGAATAGCAGTTTGCTCACTTTCACTGTTACCGGTCCTATAAGTTTCAACAATATTAGTACTTATATGAAAAGTAACCAGACTGCTTACTATGGAACAGATATTATAAACAACACTATAAGGGTTTTGGGCAGTTCCGGAGCATATAGTGTAATAAACACAACTAACGAAACATCTGGATATACTTTTGAAATTGTGATGAATGTAAATAGAAGTATAAATGTTACTTTAACGGGTATCAATGGTTCTGCAGCCAATTGGGACAAAGCAAGCAGCATTATGCCAATAGTATCTACTGGGGCTAATAATAACATTGCTAACAATAGGCACATACAAAATAACTGGACAAATAGAATAATACAGTATGTATCATTCAACACGACCTTACAGCAATTCTTGCCTAACAACAACTCATATTATGGAACCGTGGTATTCCCCTATAATATATCATCAGGTACAGGAACAGTGCAGCAGTTCTGGTGGTTCCTAGACGAGAGCAATCTAAACACAAAAATAAACATAACTCAATGTACGGGTGATTTCAGTGCAACGACAACAACACCATGCTGGAATTATACTTCTGGAGGAAACAGAACATTAGTATTTGTTCCTCACTTCAGCATTGTTGCTGCAATCAACGATTCAAATGCACCAACAATAAATGTAACAACCCCTGCGCCAATTCAGAATATAAGCTCATTCAGCCCAAATATAACTGTGTCTTCTGATGCAATAAGCTGCTCTTACCATATGAATGATTCAAGCATGCCTTCAACTTCCAATAGGTCAATGGACTTGTCCGGAACCACTTGCACTGCAAGCAGTATCGAGCATCTTCTAAACGGGCTGTATAACATGACATTTACCGTTATTGATTCAAGCGGAAACACAAACAGATACTTTTTGAACTTTAGTGTTTCGGACACAACCCCTTCAAACTCACCAAATCTTTCAAGAATATCAACAAACCCAGATGAGACATCTGCTGTGATAACCATCAGCAACATAAACGAATCTGTAAATGCAACAATATCATATAGCACATCCAGGAACATTTTAAGTTCAACTAAGACCAATGCTAATTTTAACACATCTAAAACAATATCATTTAGCGGCTTAACTGCAAACACAACTTATTATTTCAACGTTTCAGTATGCGATTTCAATGGCAACTGTGCAGTAAATGGCACTTTTAACTTCACAACAGATGAGGCTGCTTCATCAAGCTCTTCATCCTCATCAAGCTCATCAGGAGGCGGTGGGGCTGTCACAACAACCAGCAACACCCAGGCTTCCACAGCAAAAGCATGGGATGCCATAGCTGCAGGCACAGAAGCAATAATGAGTGTGAGCAACAGCCAGATAGCCGTAACAGAAATAAAGGTTGAAGCTAAAAACGACTTTACAAACCCTGAAATAAAGGTTGAAAGCTTAAAAGCTAACCCATTGACTACGGCTGCATCATCTAAAATTTACCAGTACTTGCAATTTACAAAAACAAACATGCCGGATGCATCTGCTTCCAGCATAACCATAACATTTAAGGTTCCAAAATCATGGCTTTTGAGCAACGGTGTTGCTGATGCAGATATTGTGCTTTACAGGTACAGCAGCAGCGCATGGAGCATGCTGCCAACTTCAATGCTAAGCTCAGACGACAATAATGCCATGTATCAGTCAACAACTCCTGGATTCAGCACATTTGCAATAGGATCAATAGAAGGGGCTGCTGCAGAAGTCACTCCAGTTGTCGGAGTTGAGATTTGCGATGATGCTGTTGACAATGATGGCGATGGCCTTGTTGATTCATTAGATTCTGATTGCCAGGCTGCGCCTGTAACAGAGGTTTGTGATGATGCTATTGACAATGACGGCGATGGACTTGTGGATTCAGCAGATTCAGATTGCCAGGCTGCTCCAGTAGTGGATGAAAGCGAGACTGAAGACAAATCAAGTAGCATGCTGATGACAATCATAATAGCAGCCATAGTAATGGTGCTTGTGCTGATGGTTTACGCAATACTAAAGAAGAAGTCTTCTAATTAAATAACTTTTATATTATTCTTTTTGTATTTGATAAAATAAATATCACAGATATCCATAGCATTGTTATAATTATTTAGAATAGTAATAGGTTTATAGTGCAGTCTAATATAAATAAAAAATCAAAAAAAAGAAAAAAAATAAAGAATAGATTTATTCTACCCTTGTAATTATTTCTCCCTGGTTCTTGTGAGTTATTCCTGTCACAGTGTTTGTGTATGTTATGTTAACATCACCTGTGTATTTTGATACGGCACCGATGCTGCATGTCAGCGTGTAAGTTGCTGAGTTTCCGTTTGGCCATGTTCCCTGGCTTCCCAATGCTGTGCACAAGTCTGCTTCAACTGCACCAACTGTAACATCATAACCTAGGCTATTTTGTACATTCAATACCAGTTGTGTTGCTGTCGCCTTGTGATCAAGGCACGCTATTCCGGCCTGCAAAGTACATTTTGCTGGCAAGAATTTGTCCGGGCTCAAGACACCGAAATAAGCTAATGCTCCAATAGCAACCAATACGACCAGGATAGCCCATCCATAGGTCATTATGAATTCAAGGGCTGCTTGTCCTTTTCTTTCCATTTCCTTTCACCTCTTAAATGATTATTTATTTATTCTTTATTTAGCATGTATTTAAACTTAATTGTTATTCGACTCGTGAATTGATGCTTCCGTATGCTGTTTTTGCAAGTCCTGATACCTTGTCAAGATAATTTATTTTTATGCTGCCCTGGAATTTGTCTGTTTGTTCTCCATTGGCGCATGACTTGTCAAGCACGAGCGTGTTTTTTACTCCTCCGACCATTTCCTGGCTGAAATCGCCGGTGCATCCTTCAACATCAATATTGTTTACTGTTATTGGTCTGTTTTCAACTGAATTCAAAAG
>Ga0209542_10010860_pt1 | contig 16291 bp, 17 predicted proteins | sample RifCSPhighO2_01_FD_184028 | JGI IMG/M metagenome (GOLD analysis project Ga0209542, IMG submission 184028) | Soil microbial communities from Rifle, Colorado - Rifle CSP2_plank highO2_0.1 (SPAdes) (version 2) | ecosystem: Environmental > Terrestrial > Deep subsurface > Rock core/Sediment ...
CTTTATAATCTTCAAAATCGTTTCTCTCATTCCTATTGGGAATGAAGGAATCTGCCGTAATAAAAAAATCATATGGACCTTCTATTCTTGTTTCACCATTCTTTACTGTCTTTCCATTTACCTCTACTCTTATATTATTTACTGGAGGAATATATAATGGGCGGGCGATTGGTTGTGTTTGAATGGAATTATTTTGAGGAGAATTACCTTGATAATCATTTGAATTTATATTGACTTTTACTTCTGACCTTCCTGCCTGAGCTATTCCATAATTTGAAACTACTTTACCTACTTCGTATGTAGCAAGATTTCCTTTATGAGCCCCTATTCCTGTTAAAAGTGCTCCAAATAAAACTGTATCTCTGGCTTGTTTTTGTTCTAGAGTCATGTTTTGATCAGATGCACAACCTGAAAGAGCCAAAGCTAGACAAACAGTACTCGTGCCTGCAAGTCTTTGTAATATTTGTGTTAAATTCATTTTAAGGAGCCACCTCAAATTGTATGACTCTTTGTCCTGGTAAGCCTCCGAAGGCGTCAATATTTTTATAATCATCTGGAGATACCCCTCTTACTAAGGTTGCTGAATAACGCGCAGGTGTCAAATTCTCAAAAGACCAAGTTGCTCCTTCTTTTTTATTGAATAATATTAATGGAATATCACTATGAATTCTGTATATAATGTGTCTTTGCCAAACAGTTTCCCCTTCTATTAGGTTATGTTTAACTAAATATAAACCCATATAAGGATTCTTATCATCTACGCCAGAAGAGATTCTTATATGAGTGCCTTGTCTGATTTTTCCTTTTCCTTGAACTATCCCTGTTAAGTCTCCTAAATCTGCGAAACCATTTCCGTTATCGTTAAATCCAGTTGCTAAGACTAAATAGTCTTGAGGATTGGTTGGGTGGATAAAAGAAGAAGTATTATTATTGTCTAAACGTTCATATGAAGAGTTGATGCAACCTCCTGTTGCTAGAGGTGTTGATAAGACTGCTAAAGGTAAGACTAAGCCTCTACATAGTTCTTGTAATCTTTGTGTCAAACTCATAATTTTAATAGAAATCTATTATTATTTAAACCTTGCTATTACTGAGAAGTTACACTATTATCAAAGAATTATTTTTTGCTTTTAACTTTTCCTTCTGTTATCTTGAATCCTTCTTTATAACCTTTATCTCCGACCCAATTTATCTTTGGACCACAATCTCCTAAAGCTGAACAAAGTTCAGACCTTTGCTTGCTCCATCCATCATCTAAACATTCACAATTCTTCTTACATTCTTCTCCTCCAAAAAGACCTTTCTCGAATGTGACTATACATTGGAAATTTCCTTGTGCACATATTGATTTTGCCTCTTCACCTTCCCAGAATTTTATTCCAGGAGTATTTTTTGGAAGACAAGCACCATTTTCAGCACTTGCAGATAAATTGGAACCTGTAAGTTTTACTCCTATCTTCCAAGCGCAGTCTCTTCTATCGGTATTTTCGCAATCTTTTTTGTTGTCCTGAACTAAACAATCCTGCCACCTATTTGGCGTGCAAGCTGCTTGTGAGAAGTCTCCAAGAGAGGTAGTTATCTTATCCTCTATGCATTCTTTTTGTCTAAAATCTTCGCATGGCTCAACTAATTCTTTTCCATTTATACATAAGTGTTTGTAAAATTTACTTCCAACTGAATTATCGGAGCTGTCTCTTTCTCCTGCATCGTTATCCACACACCAGCTTTCTCCATGTTTATAAGATTCTCCATTTGATGTGTCTTTGCAATTTAAATCCGCACAAATAAATTCTCCATAAGCAGGTTTTGCTGTTTCCTTGCTAGTTTCTCTGCAGAAACTTCCAAGAAGGTAATTACAATTACCGCATGATTGGGAGTTTGCATTATCTTTACCTGTGTTGCAAGATTCGGTTATGTCTTTTATATTTGCCCAGTAATCATCTTCATCATTAATTTTTGATGCATCGTAAATATTTGCTGGATTTCCGCAACTATCTATAAAGTATACTCCATCTTTTCCAGGCAGACAAGTTGTTTTTCTTGTTGGGCCACAATTAGTTCCTAATTCCGGAGCAGAACATAATTTTCCTGCAAAAAATTCTTGAGTAGAATTTCCAGTTGAAGCTCCGCTTAAAGAAGTGCATTCTGCTCTTGTTGTTAATTTACAAGTTCTTTCAAATTCTCTTTCAAATACACAAGCCCCTTTTTCAGTATTTTGAACGCTTAAAATACATTGAGTTTCATCGGTTATTCCTTGATTATAATTTGTTTTTAATCCGAGAAAAGAAGAAAGTTTTTTACATCGGACTAATGTTACAAACGCCGCTTGATCTCCGAGAGTGCAACAGCCTAGTTCACATTGAGCAGGTTTTGTCTCGCTCCAAGTTCCATTGTTGGAATTGCAGACTAATTGAGGAGTATTATCCATACAAGTTCCTTCTATTGAATCATAGCAGAAACCTTGTCTACAAAAAGAAGTGGATTCGCATGCGGTTGGGGCTTGTTTTGCTCCCTGAACACATTCGGATGAAGGAACGTCCTGACAGAATAGTCCAGAAGTAGTCTTTTCACAACAAACTGAAGGCTCTGCTGCTGAGCCAAAACTTATTACAAATATAGAAAACAAAAAAATTCCTAAAGTAATTAATCTTTTATTCATTTTTCTAAACCATATCCTGGAGGCCAAGCAAGACTCCTTGAAGCAAATTTAAACTCCTCTCCTGAAATGACGTTTGATATTTTGTATAATGTTGTTCCATCTTCAAGATTATTCTTTTCTATACTAATGTCAGGATAATATTGTATATAAAGACTAGTTTCTGAATCACCATAAGTTGCTTCAAAATCAATTATACTTTGAGCAATAAATAGAATTTCATAAATTTGCGAGCTTACTTCTATGTTAAAGTTTTCAAAAGTCTGAGAGGTATCTTTACTTATTGTGAAAGGATTTTTTAACTTAACAAGTATTTTTTGTGGAATTATCTCTACTGAAGAATCTGTATTTTTGAGAGAGAAAGTATATCCTCTTTTCTCATATTCCAACTTTAAATTATTAATACAGACTTCAGAGTTCTTTTTTATTAATATTGAAAGTTCTTTTTCAAAGTTATTTTTTATGGCAGGTTGTTGAACTACGCAAGTTTTGTAATATTCAGAGCTATAACAAAGATGTTTATATTTTTCTCCATTGTGCATTATAAATCCTTCAATATTTGAATAACTTCCCTGTTCAGACAATAATTTTATATTTTTTTTAATCTCTGGATCCATACATTTTTTTAAGTATGAAGAAGGCTCAAAGTCTACGCCAGCTATTCCTTCTAGTTGCGGTCTGAAAAAGACTATTAATAATGCGGCTCCTACAATCACTAAGGCGATTATAATATACATAGTAACTTGCCCCCTCTTATTCTTAAAATACATGCCCCTAAAAGATTAATTTTGTTTATAATCCTTACGATTATTTTAAAAATGAGAGTATTAGTAAAAGCAAGAGAATAAAAGAAAATATGAATAGAGAAAAGAACATTATTCTTTCTTCCTTGTAGAATTTAGTGTAATATGTTGAATAGGAATTATTACTTTTAAGATAAATTTTGCTTTCTTCTTGCTCTTCCTTGCTATTTTCTTCCAAAGGAAGAGAGAGGTTATTTATTTCCACTATTTTTCTTTCTGATGATTTCTCCTCACTTTCTTCATTTTCATCTTCTATCTGCTTGTTAGATTCTTCTTTTTGGTTAGAATTGGTATTCTGCTTTTCTTCTTCATCGTTGTTTGTTTCCTCATTTGTATTTTCCTTAATACTAGATTGTTTTATTTCAATATTATTGCAAGAAAGCTCAGAAGTTTTTTTAGATGAAGAATCTCTTAATCTTGCGCAAATCTTAAAATTCCCATAATTGTCTACAACCCTTATTTTGTACTCTTTTGATGAAGGAAAAGTCTTATCTAAATAGAACCATGAGTCTTTCCATTCTTCATTGTATATTTCAGAAATATATTCAGAACGCTTAATACTTTCATCTTCAGACTTATGAATGAATATTTTTACATCTGACTCAATTTCTTCAGGAGAGGATATTGAAACTTTAAACTCTTCTTTTTGAAAGACTGAATCTGGTGAGTCTAAATTGATTTCTAAGGCGGTTGCATTCCCTATAAATAAAAGTAAACTAATAGCCGTAACTTTTATGATAAACAATCTGTCCATCTTTATCAAAAATATAGATAGTATCTTTATCGTTATTCCAGACATCTCCTATCTTCCAAGAGACATCTGCTGAACTGTCTGCCCCCTTTCCAGATTTTATTTTTATCATCTCATTCTTACTCAATTTAATATCGCTAAATATATATTTCTTTCTGCTTTCGTCTCTTAAAAGCCAATTTGACAAATCTAAAGAATCGCATTTGTTTTTAATTATTAGAATCTCTTCTGAGGGCTTTATTTCAGAATCTAGGCAACCAAAAAAATCAGATTTTTTCCATAAACCAAGTGAATTCTTCAAGGCATTTTTTTCTGAATTGTCAAATAGTTCTTTTTCTGAATCTTGTACAAGAAATTTTACTGCCAATCCTTTTTTAACAAGTTCAAGATTGAGATAATTTTCCTGATAATATACTTTTGCTAAATCCCTGTTATACTTATCCTTTCCTAAAAATAAAAAAGATAGCGTCTTATTTTCAAAAATTTTTGTGAAGTCTTTTGCCTCTTTATAATAATTTTCTTTCTTTTCTGGAGTGTTTATATTTAACATTCTGACAACTCGCCCATCTTCAAGCTCTAGCGTATCTCCATCTATAGCCCTCTTTAATTTTACTTTTTCTAATTCTACATTTTCCTCTTCAATTATTTTAAAAAAATATAGGAAGTTTGCAATTAAAAAAGTGAAAATCAGTGCTAGAATCAAGGCCTTTTTCTTTTCCATTATAATTCTAAGATATATTTCTTATTTTTTAAAGAATTGAAGAAAATATCTAGAGCTTTGTGAGTTATCTCTAAAGTAGAATTGTTTATGTTTGGATGAAAATTAACTATATCTGAATCCCAGACCTCTTTATCTAAAATTATTTTTACTTTATTTGACTCTGGATAAACTGAACAAAATAGTGAGACACTTCCTGGTTTAACTCTTAAATAATCAAATAGTTCTTTTTCTGAGGAAAAATTAATCTTTTTTTCAGAGAAAAAAGAAGTTAACTTCTTTATGTCTAATCTTTTTTCTCCAGAAATACAAACTAAATAAAAATTGCCCGATTTTCCTTTTAGAAATAAGCATTTTGTATGCAATCCTTGAATGTCTAACTTAACCGATTTAGATTCTACAACTCTAAATACAGGATTATGAAAATGTTCTTTGTAAGAAATTTTGTATTTTTTTAAATAATTTTCAAGCGTTTTTTCCATTATATTATTTATATCTGAAAGTTTATAAAGTTAAGAGATAGAATTAAAATATGTCTAACAAGGAAGAACTAGATGTATTTGATTTTGCAGTTATCGGTGCGGGAGTCACAGGATTATCAGCTGGAATGTATGCAGGTAGAATGGGTTTGAAATCTATTGTTTTTGGTAAAAGCCATGGCTCTGAACTTAGCATAGGGGGAGTAATAACTACCACAAATATTGTTGAAAATTACCCAGGATTTATTAGACTAACTGGAACTGAATTGGCTGACAAAATAAGAGATCATGCTCTGGATTACAAAGATTTTGTCAAAATAAAAGAAGAGGGGGTTTTAGATATTGTGAAGAAGAAAAATATCTTTGTTATAAAGACTAATAAGGGAGAGTATCTCTCAAGAACTATCACTTTTGCAACAGGAACAAAATGGAGAAAGCTTGAGGTTAAAGGTAGTTTGGAATTTGAAAATAAAGGAGTTGCTTATTGCGCTCTTTGTGATGCCCCTTTATATAGAAATAAAATTGTAGCTATTGTTGGAGGGAGTGATAGCGCCGCAAAAGATGCATTGCTTATTGCTGAACATGTTAAGAAAGTTTATATAATTTATAGAGGAGAGAAAATACATCCTGAGCCAATAAATCTTAAGAGAGTCTTGGCTAATAAAAAAATAGAGATATTAAATAATACCAACATTGTTGAAATTAAAGGAGAAAAATTTGTCAAATCTGTGATTTTGGACAGGGTCTATAATGGAAGTAAAGAGTTAGTTGTTGAGGGTGTATTTGTAGCTATTGGGCATTTGGTTCTTTCTGAATTGGCTAAAAAAATGGGTGTTAAAACAAATAAAAAAGAAGAAATAATTATAGACCATAAAACTTCTGAGACAAACATTCCCGGAATTTACGCTGCTGGAGATGTCGCTGACAAACCTTTTAAACAAGCAATAACTGGTGTTGCAGAGGGATGTACTGCAGCTTATTCGGCTTTTGAATATATCTCTAAAGAATATGTTATAGAGAATTAGTTCTCTTTTGAAATTATGCTATCTTTTCCTTCTTTTTTTATTCTTATTATGTGGTCCACAAAAGATTCTATTTTTGATTCGTGACTGACAATTATCAATTGAGAAACCTTAATCTCTGAAAAGACCTCTCTCATTCTTTCAAGTTGTAAATCTGAAAAACCCTCTGTTGGTTCATCAAGCATGATTATGTCCTTTGTTTTTATTCTACTTAAAACTGAATTTATTGTCTGATTTAAAGATAATCTATAGGCCAAAGCAATTGCAGTTCTCTCCCCGCCAGATAAAAAGGAATAATCCATCTCGTTTTCTTCTTGAAGAATAATCGGAGAAAAAGATTCATCCAACCTTACAATGAAAGAAGAATCTAGAACTAACATATTAAACCATTTAGTAAAAAGTCTTGAAAATTCTTCTCTTAGTTTAATTAAAACATTTCTCTCTATGTGGTCTATTAGGTTAATGAATGAATTTGAGAGCCAGTCTGAAAGTTCAAGTAAATTATTTAATTTTCTTTTTGTTTCTTCTTTTGAAGAGATTTTTAGTTCTATTTCTTTAATGTTCTTTCCAATTATCTCTATTTCTTTTCTATATTCTGCAAGAGAAATTTCTATAGATTTCTCAATATTTTTTTTATTTTTTAAATCTTCGGTTGTAGTCTTATATAAACTATCTATTTTTGAGATTGAGAAAATATTCTGTTTTAAAGATATTAGATGAGACTCTAACATGGAGAGGTCTTTATTTAAAGATTCTATTCTTTTTTCTAATTCTATAACTTTTATTTTGGATTTATCCATAAATTCTTTTTTTGCTCTAGTCTTATCAAGATTAATTTTGTCTTTCTCAAGCTGGTCTTTTTCTTCTAACTCTTTATTCATTTTAAAATTGAGAGAATCTATTTCATTTTTTAGAAGGAAGATTCTATCTTCCGATTCCTTCTGCCTTATATTTAACTCTCCAGAAATATGATGTTTGTGTTCTCCTGAAACATTCTGAAGACAAGTAGGACATAAATCTAACTGAGAAATTCTTTCTTTTTTACTCAAGTAGTCTTTTTTTAAAGATTCTATTCCAGATATTTCTCCCTTTAAGACATTTATTTTAGAATTTAACTGATTGATATAAAGATATTTTGTTTTTATTGCTTCTAAAATAGCTAGATAATCTTCTTCTTTGAATTCTTCTTTGAATTCTTTTAGTAGATTTTCTGCTTCATTTTTTTCAGAGATTAGGGTTTGCAGTGATTCTGCTTTTACCTTTATAAAAGCAAGTGTCTTTTCTATCTCTCTTTGATATTCCTCCTTCTTTTTAATTGAGGATTCTAATTCTGAAATTTTATTCTCGGAATCTAAAAGCTTTTCTTTTATTGATTTGAATTCTGTCTCTTTTGAAGAGATTTTTAGTTCTATTTCTTTTAATTCGTAAGATTTTAGAGTTATTTGCTCTTTATAGCTGTCTAAATCTCTTATTTCGCCCTGAAATAATTTTATAGACTCTTTAAGATTATTTAAAACTATAACTAAATTTTCTCTTATCCTCCTATATTTATCTATTCCAAAAATGTTTCTTAGAATATTAAGTCTTGAATCTGGATCTTCTAGAATTATTTGTTTCATTTGTTCTTGGGGGATATAAACAGTGTATCTGTATAGGATATTATTTTTCTTTACATACTCCATAGGATAGCCCAGAATATCTATAATGATTGTTTTTACTTCAGTCACTGAAGATTCTATTTTTTTGCCGTCTATAGTTATAGAAGAATAATTATTGATTATGTTTTTATTGCTTCTTTTCAACTTTCTTTCTACTATTATCAATTTTCCTTCAATTTCAAATTCCATATAAACCTCTCCTGAAGAGGCGTTGTTTCTTAAAAGATTGGAGGCCTTTTGACCTGGTTGAAGTCCGAACAATGCATATTCTATTGCTAATAGAACAGAAGTTTTTCCTGCACCTATATCTCCTCCAAGTAAAATAGAACCTTCTGGAAAGTCTATTTCTTTTTTTACATAAGACCTTATATTTTTTAAGATTATTTTTTTTATTATCATATTGACATTATTTTTTTTGATTCTGAAAGAATTCTTTCATTAAAAGTTATTGTTTCTTCATCTTCTAACTTCTCTATTTGTAGCGCCCTAGTTATTTCAGGAATTAAATAATTGAATTTGCTTGGATTTGCTTCCTCAAACCTCTCTATTATTCTAGACTCTATATTTTCGGCATCTATATTTGAAAACTCTACTTGAGATTCCACTGAATGAAGTTTTGTAGTACTTTTTAAAAAAACAAAAGCTCCCTTGTTTAAGGCGATTGATTCAATTTTGTTAAAATCGATGTCTGAATTTTTCCCATGTTGTAAATAACCTGAAAGTTTGAGAATTAATATCTTATCTTTTATTTCCTTATTTTCTAATAAGCTAGCGATTGATTCATTTGCTTTTATTGAATTATTAATCTCTAAATTTATTGATACCACTTCTTTGAACTTTATTGATTTTCTTTCTATTTTTCCATTATCAAAAATATAAAATGAGCCCTCTTGTAATTCTTCAAGTTCTGATAAGTTATTAGGAAATGTAGGTCCAGCATAAACTATATTGCCTTTTCTGTAATTTATGTGAAGATGACCTAAAGCAACATAGTCTACTTTTGGAAGATTTTCCTCATTTACAGATTTTATTATAGGATTCTGAACTGCATCTTTTAGAGTTGTATGGAGCATTAATATCTTAAATAACCCTGGAGAATCTTGTATGACTATTCTTTCAACTTCATCAACTTCGAGACCTGATTTCTTTCCAGGATAACCATATATAGCGACATTCTTGTATATTGTGGGTTGAAGAAATATTTTATCTTTTCTTTCTTCAAATAAGGAAACGTTTGCACAGAATCCTGCTTTTTCCAAGACGTCTAGAAAGGTTTTACCAGATACAGAATAATCATGACTGCCGGCTATTAGAAAAACGGGAATTTTAGATTCGTAAACTTTTCTAAATATTGCGAAAGCTTCTTTTAAAATATCTAAGTCTGGATAAGGAGAATCAAATAGGTCCCCGGCTATTAGAATAAAGTCTGCTTTTATCTTTATACTAATATTTATTGCCTCTTCGAAAGATTTTAAATTAAGTGCTCTTAATTCCTCTTTTCTCCATGAACCCAAATGAGAGTCTGCTATGTGGGTAAACCTCATGAAAATCTGTAAAGTTAAGGTTATAAATAAATTATTGTCCTGAAGAATTAGAGAGAACTGGATAACTGCTTAAAATGAAACATAAACAATGTAGTTATCCCTAAGCACAAGTTACTTTTTGAGAGACAATTGAATCTTCACAGACTGCTATTTTATTACCATCGCCTACAAACTCTTCGGCCTGAATTTCTACCATATACTCTTTTGCTTCAAAAGCTCTTTCTATGACGCGAATGCATTCATCCCCTGGTAAAAGAGCTTTTTTATTTAAACAATTATCTGAATCTATTTCTGATAAAGGCTTGAATAAAATTTCTTCTTCAAAATCTGTTTTAACTTTAAATTGAGGGTCCCTTATTCTTATTAATACTCCGTCTGCATTGAAGAGACCTTTGTTTTGTAGAGTAAGAGTCATTTTATCATTCTCATTAGGTCCTGTTGCTAAAGAACAAGATAAGCTTTGTATTATCAAACTAAACTCATTTGCGCATTCGGGTTTTTGATTTGATGGAACATATATCTTAAGATATGAAAAAACTAAAAGACTTAGAGCGACCGCTATTAATATTAAAAGTACATAAGATACCATTAAACTCACCCCCAATTTATTAATTTTCATTGTCCGATATAGATATATATTTTTGATTATCCTTATCTTTCTTTAAGATAATATAAAAATTCTCCCCTTCCTTTAATCTAAAGTTGAAAGGTAATTCTGCTTCTCTAGATTCTATATATTCTGTGTTTATTATATCATATGATAAAGATGTTTGTTCTTTTTGGTAAATTGACTCTGAAGAGGAAGTTCCTCCCACTAATATTCCCGTACTACCTGTATCAACTATTTTGAAATAGGAGGAGTACCTTATTCCTTTCTTGTTCCCATAAATAACTGCTATTTCGTGTTCCGGATAATTATCTGAATAAAGCTTAACTAAATCATTTAAGTTATTGTTTGCTTCTTCTTCTTTTATAATTCCGTGGTCTATTGTTTTTGAACCTTCAAAATCTATCTCTTTTGTTAAATCGTAAATTTTTTGGTCTTCGTCTATTGCTGAGACTGAGTTGTAGATGAAACTGAAACCTATTAAAATTCCTATAATTACAAGTGCTGCAACAAGATAAAACTGCCCTCTTTTGTTCATTTGTATTGAAGAAAGTGATTCTTTTTATAGTTTTGTAGACGGGGAGTCTGCTCGGCTTTGATAATAAAGCTCCCTTTTACCTTTCTCAGCTTCGCTACCCTATCAGCACCACTTCTTCTGTTTAGGGCTGCTCCGATCAAGGCCTGACCCATTTCGCAGAAGCGCGGTCGGACAGGACGAAACCTCAACGTCCGGCAAAAGACCTTACATCTCTGCTTCACGCGCTCCTTTAAGCCCACCAAAGCCCGTTTGTGAATGGCGCAGGGCTAGCACGCCGGCTCGTCTACAAAAATACTATAAGATGAGTCTTTTTAAGCTTAACTAATTGTAAATCTGCTCTTTTATCTTGCCTATATCCTCTTTTATCAAATCTCTTGATTCGTTGTCTTCTTTTTGCTTTCTATTCCAGAATATTAATAGATTCAATAAAAGTAAAACTAACAAAATTGAACTAATTAACAAAGATAATAATATTTGCATCGTCATATCTGAAAAATTTAATATTTAAGCATTGCTGTCTTACATTTTTTCAAGGGATTTTATTCCAAGAAGACTTAAAGAGTTATTTAAGACTATGGAAAAGCATTGAACTATATTAAGATATAAGTCTTGATTTTCTGAACCAATTATTTTCGTTGAATGATAAAATTCATTGAATAATTGAGATATAGAAAAAGCATAATTTGCAATCAGATTAGGAGATAAGTCTTTGGAAGCTTGATTAACTATATCATGAAATCTGGACATCTGTAATATGAGATTCTTCTCCTTGTCTGAAAGACCAGTTATAATGAATTTCTTACTGTTTTTGTAATTCGATTTCCTCAAAACCGACTTTGCACGGGCATATGTGTAAAGTAAATATGGTCCTGTGTTTCCTTCAAACGACAAAAACTTTTCTATATTAAAAATTATATCGTTTGACCTGTAATTCTTTAAGTCTCCATAAATTATTGCGGATAATGCTATTTTTTTTGCTCTTTCTTCAACCTCCTTTTCAGAAAGATTTTCTCTTTTCTTTATTTCTATCTTTGCTAAATCTATCGTTTCTTTTAGTATATCCTCCATAAATAAGGTTTTGCCTTTTCTTGTTGAGAATTTCCTTCCATCTTCATCAAGATAAAGCCCGTGGTCTATATGATGACAACTTTTTGCCCATGAAAATCCTAATAATTCTAGAATTTTGAATAATTGTTTGAAGTGGAGTTTTTGTTCAACTCCAACCTCATAAAACATTTTATGAAAATTATATTTTTTGTATCTGTCAATTGCAGTTGCTAAATCTCGAGTCATATATAATGTCGCGCCATCTGATTTTTTTATTAAAGCATTTCCTAATGAAAACTTATCAAGTTTTACTACCTCTGCACCCTCTGAATCTTCCAATAGTTTTTTTGACTTGAGAGATTTTAAAACTTTTTCCATTTTATTATTGTAGTAAGATTCTCCTGAAACGAAGTCAAATTTTATTTCTAACAATGAGTAAATCTTGTTAAAGTCTTTTATGCTTAGTTCTCTAAATTCCTTCCATAATAAAAGATATTTTTTGTCGCCTTTTTCCATCTTTCTGAATATTTCTCTCGCTTCTGATTCAAGCGATTCATCTGCCGATACTTTAACATATAACTCATAAAGATGTTTAATAGGATTTTTTTTTAATTCTGACTTTGAACCGAATTTTTCGTATCCTAAAATTATTTTTCCAAATGGTGTTCCCCAATCTCCTAAGTAGTTTATTTTTAGGGTTTTGTATCCTAAAAAAGAGAATATATTTGCTAGAGAATTACCTATAATTGTTGACCTTAAATGACCTATTCCAAAGGGTTTCGCTATGTTTGGAGAAGACATTTCAATAATTATTTTCTTGTTCTTACCAGATTTTGATGAGCCAAATTTTTCTCCTTCTTTTGTGATTTTATTTAACAATGATTCTGCGATTTTATTTCTATTGATGAAGAAATTTATATATGGTCCCTTTGGTTCAATTTTTTCAAAAAATTCTGATTTTAAGTTCTTTGAAAATTGTTGTGCAATCTCAATAGGATTTTTCTTTAATTTTTTTGCTAAAATAAAACATGGAAAAGAATAATCTCCTAAATCTGAACTTGGAGGAATCTCTATTAGCTTTTCTAATTCTGCTTTTTCTAAGCCTGTTTTCTTTAGAGCTAAAATTACTTTATCCTTCATTATAAAATAAAATCTAAAAGGTTAATAAACGCTTCTTAGATTGTTCTTGTTCTTGCTTCATCAAGATTATGCCCACAATCTGTGCAGAACTTTTCAGAATCATCTATTGATTTCTTACAACTAGGGCAGTTAGTCATAGGAACGACCATCTTTCCACCACATTGAGGACAAAACTTTTGTTCGTTATCTCCTCCTCTTCCGCACTTTATACATTTAGGAGGAATTTTCTTCTTTTCTATTATTGTTTTATAGCCCATTTTTCCTGAGACTATTTTTGAAAATGCATCTACAATTGCATCAGAATCTTGATATTTTCTTAAGTCAATGTTGCTACCCATTTTTTATTTCCTCTTTTACTTTTCCTTGAAAGAAGTTTATTTTATAAATATTTTGATTGTGTAGAATGGGTGTTTTTCTTAATCTCCTCTGTGTTCTGAGTCTACAAAATATGCTCTAATGATAATTTGGTCTCTATCTGTTTGAAGTCCAAGCTCTTTAAATCGGTCTTCAAGATCCTTACATCCTTTTTCCATTATATCTCTAATCTGGCCCATATTTAATTGGATTATTTTATGAGAATATCCGGCCGCCTTATGAAAGTTTATTCCGGCATCTCCTCTATTCCATCTTCTTCCTAAAGGAACACTAACCTCCGCCTTATCTCCGATATTTGGTAAGTTGGGAAAATCTATTGTAACCAGCCTTCCTGATTGGGAATCTATATCTGAGAAATAAAAAGATAATCCTTTTTCTTGAAAAACGTTTTGGGCAATTGTCTGCCCTCCACCCTTAGGAGTGTATAGAATTGAATTATGTTCGCCCCTCCTTACTTCCCACTCATAGGGATGTAAAAAATCTGCCCAAATATCTGCCAAGACCATTTATACTTTAGAGGAAGAGATTATTTAATTATTTATATTGTATCTGGATTATTATTTATTTAAGCTTCCGCCGAGATTCGAACTCGGGACCTCCGCATTACGAGTGCGGCACTCTAAACCAACTGAGCTACGGAAGCATAAACTCTAAAATAATAGCTTAATGCATATAAAAATTACTGGACTAAGGTTTATAAAGTTCATTTTTCTTCACAAGACTTGTTTTTAAACAGAGAGAATATGGAAAAGATAAGAATTGTTGAAACTTTAAGACCTAAAAATTTTAGTAGGACGAGTCCAGTATTACTTTTTCTTCTTTATAGTTTTTTTATTTTATTTCTAGGAATAATTTTTGATATAAAAATTTTTAAAAGCATTGGAATTTTTGTGGCTTTATTTTATTTTATTTGTTTTGTTATTTGGGTTAAGATGGGTTAAGGTCCCTCTTTACTACTGCTATTGTAACATCATCTATTAATGGCCCTTTTTCAAGCAGTAATTCTTTTATTCCTTGACCTATTATATCAGCCTTATAATCTCTTAATTGCCGTATTCTATCTTCTATTGTTTCTGGGAAATGGAAATCTCTTAGAGGTATTTCTCTATGAGTTCCATGTTCTGAAAGTCCGTCGCTATAAAATAATATAATGTCTTCTGGATTTAGGCATGTTCTATTTATCTGATGCTCTACCTTTCCTGCAAAACCTATAGGGGCTGTTGAATGAAACACTTCATAATCTAATAATTCTAGTTTGTCTTGGTCTCTTCTATAAATTAAAGGCATTGGGTGTCCTGAATTAATAAATCTGACCTTGCCACTTTGGGAAATTTCAGCACATACTAGTGTGATGTGTTTTCCAACAGGCAACCTTCTTTTTAAAAAGATATTTAGACTATCAAAAACTGCAGGAGTTATTCTTCCGTTAGTTTCTAACTCATAAGGTATACTCGCTTCTAGAAAGGAATCTATCGCAAGTGATAAACAGGCATCAGTCATGCTATGTCCCGACACATCTAAAACTAAAACACCCACTCTTCCTTCGTTCTCTTTTAATCTTTCTGCTAAATCATGTTTCCCTTCACTTCTTGATCTTTCTATCCTTTCCCGTAAATTATATTCTGTTGAATAATCAAAAATTCTACAAAAATCTCCTCCTAAAAGGCCATTGAGCTGAGTTGATTCTGCGTAAGCTTGTAAATTTCCTCTTTGAATAAAATGTCTTCCCGTATCTAAAATATTACTCATTCCCCGCATTATACTATGTAAATTCTTTAGCTCAGATGCTAAAGTTGCTACTGAATGCGAGAGCATATTTGATACATTACCTTTATTCGAATCATAAGTCATATTAAAACTCCTAAAAAGAGAAGATTGTTCCGAATTATAGAGTTTTAAACCTTTCTCTTTTGTTTTTGCGATTTTTGGATAAATTTAAAATGATTGAAATGTTTTTGAATTAATGAATAAAAGAGGATTGAGTGAAATAGTAATTGGAATTATGATAATATTAATATCTGTTCCTGCTGTCGTCTTAGTTTATAATTATATTAATGACCCTCTTAGAGAAGAACTTGGAGGAAGTCTTGCAGAATCTACTTTATTTGGAGAAGTTTTAGAGATAAAATCTGTTAATTATGTTCAAGGACAAGATTATTTTGATATTGTTGTTGAGAAAAAATCAGGAAAAGAAAATGTTGAAGGAATATTAATATATGTTATAGGAATTTCTGGAAATTCTTGTGTTATTGAAAAGAGAGACGAGATAATAAATAAATTTGAAGTTAAAAAAATAGAAGGTATTGATAATTGTCTTGAACCTAAGGAGCAAATAGCTAAGATAAATGTCGTTCCTTTATTTAGAAAAAATGGTCGGGAGATCGTTGCACCTAGTTCTAGTAGTTTTGATTTAATTAATTCTGGCTTTGTCAATGGTGGAGGAGAACCTGAAGACCCTTGGGATGCTAAAATAATTGAGTTTCAAAATCTATATGCTGAAGTTTCTACTAAAGAATATGGTGTTTACTCCTATGATTTTGATGAGAATCTTGAATATGATGTAGAAATAAGACCTGGAGATAATGTTTTAAGTAAAGTATCTGGAGCAGGTATAGGAGAAACAATTTTATTTAGGGAAGGGACTTATATACTTGATTTTCCTATATCTCCTAAAAGAGACCAAAAGTTTTATGCTGAACCTGGAACAATCTTAAGCGGAGCTGTCTCGATAGATAAAGATGAAATAAAAACTGAGAGGATTGGAATAGATTATTATGTAATTGAAAATGTAAATTTAATCCATGATGTAGATTCCGAACTATTGGGCGACCTTTATACAGACGATGATGGAAATATTTTAGCGGTTTGTAGCGACGATGCAAACGATCGTGGATGTATAAATCCTCAAGATCTTTATATTGATGATGTGATGCTTTATGAGGTTCCAAGTCTC
>Ga0209542_10010861_pt1 | contig 16291 bp, 16 predicted proteins | sample RifCSPhighO2_01_FD_184028 | JGI IMG/M metagenome (GOLD analysis project Ga0209542, IMG submission 184028) | Soil microbial communities from Rifle, Colorado - Rifle CSP2_plank highO2_0.1 (SPAdes) (version 2) | ecosystem: Environmental > Terrestrial > Deep subsurface > Rock core/Sediment ...
ACTCGCTATTGCTTTTTTTAAATAAAGCCATTCCTTTTTTGACATCCTCAAGCTGCGGGTTAAGAGAGAAATCAGAGAATGAAATAACTTGATAACCTTCAAGCAAAGGTTCGATAGCTTTTTGTGCTCCAGAATATTGAAAGGATTCTTTTCCGGTAACCAAAAAAATTGAAGAAGGATTTTCATCTTCCAAAACCACCTTAAGATAAGTAAGACATCCTGAACCCTTATACTCTTCTTGTTTCTTTTGCATTTTAACTCTTTCACCTTTGCAGGAAATCCATGAATTGCCTCTTGTTTTCGAGAGGAGATTGGGTAGGTCTTTCCAGATCTTTGCGTGCTCCTTTGTTGCAACGTATTTCTAATAGGATTGGACCAATACTATTTTTCATTTTTAACCAGCAAGCTTGAATTTCCTGGCTAGTTTGAGCCTGAAATGTTTCTTTATATCCATTAGCCTTAGCTATCCATAGAATGTCAATAGCATCGGCAGCAGTAGGCTGGCCGCCGACGGAATCATGAGCAAAGTTGTTAAAGATAATATGATTAAAATTTGCGGGCTGTAATTTTCCGATAGTTGAAAGCACGCCCATGTGCATAATCAAAGCACCATCTCCATCAAGGCAATAGACTTTCCTTTTAAGTTTTTGTAGAGCAATGCCTAAAGCAATGGCAGAAGAATGTCCCATCGAACCCACAGTTAAGAAATCCTGCTGGTGGCTTTTTCCCATAGCTTTACGAAATTCAAACAACTCTCGTGAAGCTTTTCCAGTAGTAGAAACAACGATATCATTTTCTCCAAGCTGCGAGACTACTACTTTAAGAGCTTCCTCTCTATTCAAAGGAAAATTTGTTTCTTGTTTATTTTGTAAAGAGTAAGCATCAAAAGTTCCTTCTCGAACAACAAGAGCATAAGGAGTTTTGTTATGAACAAAATGATGGCTTGCTTTCTGAATAGTTTCCTTTGCACTCTGTTCACTATCAGGCAAAATCGCATAAGGAATATCTAGTGTTTCAAGTAAAGGTAAAGTGATTTTACCCATCTTTTGATGTTGTGGCTCATCTTTTTTACCAGGTTCAGCTCGCCAACCGATAAGCAGAAGAAGCGGCAAAGAATAAATTTCTTTATCCGTAAGCGAAGTTAGAGGATTGATGCAATTCCCCAAGCCAGAATTTTGTAAGTATACCACTCCAAATTTTCCAGTTGCTAAATGGTAGCCTGCGGCTAAAGCAACCGCATTTCCTTCATTGGCAGCGATAATGTGGTTTTGTGCAGAACTATGCTCAGTAACATAGGCGCAAAAATCTTTCAGTAGTGAATCTGGAACTCCGGTGTAAAAGCTAAAGTTATGCTGCTGTAATAAATTGAAAAAATAGGAGGAGGAAATCATTCAACTACTGAAAAATATCTGATTTATAAAAGTGATGGAAGAAGAGACGTTTTGAACGGAAAAACTAATGATAATAAGGAGAAGAAGAAAGACCAAATCTAGAGATCAAATAACTAAATTTTATTCTTGCCTTTGGGATCATACCATGCAGTTGTTTCGCTGATTGCCCGCTCGGTGTGTTGCTTGCCTATCAATGACAGCTCTCTCTGTGCATCTCCAACCACTCGCCCACCTATCCGCAGAATTAACAATTTTCCATTTCCGGCCGAATTATCTATTCGAAAGCTATGTACCATAAACGGTTTGATATAGAAAGAATCTCCGGGCTGGACTACTTCCTCATAATCTTTAAAATTAATTTTCCAATGTATTTTGACTGCTGTTTCTCCAATATTATATCCATACTGATGCAGCCCAAATTTTAAGTCCAGATTTCCTTTTTCTTTTTTGTAAACTGAAACTTCTAGCGCTTTGGAATGAGGAAGGTGTTTCATGCCTGCTAATTCCACCATAGTGTAAGCTGAATCTGTATCGGGAAAATCCCAACGAGGAGACTGATCATATTTACCAAGAATAACCTTATCATGGATTAAATCTGGGGGTAGTAGATCACGAGTGTCAACAGTAAGTGCAGAAGCGATCTTTTGGAGATTATTACCTAAAGTAATGATTTTGCCTTGTTCGTATTGCTCTAACATTTCAAGAGGTATAGCAGTTCTCTTGGACAACTCCTTTAATCCTATACTGGCAGCTTCACGATAGTATTTTAGAATTGATCCTGCTGCTTTCTCGCGGGAGGAAAAATCGAGGGCAAAATGTTTGGCACTTTCTAAACCTATCGCAGAGAGTTCTTCCTTAGCGCTTCCATCAATTTTATTTCCATAAGTCAGAGCCAGAATTAAACCCATTTCTCCCTGCTCATTTTTTCTGGTGGTGAAGGTATGAGGAATAAAAGGAGTAATATACATAGAATCACCAGTATTCATCACCGCCACTTTTTTCTCTCCGTCAGACCCTTGATAATAAAAATTAACCGGGCCGATAAAATAAGTGAATTGGTGGGGAAAATGACCATTATTCCACTGGACATTAGGATTGTGGGGATCATTATCATCTACAATGCACAACTCTTTTATCCATTCAGGATAAAATAAACCGACAGTACTCATGACTGTATCTCGATACTCATAATAATCTTTTCCAGCCCGCTGCATAATTCTTTTGCTTTGAAAAGAACTTTCAGCACGCATGATCTTAACTCCTTGTGGGCAGTCATCATGGAGAGGATAGAAAACAGCTTGGTTTATAGACCAAACCTTAGTTGCTTTACGCACTAAATCTTCTGAGAGCGGTTCTTGACCGGCAATAATGGCATTAAGTCGGTCCACGCTAATATTCAGTTCTTGAGCAGCGTCTTCCGGCCTACGTTTAATGCTGTTAATAATTCCCCTAAGAATTCGGCCCTGTTTGAGATGATAACTTTGATCCTTTTCTTCCATCCGCATACCTCCGATAATAATTCTCTTTGGTCTTTATATCTGAAAAGCCAACCAGGTCAAATATTTCATTTACAGAACTGCATAAAGGGATTGCTTCCAGAGATCGTCCATGAATCAAAATGGAAGTGCATACTTCCTGCATAGCTTTAACTGCAGACCTGATTAAATGATTGGCATGAATGACCAAGCTAAAGCCAGCTTCCTGCAGTTCTGATTCAGTAATGGCATTATAAGTGGTGGGAACACAAACTAAAGGTTTAGATATTCCAATACGCTCAGTCAGCTCTTTATAATGGGATGCAAAAGAAATCACTTCATCAGGATATTTGGAATTAGAATGAATCATGATTCCGTCTGCTCCTGCTTCCAAATATTCCTCTGCCCGCCGCAGGGCATCGTCCAAACCTGCACCGGCAATGAAACTTTCAATCCGAGCAATGATCATGAAATCGTTGGTTAATAGGGCATGCTTAGCTCTCCTTATTTTTTGGGCAAATTCAGTAGGATCTTCCAGCTTCTGTTTAGATTCTCCATCCAAACTATTTCTTTTTGGATAAACTTTGTCTTCAATGATTACGGCGGATACTCCCAGCCCTTCTGCTTTACGCACAAAAAATTCAAAGGCATTGGGATCCCCGCCAGTATCAGCGTCAACTATCAAAGGCATATTAGTCACTTCTAAAACTTGGTTAATAGTCTGCAATCGGGAGTCCAGGCCCATGATTTCGATATCCGGCTGACCTTTAGCGGCTGATTCAGTAAGGCTACTGATCCAGAGAGCATCAAAGGTTTTCTTTTGCTCAGTAATGATAGCATTATTGGCAACAATTGCGCTTATCCCATTATGCGCTTCAATAGCTCGAACAAATTTTTTTTCGCTTAGAATATTTTTTAGTGAAGTAAGCCGCTTTTCTGGAGTGATCTTACCAAGAGTTATTTGCCCGCCTGCTCTTTTAAGATCTTCAATAGTGTCAATCTCTCTCCAGCCACCTCTGATCAGAATGGGGTTAAGGTCATAATTCCTATCAATAAGCTCTTGAAACATATCGGTGAGGTAGGCTTTTTGCAGCACCTTGGAATGCTGGAAAGGTTTACCTTCACACTTCTCAAGAACATCCTTATAAGTTTCTTTTAAGATTTCACATCCTTTCTTAGAGAGTTTGAGCATGCCAATAAACTCTCCGTTTGATTCATTGACTGTAAGATGTTTGCCGATCCTCCTAATTCTATTATCACTAAAATAAACTTTTTCAGCTTGATCAAACGGATGAAGCGTTCTGCCAACATAATTTTTTTCCCAATCTTCATCTACAACGATACAGATCTCACCTTTGGCCTGAATGGCTTTTTGAAGAATAGCTTTCTCAAAAATGATATCTGAATAAATTATCAAGATTTCATCATTCAACTCTGGTTCTGCATAAAATAAAGAAGCAAGTATGTTGTTATGAGCATAATCAGTATTGTAATAAGACTTGGTTCCATCATAGCGGATCTGCTCTCCTAGAAAACCTTTAATTATGGTTATGTCTGTAATTCCCACATCTTTAAACGCTTCAAGAGCATGCTCTATGATCGCCTTGCCTTTCACCTCAACTTTGCATTTAGGCATATCTTTAGTCAAATGCAGCAATCTGGTACCCATTCCCGCAGCAATGATAATGGCTTTCATGATTTAATACAGTAAGACTCTAAGATTGATTTATAAACTTTCAGAAAGTGTGATATGTATGATATATCGGATTTTAGCAAGTTGGAAGTTAAGCAAGTGAAGAATTCCATTCTTGAAGTATTTTTCTTTTAATGGCCGTGCTTGATTGTTCAGGATAATAAGGCATCATTATAATCCTGGCCTTGCTTATTTTGGAAATTTCTTCCACATAGTCATACCCTAGATGACTTGCACTCTCCATTACTATGTCTGGCTGTAAAGCCTTGATATTGCTAAGCGGCGAGTACTCTGGTTGTGGTATTGCTGCATCAACACATTTTAGAGACTGCACTATTTTAAGCCGTTCGCGAAAAGAGATAATTGGTTTTTGCTTTTTTTCCATTACTGCTTCGTCAGTTAAAACCCCTACGATCAGCTTCTCACCTAATTTTTTGGCATTCTCCAGATGAATAATATGGCCTTCATGGATTAAATCGGCACAAACATAAGCATAGACAATGGTCATATTAGAACAAATACAAAATCAGATTATAAAGATTTGGAAACTTTCTTCTAGGAAGTTGCAAGAAGATCACGAACAATAGAAAGATATGATTCCATTCTCTTTAAACCATCTCTTTCAACCAAAGCTACCCCAAAGGCAGTAGGAGATTTACCCGTATCTATTTTATGATGATAATTCCTAGCTACGATATCAGCCATACGCAGATCAAAATTATTCTTTAAATTGGCCAATTCTACGGTATGAGATTTTCCATCATCAAGACAATCAGCAACTGATAATACCATTAAGTCAAGCTTACCTTTTCCATGAGCAAAATCGTGGCCTGCTCCAGCCGAGGGATTTCCGTATTCTTTAAACATTGCTAAAACAGAATGAGGATTGTCTGGGCTTGAATTATTATAAGCATCAGACCAAGCAGAGAAATCGCCTATGGTGGCAAATCCTGTTCTTTCCGCAATCATCCCAGCAATCTCGAGATAAGCGTTATGCTGAGCAGCATCAGCCACGATAGGAACTCCCAATTCTAGTGCAAGATGATACAAAGGCAATTCCTTTTCTTCCTGAATATATTTCCCGCCATAAAGAGCAAAGGCATTGGACAGATCATGCACCAAACCCAGCGCTCTTGCCACTTCCGGAGAAGGCAAATCAAGCCCAGCATTTCTTTCTGAAAGAGCAGTAACTAATTGGGCATTGATTCCGGCCACGCGTTGAAAATGGCTTATTCTCTCATCTTTTTTGCCAATTTGTGAATTAGAATCGTTCACTACTGCAGCTACATCTCTAGCTCTTAACTGAGCTGGGTCTTCCCGCATGATCCTCAGAACATCATGAACTTTTCTAGTTAAATCAGAAGCGCTACTGCCTGGAGAGAGTTGCAGCATATTCTCACCATCATAAACATAAGGCTCTAAAAATCGAATTGCATTTGACATCTAAGGAGCTTTCAAGGGGTTATTTTATAAAGGTTGTGGAAGCAACGGCTCTGTAGAAAAAGTCGCCGCCTAGGCCAAGATGAGGTCTGAGCTAAGCAAGTCGAAGATAAAGCTTAAGTTACTTTTTCCAGCGATTAACTGCAAGAAAAAGGCGAAGACCTCGGCCAAGGCGACTTTTTCGAGATTTTCTACAGAGCCGGAAGCAACTTCAGAACAAAAATAGCCCAATTAGGTCATGAAAGTGCGGAGCTATCGTCCTTTTAATGTATGCTAATCTCGCACCAGAGCCCCCAGTTCCATAACTTATTTAAATTAACAAAGGGCAATTTTTTTGTGGCGGAAACAATATTGAGGTGCTCAAAATGTTTTATAACCCTTGACCGTCTCAAACAAGATAAGATTACAGATTTTCTCATTAAAATTGTTAAAGAAGATAGGAACGAAAGCTATTTATGCACTACTTGTTTAAACGGCTGGTAAAAATGGAAAGAAGAGAATTGGTAAGTTTTTTTTCAGAATTTTGGAAAATTGATAGTTCTCAAATCAATGACGAGATGGAGTTAAATGACCAGATTCTAAAAAACCAAAGCTCCATTAGATTTTATCAATTCATCGCAGCCTTAGAATCCAATTATAATGTTAAGGTGCAAAACCTTAATAAAATCTTAACCTTTGGTGATTTAATTAACAATTTGGAGTTATCAAGGTGATCCGAAGATGATGGGAAAATTTAATTTATTTTTGGTAAAAATTTTTGTCACTCCTTTTTATAAGAGCAATAACAAATATGTGATGTTTTTAGGTAGTATCCTACGAAATGCGCTTATTTTCATTTTTAAGTGTGATATCTCCCCTTCTGCAGACATCCCTTATTCAACTAGATTTCCTCATTATTACGGCATAAGTATTGCTGCTTGCAAGATCGGTGAGAACTGTTTGATAAGGCAAAATACTACCATCGGAGGAAAATTTTCTTTTAGTCTTGAAGAAGGCAAGAAAAAACATACCATTACCATAGAAGAAAGAAGAAAACTAAACCCAATCATAGGATCTAATGTTGACATAGGAGCTAACACCTGTATCTTAGGACCTATAAAAATAGGAGAGCACTCTGTAATTGGAGCAGGCAGCGTAGTTCTTGAAGATGTAGAACCCTACGCCGTTTATTCAGGAGTTCCTGCAAAGAAAATCAAAGTTCTTCCCAGAACCACGGGAAATGAACATTTCCGTTTTAACAACGATTAAGATTGCAGCTAATCTTTAAATAAGAAGTTGAATGTGATTAATAATAAAAATTAATGAAAGAATAATGATTTTAACTGGCGTTGATATTGAAAGTGTGAAGAGATTCAAGAGTTTATACACCAATAAGAGATTCATAAATATTATTTTTACCAAAAAAGAGATTGATTACTGTATGGCTAAAAGTGAGCCATACATCTCTTTTGCAGGAAAATTTTGCGCCAAGGAAGCAGTAGTAAAAGCAGTCACTGCTAAACTGGAAATGAAGGATATAGAGATCATTAATTCTTCCTCTGGAAAACCAGTAGTGTATATAAAAGGCAAAAGAAAAAATAATATCAGTTGCAGTATATCGCACACAGAAGAGTATGCAGTTGCATTTGTGATAGTGAATAACAAAGGAAGTGGAGATAAGGGGTATAAATGATGATTATTGACCAACCTCCAACTTACTCTAGCTCAAAACCATTAGCTTCTATTTGTATCCAGATTGATGATGATAAAGTGGGTCTATTACTCCAGAAAATTAGGGAAACAGAGAATTTTAATCTCAATCTGGGAGAGATGGTGATATTTTCCATAATCAAAGCTCTGAAAGAATTTCCCGATTTTAATTCAAATTATGATCAAAAAGTGCATCTATACGATTTTATCAATCTGGGACATTTTGTTAACCTTGGCCAAGGACCAAAATTGGCGGTGATAAAAAATGCCAGCGCTAAATCTCTGTTTGAAATATCTAAGGAGATAAAAGAGGCAGCCCTTAAATATATTCGCGGGGAATTAACTGCTGAAGATACAAGATCGAGCACTATTTCCGTGACTAATCTTTATTCCTTCCCAGCCTTTCAAGTCATTCCCCCTGTTTATGAACACCAATCTTCTATGTTTTCCATAACCTCAAAATTTTCTTCTTGGGATGGAGAAAAATCAGTACATAAATTTAACTTGACTTTATCATATGATGCACGGGTGGCTGACTGTCAAACTGCAATCGCCTTTTTAAATAGAATCAGAAGAGTGTTGGAAGGAGAGGAATGAATATTTGCAGTTATTACATCAAGACATTTCCACCATTTATGGGAATATTCACCCCATTAAGATAATCTGCTTTTTCAGAGACTAAGAAAGAGATTGTTTCAGCTACATCTGATGGTTTTGCAATTCTTTTTAGGGGGTTCTTGAAAGAAGTGATTTCTCTCAACCGAGGGTGCAGATCATCGAGTAAAGCGGTATCTACCATTCCGGGAGAAACCATATTGAAAGTACAACCATTTGCAGTCAATTCTGAAGCCATACTTCTCATAAACCCCATCAACCCATATTTTGCGGTGACATAATGGGAAAGCTGGGGGGGTGGTTTGCCGAAACAATATTCAGTCAATACGCTAATAAATTTGATTTTGTGGTTTTTCTGAATAAGAGGGGAAAGAGACTTGATAATCACAAATAATCCTTTAATCTGCACTTCTAGGTGTTGTTGGAATTCTTGCCAATCCAGATCAAAAACCGTCCTGTTAATAACTGGAGTAGTAGCACAATGGATAACTATATCAATTTTTTCATGTTCTTGAAGAATCTTAAAAATAGTCTCTTTTATACTCTCTTCATCAGTTAAGTTTAATGGATATAAAAAGTAATTTTCAAAGTGTTCTTTACTTAATTCTTGTTTTAATTTTGATTCATTTTTATGATAAGTAATCCCCACTTTGATACCTTGTCCTGAGAGATTTTTCGCAGTTTCTAAACCTATTCCTCCCGATCCACCGATGATTAAAGCAAATTTTGGTTCCATTTCTAGTTCAGTTCAAATAATTTTGACTTTGGCCTCTCCTTCTATAACTGCTTCTCCATTAACTATTATTTCAGTATTTATGACTATAACTTTTAAACTGTCCACTTTTTTAATTATTTTACCTCTAACCGTTAATTCTGAATCCGGGTAAATAGGTAACTTAAATTTCAAGCTCTGGGTAAGATAAAGATTCTTTCTGCCAGGACAGACCATGCCCACTAAAGTAGAAAATAAACTCCCGGCCAGCATCCCGTGAACAACCCGGTTTTTAAATTCTGTTGAACGAGCATAATCCAAGTCACAATGCAATGGATTGTGGTCTCCAGTCAGAGCAGCATAATTATCAATGTCTTGGACAGTCAAGATCTTATTGAACTCAAATACCTCGCCAAGATTAATTTCATCATAATTATAATCATTGGCACTTATCATTCAATGACCTCGTTTTCAACCTGATGTCTTCTAAGAGCAGCCTTGATGTCACTTACATTTTGCACAGCCATGACTTCATCCATAGTAAATTTAACATTGAAGTTTTTCTCCAACTCTATTACTAAGAGGATGCTGTTCAAGGAATCCCACTCTGAAATTGTTTCAGGAGAGGAGTTATCAAATATAATACTCTGCTCAATGTTCAACACTCTGGCTATCAACGGAGTTAATTTTTCCATTCCTTGACCTCTACGAGTATCTCTTTTTTAAACTCTTCATTAAAATTGAAAGTGTATTCCTTGATTTTATTCTCTTCCTTGGATAATGCAAATCCACAATCTTCTAGAAAATGTTCTGCTGGTTGATTCTTTTTAGTGGGGGCGAAATATCCTTTTATGCACTTTACCCCTTCCGCTTTTGCTTTTTTGAGCAGCTCATTCATGAGAGCAAATTCCACACTTTTTCCTAGAACTCGACAGCTTAAAAGAAAAGTGTCAAGGTGCCAGCAATTTTGATCAAGATCTTTTCTGACAATAACTGCTCCAGTAGTTCCATAATCGCCAAATTTATCCTCCACGGTAATCGCTTGTATAAAATAATGACTAGACTTGAATAGATTATGCATCTCTTCTTCTTGGTATCTTTTTGTAGTCAGGTTAAATTGGTTGGTCTTTTGGGTGAGCTGAGTAATACGCGGTAAAAGAGAACCATCCGCAGGCCTAATTAGAACTTTAATTTGCAGCTGCTTAATAAAAGTGTCCAAGTCTTTGATTTCTAACTCTAATAATGATCTTTTTTTCTGATCAACATACATTTTTCCACGTTTTTCATCTTCATTGGTGAGCTGGAATAAATTAAAAAAAGGCAATTTCTTAAGAACGGAAGGATATAAAGATACGTCTTTGGGAAGATCAATAACTGTAACTTCAGGAACCAGTTCACGCACTAAGGCACAATTGGTTTCATCATCATCTAGAAATACCAAGCTATCCAAACCGATATCTAGCTCTGCGGCAATCTGTTTCAGGTTGGTAGCTTTATCCTGCCAATTGATCTTGATGCAGGCAAAATGATCTTCTCTTAGCAGCATAAATGGATGATTACGTATCACTTCCATAGCATCTTCATGATTGTTCTTGCTGTTGATAGCAAGTATGATTCCTCTTTCAAAAAGAGCTAGAATTAGTTTTTGAAAATCTAAAAAAGGTCTGCCTTCTTTATCCGGCCCTAATTTCAGCCCTTCTAAACCATCCTCACCAACCACTCCGCCCCAGAGAGTGTTATCAAGATCCAGCACCAAACATTTCTTACTTTTAGAAGCTAAAGGATAGATAAAAGACAGATACTCTGAGGCTAAACCGATCAAACCATCTGAGGATATTCTCATGTCAGTTAAATAAAATATCTTTGGCTCTGCTAATGAATTAGAATTATAAGAACAAAAAGAATTTAACGGAAAGGTAAAGAGGCGATCATTTCTCTTACAGACATCCCGCAGTTGCTGATTTATTTTGTGTATGGACTCTGTCAGACCCCATTCCTGTTTAGATTCTATTATTCCTCTGCTGCTATATGCGGGAACCAAAAATTCATGGATAACTATCTTGGCTTTGCTGCGTTCTTGAAGAATAGTGAGAAGACTTTCAATTTCTTTGATTTTTTGATTTACAAAATTTTTTCTTTGTTCAAAGCTGTAACGATAAGGAAAATAGAAGAATTCTTCTAAAAAAGGCTCAACGTCCAACAATAAGAAAATTATATCTGGATCTTTTTGGTACAACTCGCTAGAGAGGTTAAGTATCTCTTGAACATACTGATTGTAAGGCGCGTTATAGGATTCGATCCAAATTGATTCTTGGTAGGATTTGACTTTCAGGACTTCTGCAAGGCCGTTTATGGTAAAATTGGATAAAAGAGCAACCTTAATTTCAGGCATGGAACTGTCTCTTTTAATCACTTTATTTCGGTTTAAGTAATCCGAAAAACTAGTCTTTTCCATCATTTGCGGTTTAATTTTCTAGGATTATGTGAATACTTCTCCCCCCAGAAAGAAACTTTAAAAATCTTCTGGAACTGTATCATTTTTTTAAAAAAAATTCTAATTCATCGCAAAAAAATGTTTATTCTGCCCAGATCTTTAATCCATTACCTTTAAAAAAGCGTATTCCGTTGGTCGGCCATGGCCAATCATGTGGGAAAGATAATCAGGGGAACCGGGTTTATTTTTGCCGCAACTTTCATCGCCGCCCTGTTCAGCTATGGTACTAGAGTGATCGTAGCAAGAAAACTTGGCCCAGAGCAATATGGCTTATTCGCCTCAATATATACTTTTATTCTCTTCTTCCTTTTTTTCAGGGATCTGGGATTAGGAACGGCATTAGTCAATTATGTGACTAAAGCTAGAATCGAAGGCAATTACAATAAAATAAAAACAGCCTTAGTGTCTGTTTTCACTTTACAATTTCTGAGTTCTTCGCTGATTGGAATTTTGATAATCTTTTTTTCAAGCTACCTTTCAGCCCATTATTTCAAAGTTCCAGAATCAAGAATCATATTGCTAATCATGGTCGCTTATACTATGACCAGCATCTTGTATACCATCCCCAAGGCGCTGCTTAACTCTTTTCAAAAAACCATTCTTTTTTCTTCTATGGAGCCTGCTAAGAATCTGTTCATTTTACTTTGCACTTTACTTTTATTTCATTATGGCTATGATGGCCTTATTGCCGTAGCAATTCCCTATGCGATCTTAAGTGTTATATTCTTTTTTATCTATCAGCCCTTCGCGCAAAAGCAACTGCATTTTTTTAAGCATAAGATAGTGAATCTAAAAGAGACAACCAAAGAGCTTCTGACTTTTGGGCTGCCTTTAATGGCTGCAGATATTGGAGGAAAAGTTATTGGTTATACTGATACTTTAATGTTAACATATTTCGTCTCCCTAACAGAAGTAGGAATTTATAATGTGGTACTTCCTAGTGCGCTCTTCTTCATTCAGATCAGTAGAGCTATCTCTGCAATAGTCTTTCCCATTTCCACAGAACTTCATTATAAAAAAGATACGGCTAAACTTGCAAAAGGAGTTTCGTTGTTGCATAATTATTGTTTCGCTTTAATTATCCCTTTAATTTTCATCCTCTTTGCCTTTACAGGATTTTTTTTGGATCTCTTCTTCGGAGCGGATTATGTTGCAGGAGCTCTTGCTTTCAGAATACTCTTAGTTGGTTCAATGTTTTTCATTCTTGCTTCAGTAAACAACATCATTATTTCAAGTATGGGCGAGCCTAAGCAAGTGACTAAGATTATTTTGCTTTCTGCAGTACTAAACGTCGGCTTGAATTTCTTTCTTATTCCTTTATTTGGGATTAATGGAGCAGCAGTTGCAACCACCCTAGCTTATCTTTTATCCTTAGTTCTGTCTACCCTAAAACTGTCAAGAACCTTAAATATTCCAGCACCGTATTTGCAATGGGGGAAGTTACTGTTGATGGCTGCTCTCTTCGTGATGGTTATCTTTTATACCACTCATATTCTGGCTTTACATGCTTATGCGGAGATAATTTTATCTTCCATCATCGCCACTTTAGTCTATACACTATTGTTATATCTGTTTAGAATCATAGATTTTCAGGATTTAAAACTGAACTTATTAAAAGTATTTAAGAAATAATGGTCCAAAAAATGAAACCAGCAAGGGAAGCAATAAATCAATTAGTTTTTCCTCTTGATCAGTTTAAAGAAATATTTTCTGATTTCGAAAAGCAAGGAATTAGATATTGTCTTTTGCGTAATTTTGAATTTCTTTTTGATTTAAGTTATACTCCTGAGGGTTTGGATACAGTTATTGCCAAAGAGGATTATCAAAAAGCAAGAACAATCCTACTTCAGCACGGATTCACTCAACGCAAACCACAATTCTCTCTTCAGCATAAGGCTTTTTTCAAAATAGTGCATGGCTTTAAAGTAAGTTTTGATGTCCAAGTAGGCGGGATATACTGGAATGATATGAAGTATATGGATGAATCAATACTTTTCAATCTGGTCAAGAGAGATTTTTTTTATGTTCCCAGCGATAATGACACTTTCCTAATGCTGCTGGTCCATTCCATTTTGGGAAAACGACGTTTCAAGCCAAAATATCAGCAGATCTTAACTTCTCTTCTAGAACAAGGAAAGCTAGATGAAAATAAAATCACTCAAGAACTTACAATTATTTTTACGAATAAGAGAGCTAAAGAATTACTCGCTTTGGTAAAAGCAAAACAGTTTGGTGCAGTCCAGATTTATAGTTACCTAGGTTTGTTTATTTTTAAAAGTGTTAAGCATATTGCTACGTTCAGTGCTCTTAGCTTGCGCTGGATTAAATGGAAGCGTCCGCTGATGCCAGCTCCTTTGATTAGCATTGTCGGTCCAGATGGAGCAGGAAAATCAACATTAGTAAGTTCCTTAGAGATTTTTCTCCAAAAGAATAGACGAAAAACAGCAGTAGTTTATATGGGTCGAGGGAGGAATAATATTTTGCCTTTCACTACTTTAGGCAGAAAATACAAGAGTGCAGAAAAGAAAAGAGATGCTGTAAAAAAATCAGGAAAAATAGCTCTTAAACGCAAGATACTTTATTCTGGAGCTTCGATTTTATTTGCAATTGATTCCCTACTGCGTTATTGGTTAATTGTTTTTCCCTTACGAATGCGTAAAAAGATAGTGATCACCGATCGCTACTGTTCCGACATCATCCTTATGAAAAATGTCCCTTTTTGGTGGAAAAGATGGTGGTATTCTCTTTTTCCTAAACCGAGTATCTCGGTGTTATTGCATAATACTCCTGAAATTTTGCACCAGCGCCGTCCAGAAGAAAGTATTGCTGAATTGCAGCGGCAGATGATTATTTTTAACCAACTGAGATATGATTTACGCCTAGAAACAAAAAACATGGAAGAGGATAAGAGAAAAGTTCTCGATTTTGTGACTTCAAGATTGCTGATTGATTGGTATTAATAGATCATTATATAAATCTAAAAATTGCTTGCTGATGATCTCAACATCAAATTGTTTTGATTTGAGGTAAGCATTTCCAGTCAGTTTTCTTGCTAAAACTGGATTCTTTAACAAACGGTTTATTGCTACAGCAACAGATTGCACATCTCCTGCTTTAGCCATGAGGACTTCTTTTTCGTGCTTTAAAATTTCCTGCAGTTCTGGAAGATCAGTAGTCACCACCGGAGTTTTAGCAGCCATGCTTTCTAGAAGACAAGATGGATTTCCTTCTGTTCCATTCAAACTGGGGTAGGCGAGCACTACCATATCGGCCATGCTGACGTATTCCTCAATAGGCAAGTCTTCTAAAGTGATATGGATGTATTTTTCACAACCTAAGGAACGAGCCATGGCCAGATATTTTTCTTTCTTTTCTACAGCCTTGGAACGAATAGCAAAAATAAACTGTAAGTCTTTTTGATTCATCTGTTGCAAAACTAGAGGCGCGGCCTGAATAAGACAATCCACTCCTTTTTCTTCACGCATAGCACCGTAATAGAGAATGATCTTTTTTCCCTTATACCCATGTTTTTCTTTTAATGCTTCCCGGTTCCGTGGCTGAAATTTCAAGGTATTGATAGGTGAGAAGATAACTTTTATTCTCTCTTCAAAACATTTATCTTTTCTCCTGACGATGTTTTCTTTTAGCTTTTGAGTGGGAACAGTCACGGCATCCATACGCTTCAACAAGCTCGAAAAGAGATTTCTGGTGAAGTTAAACAAGGATTTAGATTTGATAGTATGGATTGCTTTGGCCTTAGGAAATGATTTTCTAGCAAGCAGAGTGTTGAGAGCCAGCAAAGGACTGGAACTGAAACCATGGAGGATATCGAAAGAAAGACTTTCTTGCTTTGAAATAGTGCGCAGCGATCTTGCTCCAGCTGCTATTTTTCCTTTATACAGACGATAAATTTTAATTCCTTCTACTTCTTCTATATCTGGAAGCAGGTGGTGCTTTTCAGCGCTGATAATGACTTTATGACCTTGTTTTGCATACTCCTTAGCTAGGGAAAACAGAGTAAGCCAGGTAGCCTCCTTTTTATTGCTGAGAGCAGCAGAGGCGATAAGTGCAATGTTCATTAATCTAAGTACCCCAAGGCTTTCAGGCGTTCCTTCACTTCTTCTTGTTCTTTTTGATCATAAACAGAATTTTCGCTGATTTCTTTTTTTCCATAATCTTTTTTTCTTAGGGGATTCTTGGTAAGGAAATCTCCCTTGATTGCTTCAGTTATTACTTCTCCATCCATGCCTAGATCCATTTCCTTCCCTAAAAGGTACAGAATAGTGGGAGCGAGATCAAAAATGTGCACTTCTGGCAATTTGAGATCTTTTTTAAGATGCGGCCCCTTCATAATTAAGATGCCTGGAGGGGACATCTCATGCTGTCCGGAACGGATGGCGGAATGATCAAAATTTCGTTCTGAGATAGCTTCCATGCCATGGTCAGAGACAATAATTACAGTTTCAAATCCCTTAATTAATGCAGCAATTTTGAGATCTAGGTATTTATAATAATGTTTTACCACCTTTCCGAATTTCACTATCTCTCTCTGTTCTATCTTGAGGAAAGGAAATTCTTTTGGGAAGAGGTACTCCCAAAATAAATGCTGGATGCCATCAAGCCCGGGAAGATATACGGTCATGAAATCAGACGGGTATTTATCATTAAGATGTACTGCGGCCCGGGTGGTAAACTCATCTATGAGGTAGAGCTGAGAAAAGAATTTGAGTTTATTCTTGCGGTCAAATTCAAGACTCCTGAGCTGTTTCATTTCTTCTGTTT
>Ga0209542_10010862_pt1 | contig 16290 bp, 9 predicted proteins | sample RifCSPhighO2_01_FD_184028 | JGI IMG/M metagenome (GOLD analysis project Ga0209542, IMG submission 184028) | Soil microbial communities from Rifle, Colorado - Rifle CSP2_plank highO2_0.1 (SPAdes) (version 2) | ecosystem: Environmental > Terrestrial > Deep subsurface > Rock core/Sediment ...
TGCCTTGGGCTTCAGGGCAATATGGTCTGCTGCTGATAATGATATAACCTATATCGCAGAAGGGGTATTCGGCTTTCTGGTGTTCCTTGCATTGGCATATGCGATGTTCTATGCAGGCCAGTGGGGTGGCGGGGATGCCAAGATGATGATGGGGCTCGGAGCGATGATAGGCCTGCAATTGGATTTCAGGTCATTCCTCATAAGCTTCTTCTTCAATATATTCCTTGTAGGGGCTGTGTATGCGCTTGCATGGAGCATTGCGCTGGCAGTAAAGAACAGGAAGAGGTTCAGCGAAGAGTTCAAAAAGCTGTTTTACACAAAGAAGATGCTTTTGATGAGGAAAATAATAATCATATCTGCTGCAGTGCTTCTTGTCATCGCATTCCTGCTGGAGGATTTCCAGCTGAAATTCATGCTGTTTGCCCTTGTCCTGCTCTATGCCACGACCTTCTATCTCTGGATATTTGTCAGGGCCATAGAAAGAAGCTGCATGCTGAAGATGGTGGCTCCTGAGAAGCTGACAGAAGGGGACTGGATCGCAAAGGATGTATGCGTGAGTGGAAAGAGAATTTGTGGACCCAAGGACCTTGGCATAAGCATGGAGCAGATAAAAGAGCTGAAGAGGTTGAAGAAGCAGAAGAAAATAAGCAGGATACTGATCAAAGAAGGGATTCCTTTTGTTCCCAGTTTCCTGCTGGCTTTTATAGCGGCGTTGGTGTTTGGCAATCTGTTTCTGATGGTGCTGTAAATTATCTCTTCTGTTTGATGTTGAGAAAAACTCATCGGTCGTGGGGTTGAGCTCGCGAAACCCTACTTAAGCGTCGGTGTGAACGGACGAAACCGTTCTGGGAAATATATTCTTGATGGTTTTGTGATCTAACTTATCTCAACAAAGAAATTCTTGGTGTCAACTGCTTTTATTGTCGCCTTCATTCCCTTATGCCATCTCTTTGTTATTTCCGAGGGAAACCTCAGGAAGAAGCTGTGGCCGTCAAAATTTAGTTTTCTCTTGAATTCTATCTTTTTCTTGTCAAGAAACCCGCTCATTATAATGGCATTGTCAAGCTTTTTTCCCTGTTCATAGTCAACATATTCCTCTCCGCATTTCGGGCATCTCCAGACTTCATGCTCTATGACGATACCTTTCCCAAGCCTTGTTTTTGTGATCGCCCTTATGGTCTTTCTCCTGCAGCAGGTGACTGGACCATCCCATGCGCCTTTGTCTATCTCGAACTTCACCTCTTTCATCTTTTCAAGTTCTTCGAGGGACGCGTCCTCAAATGGCTCTTTCTTTGTTTTTTCTCTCATCTTATTTTTCTTCTGTACAGACTTATTTGGTTTCCTGACGAAGGGTAAGCAGTGATTATATCTGCTATATTGTTCTTTATCTTGAAAATGACAGTCAAGTATCTTTCAGGACAGCCTACTGCTATGTAGCATCCATTTCTTGATCTGAACCCATAATGAGGTCTTTCGAACAGCATGCGAATCTCATCTTCACAGACACCATGTTTGTGCAGTATCTTTGTTTTTCTCCAATTCTTGATGTTTATATGCCGGATTCTCATAGTACATAATCCGGTACTAATATTAGTACCTTTGTCATATATAAATCTTTTGTTTTTTCTGCAATTTGCTGAAAATATCCGGAATATATAAACGCAAGAATTCTTTTTAAGCCTTGCTAAGAAAAAACATAAGTTTTTGCGGAAAATATAGAAAATTTACGGACAAATCATTCTTCTTTGCAGTCTCCAAACCATCTTTTGCCACAAAATCAATAATAAGGAACATCTTTCTAATCACCCAACCTCAATCTCAATGATCTTCTTGCTTAGCTTCGGCTTTATATTCAGGCTGCTCTTGCTGTTCAGGCCAAAAACCTCTACAATCCGTTTAGGAAAAGTAAGACCAAGACTATGGCCAATCTTTATCGGGCGTTTTTTGTATTCGTTCTGCATTCTTTTCTCCTCTAATTTGATGCAGGCCTGATGGGCCTGTTTCTCGCTGAATGTTATCTCCTTGCATTTAGGGCATTTATATGCCTCTACTTTAATGCCCATGATTTTTGTTGTGATCACATCAGAGGGCATCTTGCATCCAAAACAAAGTTTATCAATCTCTTCTCTGCTTAATCTTCTTTTCATCTTCTTCCCCATTTTATTATCACAGTCTTTACGCGGATGAGCTTGCTGGCAGCAAATGACTCTTTTTTGCATGCCACATAAAACGAAAATCCTCCCTCAAAATAATGGTAATATATTGTGGAATATCCATGGTTCTGTTTTATTTTATATGGCTTTCCATGCCTTATCGTCCTTCTTGCCTTCTCCTCTGCTTCCTCAATGTCAATACCAAATCTGCAGCATCGCTTTGAAAGCCTCTTTAACGCATGCCTGGTGAATTTAATGGCAATGCACTCATGCAACCCTAAGAAACACAGCAAATATATAAAACTTTCTGTTAAACTTTTAATTTTACATACTTTAGCTGACATGCGTTAAGTAAGGCATCTGTTTTTTATATGTCTTCAGCTGTTTTTTCCGTAAGAATTCCAGAAAAATCAGGGATATTCCTGAAAAAGCAGAATATCTTCAGGGCAGTTTATAAGCAAAGCAATAAGTTTCAGTAAAGATGAATAAGTTGCATATGAGAATTCAGGCTCTTAAATTAAGGTATCCTCCTTGCCTTTTTCCAGAGGTAATTGCCCTCGTCAGAGGAGATCTTCTTTGCCTTTGCTTCCATCTCTATCGGCTTTGCCTTCTCCTCCTCAAACTGGCCTATTGCTTTTGTCTGCTCTTTCATCTGCAGCTCTATTGTCGACATCTCCTCTTCGCTCAGCTGCTTGGGCGTCCACTGGAAGTTAAGGCCATCGCCTTCTTTTCTTGCGATGATGTTTATCATGAAATGCGCTGATTCCTGGCCTCCTGCAAGGCCGTTGTTCACGATGATGTTTGTACCCTGCGAATGCAGTGTCTCAAACAGCGCAATAGATATCTTGTTGGCTATGTTGAAGGCATGGCGGAACACGAAGTCTGGCACCTGCTCCAATATGGGGTAATGCTCTTTAGGCAGCACAAGGACATGCCCAGGAGCTGCGGGCCTCTCATCAAGGACAGCGACTACCTTGTCATCTTCATAGATCTTCTCATTGTTCCTGTCCCATATCGCTTGGCAAAACGCGCAGTCTTTCTTCATTTTGATCACTTGAACATGTCAGCTATCTTGTCTATATCTATCTCCTCTGGCTTCTCTTTCTCTTCTTCCTTCTTTGGCTCTCCGCCAAAAAGCTTCTCTGCCTCTTCTTCTAGCTGCTCTTCCCCTTCTTTCCCAGCTTTTTGTTCAGGAGCCATCTTCTTTGCCCTGTCAAGGTCAAGGACATCATGCTTGAGGCCGAACATCTCATCAATCCTTTTCTTGAGGACGACTGAGATTGCCTTGAGCTCTTTGGGATCAATCTCCTTGTGCGGGACATTGAACACCTTTATCCCGTCATTCTCCTTTCTGGGTATTATATGGACCATCAGATGCTGCGCTCTCTGGCCGGCAACAACGCCGTTTGCCACAAAGATATTTGTGCCCTGTGCCTTGAAAGCCTTCAGGCAGGCATGAGAGATTGCTTTTGCAACCATGAATATGTGGCCAAGAACATCTTCAGGGATCTGCGGCATGATCGCATAATGCTCTTTTGGAAGAAGGACAGCATGCCCTGGATTTGCAGGATTAATGTCAAGAATAGCAGTTACCTTATCATCCTCATACACCTTTCTTGAAGCGACCTTGCCAGAGACAATATGGCAGAATATGCAGTTCTGCTTCTGCAGCTCTGCGATCTGCTCAGGAGTCATATTCTTGAGGTCTTCTTCAGTAAGCTGCGGCATTTTATATGAGTTTATTTCTAATTTTATAAATATTTGTCTTATTGTTATATCATAATACTTCAGATTTGCTTGCCGACCGCCACCTCCCTGGCAGCTGACGGTCAAATCTCACTTTGTTCGATTTGCCCTGCTCGGCAGCCCGGAGGGCCCATCCCCAGCCTCGCCAGCGCCACGGTGGCGGTCGGCGTGACGGGGGTTGCCCCCTTCGGGGTGGCACGTAGGACAAAATTGAAGAGCAATTTTGGCCGTCGACCCGCCACCGCGTGGCGCCTTACAACAAATTATCCTCATTCTCCCATCATGCTCCAGTAGTCCATGACATCAAGGATCTCGCTGAACCTTTCTCTTGCTTTTCCTGCAGGAAGATTCATCAGTTCTCTTCTTGCCTTCTCTACATATTCATGGCTGAGCCTCTGGGCGTATTCAATCGCTCCGTGCTTCCTGTAGATCTCAGCAATATCTTCTGCCATGCTGGCTGTGAGATTCCTGTTTCCAGCTGATTTCATGATCCTTCTCCTCTCTTCTCTGCCAGCCTTCTGCAGAGCATAGACAAGCATAGGCGTTGCCTTTCCCTGCTTCAGGTCATTCATCACTGACTTGTTTGCAGCAGAGCCTCCAAGAAGGTCAAGGGAATCATCGATTATCTGGAAAGCGATTCCCATGCTCTTCCCAAATCTTCCGATAGCATTGACGTGCTTAACTGACGCTCCTGCAACAACTGCCCCTCCTTTCACAGAGCCTTCAATCAATGAGCCTGTCTTTAATTCAATCATCTTAATATAATCTTTAATGCTTCCATACTTCTTTTTCTCTGCCATCTCCATATCAAGAGACTGGCCCATGCAGCACTTCTCTCCTGCATCTCCAACTATGAGAAGCAGAGCCCGCAGCTGCTCCTTTGGCATGTCGTCTGAGAACTTTGATATCAGGGAATATCCCTTTGAAAGCAGGAGATCTCCTGTGATAATTGCATTATTCACTCCATATCTAGTATGCAGCGTCTTTCTGCCTCTTCTTTTGCCTGAGTTGTCTATCACATCATCATGTATGAGCGAGGCAGTGTGGAATATCTCATAAACAAGAGAGAAGTTCAGGGCATCCCTCCTGTTTCCTGAGAACATCTCAGAGGCAAGAATGCCTATGCATGCCCTAAGCCTTTTAGCTTTTTCATTAAGAAGAACCTCATTTGCATGGCTGTGCAGCTCAATGCCTTCATCAAATATCCTGCTGAGCTTTGAATTGATGATCCCTTTGTACAGCCCAGTCCTGCTGTCAAGCTCTGAGTAGATCATCTCAAGCATCTTTTTCTCCATTATAGTGTATGCTTCTTTATGGGGCCTTGCAGAAGTCAGCACAATCCCAAGAGCTTCCTGTATCTTCCTGTCTTTCTTTCCTTTCTCAACAAGGGCCTCAAGAGTCTTTTCATTCCATAGGATGTTCCTTATCTTCTTATCCCACTCTGTCTCATAATTGTTGAAGAAATCCCTTGCTTCTTTATCATAATTCCTGAGGTGCGCCTGGTTTCCTGTTCTCAAGAACCTGATGCAGTGCTTTGCTGCAATTGCTGCTGATTTTCTTGCCTGGTAGATTCCTCCGCCATGTATTATATTTGCGAAACCTCCTGCATCCCCCACAATGACAGAAGAGCCAGAATAAAGCTTTGGAATTATCCCAAGAGGGATGATACCCCCTCCTCTCCTGACTGTGCTTAATCCTTTCAGCTTCTTTGAAGCGACAGGATGCTTTCTGATGAAGCTCTCAAGAATCTTTCTGAGACTTATACTATCTGTTGAGCCGATGCCCACCGAAACAACATTTCTCTTGGGGAATATCCATACATATCCTTTTGGAACCTCTTTCAGGAAATAAAGCTCTATGGAGTCACTGAACTTCTTGTCAATATCCTTTCCCTTGAGCCATACATGGTATGTTGCGCACATCTCAGGGGCTTTCTGTCTATTCTGTCCAGAATAGCCTCTAGCATCAATAAATAACCTTGCCCTAAAGCAGTCTCTGCCTGAATACACAAGCACGCCATCTTTTCTTCCTGCAATCCTGCTGGCTTTTCTCCTGAACAGGAATTCTGCTCCTTCTCCTTCTGCTCTCCTCTGAAGATATCTGTCATAAACGCTTCTTTTTACAGTCGCAGCAAAAAGCCTGCTGTTTTTCATGCCTGCTTCAAGGATGTTGTTCTGCGGAGAGACTATCCTCACTTTTCTTATCTTCCTCTCAATTACTTCAGGAGGAAGCCCTCCAAACTCCATCAGCTCCTTCAGCTGTATGCCTCCTCCGCATGGCTTTTCCTTCCCTTTGCTGTCTTTCTCAAGAACAAGGACATCGAATCCTGCTTTTGACAGCCTGTAAGCTGTCTCGCTGCCAGCAGGACCTGCTCCAATCACAATAGCATCATAATCTCTTTTTTGTATCAACCTTCTCCCCTTTTGCGATATAATCCTGAAGATTAGATAAAGATTATTTAAATGTTTATATACTAAATATTATATCAATAAATTAACAAAAAATCACAAATTTTATATATGAATAACTCCTGTTGGCATATTATAGAGGATTGGAAGGGGTCTATAGCGCGCAATAATGGATTCCTTTCAGGCCCGCTGGCGCAGAGCCTTTGTATTCACAGCTCTGGGTAGGCCTAAGTATACTAAAAATTTGACCATTATTTAATAAGCAAATCCTAAGCGCGCCCTAAAGGGCGCGGTATTAACAGATTTGCATTTTAGATGGTCAGATTTTTAGTCTTGAAAATGGCTTTGCGCCATTTTCAATAAAAAAGGGTGTGTTGATCTTGAACAGGGAAAGAAAGAATATTTATGCTCTGGTTCTATTGTCAATCATACTGATTTCTCTCTGCGCTCTCGGCGTCAGCGGAGCCTCTGTCCTCATTTCCGAGATAGTGAGCAGGGAAAGTACTGACAGCTCGATAGAGCCTGCTATGGATATCAGCTCAGGAGGAGTCATAGGTGCAGTGTGGTCAGATGACACTGATCTCGGCGCAGCACTTGGTGCAGGAAACACATCTGAGAGCAATGGCCCTGACAGGGATATATTCTTCAATTATAGGCCGGACAGGCTTTGGTCTTCACGTACTTTGTCAGGCAACAAGATTGTCGGCGGTGTTAAGGTAATAAGCAACAGCAGCATGACAAGCTCTATCCAGCCTGATATAGATATTGACTCCAATGATATCGCCCATATAGTATGGAGCGGCCTGACCCCTCCACCTCAGCTGTCTGCAGACAACAGCACAACATTCCTGCATCATTTCAATGCCAATGCCAGTGTTGCTGACTATGCAGAAGGGAATGCTACTGCAAACTTTACTGGTGATAGGGTATCTCTTTCCTCTAATGCAATTATAAACGGCAGTGTGAAGCTTGAGGGAGCAAACAGCTATCTTGAATTCCTTGCAACAGATAACATAAACCTAACCCTGGGGACAATTGAATTCTGGTTCAATCCTCTATTAAGAGACTTTCAGCATAGACCTGGAGATATTACAGACCCACACAGTGTGATATTCACTCTTCATAACTCCAGCAACTCTGCCAAAAACCTTTATTTTGCTGTAAGAGGGGGTCACAGACCTCTTTTCACCCTCATTAGATCCAATAGGGTAGTACTAGAGAGTGAGCTTTCTTTTATATATCCTATAAGGAAGAACGAATGGCATCATGCTGCCTTTACTTACAATCTCAGCAACTCCAGCAGCTCTGAACTCAAGATTTATCTTGACGGCTATCTTGTCGGAAGAAATGTAACTAATATCACAGCGCCTTTCGATGTCTTAACTTTAGGCTCTTCATTCACCTCTGCCAATGCATATGCTATGATTGACGAGTTCATGATATCTGACACAATAAGGACAGACGACGAGATAAAGCAGCATGCAGGCAACAGGAGCATATTCTACAGGAACATCACAAACGCAACAGAACCATCCCCCCACATACAGCTCACTCAGGGCGTCAACCAGTCTTATTATCCAAGGATTGTCTCTGACTCTGACAATAACCTTCATCTGGTCTATAATGAGCTGTATAACAAGAGCTCTGTAACTGTTATGTATATGATGAGGAACAGCACAGGCTGGTCTGAGCCAGAGCTTGTGAGCAACGGAACATCCCTTGCTTATATGCCTGATATCGCTGTTGACCAAAACAAGACTGCCCATGTTGTGTGGGAGGAATTCTCTAATTATGACCGCAACATAAGCTATATCCACTATGAGAAGAAGAATCTCACAGGCTCATGGCACAGTGAGGAGAATGTGAGCAATGCAAGCTACAACTCTTTTGCACATCTTTCCTTTACTAGCCGTACAATCATATCTAATTATTTCCCAAAGAAACCCAGGATAATAGTTGACAGCAATAACATCACAAAAGTTGTATGGGCAGACAACATAAACTATCCTGATCCAAAGCTCACATTTTATGCTTCTTTCGATGATGACAACTTCAATGCAACATATGCAAGAGGATCTCCTGATGTTGAGGCTTCAGAAGCGTATCCTGCAAGAGGACACGAAGGCTCTTACCTCAATAAGGATTTCTTTTTGACAAGGACGGCAGTGAACATAAGCAACAAGAGCGCAACACCAGCATCACACCTCAACTACTCCACAGCATCTAACTTCAACATCACCAAAGGAGCAATCTCAATGTGGTTCAAGCCTTCTTTTGACCCTTCAAACACAAGCGCTAATATAACCAAAGTTCTTTTCTCAACATCACCCAATATAGTTGACAATTCCCAGAATAAGATTATCATTGAGTTCTTCAACTTTGCAGGCTATGGCACACTGTCTATGTTATTTTTTGACAAGTATTACCATGAAACTCTAGATATAACAAGCAACCTTTATGCATACTCTGTGAGTGATATAGATCTCCCGCAGGACACTTGGCACTACCTTGGCTTCAGCTGGCAGCTCAACAACTCCAATGGAGAGAGGGAGGTCAACATATCAATTGATGGGGTGCTTCAGCAAACCGCAGCATCCAGCCCTGACAACACCAACCCAATACCTATCAATGAAACACAGAGCCAGTTCTTTATTGGAGCTGCGCATAATGTGACTATAGGCTACATCAATCTGTCAGATGGCTTAATTGACGAGGTTAAGATATATAACAGCACAAGGACAGCAGCGCAGTTCTATGGGGATACATTCAATGATTATGACATATTCTACAGGCAAAAGGAGGGCACACAATGGTCTGACATAATCCTGGTTAGCAATGAGAGCAACTACATGTCCCTGAATCCCTCAATAGGCGAACTTGGAACTACATATATCTCCTGGTCCCAGGCAGAGGGAGCATGCAATCTCGCATCATCATCATTCACTCATTGCGCACTGTTCAGGGTAGTTGCAGCATTATACAACGACACCATCCAGCAGGTTGGCACAATAAACGAGGAAAGCACCAGCGAAGCATTCTACCCGGAGGTAAGGCTTTACTCTGATAACATATATTATATTTGGGAGGACAACAGCAATTTTGCAGGCAGTGATATTGATATACAGTTTAGGGAGACAAAGAACTCAACAAGGCCTGTCATAAACATAACAAGCGAACTTGACGACCAGGTATTCACTGTCACAAACTTTTCAGCAGAAAGCCAGAACATAAGCCTAAATGCGACAGCAACCGATTCTGACAGCACCATATCAAATGTGACATTCTATTATACTCCTGATGGTGTGGTAGGGGATATCGCGTGCATAGACTATGATTCACCTTACTCCTGCGAATGGAACATAATAAATGTCGCTGAGGACCTCTATAGGATGAAGGCAATTGTCACAAGCAGCGACGGAGAAAGGGTTTCTGATATCAATGATGATTATTTCTATATAGACAGCAGTCCTGGAGTGGTAACCTATGCGCCAGACTCAAGCGGCGACAACAAGGCATATGAAAAAGGTTATGAGAACTGGACTTCATCATCCAGGCCCAATGTAACCAATGGATCATTAGGAGATGAATTATCCTCTCTGGAAAACATCTCTAGACCAGACAATGTATTCACAGCAACAAATGAGCCTCCAAGCTGTGAGGAACAGGATTTCATAAACAGCCAGGTGGTTAATTTCTACATTACTGAGGATTCTTCAGACATAAAGTCTTTGGATATCTACTGGAGCGGCATAGGATACACTGGCACAGGCTATCTTACAAACCTGAGCATATGGAACTTCAACACATCTGGATGGGAATCTCTTGCTTTCAAGGATTTTACCATGGATGAGAAGGACACTTTAAGGTATACTATAACAAGCAACATAAATCATTACTTTGAGCCTGATAATAACTCTATTTTTGTGCTGATTGAGACGCAGGACTACAAAGCCCGTACCTGCGGCCTCAGCTTCTCAATCCCATGTCCCATCTACAGCTCATGGAACGGAAGCGATTATATCTTTGAGGCAGAAGGCCTGCTGGGCCAGCTTAACAGGCAGATGGAATCAACAACATATGACAGGCTGAACCAGGTGGCAGAGGATAATGGAAAGATAAAGGTGATGATATCAGAGGTTGTGCCTGAGATCCTCTATCTTGATCAAGCAGAGCTGATTGCAGTTGACCATCCTCTTGGCACAGAGATATATGCTGATGCTGAAGGGAATCCTCACACAATCAGAAGAGATGAGCTGAAGAGCGTTCTCTGCAGAGACATGTTTGGAGACGACTGCTCATCACTCATTGAGAAAGAGGATGAAAAGCCCCTCAGGCCAAGCAGCAGCCTTGAAGGCGGGCTGGTTTCATCTAGGTCAAACACAGATCCTCCTCCAATTGAATATACAGGAAACGCATGGGTAAGCGACATTAAAAGCATAGACCTAGGCAAAGAGACTGAAGATTACTTATATCTCACTCTCCCTGAAAGCAATGGCGCAAGTACTGCAAAGCTCCTGATCAGCGGCAGCGATACAGGTCTCATGAGCTTCTCAGAGTACAGCATTTTCGCTCTTGGAAAGGACAATCTGCCTCTTGTCTACAGCGCAATAGACAACACCATCTTCGGAAGGATAATGGAAGAGAAGATAATGGGCTCAGCAAGGCTGACAATCCAGGTTCTTGATGAGGATGGCAAATGGGTTGACTATCCAGAGACATTTGAGAATGCGATCCTTGGAGCATACAAGACAATACTATTGCCCCTTGAAACATCATTGATCAAAGACAACCAGATAAGGATCAGGATGACAGCATTTGCTTACATGATTGATTATATTGGCATTGATTACTCTGCAGATGAGCCTGTTTCACTAAGCTATTCAAAGCCAGGCATAGAAAAACTAGATGAGATTGATGGCTCAAGATATGTCCTTCCAGAAGGAGAACATATTGAGCTGGTATTTGATGCACCTGAAAAGACCCCTGGTATGTCCAGGACTTACCTGCTTGCTACAACAGGATATTATCATCCTCTTGAGTCTCTTGTCTCTGGCCAGAAAGAGGGCTACTTGCTAGGAGATATTGATATAATGAAGGCCTTAGCCGCAACCCCACTATATGCTATAATGTATGCTGACAGCAGCTATGCAAAGAGATATCTCATAGAGAATTACCTTAACACAGACTTTGATGATGTCCTGGCTCATGCAAAGAAGTCCATTGAGGAAATCAAGCAGAAGAATGCGGGGCAGAAGGGCATGGGGGAGAAGAAGCACAACACTTTATATTCTGACCTGATAAAAATTACAGTGAGCACCTGTGCAGTGCCCTCAAACAACATGGAGGTAACATCAGACACTATATTATGCAGGGGAATCTACCAGAGGCCGGATTATGATTTCACAGAGGGAAGCGACAAGATAGGCATACTCCGTATCACTGGAAGCGACCTTACCTTAAACTGCAACAGCTCAGTGATAAGCGGCGGAGGGCTGAAGCAGTTCCAGCAGCAGAAAGGAGCAGGAGTTGGCATCGGTGTGAACTTCTCCAGCAACATAGTTATAAAGGATTGTATGATCGAGGGATATGAATTTGGGATAGGAATGAACGGCTCAAGCAACATAACTATAATCAACAGCAGCATTTCTTATACTGATGTGGGCATAGGCGGAGAGAACACAAACAACAGCTATATCCATAATGTCACATTGAACCTGTCCGGCCTGGTTGGCATCTCAATAATAGGAAACTCCATGAACAACACAATAGATAACAACACGCTAGTAGACAACTTTGTGGGAATAATCCTTGAGTCAGGAAGCAACAATTCAATAATAAATAACGTGATAAATGCAATTTCAAACCCCCAGCTTGCAGGAATAGGCCTGACAAAGAGCTCCAATTACAACAGGATAGACAACAACCTCATAAACAATTACTATTTTGGCTTGGGAATGGCCGACATAGGAAAATATCTGACAGGCCAGAGCAGCGGCAAATCAGGTGTATGGAACAATTTCTCAAGGAACACAATAAACAACAGCATATTTGCAGGAATAGGCCTGCTCTTCCCTTACAATGAAGATTACCTGAACTACTTTGAGCAGTCAAACACTGTCGGCGGAGAGCCGGTCTATTATCTTGTCAACCAGCATGGAACACTCTCAAATTACACGAATATCAATAACCTGACCCTCACCCTAAATGACACCTCGCTGTTCACAGGAAAGATAACGATAGTCAATTCCTCATATCTCAACATCTCGAACAACACACTGGCAAATAACTTCTATAACATACTTCTGGTGAACTCAAGTGATATATTAATCTCAGGCAATCTTCTGGAGAATGGCTCTGATATGCTCGGCCTGTATGAAGGATTTAAACTGGGTGGAGTAAAAATAGAAGGAGGTCCTGCTGGTGTTGGCTTGCACATGATATTCTCTGAGGGAATAACTGTATCAAACAACATCGCACAAAGAAACAGGTTTGGATATATCACTATGAACAAGTCTGAGAACATAAGCTTCACGAACAACAAGGCATTCAACAACTCAGTGATGGGATTTTACACACCATCCATGAACCAGTCCAACATGGTAAATAATAATGCATCAGGCAATGTGGTCTATGGGATGAATTTGTATGACACAGCGAATTCAACAATCCGGGACAATTATATCTCAGGCAGCTATTATGGCCTGACACTCAATTATTCAGGAGGGAACTTTGAGAACAATACGGCAGTAAGCAACACCGTCGCAGGGTTTTTATTGTATAACTGCAGGGATCCAGCTTACTTTATAGGCAATACAGTTGAGAATAATCTTGGCGACGGAATCATGATCAAGTCATGCACCTCTGGGTCCTATTCCGGCCTTTCATCGAACAACAACTCCAGGGCAGGGCTGCATCTTGTTAACTCACAAAGCATCTTCCTGAGCAATGTTGAGTCAAACAAAAGCAGGTGGGGAGTCCTGTTCAACAATACAAACAATACCAGGATTACAGGATTATATGCTGCCAACAATACTGATGCCCAGATCATTTTCCTCAGCTCCCAGGGGAACTCAATGATAGATTCGGTAATAGTGAACAACCTGTCAGCAGAGGATATAAACTCATCTTCAAGCTGGGACAATTCACTTCTCAACACATCATTCAACAGGTCAAATGCAGTCTATGAAGATTCTGCCTCCAATCTTTCTGTCAGATGGCATCTTGATTTCTATGTGCAGGACAATGACAGCTATGTATTCGCAGAGTCAATCCCGATAACAGGTGTCAATATCACAACAAGGGACACCAATGGGGGAAATGAGCTCTCGCTGTTCACTGATGATGCTGGTTACATATATTTCAATGCAAGCGAGTATGTGGAGAACAGCACAGGAAGGAGATATTTCAGCAACTACACATGGAATGTCACAAAGCTAGGATACAACTTCACTGCAAACCAGATAAGGCCACACATAACAACAACAAACATGAGCGAGAACAGGTTCCTAAACCTTTCAATGGTCGTTGAAGGAGGATTTGAGGACACAGATCCTCCGACAGATCCTATTGTTGTTGACGGGCCGGACTATGTTGACATTGACTGGTTCAGCAGCAGGACAACGCTGAGCGCCTCATGGTACAATTCAACTGACAGGCACCTCATATTCTACACCTTCAGGATACTGGAGAACGGAAGCTGCCTGGTTGGCTACTGCCAGGAGACAAGCGTATGGCAGAATACCACAGTAACTGTGGGCGACCTGAACCTAACTGAGGGCATGAACTACACATTTGCTGTAAGGGCCAGGGACAGCTATTTCTGGTACACTCCTTTTATATACAGCGACGGTGCAATAGCAGACTTCACTCTTCCAAATGTAACTGTCAACAGCACAACGCACCCTGACCAGTCAGCGTCATACAACAATGTCAATGCAACGCTTACATTCTACGGCAATGATTCGATGTCAGGGATAGACAGCTTCAGCTACATACTTGACCAGAATTCAGGTACAGGCCCTGACCTTATTGAAGAGCCAAGGCCGACAGATATTCTTGCTGAGATGAATAACAACGGCCATCATTCTGTCCTCAAGGCAAACAGCACAGGCGATGCATTTGCTGTTTACTCTCTTGTGAATGGAAATCTCAGTGTAGGAGACAACCTTACAGTGACATTCCAGCTTTCAGAGGATGTCTCTGACAGGACAGACATAATGTATGCAAAGGTTTATCTTGTTCCCTCATCAGAAAATATTGACAAGTATGATGAGACTCCGCAAAGGGCCAGCACAATAGCTATCCTCTCAAAGGATATCACCCATAAGAATTACGCGGCAGCAGACATATACTCAGCAAACATCATCGCAACAGATCCTATTGGGGGTTCATTCTACATTGCTGTTGCAGGCCTTAACACAGATGATGACAACACCAACAACCTTTCAATCTCAGGCGCAGACTCTGGAATTGACAACACAACAGCAGCATATGTATGCGGCGAATCAAGCGGATGCACTGATGTGACAAATACAGCTGATTATGCAATAGCCATAAAGAGGGAGATGAACAGCACTGTGTGGACCAAGACCTACAATAATCTGCCCAGCGGGTCAAATTATTTCCATGTCAGGGCAAAGGATATAGCAGGAAACTGGGGAGAGGCAGCGCATTATAGGATACATATCGATTCTGTGGAAGGAGCGCCAGTGTTTGTAAACATAAAACCAAGAGGATACATAGCCACAACAACACCAACTCTCGCAGTCGATGTCAACGAATATTCCACATGCTTATATAACACCACTGGCTCTGACCAGATAAAGATGACAAGCTATGACGGCATCCATCATGAGGCAGGCCTGTCGCTGCCAGAAGGGAACTATACATACGGCTTCAACTGCACTGACAGCTCAGGAAACTCTGCATTCAACTCAACAACATTCATAATTGACCCAGACGCCCTGCCTGACACTGTCACGATCTGGCCCATGACCAATTATACTGCAGGCCAGAGGATAAGCGTGAATGTGAATGTGACTAAGAATTATTTGGGAGTGCCATACGGCCTAGGGGAGCTTGCTGACAGGTTCTCTGCAAACATAACAAACTCCACACCATCTAAGATAGGCACACCATTGAAGGTGACTGACAAGGGAGACGGCCTCTACACAATGGAGTTCACAGCCCCGCTTATAGCAGGAACATATACCCTGAGCGTCGGTGTTGCAGGAGTGACTGACACTGAAAGCTTTGTGATAAATTCCTATACCCTTACAATAAGATATACAGGAGCAACAGATGTTGCTGTATCAAAGAACAGGATGGCATTCGGCACATCAGGGGATGATTATGCTGTGGGAGTCGCAGCAGACACAGAACCCACATCAGTCATAGGAACAACAGCTCAGCTTGAGATAAAATTCATAGGGGCATACGGCAATGGATTCATCTTCATCACAACGCCCATCGCCGATATAGAAGGCAAGTCAACCTATCTTGACAAGGGGACATTCCTTGACCTCAAGAACCCTTCATTCGGCCAGGATATCAATCAGGAAGAGCATGTCGTGTCAACAATACTTGACTATGACACCCTCCACATAGCAGGGAGCGAGAAGGTCTATGAGGGAAGGTATTCCATCCTCATAAGGAATGATGGTGTGAATGCATCTTCAGGAAAGACAAAGCTGACCATATCCATAATCTGAGCTCAATGCAATAAATAATGCACCAAACAGCAATAGTATAAACAGAACATGGCCACAAAAAAAATGCACAAAAAATCGCAGTTCTATCTTCTTACTGCCATCCTTCTGTCTGTGGTTGTCTTCCTGCTGGCAGACCTGCCGCAGAGGACAGAGGCAGGAAGCAAAGAACCCCTCTACCTTTACCAGAATTTCATTTCAGAGGCCCCAAGAGTCATAAACAACGCGATATACAACAGCAGGAACATGACCTCTGATTTTGATGACTTCACAAGC
>Ga0209542_10010863_pt1 | contig 16289 bp, 16 predicted proteins | sample RifCSPhighO2_01_FD_184028 | JGI IMG/M metagenome (GOLD analysis project Ga0209542, IMG submission 184028) | Soil microbial communities from Rifle, Colorado - Rifle CSP2_plank highO2_0.1 (SPAdes) (version 2) | ecosystem: Environmental > Terrestrial > Deep subsurface > Rock core/Sediment ...
CGATACGCAGGGCGGGTTACTCTTATGGCGAGGGCGTGGCGAAGGTTCTGGCGATGGCTCTTTCCCGGATGCCGGGGTGATAGTATTGAGGTAGATGAAGAAACTGTTTTGGCACCAGGTAGTTTTATTTAGTGTTCTGGCGCTTTTGACTTTGAGGCGCTATTTGACCGGCGCGGTCGGGTTTAATACCTCACTACTGTGGTGGTGGTTGGGTGGAATGGTTGGTTTCCTGTTTGTTTTTGCCGACCGATTGGCCTATGCCTTTATGAGCCACCCGGAGGAGGCCCTCTCACTCAGGTTGAAGGAGTTGTTTGGCAAGGGAAAAATCATTAACGGCCAAGATAAATTGATAATGAGAAGCGTCCTATTTTTGGTCGTTTGGGCGATTTTGACTGTCTTGACGCTAACGTCAATAGCCAACACTTTTTCCCGCGGTTTCATGCTGGGCCTGGGGACGCACCTGGTCTTTGATTTGGGTTGGGACTACTTTTTCGCCCGCAAAGATATCAATCTTTGGTTTTGGCAAATCAGAAACGTGACTCTGATTGAAAAAAATGTTTTTGTTTGGGGAACATTTGTCTTTTATGCATTAACAGTTTGGTTTTTGTAATATGAAGATTGATTGGAAATACCAACTACAGCAATACGGTGCGGCGCTGCTGGCGGCGGTACCGGTTTTCGTCAGTCTTTCGCTTTATATTTTTTATCGGCGGGGCTACTATGATCTGTATATTGCCAATAAGGTCCTTGCCGGAGATGCGGCAATACTCTTAGGAATAATTTTTATCTTAGGTCCCTTGAGTCGCTTTTTTTCTGTCTTTGACCGTTATATTCAGTATCGGAAGGAGATTGGAATGGTGGCCTTTTTTCTGGCCTTGACCCATGGAGTGGTCTCGCTGAGATACGTTTCGACGCCCAACTGGCCCCTTGTCTTTGGCTTGTCGGGATTAATCGTATTGGTGATGCTTTTTCTTATTTCTAATAGTTGGATTGAAAATGCCATGGGGACGAAAAGGTGGTGGTGGTTGCAGAGCTGGGGTTTGCGGCTGGTCGTCGGGTTGACGGTTTTGCACGTCTTTATGATGAAGTGGAACGGGTGGGTAAAATGGTACCAAGTTGGGGGAGAGGCGGCGCTAGCCCATCCCGAACTGCCGGGTGGCGGACTGTTGGTGGGTTGGTTTCTGGGATTTGCGGTTCTGGTTCGTTTGTCTGAGTTTGGCGGAGTGAGACTCGGGCGGGTTGTTTGGTATATCAGCGTTTTGGCATTGCCGCTAATATTATTGACAACCTTTTGGTGGGGCAGGCAGTTTGCGAGGTAGTTGACAGCAGATACCCGTATGGGTATATTGGTAATATGACCATAGAAGAAAAGAGAAGCTTGGAAATTATGCTGAGGCGGATTGGCGGTCAGGTTAACGGCATTAGTAAAATGATTAATGACGACAAGGGTTGCGAAGCGGTGATGATCCAGGTGATGGCGGCGGTCTCGTCGCTTAAAAGTGTCGGCCGGACGGTTTTGGCTGACGCCACCGGCAACGCATCAAAAGAAGAATCAACCAAATTATTAAAAAGATTTCTATAATTATGGCAGCAGTCCATTTTAGCGACGCCGACTTTGAGGAAAAAGTTCTCAAGAGTCCATTACCAGTTTTGGTTGATTTCTTTGCCGACTGGTGCGGTCCCTGTCGGCTGGCGGCCCCGATTATTGATGAGTTGGCCGGTGTTTATGCCGGTAAGGTCACGATCGGCAAGCTGAACGTCGATGAAAATCAGCAGACGGCGGCAGGGTATGGCGTGATGAGTATTCCGACGGTAATTATGTTTAAGGGCGGCAAGGAGGCGGAACGAAAAGTGGGTTTTGCCGGTAAAGGTGGTTACGAAGAAATGATTAAGAAAGTTACCGGCTAATGGCTGAAGCAAGAAACGTTATTGTTATCGGGGGGGCGTCGGCCGGCTATACGGCGGCAATCTACCTGGCCCGGGCAACGTTGTCGCCGTTGGTTTTGGCTGGGGAAAATGCCGGAGGACAATTGATGTACACCTCGGAGGTGGAAAACTTCCCCGGTTTTTCGAAGGGGATCAAGGGACCGGAATTGATGGCGGAAATGCGGGCGCAGGCGGAGCGATTCGGAGCAGAAATACAAAATGTGAACGTGACGAAGATTGATTTTTCCGGTGAAATAAAAAAAGTTTGGGTAGGGGAAACCGAATATTCTTCCCGGGCAGTAATTCTGGCCCTGGGGGCGATGGGCCGGATGCTTCTGGTCGGCGAAGAGAAGTTTTTGGGGCGGGGGGTGAGCACCTGCGCGGTCTGCGATGCCGCCTTTTTTAAGGACAAGACAACCTTTGTGGTTGGCGGGGGCGACGCGGCGATGGAGGATGCTCTGGCCCTGGTCCGCTTTACAAACAAGGTGACTCTGATTCACCGCAAAGATGAACTTAGGGCGAGTAAAATTATGCAAAAGCGCGTTCTCGAAGATAAGAAAATTCCGGTATTGTGGGGGACAGAAGTGATAGGGGTGACGGGTGAGAATAAGTTAGAGAAAATCAGGATCAAGGATAAAGACGGCGAGAAAGAGCTGCCGGCTGATGGGTTGTTTTTGGCGATCGGCCATATCCCGGCGACGGACATCCTTAAGGGTCAAGTCGAGCTGGATAATCACGAATATTTAGTGACGAAGATGACCGCGCCGCGGGAAACAAACAATCAGGCGATCTGGTTAAATGATTACCCGACTCAAACGAGTGTTTCCGGTGTTTTTGGCGCCGGCGATATGGTCGATATTCGCTATCGCCAGGCGATTACGGCGGCGGGGATGGGGGCGATGGCGGCCCTCGACGCCGAAAAATTTCTGACGGGGACAACGAGTTCTTACTAAGTTCAAAAAGTAATGTGTCTCTTGACAAAATAATGTGTGTGATATAGGATACATTATATGCAAGCAATCGTTTCGATTACCAGCCAGGGGCAAATTACGGTCCCGGTGGATATGCGCCGATATTTGAAAATGTGGAAGAGAGAAAAGATAAAGGCGACGTTGGTGGGAGAGAAAATTGAGCTGGAAAGAATGGTGAACATTGATGATTTGGCTGGAATATTTGCAACCGACGCAAAAAAGATTACGAAAGGCATGACACGCAAAGAGATTGAATTGGCGGAGAGAAAAGCTAGTGAAGAAGGATGGATAAATAGATTCAAAAAATGAAAAGGGTATTGGTAGACACCAACGCTTGGCTGAGATATTTGTTGCATGACAACGATATTCAATATAAGAAGATGTCGTCGTTAATGAAAAAAATGAAGAAAGGTAAGGTCGAGCTTATACTAACTAATGAGGTGGTGCTAGAGATATGCTACGTACTGGGTTCGTTCTATAAAATAGATAAAGAGAAAATTTCCAAAGAGTTATCGAATCTGGTGTTGGTTAAAGGAATTGTGGCTAATAGCATCTGGAAGACGGTATTACCCATATTCAGTCAAAAAAATTTGAGCTTATTAGATATTTTGCTGAAATGTTTAGCAAGTTTCAACGGATGGGAAGTTTTTACCTTTGACAAAAAGCTCGGGGAAGCGAATGGTAAATAGGAAGTACAAAGTATTTGACATTTCTTTTCGGCCGACCTAAGGTGGCCATTAATGTTTGAGCACGAGATTTTAAGACAGGCACAATCGGTGGTTGGTAGTGGTAGGATAGAGTTGATGGTTTCGGAAAGAATACGAAATTTAATCTTGGGAGATCAGTTGACGAGAGACGAAAGAGAAACCCTTGAGGAATGGTTGGCAGATTGCGACGATGACGAAAGTGAATTAGAGCCTGACGATGAAATGTAATAGAATTAGGAGAAATGAAACCAGCAGACAAAATTAGACAAGCGATTGAGGGGGTAGTTGGGAAGAATATCGATTTTGTGGTGGAACATCCGGCGGATGAGGGTCACGGGGATTACGCAACCAATGTGGCGATGATGATGGAGGGTAACCCGCGAGAGTTGGCGCAGAGGTTGGCGGAGAAGTTAAAAAAGAGCGATGTTCTGGGTGAAGTAGTGGATCTCCCCCGAATCGAGGTGGCTGGCCCGGGGTTTATCAATTTTTGGTTAAAGGAAGAATGGTTGGTGGGTGAGATGAAATCGATTTTAGATCAGAAGAAAAATTATGGAACAAATAAAACGGGAAAGGGGAAGCTGGCGATTATCGAATATAGTTCGCCGAATATTGCCAAGCCATTTACGATAGGTCATTTACGGTCAACGGTAATCGGTGACGCAATTGCAAACTTGCTGGAGGCAAACGGATGGAAAGTGTTTCGAGATAATCATTTGGGTGATTGGGGGACGCAATTCGGAAAACAGATCTGTGCGATAAAACATTGGGGTGATATAGATAAAATTGCCAAGAGTGAATATCCGGTAAAAGAATTGGTAGCGCTATATGTTAAGTTTCATGAAGAGGCCCAAAAAGACCCGACTCTTGAAGACGAGGCAAGGGTGTGGTTTAAGAAATTAGAGGATGGGGATAAAGAGGCAAGAGAATTGTGGCAGAAGTGTATTGATTGGTCGTGGGTGGAGTTTTCCAAAATATATGACCTGTTGAAGATCAAACATTCAACTGAGTTTAATCAGGGGAGAGGCTTGGGCGAGTCTTTTTTCGAGGACAAGATGGGGGTGGTAATCACAGAATTGGAAAAGAAAAAACTGCTTGGTATAGGAAAGGATGGGGCAAAACTAGTCTTTTTTGAGGGAGACAAGCTACCGCCGATGATGATCATCAAGAAAGATGGGGCCAGTCTCTACGCGACCCGCGATCTGGCGACAGACAAATACAGGCTGGAAAAATATAAACCGGGTTTGGTGGTAAATGAGGTGGGGGCGGAACAATCGCTGTATTTCAGGCAGCTTTATGAAATCGAGAGGATGCTTGGGTGGTATAAAGATGGGCAGCGGGTTCATGTGGGGCATGGCATGTTTCGGTTCAAAGAGGGGAAGATGAGTACCCGGAAGGGAAATGTGATTTGGCTGGAGGAGGTTTTGACTGAGGCGGTCAAACGGGCCGCAACTCTGGGTAAGGGGGGGAAAAATGACGTCTCACAAAAAGTGGGAATCGGGGCGCTGAAGTGGAATGATTTGAAGGGGGATCCCAAACGGGATATCGTTTTTGATTGGGATGAGGTGCTCAATATGCAGGGCAACAGCGGACCGTATATTCAATATACCTACGCTAGAGCCAAATCGATATTGGGTAAAGCAAAAAATAAAAAGACGACCCTAAAAATGGTGTTGAACGAAGACGAAAATAACATTCTACGAGCGCTATATCGGTATCCGGAGGTGGTAGTGGAAACAGTCAAAAACTTCACGCCGCAAGTGGTAGCGACTTATTTGTTTGGCTTGGCGCAGAGATTTAATAGTTTCTATAACTTGAATAAAGTCATAGGCGGAGAAAACGAGGGATTCCGGCTTGAGTTAGTGTCCGCCTGTTCCCAGGTACTGAAGAATGGCCTTTTACTTTTGGGAATTGAAACGGTGGAGAAGATGTAGGGATATAATTGTCATTATGCTTACGAAAAAAGAATTAATCGATCAATTGGCAGTACTGGTAGCGTGCGAGTCACTGTCTGGAAATGTTACCGAAAATAAGAAGGCTTTGGATCATGTAACGGGCTGGTTGGATAAGTCAGCCTTCGTCAAACGAGTCCAAAATGGGAAGGCGGAAATATTAATTGCCGGAAATATAGATATTTTGACTCCCGACGTGGCTTACTTAGTCCATATGGACGTCGTGGCGGGAACTCCAGATCAGTTCAAGATGAAAATTGATGGTGATAAATTGATTGGTCGGGGAACGAGTGATATGAAGTTTTCTGTTCCGATCGGAATTGCTTTGTTAAATGAACTGATTGGAAATGACAAATTGAATTTTGCTCTAGTGATAACTACGGATGAGGAGGTTGGTGGATTTGAAGGAACTAATTATCTTGTGAATGAAATGGGATATAAGCCTAAATTGTTGATAGTGCCTGACGGTGGAGATAACTTCGTGTTTGTTGATAAAGCAAAAGGCGTTTGCCAGTTGTTTGTTGAGTCAAAGGGTGTCCCCGCACACGCATCTCGAGTATGGTTGGGGAAAAATGCATTGGAACCATTAGTTGAGTTATCTCATCAGTTAATGGTGAAGTACAGAGAAAATAACGCGAGGGAGTCTTGGAAAACGACAATGAATATTGGAGTATTTGAAGGGGGAATAAGTGTTAATCAAGTCTGTGCGAGTGGGATATTGAAACTGGATTTTAGGTTTCCAGAGACAGAAAGTGAAGAGGAGATAACTAAAGAGGTAACAGAATTAGCTAAGAAAATCGATCCACAATTGAAAATCACTTCTGGGGTTGGAGGGTTACCTACCTTTACCGATAAAAATTTGCCTATTGTAACGAAGTTTTTGAAAATTATGGCAAAAGCAGTGGGAAGTGAGATTGCGGTGAAACCGACCTATGGCGCCTCAGACGCACGCTGGTTCTCCGGCCAAAACACGCCGGTTTTAATGATTAAGCCTATCGGAGGAGAGATCCACTCAAATGATGAGTGGATAAGCCTATCATCGTGTTTGAAATTTTATGAAGGTATACACGGTTTCTTATTGGTGTGTTACCGAAACCATCGGTAGATCCTTCTTGGTTTATTGCTAGGATTTATGTTCGATCTGTTGAAAAAGTTAACTGTTTGTATTGTCCAAAGTTCTTTTGTATCATAGAAAATTTTGTTTGGAGAGATGGACTGATTTTATATTTGATCATTGGAATTCTATTCCTAAGCACTATGGTTTGACCCAGAAAGATTTCGCCATATTTTGTTGAGACCCTGATTGTCGCGTTTCTTCTTCGTAGTGAGACTAGGAGGGACAATATTTCGTGGACCGGACCAAAGCGCGTTCGAGAGGTGAACTGTCTTATTCTATTTGAATAACTGGTAAGTTTGGATAATAAATCTGGATTGTTTATTGATATTAATTGGTTGTTTTTTATTCTCACAATTTTGATTTCATCGCCGTGTTCTCCAATTACTTCAAATTTTTCGAGACTAAGTGTTTTAAGTCGTTTGTAATCTAAGCCCAAACCAACGCCATAAACTTGGTTGGAAAGCAAGCCGCTTTCCTGATAGAAATACCAGGAGAGAAAGTCGACCGGATTAGTTACCACCAAAACAGTGCCGTTGAAGTTATTTATTTTTCGTACATCTTTTGCTATCTTATTACATATTTTGGAGTGGGTCAGGATTTTGCGGTGCCTTTCATTCGCGGTATTGAGAATATTAGTCGGGTTATTTTGGTTGAAACAAAGTACGACTAAATCAGACTCTCCAAAGACCTTTTTGGCTGATGTTTCCTGGCTTATTGTGAGTGTTGGGTTTGCACTTTTTAGATCGAGGATGGCACCAGCCAGCTTGTTCTGATTGGGAGAGTAGAGTGATAATGACGTTAACCAAGGTTCTCTGATCAATAAATTGGCGAGATCCTGACCGATTGTTCCCAGTCCAATAATTCCAATCCTAGAAGGTTTTTCCCCATAGAGAGTGTTTTTGATACATCGAAGCCATCTTTGCGGCGTTTGGCAATTTCCTAGACAATAATGAAGTTTGTAAATTTGTTTAAATATGGGATTGGTTAAAAGATGTTTTAGATCTTTGTAACTTAATGGGGTTAATGTTGATCGGTAGAGGATTTTTAGTTGTTTGAGGTTGAGCCTAAACATATCTCTTGGGTCTTTGGGTTTTAGAAAAACAATTTGATCTATTTTCATTGGTTTTTTGTCTTGGTTGTTCTCCTTCAGATTGATATCTGAGGCATAGATATCCCCGTCGTGTAACCAACTTGCAACGAAATCGTTGGCTACTACCCTAAATCCTAATTTTTTGAGTATATGTGCGAGTGTGGATTTACCTGACTTGGAAGCACCACTAATTAGGATTGTGTTGTCCCCATCGGAAATCACGCAAGCGTGTAGTGGAATAATATTGGATGGAAGTCGTTTTGCGATATCCAAACGCAATTCCTTTTTCATTTGAGGGCCCAAGGGGAGAGATTCAACATTAAACGTGTATTGAAGTTTTTTTCCTGGTATGGTGAATTTAATCCTATTTGACATGACTTGCCGTCAATGATACATTAAGATAACTTAAAAAGTTAAGAAAGACCGTGAAAGAGAAACAGTAAGTTGCTTCTAGTGGCAACCGAATTACACTCTGGAGTCGCCTAATCAAAAATTAGGACGGGTAAGCCCGTGATAGCAGAAAGAATGTGTCGCAGTAGCGGAGCATTCGAATTAAGTTCCAACGAGTTCGTTGGAAAAATACAAGGTGGTACCGTCTTCTCCTTGAAGGCCCTTGTCTAATCCTCTATTTTGGGGATTGGGCGAGGGCCTTTTGTTATTAAAGACCAAAACCATGAATATAGAGAAACTTTTGGAAGTTGAGCGGCAAAGAGAAGTTGTAGCGATTCGGGATGAGCTCGAAAAATCAATGGCCCTGGTCTTGAAGGTTAGAGTTTTTGGAGGTGATGACGAGGATGAATTTGGGGTAACACGAGAAAACGGGCGACGTGAGGGTATTTTTAAAACTTGGGCGGTGCCAGTAATACCTTTTTTGGAAGAAGGCATGACAGAATTTTTATCAGAAAGCCTATTGAGAAGAAGGGGTGACGATTTTTGGGAAATGGTAGGGGTAAGAGGCGTGGAGATAACGGAGGATTGGGTTGAAAGGATGAGTGCCAACCCTTTAAAATTTTGGGCAAGTTTGGAAAAATGGCGAGCGTTAACCGAACAAAGCGATGGGCGGTTGGCTAAGATATTCTTAGAGAGGGAACTACCTGGTGATAGAAACGAAAGGGTGGCCGAATTGGTTTGGCGGTTACGAGTAGCTTTTGGGATGGCGGCTCCTTTTTATCACCTGGAGGCATTGGTTGGTGGTGGAAAAAAGTGGTTTAGCCCTGTTGAAGAAAATGGAGAAAATAGCGATGGCGGTGTTTTTGATCTGATTGGAATGGCGTTACCGTCGGCGTTAAAAGAAAAAGTGGTGGCCGGAAGGTTAAATTGGAACGGTCTTAATTGGGACGGGATCAATACTATGGTTGAGGCGGGGACTCTGGACGATCCTGAGATACTGTTGGCCTTTCAGATTGCAAGAAAGGCAGGCGTTTCAATCGAAGATGTAATTTTTGCCGCTAATGCTTTGGAATTTATTCCGGTCAGTGTTGGTGGAAAAAGGGATGATATTGAAAAGACTGAAGCGATAATGGTAGTAACTGATGCATTGAGAGGTGCTGACCTAAGTTCGTCAGTATCAGCAGTGGCAAGGAACATGAATGCGATGATCAGATTCCTTAACTGGTTTCCCCTAAATCATAGAGAGGAGAATTTTAGTGAAGGTTTGAATTGGAGGTATGCCGCGGTATGCGATACGGCTAGTCAATTAGTGGCGGAGTTTGCAAAAGGAGGACTATTTGAACCGGAATTTGATAGGATTTTTGTTGCCGATTTAGCGAGTCAGGTAGCCAGGGTTGATGCCACCTCTGCGAAGGGTAGATTCATTTTGTCTTTAATTGACGAAGGGCACCTGAGCGATCAAGCGACCAATGCCATTGAGTCAAAGAGGGATAAGTTTTTATGGGAGGTGTCGTCCGGGTTGGTGGCCTCAAGTCAAGAGAATGCCCTAATGGATATAAGGAGACCGGCGGTGCGAGCGCTGGTTGGAGGTAAGGCGGCTGGTTTACGTGAGGCGAGCATTGTTTTTGGTGAAGAAGCGGTGGTTCCCGGAAGAGTCATTACTTCGGAGTTTGTTTCTAAGTGGTTACGACAAGATAAAGAAATAAGGAAACTAATGCTTGAGATACAACAACAAGACGACGTTGAAATAAAAATCAGTTCCGCAGAAGAACTTAGACAACGGATAGGAATGAAGCGTTTCCCAAAATGGTTAGAAGATAGAATAGTAAGTGGAGCCGGTGATTGGGAAACTTGGGCCGTTCGCTCGTCTTCATTTGATGAGGATACCATCGACAATGGTGTTGCGGCGGGAGTTTACGAGAGTTATTTGAGGGTAGACAAAAGTGGTTTGTGTAGTGCTACGAAGAATGTCATTGCCTCATTTTTTAGTGAGAAGGCTATTAGTTACAGACAGATGCATGGTCTCTCCGACGACCCCTTAATGGCGGTGATGATTCAACCGTTCATTGAAGGTAACGGTGGTGTTGTCTTTTCCGGTGGCAACGGTCATGACTTTGAAGTAGTAGTGGGTGAAAGCCCTGAGGCGATCGTGTCAGGATCGGAAGGTGAATTTGATTCAGTGAAGAGAGCTGGGGGTACATCAAAAAGTAATTTACGAGCGGGAATAATTAGTGCGGTTGAGGCAGAGGAGATCGGAGAGATGGCGATTCGGGCTGAGGTTGCAACTGGGGGTAAGGTTGACATTGAATTTGTGGTGACTGATACGGGATTGTGGATTTTGCAGATGCGTTCATTGCCGAGTATGGAATCTACACCTCACAAAGATCAAGATCAAATTGAACTTGAAGAAGTGGTGGTGGGTCCAGGAAACGGATGGGCGTTAAGGGGGCCATCGAAGTTGATTGTCTCTTCTGAGGTGGACATTGAAATGTTTCAGGGAGAACTATTTAGAAGATTAGTAATAAATCGCTCACATGTTAAAGAAATAGTTTTATCAAGAAGAATTCCCAGGACCAGTCATTTCGCCAACATTTGTTTGGGTTTAGGTATAAGACTAGTATTTAACGTTTAAAAATGCTTACCCAAACCAAACAGGCTCTATTAGACAAGATTGGCAGGGAATCCGTGTTATTGGATTGGAAAAAAGCATTTGGCGGCAAATCTTTTGGAAATAGACATCTTGAAAGAGTGAACAAGATCGCGCGGTTTCTAAATTCCAAAGAGGGGGGCGATGAGTTTTGCACTTTAACGGGAGCCTGGGTTCACGATGTTTCTTTGGCATTTGGATCCGATGATGATCCTGGGTTCGTCGAAGGACATACAAGAACATTTTTGAATGAATTTAAGGGTTTGACGAGAGAGGAGAAAGATTTAATTGTGAGGTGCGCGGCTGGTCACGAGCGAGGCCAAAATGACCTACCAATTGAGGCGATGATCGTTCATGATTCGGATGTGATAGACAAAAGCGGGATGCTCGGAGTGATCAGGCACGCCTGGAAAATGACAAATATGCTCGAAAATAGAATACTAATGGGAAATAGCGATCTGCAGAAATTATTAATTCATTTGGAAAATAGAGAAGATAAGTTGTTTACAAAAACTGCGATAAAACTAGCAGGGAAAGTGAATCGTTTTCGGGGACTGTTCGCAAATGATAAAAAGTTTGCTCTAGAGATATTGCCAAAAATTTCACAAATGGCGATGGACGGAAAAACCTCTGATTTTATTGCAAACTGGTTAGTTAACAACTATGATCATCCTAGCTTGGATGGTTTGAAGTTGCAATTATCTTGTGATTATTTGAAATAATTAATAATATGAAAAATAATAAGAAGATCGATTTATTTGTGGATCTGAAAAGTAGAGGTTTGATCTATCAAATGACTCCAGGGTTGGAAAAAGCCTCACGAAAGGGGCTAATATTGTATTGGGGTATCGATCCAACCGGGGATAGTATGCATGTTGGACATTTTTTAGGGGTAATGATGGCCAGAAGGTTTTTGGCTGCAGGCCACAAGGTGGTTGTGTTGGTCGGTGGTGGTACTTCAATGATTGGTGATCCATCCGGGAAAAACGAAGAAAGACCAATTTTGTCAAAAGAAATGATTGAAGAAAATAAGAAAAAGTTAAAGAAGCTAATTGAAAAATTACTGGGCATGGAAGAGGGCGCAGTGACAATGGTAGACAATGCTGATTGGTTAGAAAAAATTTCTCTTATTGATTTTTTGAGAGAGGTGGGAAAATACATTCCAATTTCGACCATGTTGGGGAAAGAAATGGTGAAGACGAGGATGGAGTTGGAAACGGGGATTTCCTATGCCGAGTTTTCGTATCAATTGCTTCAGGCTTACGACTATTTCGTTTTGTCTGAAAGAATGAGTTGTAATTTGCAGATTGGTGGATCGGATCAATGGGGCAACATTGTCACTGGTGTAGATTTGATTCGGAAGAAAACTTCAAAACAGGTTCATGGAATGTCTTTTCCATTGGTGGTGGATCCGAAAACTGGCAGAAAGTTTGGTAAATCAGAAAAGGGGGCTTCGATTTGGCTTGAGTCACACAAGACTCACCCCTTTCTATTGTTTCAATTTTTTATGAACACAAGTGATGATTTGATTCCCTTGCTAGTTAATTTTTATTCCTTTAGATCAAAAGCGGAAATTGATCGATTAATCGTAGAGTGGGAGAAGAACAAGGAAGGTAGACTGCTTCAGAGAGAGTTGGCAACGGAAATATTAAATATAGTTCACGGTGAAAAGGCAGTTAGGGAATGTTTAAGGATTACATCGATACTTTTTGATAAAGGTTCCGAGAAAATAACCTTGGAAAATATTAGTTTTATTCAGGGTGCACTGCCAAGTATAGAAATACCCAAGGGACAAAAATTTGTGCCCGAAAAACATTTGGTGGATCTCGGATTGGCCTCCTCAAGGGGTGAAGCTACGAGATTGGTAAAACAAAAAGGAGTCAGTGTTGAGGAAATGTTCGATAAATTTTTGTTGGTGAAAAAGGGAAAGAAAGAATACGGATTGATAAAGATAGTCTGAATGCTTGGACACCAATTCGGTACTTGACAATGAGGCAATTGGCTCGTAGCATGTGGGTCTAGGATGAAAATAAATTTTTCATATTGTTATTGTGTAGTTTGTCTGTGATTCTAACGCGCCATCACCGGCGCGTTTTTTTTGACAAAAATCATTAATAATCAAGTAAGAAAAATGGCCCAGAAGAGAACATTCGAACAGTTGCGGGAGTATTTTGCAGATCCCCAGAGAGTCGAGTCAGTGGTTGATCTGAAAGAATTAAGTGGAAATGCAATCGAGGTAATGGCGTGGATATTCGCGTCTAGAGGAGATATGTCTCGAATGTCTCCGGAAGTTGTAACGTGGTTGACTGAAAGCAGGGAAGTGGAAGGACTTCGGAATGTTCTTGGTCAAATTCTGGAAAGAGAGGTTGAGACCAGAAGATTTGATAATAGATCAATGGCTCAAATTCATCCACAAGGTAGCAAGATCGGGATACTTTCGATGTTAGTGGCGGCTTATATGAACACCAACACAATTGTAAAAGAAGTTTCTCGAGGAGAACACCGTATGGAGTCAGAGGCAACTGCTTGGTTGTGTGAGATGTTTGGTTATGATCCAGAAACTGCAAGCGGTAATATTACAACTGGTGGAACTTTGGCGAACCAATTGGCGTTGTGGGTGGCTCGCGATGCAAAGATCATTGAGTTGGGCGGAGACGGAGATGAGAATCGATCAGTTGGCAAGCTTACGGTGTTGTCCAACTCGTTCTGTCACTATTCTATCGATAAAGTTTGTCATCAGTTGGGGATGAGATTGGAAAAACTCCCGGCGAGTGGATATAAAACCGATGTTGTCGCCTTGAGACAAAAGTTAATTGAGATGGATCCAAAAAAGAGAGCCAAAATTGCGGCGATAGTGGCAGTTGCCGGTGAGACGGAAACGGCTCAAGTTGATGATCTTGATGCAATTGCAGATCTTTGCCAAGTGTTTGGAATTCATCTGCATGTGGATGCGGCTTATGGTGGGCCATTTATACTATCCCGAAAAGGGTATCTGTTTAAGGGAATTGATAGGGCGGATTCGATAACGGTTGATCCTCATAAAATGATGTGGACTCCATATGTCGCGGGGGCGGTGTTATTTAAGGACAGAGCAAAACATGCTTTAGTTCAGAACGGGGCGAGATATTTACAAGTTTCGACGAACAGGGGTTTAACCGGACATCCATCCGAGAGAAATTTTGGATTGTCTGCTCGAGGAGAAGGATCGATGGGTTCGGGTGGGGTTATTGCGACGTGGGCAACAATAAAACTTTTTGGCAAGGAAGGCTTAGCTTCTCTTCTAGATCATACTTTGGATGTGGCGGAGTATGCCTTCGTCAGAGTTGGAGAGTCAGAAATTTTGAGGACCAGGCAAGAACTCGAATTGAATGAATTTTTGATCGGACTAAACCCGCAGAACGAAGTGTTGGGAGGATTGAGTAGAGAGAGATACAACGAGATCATGTTCTTTGCCAAGGTTTATGCCGATCAAGTGTTGGGGACTTACATATCTCTGAATGAAGACATAGATGGAGGTCGTCATGCATGGAGGTTTATCGTGGTCCATCCATATACGACAGAAGCGGACGTCGAGGAGTTGTTGGGGAACCTTGAAGGTACCGTAACCAGACTGGTAAACGGTGATCCCAGTCTGGAGGCAGAAATAAATACGATTATTGAAAGAGAAAGGGATTGGATTTAACCTATGACTGACCAGACGCCGTATAGGAAATTGTTTAGAGATCAGTAGCCGAATTCGGCGCTGACTTTTGGCGGGATGATCTTGGCGAGCTGTTTCGGGGTGAGACGAACATAAATGTCGAGAACGTCGTAGGGATGGCTGTCATCATACTCGGACACGGAGAGGGCGGTAATGGGCGCTTCGAGCTGGTAGCCGAGGTGGGTATAAAATTTGAAAGTGACGTCCTCTTCTCCTTGAGTCGCCTGTTGAAAACGCAGCAGCCGGTCTTTGCCGGCGCCTTTTTCTATTTCCACGCTAGTGTAAAAAATGTCGCCGTCGACGGCTTCAAATTCCGGTTTGGAGATACTAGCTAGGACAAAAGCCTCTTTTGCCATTTGGCTGATGATAGCACTAAATAGTAGAATAGGGCTTATGGAAGAAAATCTTGATCCAAGAGACCATCGGGTTATTGGACGTGAACTAGATCTATTCACTTTTTCCGATACGGTTGGCAAGGGTCTGCCGCTGTGGACCTCCCGGGGGACGACTTTCCGACGGGAACTGGAGAGATTTATTGTCGATACCGAATTGGCTTGGGGTTACCAGCACGTGATGACGCCGGATATTGCCAAGATAGATTTGTACAAAAAGTCGGGACATTATCCCTACTACAAGGAGACGATGTATGCGCCAATCAAAATCGATGAAGAGGAGTTTATGCTCCGGCCGATGACCTGCCCGCACCACTTTGAATTATATTTATCGAAGCCGAGAAGTTATCGGGAATTACCGATGAGAATTGCGGAACTGGCCAAGCTCTATCGCTACGAATTATCCGGGGTTTTGTCGGGATTGACCAGGGTTAGGTCGTTTTGTCTGGCTGATGCTCACATTGTCTGCGCCGATGAAGTCCAAATGAAGTCAGAAATTAAAAAGGCCTTGGATTTAATCGATTATATAGCTGGGGTTTTTGGTTTGAAGATGGGTGAAAATTACAGTTATCGACTATCTTTGGGGGATAGAGCCAATAAAAAGAAGTATTACGATAATGATGTGGCTTGGGATCGGGCCGAGGGGGTGTTGAGCGAAGTCCTTAAAGAGAGAAAGTGTGACTTTGTTGAGGCTCCCGATGAGGCGGCATTTTATGGTCCAAAGATCGATGTTCAGATGAAAAAAATTTCCGGTGTTGAAGAAACGGCCTTTACTGTGCAATACGATTTTGTCATGCCCAAGCGATTTGATTTGAAATATATCGATAGGGACGGAAGCGAAAAATTGGCTCTGGTGGTGCACCGGTCGAGTATCGGGGCGATCGAGAGAAGCGCCGCCTTTTTGTTGGAACATTTTAACGGGAACCTGCCGCTCTGGTTGGCACCGGTTCAAGTATCGATCCTACCCGTTTCCGAAAAGGCAATTGATTATGCGAGAACAATTCAACTTCAACTGAAGAAAGATGGTGTAAGGGTGGAATTGGCTGATGATGCAGAATCATTGGGGAAGAAGATCAGAAACGCCGAGGCAATGAAGATCCCCTATATGCTGATTGTCGGCGAGAAGGAAGCCGAAAGCGGCCAGGTCTCCGTCCGAGCTCACGGCTCGCCTTCGCACGAGGCTTCGGCGGAGCAAAGACAGAAAGATGTGGGGGCGATGGAGCTTTCGGCTTTCATCGAAAAGATCAAAAAAGAGATTGAAACCAAAGCTCTACCTGAAGGGTAGAATATATCTATGGCTAGTCGAATTGAGGAAATCATGGCTGATCGGAGGAAGAAGATGGCGGGGCTGACGGCTCTGGGGATCGAGTTATTTCCGGCGCGAAGTCAGAAAGATATCG
>Ga0209542_10010864_pt1 | contig 16289 bp, 21 predicted proteins | sample RifCSPhighO2_01_FD_184028 | JGI IMG/M metagenome (GOLD analysis project Ga0209542, IMG submission 184028) | Soil microbial communities from Rifle, Colorado - Rifle CSP2_plank highO2_0.1 (SPAdes) (version 2) | ecosystem: Environmental > Terrestrial > Deep subsurface > Rock core/Sediment ...
CCTCTCGCCTTGCCGCACCTCATTCTTATTTTTTTGCGGGGGGGGGGAATTTCTAAAAAGGAATGGGCGGCAAAGGCGAAGGGCGGCTTCCTTTTAGGAAAAAGGAAGAGGCGGGGTTCAAATACAAAAGGTGCCTCGGGCATTCGACTATTTTTTAAGGAAGCCCGAGGCGCGAATCTGTATGCGCTTGCCCCAAACCCTCCCATGCGCGCGCAATCATCACCGCCGTTTTTGAGGAACATTATAAAACGGCGGGGATGGCTCCCGCAGATACCCACAATCCCTAGCAAATTGCGATTAGTCCTAAAATTAGAGAGATGATACCGAGTCCGAAAGATATAAACGCAATTTGCGAACTAATTTTGTAGCCCGGGTCAGTCGCCTTCCACGGCCAGACAAACCTATACCACCATTTTGTCTCAAAAATAAATTCGTACTTTTTGCCGAACTCAACATCAAGATTTTCGCGTAAATATTCATCCATTCGAATAACATCTTCTTCTCCTGTCTCCTCTATTCCACGCAGTACAGCAAAAGTACTTTTGGCCGTTGAAGGCGACAGTATTTTGCAAATTGTCCCGGCTTCAATCGCTTGCCCGATTTTATTTTTTCTCTCGTCCTTTGGGACGCGAACAATGTCTTTTTGTACTTCCTCTCGTCGCGCCTGTCTGACTTCAAGAATTGACATCGCTAGAAATAAGGAGCGGCTAACGGTCCTCCCGTTGGCCAAAGGGCAAAATGATAAATCGCCCACTGTATCGCCACCCAAAGGATATAGCCGACGATTACACCGCCGGATTTGTTATCATCGCTGAAAAATGCCGGAGCATTAAGCCAGAGAGCATAAATGGGCACCGCGAACAAAAGCCATCCGGCGAAAAAGAAATTTCCATCGGTGAGAATGAGATAGGAAAGAAAGAGGGAAATTCCAAAAAATATTTTTGTTTGGTTTTCCATTTTTATCGTAGCTTTCTTACCAAGAGCACCTCAAACTTCCGAGCGTTGAATTTGACTGGCACGAGACGCTGTTAAAATTCGAGTCCGTGCAATTGAGAAAGCCGGGAGTGCTTTGCGTACACCTCATCGCGTTTGAACCGAAATTGTCCCTGCAAGAGAAACCTGTAATATCGTTCGTACAAGTGATAGACGACGGTCGGCTCCCTACGCTCGGCAGAGAGACAGAGCCGGAAACACCTGCCGCCTCCCCAAGCGCTCTTGATATTGAGACTATTTCATTTCCGACCGCGCTAACTTCAGAAGTCGAGACAGTGCCACCTGAATTGACTCTTTGGCGGAGGCTGTTCAACTGGCTTGATACTTGGCTAAGCCTACCGGAAACGGAAGAGTCCGCTTGATATTGAGCAAGACATGAGTTATACCAATTTTCGACGTCTTCCAAGTCTCGCGCCAATTGAGCGTCAATGTTTTGCGATATAGCGGGTGAAGAAGCAAATCCTCTCTGTGCTTCCGCGTTAGCCGTTTTTTGTCGCTGTGCGTCGTCCTTCGCGTATTTCACTTTGCTGTTGTACGACGTAAGACAGTTCTGTTTTCCGCTACTGGATATACCTGCCTGCATTTGGTTGAGACTCTGTAAATCTGAAATAGTCCTCTGGTAGTAATCCAGATCGGACTTAGTCTGCTGGCTCAATTGCTCGTTCAAAAATTTCAGCAACTCGCTCTCGAGCGAGTCGGTAGAAATTTTCGGCGCTTGTTCCTGAACCTCTACAGATTTTGTCGGTGTCGGCGTTGGTTTCGGTGGATTTATAGGTTCGGTAACAGGTGCAATCGCTGGCCTCGTTGTTTGTGGTTTAGCTCCACTAGATTGCTTGGTTGATTCCTCGGCTTCATTCTTTCGATCTTCCTCTCTCGCGCGTAAATCAGCCACTTCTTGCCGCAGTTGTTCAATTTCACCTTTCAGCTCGGCAATTTGTTGTGTCGCTTCCTCCTGTCCGCGCTTGCTTACTTCAATCGCCCTTGATATCGCTTCTCGCGCTTCCTCGGGAACTTTTTCCAAAACACCGGACAGCACCTCCTGATGTCTTGAAGTATTGTCCGCAATTGATGTAAGTAATTTCTCGGCACGTTCGTTGTCTTCTATCTTTTTTGACGATTCCGACGCGAGATTTATTTTTGCTTCGTAGTTTGTAAGTGCGATTCCAACCGCTTTAGAATTCTCGCTTTCTGCGGCGGCTTTCGCTTGAGCCAGTCGCTTCTCGGCATAGCCCAATGCCTTCTCAGCTTTTTTCTCAGAGTTAAATGTGAAAAAGAGATTTACGTTTTCAAAAGTGGTGGTGATTCCATACCAAAAACTGCCTGGTGTTGGTCCGGTGTCTGTCTGTGCTAACGCCGGAGCAGGAACGACAAAAGCGAGTGAGATAAATAATATTGATAATATAGCTAGTTTTTTCATATCTCTATTTTACAAAATAATTTATATCTTTGCCGTACAACTTGGCGAACTTCTGCAATTCCAAAATATCCAACCTTTGCTCGCCGACCTCGACGCGGGACACATACGATTGCGTGCGCTTCAACTTCTTGGCGACATCTATCTGTCGCAAACCTGCCTCAAGCCGAGCTTTCCGCAGTTTGCCGACAAAATCGCCATATTCCTTTGTTCGTATTGTGTCTACCATAGATAGTATCAACGTATATGCTGGATTGCAATACCTAAACTTTGCATACGGTGATAGACTTATTTGAGGATGAAGCGGAACCCGCCCTTCGCCTTTGCCGCCCATTCCTTTTTAGAAATTCCCCCCCCCCGCAAAAAAATAAGAATGAGGAGCGGCAAGGCGAGAGGGCGGGACGCGCGGTACTCCGCGCGTGGCGGGGTTCAGAGGGTCGCCACGCGATCGGAGCGTACTGTTTTGGGTCAAAGCCACCACACACGCGGAGCGTGCGAAATCACGGGTTCTGTTTGAAATGGGTTCTAACTTTTTGATACAATGACCACAGAGACGAGCCGTGACCCACAGGAAAAGCAAGACTCTGGACGGCACCGAACGGAGGTGTAGAATCTGCGCGCCACCGTAGCTATGAAAGCGTCAACTATCAACCTGGTACTGATGGCGATGGTCTGCGTTTTCGTTGTTCTGATCATCGCATCCTCCCTCCCGAAAGCCTCTGTGGCTGAACCGGTCGCTATTGCCACGTCCACCCGGCCGGGTTGGAGTGTTTATACGAACAAGCGGTACAATTTCACTTTTGAATACCCCGTCGGTTACAGGGTCGAGGAACGGGTCGGCGGTTTCTTTGTCATATCCGCGCCGGATGAGCGTGTACCGCAAAGCGGTATAAGCATCGATATCCGGTCGCAAGGTCTTTTCGTCACGTATCCGGGAGCGCTCGAACAGGTCGAACGTGCTCTCACAGTGTCGAGCGATACGAATATCGGAGACTGGCGCGTCTTTACGGGTACCGGCAAGGAGGGCATGATATCCGGAATCGAATTTAAGCAGGCGGTCATGCGGATCGCATCGGGCGCCATCGTCGCGGAGACCATCAACAGGGAGCCGTACAAAAGTATATTTGACGACGTCGTCGGGTCGTTCAAGTTGGTAAGGTAAAGCACTTCCGACTTATCAGCACCCCCCGATATACAATTTCTTCCACCCCTTTATACTGTCTCAATGGAATCGGGCCGCAGGATTTTCATGCTCGTGGGAAATCCATGCCTTGAGGGCTTCACGGGGGAACTTGCCGACGCCTACGAACACGAAGCGCGCGCGGCAGGCCATGAGGTCAAGCGGCTTAATCTCGGGGAGTTGCAATTCGATCCCATCCTCCACAGAGGGTACGAGGTAATTCAGCCTCTTGAGCCGGATCTTCTCAAGGTGCAGGAGTACGTGCGATGGTCTGACCATCTGGTCGTCCTGTACCCGAATTGGTGGACGAGTATGCCGGCACTCCTTAAAGGTATGTTTGACAGAATGTGGCTTCCTGGGTTCGCGTTCTCTTTTGACAAGAAAACTCACGACGTTGTAGAATTGTTGAAGGGAAAGACAGCGCGCGTGATCGTTGTTGACGGCGCGCATAGCCCTTTCATGACGCGTCTTAAGTACGGTGATTACACGAATGAGATATCACGGGGAATTCTCGGTTTCTCCGGCTTGGACGTGTACGTAACCACTATGGGTCCGTGCGAGCATCCGGACAGGGAAAAGCACGATGCATGGGTCAGTGAGGTGCGCGAGTTCGGAACTCAGGGTGCGTAAATTAAGAGGTGCTCCGTGATAAAAATAGTTCGCCACTCCAATTTGGACTCACTCTCGCCGTCTCGTCACCGCGAAAGACAAGAAACTCCGAAGGAAACGACCGCGCGATAGCGGGGCGCTGCTCTTCATCCGAAAGAAATAGAGCCGAGGTCACGCAGTCGGCAGTCCATGCGTTCTTTGCAACAGCTACGGCTCCGACGACACGCTCAATAGGCGTTCTCAGGAGCGGGTCCACGATGTGATGCCACGTATCCCAGCGGCGGCGGAAGCTGTCCGACACCGCGATACCTTGGTCTTCGAGCTCCACGACGCCTGCCGCCGTATCGGACTTTCCCGGGTATTCGAGAGCGACGTGCCACGCTTCTCCGCCGCGTTTCTTCGTGCCGTACATATCCCCGCCGCCGTCGACAAGATAATGCCGGTGGCCGTACTGCTCGAGTATCCCCGCGACTCGGTCGATACAGTATCCTTTTCCTATTCCGCCGATATCAAAAACAACAGGACCGTCGATGGTGAGCTCTCTCCCCATAAGCGACCATGCCGGCAAAACGAATTGTGCTGTACCCTGTCTGGGCGTCATACTGTGCGCCGCGTCATAACCGGCCTCTTCAAGTAGTCCGCCAACCGCCGGGTCGTACCTGCCTCCGGTGAGGCGGCGCAATTCGTCCGCGCGCGAGAGGAGCTTCGCGAATTCATCCGAAACGGGGTACGTACCTGCTGCGGCATTTCGAAACGCGCAGGTTTCAGAACTAAAAAGGAAGCGGGAAAAGCGCTCATTAAAGGACCCGACATGAGCCAGCACGGAAATCCGCGCATCCTCGCTCAAAGGAGCGCCGTCTGTGAGAATGCACCATTTCGTGCCTATCCCTTCGAAGGTGAATCCGGCACGCTTCTTATCCATCACGGTCATTCCCTAAAGCTGCGCTTTCAGATTGGGCAGCGCTGCATTGAATGCGGCTGTTGTGAGGGAAGACTTCCCGATGCGGTCGACGGAGTTGAGCTCGCTCAACTTTTTTCCGCGGATGACAACCAACAGCTCCTGAGAAAATGCCTGTAACTTCTCCGTCGCGGCATCCCCCTTCAGCACATCGGTGGTTCTAACCGCTTCAATTGCTCCGTTTGAGTCAATCGTAACGGCAAAACGCACTTTGTCCGTGCTCTTCGGAGTTTTGTACTCTGCAACTACGCTCACTTCACGTGCGGCCTGTAGGTTCGGTTCATTTGCCGATTGGAGGGCACCCCTCATACCGGACGACTGCGCTAGGGGAGACCCAAACCGGTATAGAAACAGAGCAACGACGGCGATTACGAGCACTCCGATAGCAATACTGCGCGGCATTTTTAGGAGGCGTCTCATATCAGCGATAGTAGCGCCGGTCCCGCAGAAAGCAATCGGACTGTCCACAGCCGTGAGCAATACGGGTCATGGCCGGACGCAGCGGAAGTTATCCCCAGAAGCTGCGGTTTTCAATTGTAATTACCCCAGTATTTGGCTTACTTAGGCTACATGAGTGTGTACGAGTTGCTTCTCATCATGCATATTATCGGCACCGTCCTTGGCGTCGGTTCGGCGACGTTTGCGGAGATACACTACACGCGTTTCAGCAGCGACGACATCATAACCGACGACGAACGCAAGACTCTCGCGACAACATACACGGTCATGCGTACGGGACTTTTTCTGCTCGTTATTTCCGGTTTCGGATTTTTGCTCTACTTCCGGCTCACCGAGTACACGGACATTCTCACGAGTCCGGTGTTCTGGGCCAAAATGACCGTGGTCGGTGTGTTGGTCTGCAACGCGCTCCTCCTACAAGCACGACTGATGCCCTTCCTCATCGGGACCGCCGTGTCGCTCACGTCGTGGTATGCCGCCCTCACGCTCGGGGTTCTGCGCGAAATCAATGCTTCTTACTTTGAAATACTTGTGTACTACGCGGTTGTTACCGTACTCGTCGCTCTCGGATTACGATGGATACGCGCCCGCACGCACGCGCCGAAAAAAGTATGACGACCACCCTTGCCGTCATGCTCAGTATCCACGTCATCGGGGGTGTTATCGCCATCGGTATCCACAACGTCGTGCTCATGCACCTCCTCAAGAAAACACCGGACTACGTTTTCATCTCGCGTATTGCGTGGTCGGCGGTGGCGTTGTTCTTCCTTTCCTGGGCAACGTCTGCGTACTACTACGTGACGTATTACGGCACTGCCGTTAAGCCGCGCATCATCGCGGGGGCCGCGCCCTTCGCACACACGTTCTTTATGGAAACGAAAGAGCATATCTTTCTCGTGCTGCCGTTCGTCGCGCTCTCCATCGCGCTGTGCGCATCGTACTTGCGGACAAATCCGGACGACGCGCTCCGGAAAAGCACCGCATTTTTGACATTCGTTGCACTCGGTATCGGCGTGGCGACGGCCGTATCCGGCATGCTCGTCTCAGGCTCAATATGAATCATCCTGAATTACCAACATGGGTCCGTTCAGTTGCTATCGCGACGATTATAACCGCGCTCATGCTTGCCGTGCTCATCGTCGCCGCGGAAGAAGTTCCCGCACTAAAGGATTGGCTCAAGGCGACGTTCTATCACCACTGGCTCGGCAAGGGGGCTCTCGCACTCGGAGTGTTCGCGGTTGTGAGCGTTGCGCTCTCGAAGCAGCGCAGTGCGACGCGGCTTTCCACCGTTATATTCTTCGAGGCCATTGCCGTGTGCGTCTCGGTCGGTATCATCGCCGGATTCTTTTTGCTCCATTTGCTCAAGCTTGTTTAACCGCCGGAGGCAACGGTACGGGGCGCATCATCCAGCGCTCAATGTCGGCGAGCGTGCCGCCCACTTTCTTGCCGGGGTTGAAGATGTTTTGCGGGTCAAAGATGCGCTTGGTCTCGGCGAACAACTCCAGAATTTTCGGAGAATACATCATCGGTAAGAACGGCGTACGTATAATGCCGTCTCCGTGCTCGCCCGTAATCGAGCCCTTGTACTTTGCCACCAGCTCGTAGATCTTGGGCGTGAGCTCCATGATGGCTTTGCGGTGCGCGGGATTAGAAAGATTTACGAGCGGGATGATGTGAAAATTGGCGTCGCCGATATGACCCGCTATTGTATGCATCAGGTCGTATTGTGAAAGGAGCGCGTTCAACTCCGGTAGAAATCGCGGATAATCATCGGGGTGAACGACGATGTCGTCGATGAACGGCGCAGCGTGCAGGCCGTGCACGTGCTTGCGCAGAAGTGCGAAGCTTTCGCGGCGTATCTTCCAGTATTTCTTTTCCATCGTTCCGAGCGCGAATTGCGTGCGGACAGAGAGGTCCGCAAGCGCCGCCTGGGCCTTGTGGGCTTTGCTCTGAGCCTCCTCGTCCGTATCCTCGGCGAATTCCGCAAGGAGAACGAGCTGAGGGACGCGCCGCGTAAAGAGTGCCCAGACCTCCGGCAAAAATGCGAGCGCTAGCGAGAGGGTTTGCTTGAAATTCAGGTGCTTGAGGAATTCATACCCGTAGCGTGCGGCGAGTTTGAACGTGTGGTCGTCGTACGATTCGAATGACTCGGGGCCGAATTCGCGTACACGCCGGACTATCTCGGGCAGTTTCCCCATGTCGGAAAGGAAAATGACCAGCATGGCGTGATGAGGCTTTGTCTTCACGAGCGAAACGCGGGCCTTTGTAATGATACCGAGCGTGCCCTGCGAGCCGACGATAAGCTTGGTGAGGTCGAACGTTCCGCGTTCTGGGTCTATCACGTTCCACAGCGCGTAGCCCGCCGAGTTTTTTGTCACGTTCGGGCGGGCCGCCGCAATAACGTCGCGGTTCTTGGTGAGAAGCTCGTCCACACCGCGGTAAATTTCTCCTTCGAGCGTCTGCTCCGCTTTCTTGGTCTCAAGGTCCGGCGCCGAAAGCGCGTGGAACGTCGCCTGCGAGCCGTCGGCGAGTACCACGTCGAGCTCTTGTACGTACGCGTCCATCTTGCCGTAGCGCAAAGTCAATTCGCCGCCTGCGTTGTCCGCTATCATACCGCCGAGCGCGCACATCTCGCGCGATGCGGGGTAGGGAGGAAGTATCGAGCCGTTTTTCGCAATCGTCAGTTTTTCAAAATCACGGTAATAGATGCCCGGTTCGGCTATAGCAAAGTCGGGACCGACCTCATGCATTGCATTCATGTATTTCGTGAACGAAACGACCACGGAGTCAGTGAGAGGACCCCCGGACATGTCGGTCCCGGCGGCGCGCGCCGTGAGCGAGATGTTCTCGCCGCGTGCCTTCGCTTCCGCCGCGAATCGCACAAGTGCCGCTACGTCGTCGGCGTCTTTGGGGGAAACGATAAGAGAGGGCTTGCGCTCGAAGATGCTCGTATCACGGCTGAATTTCTTGAGAGTCTCGGGGTCGTTTTGGATGTCGCCTTTAATGAGTGGCGCTATCGCGACGCGTAAATCCATCGGTACAGTATACCCCGTGAGATAAGAACACGGCGTACTATTACCTAAAAAAGTGGAGAAAAGACGCGTAATCAGTGTCCGTTTTACGGGCCTATCTCATGGGATATATCAGCTCATTCTTCTACGGCTTGCAGCAGGTGCAAAAGCCGTAACAACCGGACGAGCCGCAGCGACTGGGTAAGCGGCGTCGTTACAGGAATGGCGGCGAGCAGTACCCATGAGTGATATTTTAGGTACGTCATTCTGTTTTTTGCGATGTAAAGCTTGACCCCGAACTCCGCGAGAAACACTACTGCGATAACGAGGTCAATGATGCCGAATATAAAAACCTGATTCGGCGTCAGGTCGTCCGTGAGTTCGCGGACCAGCATGTACCCGCTTACGAGTGCAAGCGAGCCCATGACCATCTCGAGCCACAAATGGTGGCGGGAGACTTTCTTCTTTGCGACCATACGCTACAGCGTACTACACAACCGGCGCGATATTTGGTTTATCAACCGAACTCGATAGTTGCCGGTGGTTTGTCACTGATTCGGTAAACGACAGCAGCGACTTCGCGCACTTCGTTCGTTATGCGACGGGAGACTTTCTCAAGGAATTCGTAGGGGAGCTGAGCGAACCGCGCGGTAAAGCCGTTGACACTCCACACAGCCCAAAGTGCCACCACGTGGCCGAGGCCGGCCCCGTCGCCTTTACTTTCCGTGTGTTGTGAATGCGTGAGCGTTGCGCCTGCTTGCCAGACTGTCTGATAGAGATTTGCCGCACGCAATTCTTCTATATAAATGCCATCAATTGCCCGTGCGACGCGCAAACTTTCGGTCGTTACTTGACCCTCAATGCGGACGACCAGTCCGGGGCCGGGGAAGGGATGACGCACGAGCAAGTCTTCGGGGACGCCGATATCGCGGCCTATGGAGCGGGCGGAATCTTTGACCTCGGTCTCAAGCGGGGAAAGTTCTGGGACGGAAAAGCCGAGCTTCACGTTGTGATGCACTTTGATTTCTGCCACACGAGCCCCCGTCGCATGTCCGTGCCCGCTTTCACGCACGTCGGTATAGAGGGTGCCTTGAGCGATGAAGTCCGCCCCGAAATCTCGTATTTTTTCTTCCAGTACTTCTTTGTAGACACCGCGCATAGCGATGCGCTTCTCGCGCATGGTCATTTTGCCTTTCAGCGCCTTTAGGAATTCCTTTGTGGCATCAGCGATCTCAACGTCTATCCAATCCTGTCCTCCGAAATATTTTTGCACATACGCTTCATCATCGGGGCGGTCGATTCCACGGATATACACACCCTTGAGTTTTGCACCCGATTCTCTCAAGAGATACGCGACCACGGAAGAATCCGAGCCTCCGGAAAGCGCGATAAGCACTTTCTTGCCGTCGACGAGTTTCTTGAGTCCGTCAATTTTTGCCTGCGCGACGCTGTGGGCGGGGAAGCGGTCGGTGATACCGCATATCTTTATGAAATTCTCGTACATTTTTGCACCTTCAGTCGTGTCAGTCACTTCCGGGTGGAATTGCACGCCCCAAAGATGTTTGGAATGTCCTGCCGCGATTTCGGCGTTGTCGGTCGAGCCGAGTACCTCAAACGGCGCGTCGGTAATAGCATCGCCGTGGCTTTCGAGCACCTGCGTTTCTTTTGCAACGTCACCAAAAAGCGGGGAGTCGCCTTTGACATGGAATGTATGAACGCCGAATTCACGTTTTTCCTGCAGTGACACTTCTGCTCCTACATGTTTGGCCCACATCTGGAATCCGAGACACACGCCAAGCGTCGGGATGCCGAGGTCGAAAATGGCGTTGTCGAAAGGCGGCGGTTCGTCATACGCGACTGAAACCGGTCCGCCGGAAAGAATGATTCCCGCAGGCGCTACTTTTTTTACATCATCAGCCGTTACACTGGCCGGGTCGGCGACGACGGCAAATACGCCGAGCTTCGCGAGTTGCTGGACAATGAGATGGTCGAACTGCGACCCCATCGAAAAAAGGAGAATGAAATGTTTGGTCTGGCGCACGCGCATCTCCTCGGCAATCTCTTCAAGCACTTCGGGACTCGCAGACTTGAAAATGCTGAGCATGGACCGATAATATCACGACCACCGTATCAGGGCTATAATCAGGAGTATGGAAGGGGAACCGAATCATTTGTTCAGGTCAGGTCAAATGCACCATTACCGGCAACTACAGGACCGGATCGTGCGGACGGAATCCGCACTGATTGACTGTCAGAAAATGTTGCAGGAGCTCAGCGCGGATATTCAAACCGACGAAACGGAATTAGCGACCCTCAAGGGGAAGCGCGAGCAGCACGCAACTCCGTCACATCAGACGGGCCTTCTCGACCTGGAGAAGCGGGCGGAGGCGACGATCAGAGTGCGAAAGTTGGAGAGACTGAACCTCATTAATATAGTTCACAGGAATCAGACGGAGATGGAGGCATTGCGGGCAGAGCAAAAGGGTTTGTTGTTTATGGATCCGGCTTACGGCTCCAAAGAGCGCCCCAATTAACATCCCCGGATATTGACCGGATGTGACCCTTTAGAGGGGTTTCTCCCGCGCTTTTTTGCGTGTGGATAAGTAGGTTGCGGTCGTGTATAGTGGTATATACTTTATCGCAGTGGGATAGAGTGGGAAATATGGCAAATCTGCTAATTGGTGAATACGAACACACGCTCGATGAAAAGAAGCGGGTCTCGCTTCCGAAAGTCTTCCGCTTTGCGATGGGGAAGAAGATAGTCGTGACGCGCGGGTTCGACCATTGTCTGTACGCATATTCGCGCGACGCGTGGGATGTCGTTGCGAAGAAGTTGCAATCGTTGTCGATGGTAAATCCCGACACGCGCGGATTCAACCGGTTCATGCTTTCGGGCGCAGCGGAGGTCGATGTGGATGGGGTGGGGAGAATACTCATTCCGGACCATCAGAAAGAATTCGCGGGCCTGAAGAAGAGAGTCATATTTGCGGGTATTTCGGATCACGTCGAAATCTGGAACTCGGAGGCGTGGAATACCTACAAAGCGCTCATCGAGAAGAACGCCGACAAGATGGCGGCAAAACTCGATTCCATAGGCGCTCTCTAATTCCCGCTATTTGGCGGCATCAGATTGCTGGAGAATTTCAATAACGTCATGCGCACACGACGCTCTCAATTCTCCGGCAATCCGATGCAGTCAGGGCATCGAAGTGTTCTTTTACATGAAGCAATTGAACAGTTGGCGATAGAGCTGAACGATACGGTCGTCGATGCAACACTCGGCGGCGCAGGACATGCGCTCGCGATCGCACAAAAGCTCGGCAAGGGAGGAACTCTTATCGGGATAGATGCCGATCACGATGCGATAGTTCGAGCTCAAGAAGCGCTCGCAGATGTTGTACCCAAAGTGCACCTCGTCGAAGGAAACTTCCGCGACTTGAAAGCGCAGCTCGACAAACTCGGCGTCGCAAACATAACGAAAGCCCTCTTCGATCTTGGGTGGAGCTCATACCAGCTCGACTCCGGAAGAGGATTCTCGTTGAAGGCCGATGAGCCGCTTCTCATGACCTACTCAAAAGATCTCGGCGCGCTTACGGCGGCAAGGATCGTCAATGAGTGGGCGGAAGAATCGCTCGCGGATGTCTTGTACGGCTGGGGCGAAGAGCGGTACTCGCGGCGCATTGCGAAGAGCATCGTGCAGAGGCGCGAAACAAAGCCTTTCACGACGGCACGGGAGCTGGCGGAGACCATTTATGAGGCGGTGCCACCGAGGTACCGTTTCGGCAAAATCCATCCCGCTACGCGCACATTCCAGGCCCTCCGAATCGCGGTCAACGACGAACTGGGGAGTCTATCGCAAGGTCTCGGCGGTGCGTGGCAAGCGCTTAGCCGCGGCGGACGTATAGCGGTGATTACGTTCCACTCTATAGAAGACAGACTGGTCAAACAGACGTTCAAGCAATGGGAAGAGGCGGGGGAGGGCAAACGGATAACCCCGAAGGACAGCAAGCTGCCTACGGGGCAGGCAAAAAAGTTTTTCGTTGTACCGACAAAAGACGAAGTGACAAGTAATCCCCGCGCCCGCAGCGCAAAACTTCGTGTAATCCAAAAAATATAAAACCATGAGAGCCCGTATACATAAGATAAGTAAATATGCCCCTTCGATATTCCAGGGGAGATTTAATTTTTCATCCGCGCAACACGGTGTGTCTCTTTCGCTGGAACATCCCGCAGAGTCGATAGCACTTCGTGTACTTTCTGCCGCGCTCATCCTCGTCGTGTGCGGCTATTTGTATTTTGTCACGGCGTCAATCTTGAACGTCATCGCCCGCAAAGAGGCGCTCACGCGCGTCGCGCTCATTCAAGGGACGATAGGGGGCTCGGAGCAGCGTTACTTTGAACTTTCTAAAGGTATTTCGCCCGAATCCGGGCCCGCGCTCGGGCTCGCACCTATCGGCAAACAGGCTTACGTCTACCGTCCGGGCAACATCGGAGCTGCTACAATTGCCCGTAATGAGATCTAGCAGGTATCGCTCGCGGGTATGAAAACGCGATTTGTCCTCCGCACGCGGATACTAGCGGGATGTTTTGTCTTTGCGGCGCTTCTCTTTATCGGACAGCTGTATCTCGTGCAAATTGTCCGCGGGGTCGAATACCGGGATAAGGCGAGCGCTCGCTATGTCAAACAGGGTTTTGATACTGAAAACCGGGGCAACATCTACTTCACTACGAAAGACGGAGAACTTGTGTCGGCAGCGGTGATGCAGACGGGATGGCGCATCGCCATAAAGCCAGACGAACTCCCCGACGCGGATAGCGTGTATGCGCAATTGAGCGCTTTGACGCCGATCGACAAGGAGCGTTTTTATGCGTATGCGGCAAAAAAAGGGGACCCCTATGAAGAGATAGCATTTCGTGTGCCGGATGACGTTGCGCAGAAGATACGACCCCTCAAAATACCCGGGCTTCTGCTTGTGCGGGATCAGTGGCGGATATATCCGGCACACGAGCTCGCTGCACAGACCGTCGGATTCGTCGGGTATCAAGGAGATAAGCGCGTCGGAGTATACGGACTTGAAAAAAGCTGGCAGGATACGCTCGTAGAGAGACGGAGCGGTTTGTACGTGAATCCGTTCGCCGAGATATTCACGAATCTGCGGGCGGTCGCGTCGATAAATCCCGCGGGTGAACGGGGGTCCATCGTGACCTCTATCGAACCTTCGGTCCAGCGCAATCTGGAAGAGGTACTCGGCGAGATTATGAAAAGTTATACGCCGAATCTCGCGGGCGGCATCATTATGGATCCGCACACGGGCGCAATAATCGCTATGGCCACCCGCCCCACGTACGACCCGAATACGTACAGCACCGTCGCGAACCCCGGAGTCTTCCGCAACGCGCTCGTCGAGAGCACATTCGAAATGGGCTCCATCATGAAACCGCTTACGATGGCCGCAGGTATCGACAAGGGAGTAGTAACGCCTACAACCACGTACAAAGATACCGGCTGCATCGGGAAGAGCGGAAAGAAAGTCTGCAATTCCGACCAAAAAGCGCACGGCCTTGTCAGCATGCAAACAGTGCTGAATCAATCGCTCAACACAGGAGCGTCTTTCGTCGTCGACAAGATAGGCCACGAAGTTTTCAGCGCATTCTTGCACGACTTGGAGCTCGGCAAAAAGACGGGCATAGACCTGCCGAGCGAGGCTGCGGGGCAGCTCAAGTCGATAGAGAACGGTTACGACCTCGACTACGCGAGCGCTTCATTCGGACAGGGAATATCCGTCTCCTCTATCGAGATGATACGTGCCCTCTCTACGCTTGCGAACGGGGGAGTACTCCCAAATCCGCACATTGTTACCGGCATCAAGCTGACCAACGGCATCACACGCTCCATCAACCCGGGTACCGGCCCGAGGGTCCTGAGCGCTAGCTCCACGGAGGCCGTGACCAACATGCTCATCGAGACGTATGATACGGCGCTTATCGGGGGCGCATTGAAACAGGAACACTACTCGCTCGCGGCAAAAACCGGCACCGCGCAGATCGCGAAACCCGGCGGCGGGGGATACTACACGGACCGCACGCTCCACTCGTTCTTCGGCTATTTCCCCGCACGTGACCCGAAATTCATCATCTTTCTCATTGCCGTCGAACCGCACGGCCAAGAATTCTCCGCCGCGACACTCTCGCGCCCGTTCTCCAATCTCGCAAAATACCTTATCAACTACTACAACATTCCGCCCGACCGCTGAACCTATGATATCCGTTGACTTCAGTTACGCGTACATTGCATTTATTCTCTTTTTCGGCTTCGTCTGGTTGTCCGTGTTCCTTGCGCGACCAGATTTGCGCAAAGAGATTCTGTTCATGTCGTTCGTGTGCGCACCACTCGGAATACTGGGAGACTTTTTCTACAGGTACGATTACTACAATCTTCCGAACCTGAACGGTACATACTGGTACCTGTATTCGTTCGCTCTCGGTTTCATATACGGAGGAGTGACCGCAGTGTTGTATGAGGAGCTGGTCAGGAAACATCACACAACCCGGCGTATCCGGAGGATGCTCGAACATCCGTGGTGTTTCTGGGGAGTATTACTTTCGGGAAGTTTTGTCATGGTCGTCGGGACGTTTATCCTCCGTATAAACTCACTCTACGTTTCTCTGCTGGTTATGGCCGTTGCCGGGTTGTGGATTGTTGTTCACCGGCGCGATTTGCTTATCGAGGCGCTCGGGAGCGGAGCCGCTCTCTGTGCCGTCACTTACATATTTTATGGGGGGTTTCAGGTCGCCTTTCCCGGTGTGTTTGAATCGCAGTGGAATATTGCCGACCTCAGCGGTGTACTGATTGCAAATGTACCGCTGGAAGAATACTTATGGGCATTCACGTGGGGGTTTCTCGCAGGACCTGCCTATGAGTACGTCGTCGGTTTCCGCTTTGCCCTAGGGTCTTCCGTTTCTCGCCGGACGGCTAGCGGCAAGTGACAGGCCTTATCCACAAAGGAACACTCTCATATTCTTAAGAATGTGAGAGTATAACGAGATGGCGGAAAAGAAGCTAAAGGGGCCCAAGAAACTTGAGCGACATTTCAAAGGCGTTTCGAATCACCGCCGGATTCAGATACTTATCCTGATAGCGAAGCATCCGGAAATCACACTCTTTGATATCGTTGACGCGGTCAACGGAAATATGAAGACGATCTCGGAACACGTTCGGCGTCTTACGCTGGCGGGTTTGGTGGAGAAGCGCTACTCGGGCAGGGAAGTCCGGCATGTTCTTACTCCCTACGGGCGGACGTTCTATTCGTTCATAGAAACATTCTCACGTTCTTAAGAATGTGAGAGTATGGCGAATACCAATATCGGAAAAGTGGAAATTTCTTTGTTTTACGGTACTATTTCGCACGTAGCGGCCCTATCGTCTATCGGTTAGGACACAAGCTTCTCAAGCTTGGAAGCCGGGTTCGATTCCCGGTAGGGTCACAAGTACAGAGACAAGATTCGATTCGGAGTGGTTTTCTTTGGCCGCCAACAAAGAAAACCACTGATTTTGGGGCACGCCGCGCGCTTCGCGCGCGTGGAGAGTGAGGTTCGAGCCGAAGATTTTTTGGAGGGAGGATTTTTTGGAGGGGTAGTCTTTGGATTTGGCAGTTTCTTCAAGCA
>Ga0209542_10010865_pt1 | contig 16287 bp, 21 predicted proteins | sample RifCSPhighO2_01_FD_184028 | JGI IMG/M metagenome (GOLD analysis project Ga0209542, IMG submission 184028) | Soil microbial communities from Rifle, Colorado - Rifle CSP2_plank highO2_0.1 (SPAdes) (version 2) | ecosystem: Environmental > Terrestrial > Deep subsurface > Rock core/Sediment ...
TTCCAATCTATCGTTGTACTGATTTGTAAGTACGATTTGTCTCATACTTAATTTCAGTATATTTTTTATTTAGATTTTTCTTTTAACTTTTCGAGGGTAGAAAATTTGCATTTCTGGACAGAGCCTACATCATATAAATCTTTATAAACCTCTTAAATTAAGCTCAACCATGAAATTAGAATTAACGAATTCGAAATTCCCTGTTGTTTCAGTTTTTGCACTTTTAGTTTTGTCGAGTTTTGCGATTGCAGGTGAACAATCAGTTTGGGAAAGAAACACCTACACATTTACCATTGACTTGGACTATAATAATAATGTTATGAAAATTACGACTGTTCAAAAAAATCACTGTCCTGGTGGCGTTACAGTTCAAACCGTGATTCCTCCCTTTGGTCAAAAAACAAAGTGGATTAAAGTTAAGTGCGGACCAAGAAATTTAGAAATTCAAGTAACTATGGACGCTAAGAATCAAGGTGTTAGTGGTATTAGAATAATCTTCCCAGGAAATAAGCTACCTCAAGAAGGTTACCCAAAGAGTAAACCAAAGGCATCAGAAAATCCTGATTTGTCTTCCTCGCCAACACCGACGGTGATTATTGAGTAGAGTCATTTTGCACTGTGTGGAAACTATAATTTTTATTAACTTCTGTAAACGCTAAATAGAAAAAAGTGAAATCAAAAGCATCTAATTTATAGACAGAGCATTTACGAATATTGTACTAATTTCTTTTCTTTCCATATATTTCTTCTGCGTCTAATAGAATTTTTATGCCGAGGGCGTCCCACTTATTTCCCCTACCCTTACTTAACCCATCTAAAAACCTTTCAGCTATTTCTCTATCGTTTAATCTTCCTTTAGTTAAAGTAGAATTTATTCTATTTGATACTTCATCTTTTTCTTCTTTAGACAAGGAACCCGAGTAATATTTTGTTAAATCTTTAAAAAAAGTTTGAGGAACATTTACTCCTAAAACTCTAGAAAGAGAGTTATAAAACTCGGTGGCTCCAGCTTCACCACCCATATCTCTTTTTATTTTTTCAAATACTCCTTGGTCAAGAAGCATTCTCTGAAATAAATCTCTTTGTCCTCTTTTTACAAAGATATCGCCCTCTGTCTCCCATAATTTCACTTTCAAATCTTCAGTACTTAATCCACCCTCCATCAATATTAAATATTCAATAGTTTTCTCTTGCGTTGGAGAAAATTCTTTTGAATAAAGATTAGCAATTTCGTAACCAAAACTTCTTTCCATTTCTTTCCTTAATTCAGGGCTTTTATCGAGGTAAGAAATAATTTGCTTAACCGTTAATTTTCTTTCACGGCCGATTAAAGCTTCACCATACTGAACCATAAAAGATTCCTTAGTATCCCATTTTTCATAGTCTTTCAACTCGTCAGTAAAGTAGGCTCTGATTTTTGATTCAAGATCTTGAGGACTAAAGTTTGGAATTTCATTAACTTTTTTTTCAACAGAATTATTTTCCTCTGAAGCTTTAAATATCTCTTTTCTATTTTCGCTCGATCTAATTTCATTTACTGTTTCTCTTGCTCCATTGTTCATATAACTTAAAGTGTCTTGTCTCGTCAAAGATCCATAGATTCCTAAAGCAACTGCCCCTGCTAAAGCGATTCCTGCTAGTCCATACTTTGCGACTTTTCCCATATATCCTGAGAATTATTTGACTATATAATATTAATTGTTCTTAAATTTTTTGTCAAACAAAGATTTATAAAATCAATTTTCCTTTCTTCGTCATGGCAGCATGGCTTTGGATTCTGATTGCAGTCGTCGCCCTAATCGTGATTGTAACATTTTCTTACTACAACAAATTCGTCCGACTCTTAGCTCAAATAGATAATTCTCTCGCTCAAATAAACGTCCAACTAAAGAAAAGGTCCGACCTCGTTCCAAATTTAATCAGTGCGGTTAAAGGATACATGAAGCACGAAAGTAAAATTATAACAGAAGTAACTAATGCAAGAAAAGCACTCGTCGGTGCAACAGGACTTCAAGAGAAAATGAAAGCCGGAAACAAGCTTCAAGAAGCATTAAAATCAATTTTCGCAATCGCAGAAAATTATCCAAACCTAAAAGCAAATGAAAATTTCCTTCACTTACAACAAGAACTTTCAGCAATCGAAGACAAGGTAGCCTACGCAAGACAATATTATAACGACGGAATAATGAGTTACAGCGTCGGTCTAGAAACCATTCCAGGTAAATGGTTCGCAGGAATGTTCGGCTTTAAAGCAAGAGAATATTTGAAAATTCCAGAAGAAGCTAAGGCCGTTCCTAAGGTTGAGTTTTAGGATTTTTTAATAATGATCATTTCTTGGATCAAATAGTTTTCTCCAATGTTCAATAGGGGGATGTTTCTTAATATTAAAATCCTTAATAAATTTTTCATCAAATTTTGATATAGTATTCTCTATTTCATTTTGTGGAACCCAATGTTCTCCCATTTTTTCCCTTAAATCTTTAAACATATAAAATGCGATCTCAGCTCCTTTTCTAACTTTATCTAATGGTGAAAAAGAATCTATTTTTTTCTTTTGCTTGACTGTTTCGGTATGTAAAGCCTCAATTATCTTGTCAACTTCAGTAAATTCAACTTCCTTATCATCTAAATAAATCTTATAACCTATTAATTTGTCTCCGATACTATCTTTTGTGATTAAGTGATTCACAAAGTTTATCCCAACACTAAGGTTTTTATAAATCCCAAATACCTTCAACTTATTGAATGGAAATTTATTTTCCGGCCATAATTTGGTGGGTTTTAAGTTATGATAATCCCTAACCAACATTATTGTTCCTTCACCAAATTTATCCGATACATCGTAAGGTCCATGTATTATAAAACCAGTTATTTGAAAAATATCGTAGTAAAGTGTATAACAATAATTATTAGCCATAACAATAAGAAATGCTATTTTCTTTTTATCTTCCTCATTTTTTGGCAAATTAAACTCTTTCTGTTTAATTTTTTCTATTTCATTATTGTTAAGTAAAAAGTTTCTCCCATCCAGACAAAACGGATCAGTAATGGATTTACATTTCAAAATCTCAAATAACATCTCTGAAAAATCAAGAATGTCTTTCTGTTTTATCCCAGCAATATTTAATTTCTTTGCAACTTTAAGTCCAATAATTGCATTGTTTGCAAGAAAATAACGGATTATATCTACTAGAGGCATCATTTCAGAAATTTCCTTAATAGACTTATCCTTTTTTAATTCTTTTAACCTAAAATAGATGTCTAAAGCTTCATCAACATCAAAATAGCTACTAATTTGTCCCCCATTCATAGGCCAATTTGTAACTTGATTCATCCCCTCAAAACTTTTTTCAATTGCTTCCAAAAATAATTCAATATCTGACACTTCCATAAGACGATATAACACCCTAACACTTTTATATTTATCTCTCATCAATCCAATCACTTTAAATACCTCCCATCCTTAGATAAAACAGGAGGTGGAGAAGGTGATGTGTCCAAAATGTAGCGGGATGTCTGGAGTGTTGTTCTTGATATTCGGAATTTTGTTCTTGCTTAGAGACTTCGGGGTTTGGGATGTCTGGAATATCGGTGCTTGGAGCGTTCTGTTTATAATAATTGGTTTAGCTTATTGGGGAAGTGGACATTGCAAAGATTGTATGGCAATGTCTGGCCACAAAAAAAGATAAACCTAAATTAATTTTATTTTTTATTTTTTAAAATCTATTTTACAAACTCAACATTTTTCTTTTTCTCGAATTTTTCATCGCCAGTTAAAAATTTCATATTATATTTTAGCGAGATAATATATCCGATGCAGTCAATATAGCTAAGATTCTCTTTTTTATTTTCAAGTTTAAATATCGACGCCCTTGTTACAATATCTAACCCTATAAAATTTATCAACTCAATATTCAAATTATTTATCCAATAGTCGGCGGTTTTTTTATTATAGCTTCTCAATAAAGAATAATATACTTCGGCGACGTTGTGCGAGGTAGTTATTATCGGAAGATTAAAATATTTCTCATAACTTTTATTGTTATTAATAACTTCTAAAATCGCGTAACTATCAAAAAAATAATTATTCATCTTCAGGCCAAAATTCTTTGTCAACTGTCTCGAGGATTTTCTTTACATTTAATTTTGAAGGAAGTGGACGTTTTCTCGCAAGAGCCATTAGATCGCCAACCGTCATTTTATTTACTGGTTCGACTTTAATTAAAATCTCCATCCCATCTCTAATACTTCGCTCATCTATGATCTTCTTAGGGAGAATAAATCCTAAAGAGTTTCCCCATTTTCTTGCAGTAACCTTTATTGATTCCATTAGTTATACATGTATAATTAATATTTAAACTTTCCTAATTTCCTTTTTCAGTCAATTTTAAAAACACCCATCACCATAAATATCTATGGAAAGAATTTCATTTTATGACGAGATTAAACGAAACAAAAGACTCTCAGGTTTTTTGATTTTTATCGTTCTCGTAGTTCTTCTTTCCCTTGTATACGTAATCGGTTTAGTCATGGGCCCAGATTATTTCTTTTTCATTTTAATATTCGGGACAATTTTCTCGCTAATATATATTGTGGGGGGTTATTACAAGTCTGCAGAATTAGCGATTGCTTCAGTTAGAGCAAAACCTGCAAGTCAAGAACAGTATAGACAATACCATAATATCGTCGAGGGTTTATCATTAGCATCAGGACTTCCAAAACCAAAGCTCTTCATAATGAACGATTCTTCAATTAACGCTTTCGCTTCAGGAAGAGACCCCAAACACGCAGTAATTTGCGTTACAACCGGATCTCTTGAAAAGTTAACAAAACAAGAACTCGAAGGAGTCCTCGCTCACGAAATGTCACACATCGCAAATTACGACATCAGATTCATGACGCTCACCGCAATCCTCGTCGGTATGATATCAATTATCGCTCAGATCTTCCTTAGAACTTTATTTTTCACAGGTGGAAACGGCGGAGGCGATAACAAAAAAGGAAACGCCATATTAATGGTAATAGGAATCGTCCTCGCAATTCTTGCTCCAATTATTGTAATGCTAGTCCAACTTGCAATTTCAAGAAGAAGAGAATATGGTGCAGATTCATCAGCAGTAAAATTTATGAGGACACCTACGGGACTTATCGGTGCTTTAAAAAAGATTTCAGGAAACAAAGAAATGAAAGTCCCTGGAGCAGTCGCACCTTTATTTCTCGCTAAACCAGGAAGAGCAAGCAATTTATTTGAAACCCACCCACCACTAGCAGACAGAATAAAAAAACTTGAGAGAATGTAGTCTGTAAGATGAAAGCCAGTTAGAGATTAGAAAAGTTTAAAAAGTAAGATATTCTTACAAGTTCATGGAAATAACAAAATTAAGTAGCAAAGGTCAAATCGTAATTCCTGAAATTATTAGAGAAGACCTTGAAGCTGGAACCCCTTTTATTGTATCCAGACATGGCGAGTTGATTATATTAAAACCTGTGGAAGGACTTACTTTACAAGAAGTAAAAGAGGCTAAGGAACTTGAGCTTATCTGGAAAGATATCGACGAAGGAAGAGCAGTTACAATGTCGAAAGAAGATTTTCTCGAAGAAATGGCTCAATGGTAATTAAAAGAATTACTCGTTTTCCAAAATTTATAAAAGATACTAAACGATTAGATAAATCTGTTCTTGAAAAATTAAAAAAACAAATTACCAAGGTAATTGAAAATCCGGAAATTGGAAAACCATTAAAATATAAAAGAAATGAGAGAACCGTCTACGTTAAACCTTTTAGATTAATTTATTCAGTTATTCAAGAAGACCTAATACTGCTTAAATTTTAACATAGAAAGAGCGTTTACATTGACTAATTTATATCAAATAATTTAAATAATCAAATTCCTTACTCAAAACATGGACGCGCAAAAGAGATTTGAGATTATAACAAAAAATCTTCAAGAAGTAATCGGTGAAGACGAGTTAAAAGCTAAATTAAAATCAAAAAAAGATTTTACAATTTATTGGGGAACAGCGACGACGGGAAGCGTTTCAATTGCTTATTTTTTCCCAATGCTAAAAATCGCTGATTTTATTAATGCCGGATGTAAAGTTAAAATTCTTCTAGCCGACCTCCACGGAGCACTCGATGGAACGCCGTGGGACATTCTCGAAAACCGTTACAAATATTATGAAGAAGCAATTACTTCAATTCTAAAAACACTAGGAGCATCTTCAAAAAACCTATCCTTCATAAAGGGAAGCGAACTCCAACTAAACAAAAATTATTTTCATGACTTGTTAAAGCTTAGCACTTATGCAAATGTAAGTGATGCGACAAAGGCATCTTCAGATGTCGTTAAACAAAATGAAAATCCTAAACTCTCAGGAATAATTTACCCGTTAATGCAAGCACTTGACGAAGAATATTTGGGAGTCGACGCTCAATTCGGTGGAGTAGATCAAAGAAAGATAATGGTATTTGCAAGGGAAAATTTACCAAAGGTCGGATATAAACCACGCATAGAATTAATGAACCCAATGATTCGAGGTCTCGTCGGTGAGAAGATGAGTTCTTCAAATGCTTCGAGCAAAATTGATTTAATGGATGACGAAGAAACTGTCAAGAAAAAAATTAACGGCGCAGAATGTATCGCAGGAGATCCAAACAATGGAATCATGGCTCTTTCAGAATATCTAATCTTTGTTTTAAAAAATGATAAAAAAGAAACGCTGATAATATCTCGTCCAGAAAAATTTGGTGGAAATTTAGAGTACAAAGATTATAAAAGTTTAGAAAAAGATTTCATCTCAAAAAAACTCCATCCACTTGATTTAAAAAATGCAGTCGCTGGAGAGCTAAATAAGATTCTTACCGAAATTAGAAAAAATAAAGCGTTGAAAAAGTTGTACGAGAAAGCTTATTCTTAAATCCTATTTTTCCCAAACATTTTTCTCTTCTTCCAGAATTCTTTAAAATATGAACGAAAATAACCCAAAAATAGTTTGGAGAAAAAGAATGAAAGCCACATTAGTTGCAATAAAACCTAGCCTAGAATAATATAAAATTTAAAAACTTCAGTCTCCTACAAATAAAATGCTAAAAAGAATCTATGTGGCGGGTAATGGGTTCGGCTCTGGAAAAAATTGGTTTTCTGAAAAGTTGTCTGAGAAACTCAAACTTCCCTGGTATGATCAAGACGATATTGCGTGGAAAAAAAAGTTCACAATACCAAAACCGAGATCTGTAAAGAGAAAAATGCTAAAGAAGATCTATGATAAAAATAAATGGATTATTTGTGGTAGTGGATATTCTTACATTGGAAAAATTCCAAATAAAGCCCAACTAATTATTTTCTTAAATACTTCAAGAGTTAGGGCTAATTTGAGGGTTGTAAAAAGGTATTTTCAAAGAAAACTAAAAGGAGAATATGATTCGCTTAGAAATGTTGCAGGCATAATAGCAAGTAAAAGAAGCTCAAGAGATCACGATTTTCTTAAAAAGATGAAAAAGAGATTTCCGAAGAAAACAATTATTCTTTCAAACAAACAAAAAAATAAATTTCTTAAAGACATGGACTTCAAATCCGAAACATATAAATACTGGTTCGACTTATAATAAATATGGGGTTTCAAGATGTTGAGTTATCTACGAATGAACTAACTACTTGGAACACTAATATTTCTATTAAGATTATTCTTAAGTAAACCTGTGACATTTTCGATGGTCAAAAACCAAATGAATGTCGCTAAACAGGCATACGGCTTTGGAAGAGAATGTGATTATTGTTGTTTAGTTTGCGATGAACCGATACAAAACCCGATTTGTCAAGAATGTCTTGCGACTGGATATTTACAGTGGTTGGTTGGTTTAAAGAAAGGAAAAAAGTTGGCAGAGATAGTAAATGATTTTTTAGAAAGGTATCGGTTTCACGACGGTGTTTCAGTTGAATGTGCTTCATGTTTAGAAAATCGAACTCATGTTTGTCCGAGTTGTATGACGTGGTTTTTGTATAAAATAACTCGAGATTCTAAAGTTGGTCAAGATAAACTTAGAGAATTTATTTTCATGTTTAATCTTGATCTCCAAGACAAACATTTTATCGAAGAGCTCGACGAACTTGGAGGTTATTAAGGAAAGCTTTATATTTTTCTAGTTCGCGACATAACTTTTGATTTTCTGTTCTCGACAGCAAACTTCATAATATAAGAGTTCTCTTTAGAGAACTCCAAGGGAAAATCTAAAGCGACAGATATTCTCATCTCGCATTAGCTTTTGATTTTCTGTTTGCCGAAGGCAAACTTTCTAAAATATGGGAGCGAAGCTCCCCTAAGGAAAATCTAAAGTGTCAGAATATTACACAAGCCGAGAGCTTTTGATTTTCAGGACGCGTAAGCGTCCCCCCAGAATATAAGAGTTCCGAAGGAACTCCTAAGGAAAATCAAGGAAGATTTTCTGTTTGCCGAAGGCAAACTTCATAATATTAGAGATGCGAAGCATCTCCAAAGAAGAATTAAACATGGATGAGATTTTCATGACGCGTAAGCGTCCTTCATAAGTATGCGCTGTGAATCCGCAGTACGTGGAAGATCCGAGATGTATACCCAGAGTCGCGATGACCATAACTGGATGGATTGTCAAGGTGCGTCGAGAAGGTCGTTCAGGTAATGCGACGTTAATATGGGGTCGCCTTCGACTGGAGGAGGTAATAGTTCCTGATTAGGTGAGTCTAGTTCTGGGAACTTCTTGTTGAGATTGAGGTAGGGTGCTTGTACAAGCATGCCACGGGCGAGATTAGGGGTTGCGACTATGGCTCGTCCTAGAATTTCCACAATAGAGTATCGAAAAGGTTTGAACAGGGAAGGGCACAGTACACCATCGTAGCTGGGCCAGCCAAGATGGGCATGAACGATCTCGTGCGCGAGAACCATATGTTCAGCTAGACCTCGAAGATCAACGTCGATGGTTATGGACTTGTCGACGAAACTGCATAGACCTCGCCTCGCAGGTATGGAATGCCTTTGGAGGCTCCACCCATTTGCCCGAAGGTCGTGGAAAGATGAATATTGTATGGGTCTAGACGACAGCAGGTCGATAATCTCTCGGTCATCGGTAGTGTTAACATATTGTCGTACTACAGATAGGAGATACTTCATCGAATACGGCATCGGAGGATCTTTGTTTCGCGTCATATGAGTACACTTGGTGAGGGTAGCTTTATAGAGATTTGGTATTAGGTGCGTCAGTCTTGGATTATATATTCGTTCATTCGTCCCTCGTCCCCTCGTCCGTTTCTACGCAACGTTGGGTAATTCTCTCTCGTAGCTGTCACGAGGCAGTCGACCGAAGAGAAGACGATGGCCCACCTCACCGGTCACCGGTCACCACCGCCGCTACCTGACGCGTGCGAGACCGGACGCGGTCCAGTTCAAAAGCTTATAAGTATTTTGACCTTGTTGTGGTTCGACGAGTGTACACAACTCGTCGGGGAGGTCACACCGTCGAAGTGTATAAGAGTTCTCGAAGAGAACTCCAAAGGAAAATCAAGGAAGATTTTCCGTTTGCCGAAGACAAACTTCCTAAAATTAGAGATGCGAAGCATCTCCTAAGGAAAATCTAAAGCGTCATCCATATTAAACGTCGCGAGAGCTTTTGATTTTCAGGACGCGTAAGCGTCCTTCATAATATAAGAGTTCTCCTTAGAGAACTCCTAAGGAAAATCTAAAGCGACCATCCCATTAGACAACAATCCGACAATTAAAAATCTAAAACGTTCAAAATATAAAAGAGAAAAGCATCTTCTAAAAATATCCTATAATCAAACCCCGATTTTATCCAAGATTAAATCGAGCTGAATAGAATAGTCACAAATCTTTCGAAGAGCTTGAGAAGAACTATCTTTAAAGTATGCGTTAGCGACGGTTTTTCCGTATCCTTGAAGTGTTTGGATAATTGGTAAAAAATCTTCATCGCCACTCACAATTATCGCGATGTCATATTCATCATGAAAAGCACCGAGGAGTAAATCCCTAATCAAAAGTGCGTCGTCCCCCTTAACAACAAACTCGATTTTACCATCCTTTCTTTTTACTTTTCTAAGACTGCAAAGTATTATACTCATCTTCGGTATACCCTTTAAAATCTTAAAAAATCCCCTCTGCGCCAAAAACTTCCTAAGATTCGTCTTCCAATCAAGTTCCGCAGTATAATAATATACATAAACTAATTTGTAATCCTCTTTTAGTTCGCCGATTAATTTCCCATAATCTACTTTTCTATTCAAATTCTTTAACCCGTTATATAAATTACCGCCGTCGATAAATATTGCAACTCTTTTCATAATTTAACATATAGACATTTAGTAATAAAGATATGTTTAATAGAGAAGATAGTTTAATATCTTCCCTTTAACTTATTTACAAGATTAAAGACAGGCCTGACATAATTTATCCTTCTGAGTACCTGAGAATCTGTCAAAATAACAGGGGGATAAAATTTAGAACTTCCAGTTACCTTAAAGATTTGTGTTTTTCCTTCATGATCATATGTCAACATACCATGACAATACCTTGAAAAATTCTCAGGCCGTGCAAGCCTCGTCATCACTCCTATCCTAAGACCAATAAGATGAATAATTACTGCCTTTGTTAAACAGTCCGAAGAATCAAGACTCGATCCCCTAACAATTTCCCTAATTTCCATTTTTTTCTTATGGGAAAACCCCTTCAAGTCTCTTAGTTCTGCACTAATAATTGAATGACGCCTCGGACTATAGGCCGAATATAATGATATAAGATCATTAACTTGATCCGAGATATTTAATGATTCTTCTAATCCCATAATAATCACTCAAAGATATGATTTATAAATTCTCTATTTCCCAATCCCCTCAACAACTTTCTTCAGACCTTCAAAATCGCTAATTATAAAGTCCGGCTTCTCTTTTAAAACATCACTTAAATTTGACCAAGAACATTTATTATGGATTGCAACAGAAATACATCCTGTACTTCTAGCATAATCCACGTCGGAAAAACGATCTCCTATGTACATTGCTTGATGAGGTTTTATTTTGTACTTCTTGAAAAGTTTTCTTAAAATAACTTCTTTTGATTTAAATTTATCTGCCCCATATACTTCTTCAAAAAGTCCTTTAATCTTCAATTTTTCTATACACAAATTTACGAATGATGTATCGGCGTTTGAGACAACAATTAATTTATATTTCTTAGATAATTTCTTTAATGGTTTTAAAGAAACGCAAGGTTTAATTCCCGTATTTAAAACTTCATGCTCAAGATAGTCGTAATATTTTATGGCAGCGTTTTCTATTTCCCTTTCATTTATTCCAACTCCTCCAAAGATCGCTTCTTTTCTTGCGCCCATTAATTTCAAAAGTTTTGATTTCTTAAACTTCACACTGTATTCGTCAAAAACTCGCGTTAAAGATTTTAGCGCGACGTTGTGTGCGTCGGAAATCGTTCCATCAAAATCGAAGAAAAGATATTTTATCATTTTCATTTATTAATTAATATTTGATCTAATTATTTTATTTAGTTTTATTGCTTAGAGGATTATGCCTATATATTTATTGCTAATCATTTTATATAACCGCCTTTTTGCATGTTCCAGAGTTTTTTGTACTGACCTTCTTGATTGATTAATTGTCGGTGGGTTCCAGATTGGACTATTTTTCCGTTGCTCATAACGATTATTCTGTCCGCTTTCATAATTGTTGAGAGGCGATGTGCGATTATTATTGAGGTTCGTCCATTCATTAGTTTTTCTAAATCTTTTTGAATCTCGTGTTCAGTGACGCTGTCAAGTGCAGAAGTTGCTTCATCTAAAACTAATATCTTTTTATTGGCGAGGATTGCTCTTGCAATTGAAACTCTTTGTTTCTCCCCACCACTTAATTTCACACCTCTTTCTCCGACGACAGTATTTTCTTTATCAGGCATTTCTTTGATTAATTTATCTAATTGAGAGAATTTTATTGCCCTTAGAATTTCTTCTCTTTTAGCAGAAGGCTTAGAGAACTTTATATTATTGTAGATGGTATCGTCAAACAAAACACATTCTTGAGGAACTATACTCATTTCTCCTCGTAAAAATTCTTGTTTGAAATCTTTTACATCATACTCGTCAATTTTAATCGAACCAGAATCAACATCGTAAAGTCGGTAAAGGAGTTTAATGAGAGTAGTCTTTCCAGATCCAGAGTAACCTACTAGTGCAACTTTCTCGCCATTTTTTATTTTCAAACTGAACTCTCTAATTAGATTTCTTTTCCCATAATTAAAACTAATATTTTCAAAACTTACTTCTCCCCTTTTTATTTGAATATTCTTTGAGTTTGGATTATCTGGAACAGCGTTCTCAATCTTTTTATAATTGAATAAGTCTTGGACGTCGGCTAAAACTTTTTGTAAGTCTCTAAGTCCTTGATTAAAGTTTTTTACTGAACTTGCAAAAGTTGCGTAAGTTAAATAAATAAATGAAACTGTTCCAAGAGTTATATCTCCTTTTATAAATGAAATCATTGGGAAAATTAATAAGAATACTGAACCTAAAGAAAACAAGAAATTCTGACCTGAGTACAGCCACTTGTAATTGCTAAGATGCATGAGATGTTTTTCTTTAGTGTCTTTAGTTAAGTCATCATGTTTTTCTTCGACGTATTTCGATTTACCAAAATATTTAATTGAATCAATGTTTGTAAAATAGTCAGCGATGTTTCCTTTCTCAAAATCCCTCGCCATATTGTAAACGATTCTAGTTTTAGTTAACTTATTTTGAACAACTTGATTAAAAAAGATTGAAAGAAACATCACGATTAAAACAATAAATGCCGATGTCATACTAAAATAAGCAAATGAAAAACCAACGATACCTATCTGAATTATTAAGGGAATAAAGTTAAAGGCAATTTTGTCGGTGAGACTTCTTATCGCATCAGTTCCTCTGATTAACTTTGAGATTAAAGAACCAGTCTTATGAGTAGTATGAAAGTTGTGATCTAACCTTAAGACGTGATTGAAATATTTATTCTTAATAAAGTATGATAACTTTTCATCTAAGACATTAATCATATGAAATGTAAAAATATTTATTACTGCGAAAATTAAAAAGGTCAAAATAAATGCTCCGCTAATTAGGTAAATATTGTGTAAGAATATTTCTCTACTTAGGGTTCCTGCACCAAATAGAGTTCCGTCGTCAATTAATTTCTTGAACAAAATTTTCGGAATAAAGTTTAAGAGTTCTCCGATAAAGATTATCAAAATTAAAGCCCAAAACATTCTCTTATAATTTTTTAGAACACCCCAATACTCTTTGAAGTTTTCCTTAAATCTAATTTCTCTTTTCACAAACTAAAAAGTGAAAGTTTCCTTTTAAATTTTGGGGTAAGAACCTTTTCAGATAAAAATTATCTAGTTAGTTGTCCTCGGTGAAGACAGTTAGTAAAACATAAATGTAAATTTATTTTTTGGTTAGATGTTTGGACATCAAAAAATATATAAACTATAGGGTTTCTATAGGGTTATGGTAACAACAATTCAATTAAATGAAAATGTGAAGAGTGCTTTAGATAGATTAAAGTCTAACAAAGAAACTTACGAAGAAGTTATTTTAAACTTGATGAATATTGCAGAGAAATGTAAAAGAGAACAAGAACACCTTTTGATTGAAGGTTGCAAAGTGATGGCAAATGAGAGTTTAGAGATTACTAAAAAGTTTGAATCTATTGAAGATCTTGATGATTGGGAGTGGTGATGATAATTAAAAGGGGTGAGATTTTTTTAGCTAATTTAGAACCTATAAAAGGAAAAGAGCAAGGGGGAATAAGGCCAGTTTTAGTAATTCAAAATGATATATCCAATAAGCATTCGCCTGTCACAATTATCTCAGCCATTACATCTAAGATTTTTGCAAAAGAATATTCGACGAATATCTTTATCTCTAAAAAGGAATCTGGCTTAGACAAAGATTCGACTATCATGCTAAATCAGATTAGGACAATTGACAACTCTAGATTAATCAAAAGAATTAGCTCACTTGATAATTTTTCAATGAATAAAGTTGATAGGGCAATTAAAGTTAGTTTGGCAATTGATTAATATAAGAATTTTAGAAATTAAATAAATTCTATCAAATCTTACTCCGGCTCTTTCATTCTTCCAAGTAAATCTTTTAACTTGGCTTCGTTCGCTTCTTTATTCTTTATCTCAGTCACGGAATAAACCGCATTCTCGCCAATTTGCGCGTGCCTAATTACTTTTAAGTCACGAAGCATTCTCTTCCTAATCGAATCGGATACAAGAAGTTTTCCAGTGTCCGAGTCAGCCATTTTTCTTGCAAACGAGATTGTGTTCCCAATTCCAGTATATTTAAGCCTTGATCCCTCTTTAGAACAAATTAGTTGCCCTGTATGAACTGCCATGTTAAATTCAATTTTATCTCTTGAACGTCTATTGTGAGCTTCAAGACTTTTCAATATTTTAAATGCGGCTTTTGAAGCAAGAAGTTCATTATTGTAAGTCTTAGTGGATATTGGCGAGAAAATTATAAAAACATGATCCTGACTCCAGTCAATAAAACCTTTTTCTCCAGCTCCATCCTCAATTAATTTCTTTAAGGAACTAACTGAATTAGGGTTTATCGATTCTAAATTTTTGACATTTAAACAGATGACTGACGTTGGATATTTTTCTCCTTTTATTACCAATGTTGATTCAGCTCTTCCAGACCTCTTATTGGTTAAATCAATCATCGTGTTGTCCTCGCTAATATGACTTTTCTCGTCAAGACTCTGTGAATGCGCTGATTTATTAGTTAAATGAAGCGTGCTCCCAAATCTTGACTGGACTTTTGACGGAAGAGAAGAAGTTATCGACGATTTGACATTGTTTACTTTTCTACTGAATATGTTTCCACTATTTGTTTCTCCTAAGGTCTTTGTTTTTCTATATTTTCTAAACAAGATATATCCAATCGTGGCCAAAATTAAAATTAAAAAAATCCAAACAACTGAATAGCTTTTGAAAATTCCTACTTCTTTTAAGTCTTTAACTGTGACAGCACTTCCTGTTAAAACAACTTGTCCAGTAAATAAACTTACGCCGTCGCCGACCTCAACATCTGTTAGACCGTCTCCTCCCCGGACCCTAAACTTTCTCGTTTCATTGATTCCAAGATTGTTTAAAAATAAGTTCTTGGTTTTATCGGCTACTTTAATGCTGATATTTTTATTTACGTAAGGAACATTTCCGATATTTCTCACTACTAAAATAGAATCCTCAAAGTAAAATTCGACTTTTTCATTTTCACTAACGGAAAAAGTTCTTTCTTCACCAATTTCTCCAAAGATTCCTAAAACTCTCCACTCACCTGCTGAAGCGTCCGAAGGAAAGTTAAAACTAACATACTCTCCTGTATTAACGCTCATCTCTGTTTCCTTTCCTAATGGAGAAATTAATTTTACAAAACCAGTTCCAGTCATTTCTTTTCCAGATTGATCAAAAACAGAAAGCCCAGCAGTAAACTCAGATTCTGGAGCTACAATCTCGCTTGAAAGACTAAGAACTACCGTCGTCGGAACTTGAGCTACTTCATAAGAGACAACAGTCTGCCCCTCGTTCAACTTGCCTTGTGCATCTGAATCATAAACAACCGCCGTCAGAAAATACATTCCTGCTTCAATAGTATCCGGAATTTTGAATTCACCTGTTGCGAGTCCTTCTTTTACATCTCGGCTAAATTCTGTCCCATTGATTACTTCAAGCACCCCATTAACAACTTCACCATTCGCTTTAACAGCGTCAATTTTTAGTGTCGCAGTCTCACCAGGTTTGTATACTGAATCATCAAGGTAAGCTTCGACTCTGATCTCTTTTGTTATAACAAATGTTTTCGTAAAAGATTCTAAATCCCCCACACTTGCTTTTATTTGACATTCTCCGAGGATCCCATTTAGATCTTCTAATTCAAGATTTTGTCGATCAAGGATAACGTAAGGAAGAGAGTATGCCTGATCACTTCCAAAAGATCGCGCAGGAATTTTCACTAGATTAATCGAATTGTTTGCGCAAATTAAATTAATGTTAAAATTACCTTCTTTAGTTCCGTCCACTCCGTCGGCAGAGATGTAAATTCTATCTCCAAGATTATAGACATCTTCCGGTTCAGAAATAATTATTTCAGCGACGACACCGTTGCTGAAAAGCAAGGTGAATAACAATAAAATTCCGAACCACTTTTTCATGTTCACATCAGGAATTTTTACTATTTAAATATTA
>Ga0209542_10010866_pt1 | contig 16286 bp, 14 predicted proteins | sample RifCSPhighO2_01_FD_184028 | JGI IMG/M metagenome (GOLD analysis project Ga0209542, IMG submission 184028) | Soil microbial communities from Rifle, Colorado - Rifle CSP2_plank highO2_0.1 (SPAdes) (version 2) | ecosystem: Environmental > Terrestrial > Deep subsurface > Rock core/Sediment ...
GTGACTTTAATCGGGGTGCCTGGGGGGTGAATCGCACACCCGGCCACTTCCTCTTCAGGGAAATGCTCTACTACTGAGCTACCCAGGCATATTAATTTTTAAAACTATTAATTACATCACTAGCGCCTCCATATATGCTCATAATTTGCTCCAAATACGGCTGGATAAAATAATAAGCGCCAACAGCGGAACCTATAATAAACACCCAGTAGATAAATCTAATAATACTTGAAACACGCTGGCTCCGGCGCATGGAACGCAATATTTTATTATTCTCTTCTGCTAATTCTAAGGTCTTATCTAAAAGCTTGCGTGATTCCGGATCCATAAGTACAATTTAGCATAATATTTTGATAAATAAAAGGTTATTTCTTTTTTATCCTTAGACTTCTATGATGCTTTGTCAATTCTTGCCGCCTTGGCTTTATACATTTTCTTATCGGCTATTTCAATCAGTCGTTCTTTGGTCATATTTTCCCCGCCTCTTAAGAGGGTTGCAAACCCCATAGAAAGCTGAATTGGGATCTGCATTCCTTCACCCTTCATCACAAATAGATCTTTCAGCCTTTTTCCTTCTATTTCTTTGAAAATTGACTCCAGGGTGCGGAGATTTTGGGCTGGAATTTTCAGCAACATGGCAAATTCATCGCCACCCAATCTAAATACCATATCACCGCTTTTTACGGCCTTTGTTATGCGATTGGCAACGGTCACTAACGCTTCATCCCCTGTCAAATGGCCATGTTCGTCGTTAAGATTTTTAAATCTATCTATATCTATAAAAATCACCATCACTGACTCACCTTTACGTTTTTCCGGACCGGAGTAATTCAACTCTTCCAATAATTTGTCCAGTGTTTGTTCAAAAAAGGCGCGGTTAAAAACTCGGGTTAATGGATCAATATTAACCATTCCCTCAAGCTTCTTGACGAGCAAGGAAGTTAACAAATCGCATTGCTCCGGAGTAATTCTCCCTTCATTGCGGGCATTCTGCAGTTCTTGTAATTTTTGCGAATTGCAATTTCCGGCATTTATAGAATCTTTGAAAACAGAAAAAACAGCCCGTTCCTCGGGACTCGTTGATCTTCTGTCTGGAGAACCCTTAAAAGGATACCAATTTAACTTCGGATCCATAGGTATAATTTATCACAAAATAACGTAAAAACCAATTTGTGTCCTCGGCAGGAATTGAACCTACAATTACTCCTTAGGACGGAGTCGTTATATCCGTTTAACTACGAGGACTTATAAGACTAATACTATATTAGAGATAGGTTAAAGTCCAAGCAATTGGGTTATTTTCGGCTTATTAAAGCCGATGATAATCTCTGACCCTATTATGATAACCGGCACGCCCATTTGTCCGCTTTTTTCCACCATTTCTTTCCTTTTTTCTGCGTCGCCAGCTACATTGTATTCTGTATAAATAATATTATTCGCATTAAAAAAATCTTTGGCCATGTGGCAAAAATGACAGGATGGGGTTGAATAAATTGTTACTACTGATTTTTGTTCTGGCATAAAACTTAAAAAATTAATTATTAATTAACTATATTGTAGCATAGAATTTTTCAAAACCAAATATGTAGAATTTTTAAAGGGGCTGCTGCTCACGCAACCGCCCCCAGAGATTTTTTCGCGCATCGCGCGCCGGCAGCTCATTCCGGCTGGCCCTTATGAGCCGGGCTCATACTCCACCCGAAACTGAACTCCCGCCTTTTCAGCAGCGTTCAGAATCGCCTTGGCCCGACCATTGGATGGCTCAACGAAAATCACTCCAATGTCAGCCCCGCCTTTAGAGCGACTTTCCACATATATCCGGGTTTTGTTCCAAATCGTGAACTCCGCGAACCACGACCGAAGATACACCCCCCAGGTGTTGTTACCGTCCCACAAACTCTTCATCACTGGAAGCCCCAGATGAGGCTTTGCGCTACTGGCAGATACGAAGGCCACAGTGTTCTGCCAGAGCTCATCCACATCAAGTGGACGATTCTGGAAGGGGCTGAGAGCTGCACGAAACGCAGCCCTAGACTCATCTGTGTCTGCAACCCCGTAGTAACGCAACGAAGTAACCTTAGCCATCACACCCTCCAATGGGTAGTGAAGTCGCAAGAATTAAGCGCCTTGCGAGCATGCGCCATGGTTCGCTTTTTGCGATCCATCGTATCGTGCCGAACTAGTCCGCAAGACGACGATGAATCACAAAATCAACTCGATTTTTCTCAAAGAACCTATTTATTAAAAACTAATATATATACGTTTCTGTCAAATGAAAATGTTAAACACTCAGTGTTTAACATTTTTAAATAAAGTTATATAATATAAATATGAGAAATATAAAAATAGCACCTGGAGAATATTATCATATCTTTAATCGTGGAATGAGTAAGCAATTAATTTTTCATGACAACATGGATCGAGTAAGATTTCTTTTTTTGATTTTATACTTTCAATCCCCTATTATATTGCAAAACATAGGTCGCCCAGTAAAGTCATTTATTAAACACTCGGTGTTTAACATTGATAGAAAAATTGAGAAAGAAATAGTCAAAAGTAGGTTTGTAGAATTAATTTCCTTCTGTTTAATGCCAAACCATTTCCATTTAATTGTAAAAGAGGTTGAGGAAAATGGAATAGCTAGATATATGCAAAGAGTGTTGAACAGCTATACCAAATACTATAATACAAAATATAATAAATCAGGACATCTTTTTCAAGGACCCTATAAAGCAGTACATATCAAAAATAATGAGCAACTTTTATATCTTTCTTCATACATTCACAGGAATCCAAGAGATCTAAAAGAATGGTTAAATAAAGAAAGTAGTTACCGATGGTCTAGTTATCAAGATTTTACAAAAAAAAATAGATTTGAAGAATTACTTCTTATTGATATAATTGAAGGACAATTTACAAATAAAAATGAATACGATAAATTCATAAAAACAAGCACAGCAAAATTATTAAGAGAAGAATTGGAGTGGATAGATTAACTTGTTAAACACTCGGTGTTTAACATATTATTGCGGGATTAGTTTAGTGGCAGAATGAGTCCTTCCCAAGGATTAGACGGGGTTTCGATTACCCCATCCCGCACCAATACGGAATCAATCAGTTCTGAACGAACTATGGCTTTAATTTAAACACATTGAAAAAGTTTAAGTCTTATTAAACAAAATCACTTGAAACATGCTGAATACCGTATTTGTTAATTTTATTCCAATAACTTTTTCCGTTAGAAAAAAATAGTCCGGCACATCTGAATTCCAAGCCATTGTTCTTTACATTTTCAATCAATTTTTTGTTAATTTGAAAAGGAAAAACCACCTCAAAATATTTATAGTTTTTATCTTTAAGTTTCTTCAAATTATAAAAATTGCAGAAAATATTTCCGTTCATGGCTTTTACAAATTGTGCTGGCATATCACTGAAGCGTTGTAAAAAAGATACTGAATCTAATCCGGTATTGCCGAGAATAACCTCTTTAAATTTTTTACTTTTCAAAGTGTTTAAAATATCTTCTCTTGTAATTGACTTACTCTTAAGGTCAAGAAAAACAGTTTTGTCTTCTGTTATAACTTCCAATATTTCTTCAAGAGAATCAACGCTGTATTTATTTTGGATGTCAGAAAATTTTTGTGAAAATATAAATCCAAGCCAATATTGGAGTAATGTGCCGTGATAACAATAAAGCATGTCATCTTTAGATTTTCTGACATCCAGCTCAATAATTCCAATGTAATCTTTTATTGTAGCGACTTTACAAACATCTTTAGAATTTTCCCTGAAAGTGTTCCGACATTCTTTATTAAAAAATCCCATGTGCGCTAATACGATTTTGTTTTGTAAATCCATAAAAGTTATTGATTTCAAAAATTAATTTCCTCAACTGGTGTTTTACTATCTTTATCAAGTTGATATAAAACCCCAATACGAATTAAAATTGCTCCGGCTACTGTATGGAGAGCAATATTTAATAAGGGTTGCTGAAGCCAAAAATATAAAAGTATAGAAATTGTACCGTATAAAGATAGTAATGGAAATTTCCATTGCCAATTAGGTTTTTCCAGCCGGCGTCCAAAATGTGTGAAAGTATATGGTAGTGAAGTTATTATCGCGCCTAACCACAAGCCAATTGTAGTAATAATCAGGACACTTGCGAGCAAAAGACAATATTCTTGTATTGCGCTGGATACGGCATAAAGTAATCCCCTAAAACCTAGAAGATAAATTAATAACAGAATTCCAGCGCCAATTATCAAGAGCTGATACATTTGAAAGTTCCAACTCAAACTCACACCAATAATGCTAAGCAGAAAAATAGAGAGAAGCACAAAACCGTGCATTGTTAACACTCGGTTTCTCACTGAAGCTTGTTGACGCTTCAGAAGATATGTCGCAATTCCAGCAGGAATTGCGTAATAAAATATCCAATAATAAAATTCCATTTTATTTAAATAGATTTTTAAAAAAAGAAAAGAATCCGCCAGACTGATTTTCTTCTACCTCTTTTTTACTTTGATCTTCCACCACCACGATCAAGCCTTCACCTTCTTTTGCCAAACCGAACTTTTCACGAATGTTTTCTTCTATCCCACTTTCAGTTCTTAGCTTGGCAATCTCTAATGAAAGTTTATCTCTTTTTTCTTCCAACTCGGCTAGTTTATTTTCAGCTATTTTTCTGTTTTCTCTGGTTATTTGCGTCTTACCCATAAAACCAATTACCCCCCAAGCAAAAAACAAAACGACAAGACCTAAAACAACCAAAATAGGCCTGGAGTGTATAACCTCACGCAATCCTCTTTTTTGTTGAAAATTCCTCATTATATGATATATTACCATATATGCTTTTCAACAAAAAACACCAAAAGAAAATACAAGTAGTCTGGGCAGTGGTTAGCATCCTCATCATCTTCAGCATGATCCTATTATATTCTCCTATATTCTCAATAAAATAATTAAAGAAAATTAAGATTTTGATCTACTCTAATTTTCTCCGCTCTTCATCATCTTCAAGAATACATCTTGCGGGATATTTACCCGCCCCCGCTCTTTCATTTTCTTTTTACCCTTCTTTTGTTTCTCGCGTAATTTCATTTTACGGGTAATATCACCTCCGTACATATGGGCAGTAACATCCTTTTTCATGCCGGAAAGTGTGCGGGATGAGATAATGCGCCCTAATGCTCTACCCTGAATTTTCAAAGTAAACATTTGCCTAGGTAAAAGTTTTTCTAACTTTTCCACTGCTTTTTCGGCCTCCTCTTGCACCTTTCTCTTAGAAATAACTCTAGAAAAAGCTGGTACCGCCTCGTCGGCTACCAATATATCCAACCGAGTGACAAAAGCCTCACGCATTTCGGCTATATCGTAAGATATTGACCCGTAGCCAGAGGTAGTACTTTTTAATTCGTCAAAAAAGTTGTGCATCAGTTCACGAAGTGGAAGCTTCACGGATATAGATGAACGATTATCACCAAAATTCTCCGTTTCCCCTGCCTCTCCTTCGTGGTCAAATAAAATTTGCATAACATTGCCTAAATACTTTCCCGGAGTAATTATCTTGGCATTTACCCAAGGCTCAAGGACAGTTTCTATATTCCCGTCATCCGGAAAAAAATACGGAGAATATATTTTCTCTTTCTTCCCTTGCCTGTTTATAACTTCGTAAGTAATGGACGGAGTGGTGACTACAAGCTCCAGATTAAATTCTCTTCTTAGCCTTTCGGTAATAATTTCAAGATGAAGCATGCCCAAAAAACCGCATCGAAAACCCCGTCCCAGCGAGCCTGAAGACTCTTCTTCGTATGAAAAAGCGGAATCCGTAAGCTTGAGCCTGCCTAAAGCAAGCTTTAATTCAGTAAAATCGTCCGCGTCTTCGGGAAAAACAGAGGCCCAGACTACCGGCATCGGCTGCATATATCCAGAAAGAGCGGGTAATGGATTTTTGGACATAGTAATAGTATCCCCGACGGAAGCAATACCGGGTTTTTTGATACCTGTTACGATGTAACCTATGTCGCCGGGAGACAGAAATTCACGCGGTGTTTCTTCGGGTGAAAAAGTCCCCACCTCAAGGGAAGAAAATTTCTCTCCGGAAATTGCAAACTGGAGACTGTCTCCCTTGCGTACTTTACCGTCTAAAATTCTGATAAACACAATCACTCCTTTGTGGTTTGAATATTTAAAATCAAAAACAAGAGCGCGTAAAACATTTTCCCCGATATGGCTTTCCTTGGGAGCTGGCACGCGTTTTATAACTTCCCTAAGCAAATTCTCCACTCCTTCTCCAGTACGGCCCGACACCAGAAGCACATCTTCCGGAAGGCAATTTAAAAGCTTCACGACTTCTTCTTTCACTTCAGCCACCCTAGATAAAGGAGAATCAATCTTAGAAAGTACGGGAATGATTCTTCTCCCTCCATTTTCGCCTCCCTCACGCGCCATAGCGAGCGTAGTAAGCGTCTGCGCCTGCACCCCTTGTGTGGAGTCAACCAATAAAATAGAGCCTTCCACGGCCTTAAGCGCGCGAGACACTTCATAGGAAAAGTCCACATGCCCGGGGGTATCTATCAGATTCAAAACGTATTCTTGTCCTTCAGTTCCCTCAGGACCGTTCGCATGGTAAACCATGCGAACGGGCTGCATCTTAATGGTAATCCCCCGTTCACGCTCCAGCTCCATAGAGTCTAGTACTTGGTCGCGCATTTTCCGCTTCTCCACAGTATGCGTAATTTCAAGCATTCTGTCCGCCAAGGTACTTTTACCGTGGTCAATATGCGCTATTATGCTAAAATTTCTTATGTTTTCTAAGCTCATATTTTTTGCATTCAAATTACAAAAATCCTCCTGTTTGATGATTCCAAAGATCAGCGTAAAAGCCATTTAATTTCAAAAGATCCTTATGTGTTCCCTCTTCAACGATTCTTCCTTTATCCAAGACAATAATTCTGTCCATTTTTTGCACGGTAGAAAGTCGGTGAGCTATCACCATCGTGGTTTTATCTTTCATGAGTTCACTAAAAGCACTCTGGATATAAGATTCGCTAATACTGTCTAAGCTGCTTGTAGCTTCATCAAGCATAAGTATCGGGGAGTCTTTAAGCATAGCCCGGGCTATGGCCACTCTCTGGCGTTCTCCACCGGAGAGCTTCACTCCCCGTTCACCGACCAAAGTGTCATAACCGTGTTTTAAGTTTAATATAAAATCATGAGCGTGGGCTTTTTTAGCCGATTCAATTATTTGCTCCTCGGTCGCCCCCGGAGAACTGTAAGCGATATTATCCCGGATGCTCCGATGGAATAAAATAGGCTCTTGGGAAATATAAGAAATACTCTGGCGCAGGTCGTCCTGAGTTATCTTCCTGATATTTTGCCCGTCAATTAAAATCTCGCCTTGCGATATATCAACAAAACGCATCAGAAGTTTGGTAAAAGTAGATTTTCCAGAACCTGAATGCCCGACTATGCCGACTTTTTCTCTCTCATTTATTGTTAAGGAAAAATTACTGAAAACATCAGTCCCGTTCATATAAGTAAAAGTCATATTTTTTACCTCTATTTTTCCTTCTTTGATTCTGGATTTCTCCACATTGGGATCATCAAGCACATCCGGTATCTGCTTAAAAATATCAACCATTTCCTTCATATCCGATAGTGCTTTGGTAAATTTTGTGGTTGCTTGACCTAAATCCCAAAAATTATTTCCAATTGTTACCGAATAACTTTGGACTAAGACAAATATGCCGGCTGATATTGAGCCATTAAGCCAAAGATAACCGGTCAGAAAGGTCACAGATATTTGGGCAATCATTGATATAGCGGTTTGGATTGCATTCAACTTATTGCCAAAATACCAAGCCCGAAGTCGCAATTTTGATTCTTTTCCTGTTACCTCCTTAAAACGCCCTATTTCTCTAGGAAGAGCAGAAGAAGATTTAATGGCCAAGAAATTTGTAATTGAATCAGCCAAGGATGCTGTTACCCTGGTGTCTGCCTTAGCTTCTTCTAAATCATACTCAAATTTCTTGCGCGACATTAAAAGCACGATGGAAATATATACCGTCGCCATTGTAAGAAAAATAAAAGCAATCAAAGGAGCCTGAAACAAAAACACGATAAAGATGGAGGTCAAAAGCACGAAAGATGACCAAAAATTGTTGATTGTGATGTCGTGCATTACTTCAAAAGCGCGCACGAATTTTCTGGACTTGTTTACCAAGGCACCGGAAAAATGGTCGGCAAAAAACATATAGGAATGCCCGTGGAGTTTCGTAAAAGAAAAATCATGCAAGTCTCTGATGACGGAAGACTGGAATTTGGAAACGGTAAACTGCGTAGCCCGGCCGAAAAACCAAGCCACAGGGAAAAGCCCGACAATTAAAAAAACGCTCTGATATAAAGGGTCGGACACCAATGCTCTATCAACGCCACTTTTGGAAATGACATCTATAATTCTTTTATAAAAAATAGGAGTAACTATATTTGAAAGCGTAATGCGAGTCGCATGCAATATAAATATACCGAAAAACATCCATTTATATTTTAGGACGATAGGCTTGATATATAAGATTGTATTTTTAAAACCAGACATAAAATAACCCACCTAAATGGGCATTAAATGAATATATCATAAAATAATAAGATTCTAAAGCTCTTCCTGAGGAGGAGCTACAATCTTCGCGCGCCAGAACTTAGTGTGAAGAGTGTTTGTAAAATCTTTCAACTGCTCATTGCCTAAAAGATACAAGACAAAAATAGCACTTACAATTCCGATAATCCCCGAAATAAACCCTTGCAGGAATATCCCCCAAAAAGTAATAGTGCCGAAAATCGGTGAAAGTATATTTAAACTCAAATAAGCTGCGAGTCCCAGGAAGAATGAAGCGCCTAAGCTTTGAAAAAAGACCTTAGTAATGAAAGATTCCCCCTGCATAAAATCACGCCGGACAAAAAACCAATGCAAAATAAAATTTAAAATAGTACCGGCAGAATAGGCCAAGGGTAGCATCAGCACTTCTGTGCCGGGAATATCAGAAACTTTGAGCAAAGATTCTATAAAATAACGCAATATTGGTATATTTTGAAAAAGATAAATAAATACATAAGATAAAATTATGATTAAAACTGAACAAAATAAATTAATGAGAAGCGGTCTTTTAGTTTCACCCTTGGCATAATAAGCCCGGGACAAAAGAGCAATCATCCCCTGCGCAACAACTGAAACAGAAAAAATTGCAAGCGATGCCGCCACCAAACGGGTATGATCCCAGGAGAAAGAACCGGAGCCGAGTATTACCCGCACAATCTGCGCGCGTAGTACTATAAAAAGAAAAGTGACAGGTAAAGACCAAAAGATTATCGCCCGTGCTGCTTCCTTCAAGTGATTTCTAAATTCATCAAACCTTCCGAGAGACATTGATTTGGCTAAGGTTGGAAAAGCGGCAACAGCATAAGATATACCGATAATATTAAGCGGTACTGATTGTAAATTTAATGAAAGATTAAAAATTGAAATAGACCCACTTTTCAAATAAGAAGCAAGAGAAATGATGGAAATCAGGGCAATACTATTAACAGATAAGCCAAATGTTCTGGGAAGTGAAGTTAAGGCAACAGCTTTTATGTCAGAGAAATTAATAGAAGGGGAAAACCTCGGCGCAAAACCAAGAGCGTGTGCCGCTATCGCTTGTATGCCGAAATGCAGCAAAGCTCCCAAGAGAACCCCAAAAGAAAGTCCGGAAATCCCAAAAACCGTATATAAAAATACGACACCGACAATAATTCCGACATTGTAAAAAACGGGGCTTAAAGCATAAATGAAAAATCTCCGAAAAAGCTGAGTAGTCGTGCCAAAGAGATTGGAAAGCCCTAAAAGTATTGGTGAAAGAAGCATTATTCGCGAAAGCTCAACCACTTTTGCCTGCATTGACGGGGTAAAGCCAGGAGCAATCACCGGAGCCAAATACGGCATTAAGAAAAAAGCGATAAGGGAAACAAATATCATAACGGCCAAAAACACGGTAAAAACATCGTTTAAAAATTTGTGCGCCACGTCTGTGATTTTTCCTTTTTCCATCTTCGCCGAGAGATATGGAATAATAACAGTAATGGAAGCAAGGGAAGCAATAGAGATAAAAATAAGATCTGGCACACGAAAAGCCGCATAGTAAGCATCAAGCGAAGATGAGGGTCCGATAAAATGCGCTATAAAACGGTCACGGAACAATGCCAAAAGCTGTGAAAGAAAAGCAAAAAAACCCAAGAGAAGCGCGGCTTGATTTACATTACCGTATTCTCTGCTAAAGACCCCTTTGTTAAAAACTTTCAGAATCTTATCCATCCCGTACGAAATTAATTATTTAATAAACTATCACAGCATAACACATGTTTTGTGAATTTCGTACGGAATTCATTCATTTTCAACTAATTCTTTTTAGTGGAATTATTTTTATTTTCTTCGCTCACAGAAGCAGGAGAGTTTTTAAGGGCATTAACATATTTGATTAAATTTTCATTTGTCGGAGCCAAAGACAAAGCTCTTTCTGCGTAAGAAAGTGCTTGTCTATTATCGCCTTCGCTTCTCATTATTTGGGAAAGAACAAGCAAAGCATCAATATAATCCGGCTTAAGGGTTATAGCGGCATTAGCATAATCTTTTGCTTCTTTGATTTTCTTGAGCGCTATGGACGCACTTGCCATATCAAGCTTGAGACCGGGGTTGAGTGGATTAAGCATTGATGCCATTTTATAAGCTTCTAGCGCCTTATCGTCAACATCTTTCACGCCAAGTGTGAAAGCCGTCTGGTATACGGAACCAAGTAATTTGAAATTCAAATAATTTTTCGGATTGTATATAGTAGCTCCTTCCGCGCCAGACTTCGCTTGACTTAAGCTTGTTTGTAAATCAACTTTTTCCGTGTCAGATAAAGAATCCGTCTTTTTAACCAAAGAATCAAGCTTAACAAGATATACCTGTGCATAAGTACGCAAATATAAATCATTTACATACAACCCCAAGGCTTTGGTGATAGCTTTCTCGGCAACCTCTACATTCGGGGCTTTCAATGCTTTTCCGAAATATGAAACAGAGCTAAAACGTTCTATATATTTGAATGCCAAAGCAGCCGAAACAATTATCATAAGGACGATAAAAAGTATAGAGAAAAAACTTTTCCTGTGGTCGTCTAAAAATGATATGGAGATTTCCCCTCCTGATACGCTCCTCCCGGACAAGCCCGCAAAGACCCCTGAAAAAGCAAAAGCCAGCAAAAATATGACCGCACCTGTTGAGTAGAAAAAGCAAGCAACAAACAAGTAAACGGATAAAACAAAAAATGCCATAGTTTCCCAATTTTCACCGTTTCTAATACTGGAAAAAATAGATTTAACCCCACTCCATATCAGTAAAATAAAAAAGGCAAGCCAGGCAAGGGTGCCTAGAGATCCGGTAGTAGCGGCAAAAGTCGGCAATAGCCCTGAACCGGAGCTAAAAGAAACATCCCAAAATTGGGTTCCGTTAATCGCGACTGGTTTGTGCATCGCCCAGGCTTCCGCAAACCTGTTCGGACCTATGCCTAAAATAGGATCTGCCTTCAGAACTGACTTTGTCACCAACATCGTAGCTCCTAAAGATGGACTGACTTCGTTGTTTAATATTCCCAGACGCGATGGCAAAATATTCCCCGCAAATTGACCTGAAACAAAGAAAAAAAGTGCAATGATGATGACAGAAAAAGAAAATATTGGGAAATGGCCCTTTTTCCCTTCACTAGTTGAGGCATCTTCCGGAGCTTTTACACCCCCCGCGATTGAGACTTTGTAAACAAAAATAATCAAAGTAAAAAAACCAAGAAGCATCCAAACCAACGGGAAATTAACAGCCGCAATTAAAAACAAAGAAAGTATAATCAAAGTCTGAAACAGTAGTTTTTCCAGCTTGGTGGTCTGAAAAAATTCAACCACCAAAAGCAACACTAAGGCAGAAAATCCGGCAAAGAGCCCAAGCGCGTTCCAAGATCCGAGAACATTGCTGGTTTTGTCAGTCAGGGCTCCCAGAGATAAAATCTCAGGTATAAAAAGATGGGCAATTTGAAAGATTAAAACAAGTCCGGAAGATAATATCGCCCCAAATAAAACTATCCTTGCGTTTTTTGGATCCCCTAAAATAATAGAAGACATCAGCATTAGGAGAAAAGCGGAGAAAACAAAATAAAAAGTTCCAACATCAAGCATCGTGCCAAAAAAAGATACCTGCGAGACCTTGGCAAAAAGGGCCGAAAGCAAAAATACCAAAACAACGCCCGCACCCGCGAGCAGACATTTAGACCTGGGTAAAACAATTTTACCATCAAAAAATCTGGCAATTGCATAAGAAATAACACAAACAGTAAGACCCACCACCAAGAGAAGTCCTTTCCCAGTTTCAACCGAGATGCTTGTGAAAGGCAAAAAGAAAAACGGCAATAATACTATGGTTAAAAAAAGCGACAAAAAAGAAACTCTATCAAATATATTTGAGCGCATAGACCCTTATTGTACTACGATTCAATTTAAAAACGCAAGCAAAAAGCTATAATACTATGTTGATAAGTCTATTTTTTATATAAATCATTCTTTTTATATCCTTCCCTGCTGTATACTTGAAAACAACCTCATTGTCAAACACCCGATGTTTGACACTTTCTTCATCTTCGTCCGTTTGTATCATCATTTCGGCCCTCATTTTACCATTTATTTGAATTACAATTTTTATTTCTTCATCAATGATTGCACTCGCGTCCCATTTTGGCCATATTGAAAGATTGATTGATTTCTTTTCTCTAAGTATATTCCATAATTCTTCGGCAAGATGAGGAGCAAATGGTGAAAGAATTTGCAGAAATTTTTTATAGTCCGAAACAGCAATATCAATTTTTTCCATTTCGTTTACAAACACCATCATTGAGGAAATTGCAGTATTGAAATGCATTTCCTCTATATCTTCAGAGACTTTTTTAATTGTTTTGTGTAGAAGTTTTTGAATTTCTTGTCCAGAAAAATTTTTTCGTGAAGCAACTCTAATTCCCAATCTCCACACCCTTTCCAGAAATCTCCTTGGACCAACCATGCCGTCAGTATTCCATGACACCGACTGGTCAAATGGCCCCATAAACATTTCATACATCCGAAGTGTATCTGCGCCATAAATTTTTACTAAATCTTCCGGATTTACACCGTTACCTTTTGATTTTGAAAATTTCGTCCCATCATCAGCCAATATAAGCCCATGTGAAGTACGCTTTGCATACGGCTCGCTAGTCGGCACAAGCTTTAAATCATATAGAAATTTATGCCAAAAACGTGAATATAAAAGGTGCAACGTGGTGTGCTCCATCCCACCATTATACCAATCTACACCATTTTCTACCCAATAATTAAGATTCTTCTTGGACGCAAATTCTTTTTTATTTTTCGGATCCGCATAACGTAGGTAATACCAAGAGCTTCCAGCCCAATTCGGCATCGTATCTGTCTCCCTACGCGCACGCCCTTTGCATTTCGGACACTTAACATTTACCCATGATTTTATAGAAGCCAAAGGACTCTCCCCATCATCTGTCGGTTTATATTGGGCAACTTTTGGCAACAAAACAGGTAAATCTTTATCCGGCACTGGCACAAAGCCACATTTTTCACAATGTATCAGCGGAATCGGCTCGCCCCAATATCTCTGTCTGGAAAAAACCCAATCGCGGAGTTTATATGTTGTTTTATTTTTTCCGCCTACAAATTTTGTAATTTCTTTTTTAGCTTTTTCATCATCCAAACCATTAAATCTGTTAGAATTTATAAGTACGCCCTTCCCCGTATAAACATCAATGTCATTGTTTAAAATTCTTTTAAAAAACTCAGCACCATGATTAATAAATCCTAAAACTTTTTCTTCTTTTATCCATTTATAAATATGTTTAGCTGTCTCTATTTTATTAATAGTATTTTGTTCTTCATTTTCTAGCTCAAACAACAATCCATGAAATTCAGCCAAGCGATTTTCGTCTTTTGGTAAATGATAGAAATCTACTCTCTCGGGAACACCTAGGTATTTTATAAATTTCAAATTTTTATAACCAGCTTCTTCTTCTATTTCTCTCTTTCCTGCTTCAACTATATCTTCATCCTCTTCCACCCCTCCGGACACGGTTGTTCTCCAATCTACCCCTTGATTCTTATTCCATTCTATACACAGATATGTATTGTCTTTTGGATTTCTGACAAAGCATTTTACTGCTTTTCGTGGAGCATCTTTTTTATCAGACCTAGGAGGATTTTCCTTATCGTAAAAATACGGTGCAACCACATATTTAATAGGTAAATTGTATTTTTTTGCAAATTCAAAATCGCGCTCATCATGCCCTGGTACAGCCATTATCGCCCCAGTCCCATAATGCACCAAGACATAATCCGCAATCCAGACCGGTATTTCCTCTTTCGTAGCAGGATTAATAACTTTAACACCCTTCAGCTCCACTCCGGTTTTTACTTTATCTTCTGCTGTACGTTCAATGTCTGTCTTTTTTTTATTTGCTACGATATACTGTAGCACTTCATCCCAATTCCTAATTTGGGACTTTAAATTTCCGACTAACGAATGCTCCGGTGCAAGCACTACATAAGTAGCCCCGAAAAGAGTATCGGCACGCGTAGTAAAAACTTTCATGTCTAGGTCTTGCCTAGATGAAATTTTAAACTCAATTTCCGCGCCTTCGCTCTTCCCTATCCAATTTCTCTGCTGAATTTTTATTTTTTCCAGATAATCTACAGTATCCAAATCTTTATCCAGCCGGTCCGCGTATTTGGTAATAGCGAGCATCCACTGCTCTTTCTCGCGCTTTTCGGTAGGGCCACCACAACGTTCGCAATTGCCACCCACGACTTCCTCATTCGCCAATCCAATCTTGCAAGATGGACACCAATTTATTTCCGTTTTTGCTTTATAAGCCAGACCCTTTTTAAAAAGCTGCAAAAATATCCACTGCGTCCATTTGTAATATTTGGGGTCAGTGGTGTTGATTTCCCGAGACCAATCAAAGGAAAATCCCAGGGCCTTGAGCTGTCTTCTGAATGTATCCGTATTGTCTTTAGTCACTTTTATCGGATGAATACCGCTCTTGATAGCATAATTCTCCGTCGGCAGACCAAAAGCATCCCAACCTATGGGATACAGCACATTATAGCCTTCCATTCTCTTCTTACGGGAAATGATATCCATGGCAGTATTGCTACGGATGTGTCCCACATGCAATCCAGCGCCGGACGGATAAGGAAACTCAATCAGACCATAAAACTTAGGCTTTTGGGAAAAATCTTTGGCCTGATATATTTTCTTTTTCTCCCAAATAGCTTGCCATTTTTTTTCAATTTTTTTATGATTATAAGACTGCACCATATTTTATTACAAACTGTCTTTGAATTTTTTAAGAGCCACCCAAATTAAAATACAAAGAGCAATTCCCAGAATAATTACTTTTATCCAATCATCCGCCGAACTCCAGTAGCGCACTGAGGCAATAATAAAAGATAAAACACCAGCCAAAGAAAGAGCGGTGCCGATTAACATATTCCCTTTGAAAAAAGTTCCGGCCGCTACACACAGAGCACCCAAGAGAACTAATGTTATAAACACATTTCTGTCATACGTCTTCAGCATTTTTTCAAAAGCTTGTCTTTTTGTAAAATCAGGATCGCACCAGCTCTTTTGTGCACCCATTGGCACTGGCTTAGCAACATTTTCATCATAATATCTAGCATCTCCTTCATTCCATTGCCCTCCAACTTCTAAGCATTTTTCCTTAACAACAATCGGCTCTACAATCTGCTCTTGCGTAAAATAAGCATTATAATCCGGCTGTTTGTAAATTAAAGAAAGCGCATAGTTAAAAAACAAATTAAGCACAATAATAATACCAATAATAAGAGACCACCTTAAAACTTTTGATTGCGTATTCATATAGAAAAGTATATCATATGGTTATTAAAAATAAAACAACTATGTAAAAGCATAGTGGTGGAATTTTGTACAAAATTATGAATAAAAGATTTGAGGATTTTTCAAAGAAGTTAACTCATTGGATTGGCTCACCCCAATCTATCATTTTACATACAATCTTTTTTGTAGCTATTTTTTCTTTGCATTTTTTCGGCTTTTCCAGCTCCGATGTATTGCTTATTTTAACTACCCTAGTGTCACTGGAAGCTATTTATCTGTCAATTTTCATCCAAATGACAGTCAACAGACATGCTGA
>Ga0209542_10010867_pt1 | contig 16286 bp, 17 predicted proteins | sample RifCSPhighO2_01_FD_184028 | JGI IMG/M metagenome (GOLD analysis project Ga0209542, IMG submission 184028) | Soil microbial communities from Rifle, Colorado - Rifle CSP2_plank highO2_0.1 (SPAdes) (version 2) | ecosystem: Environmental > Terrestrial > Deep subsurface > Rock core/Sediment ...
AAGTTGACCATCGCTCTGTCTATCAAACAGTATAAATTCACGATCCGGTTCATTCGGTTCGTCTACAGAAATCACCTCAAGATATGCAGGGTCATAATTAATAATTGCATCAGAACCATTTATTTCAGTATTGTGGGCATCAATCATAACTTGTACGGTTATTTGTTCACCTGAAGTTGCCGTATTTGCTGCCGGGTCGAGCCACATTTCACCTCTTGGCTCTTTCATAGGAGTTGGTATGCGGGCAATGGGAGAGTCTGATGGGGGGCGATTGCGAATTGCGGAAACTACCACAATGACGCCCAATATCAAAATGAGGACAACGCCAATGACAATAATCATACTTCTCCTATGTTCAGATAAGAATGTATTAGTGTTGTTGCTAACTTGGTTTGGCTGGTTAAAGTTTAGGTTCTTCGTCTCCATATTTTTCCTCCAGTGTCTCAACGAGATAACTTCTGTCTTTTGCGTTAACGACGCCATTAAGATCCATATCTGCAATGATTAAGTCGTTCGGTTGTTCACTAAATCCATTGCGGATCATATTCAAAACGAGAGATACATCAATTGCATTTACGACGCCGTCCTGACCAACGCTTCCCGGTAAATCTCCCGCTTGAAGCAGAACTTGCGAGAAATCAAGCAGATTTTCTTTGTCGGTCAATGTTATCTGTCCTACCACACTGCACGTGTAGGGAAACCCTTCTTCTGCCCGTTCAGTTGGATTGTTTTGGCAGAACTTGCGCTGCAGATGTCTTGGTCCTTTAATAAGGATACTATAATTGCCTCCCGGTGTAATGGCGGTAGGAGTAAGTGAACCTTCCCAGATAGAAATACCGTTTGCATCTTTCTCGCCTGTTGTTTTTACTTCTACATCACTAAATGTTTTACTGCTAATTGTTTGAAGTCCTAAGTTTGTTATTGGCTCTGCAAGCTGTTTTATAACAGAGACGCGTACCCGTTGTGTTTTATTTTCTTCAGTCGAAATATTAGCTAAATCTACACCTTGAAATTTCACTTTAAATTTGATCAGTCCCGCATCAGTTACCGGTGGTTCAGAGAGGGTAATAGATGCTCCTTGCGTACAATAGGGAGGTATCGGCGTCGGAGTCGGCGGTTGTGTTGGGGGAACTGTCGGCGGTACGGTAGGCGGAACAGTTGGTGGTACTGTCGGTGGCGGTATCGTTGGCGGTGCCCCATAATGCCAATTTAAATCTGCAAATCCGTCAGCGGGACAATTGACCACCGTTCGAGAAGTGCCTGCTTGGAATGCGGTATTTGAACTCGTTGGATTTGCATGACAGTCAGTGCGGTTAAGACACAAGGTTGATCCAAACACATCTCCGGTTGCCTGAACCGAATACGTACGTCCTGCAGGAAGATTAGTAAACAAATAGGGCTGTTCGGTAGTATTTTCTAAAACAATCCCTTGAGCATTCTTTAGCGTAATTGTTTGGGCATTGTATGGTGATTGATTTGGAACTTTATTTCCTTTGATGGTACAAGATGGTCCATCAAGTACCCAAATAGCATCAGCTATATGCACATGGGCGTTTTGTCCTCCGAATAAGAGCTTAAATCCATAGATGGTCTGATTTGCGCATTGGTTAGCTGCCCACGTGTGCTCATCGTACGAAATAGCGCACGGCCAATTGACCCGACTTTCTGCCTGACAATATTTTGCATTGGGGATGGTGGATTGGCATCCCATATTTCCACCATTATCATGTGTGGCAACATTTCCAGAACAGGCATATCCGCACGTATCACCCGATGTATGGACTTCACCGTTTTGTACCCGCGTCCCCCAATTCGGACACTCGCCGTTTACCAATGGTTGACTACAGACAAAAAGTTCATAGGTCACATCTTGTTCATGGTCGTGCATGCGCCACCAAAAACCTTTGACTCCCAATGTCGGATCCGGATTCGCAAAAATAATATCGTGATCACAGCGGGGGTCATTACTTCCACCCACAGCAGATCCACCGCAAGACTCTGCACCAAGCCATCCATCATCGTCTTCAGTAATTTCGTTAATTATTGTTCCTGCAGGATTTTCAGATGGGCCGAATATTGGTTCATTTCCCGTCCAGCAGGGAAATGGCGCAATGACATTGACGCAGGTATTCGATTCACCGCTCGCACATTGACTGGGCACTTCACATGTTTGAGCAGTTACTGTATTTGTGAGGAACAAATAAAATATTCCAAAGGCGATAATTATTCCTGCTATTTTTTTCATTGGAGGCCTCCTGTCGGTGTTGGGGTTAATTCTGTTGGTGCCGGTGTGGGAGACGTCGGACTATTAGGATTCGGACATATCATGTACGTATCAATGTCATAATAAACAGTTTTTGTTCCTTCAAATCCGGCACTGCTGTTCGTATCAAGTACCGTATTTTCAAGTGTTGTTGCGACAAGATTGCTATCGGGGTGAGGAGTCGTGATGGCTTGTCCGACACTGCGGTAAATTTTATAAAAGAGGGGAGTAGATGCGGGTGAACCAGCAGGGTCTGTCCACGATACCTGTATATTAAATTTCCGGTCATCGCGCGGCTGTTCCACCATAACAATAGCGTCTTGAGTGGTACAAAGATCCAATCGACACAATTCGCCAATAGAGGTAATGGTGGCTGTTGTACCTGCGACCGCGAAATTAACGATTTCGCTTCCCGCTTTTATCCCCACAATTTCTGATTGTGCCGTATTGATACTCATGGTTCCTGTTCCGGGACCCGTTGATTGCAGAGTGATCGTGGCTACTTTAAATGATCCCGACGGTAGTTGAGCGTCGGGACGTTTTGACAAAACGGTGAAGGTATAGGGGTCAGTTTGGGCGTTATAGATTTTATGGGTAAAAGGTTTTTGTACGTCCTGTTCATCAGCTTCAAAGGTAATATTTTGTATCGTAAATACACCTGGATTCGTGGGTTGCAAGGCTATTGTTGCGCCAGAAACTTTGAGAGTACCGGCGTTCATATAGACATCGAGAGAAAATGTTTCAGCCAATCCTGCTTCTACATTAACCGGCACCAAATTTATGGTTACTTCATCTGCTACCGCCCTGCGTCGAAGAAGCTGTGGATTAAGAGCAAGCCAAACCGTCAGGGGTATTACAATAAGAAGTAATAAAATAAGAATGAGAATGGCTGGATTCTTTCGATTAAGATTCATGTAAATAACCTAAATAGGGTATGAGATTATCCTATCAGGAGAGAAAGGATGTTGTCAAGAAGCGGACCCAGTATTTGAGATACCAATGACCGTCCGTTAAAGATAGGCAACAGTATGATTAATAAGAGATAGAGGCCATAGCGCTCCAGGCGGTACCATGCTTCAGACCGATCTTCGGGAAGAATACCTCCGACGATTTTAAATCCGTCGAGCGGATGAATCGGTATGAGATTAAAGAGAGCAAGAACGACATTGTATCCAATAAATGGTTCCAATAAGGTAATAGGAGTGAGTCGATAAATTATCGTAAGTATTAAGATAATAACGATATTGGAGGCCGGCCCGGCAAGAGCTACCAGCGCACTATCTCGGCGGGGATTTTCAAGATTAAACGGATCAAACTGAACCGGTTTTCCCCAGCCAAATCCGATTAACAAGAGTGCAATGGTACCTATAGGATCAAGATGGGCCAAGGGATTAAGCGTTACTCTCCCCATAAGCCGCGGTGTCGGATCACCCAAACGATCTGCAACCCACGCGTGAGAAAATTCATGAATCGTAATGGCGCTTAGCAGGGCAATTATGACGATAAATAACGTTTCTAAACTGGAAAAAAGATCAAAGAGCATGGTAAATAAATTACGAGTTTGTAAATTACGAATTACGAGTTTGAATTATGGATTTATATCGTTCGAGCAGAGCGAGAACTTCTCGACTAACTCGAAGTAAACTTCTCACTTCGTTCGAAGAATAAATAGCCATCGTAATTTACAGACTGAGTTATTATGATATACTATCACAGTATGGCATCTTGTACCATTTGCGGCAAAGGAAAAATGGCGGGTCGAAACATTCGACATAAACATTCGGGACTCTGGGAGCGCAAAGCTCCTGCCACCCCGCGCGTTTTCATGCCGAATATTCAAAAACGATCCCTTCGCAATGCTCAGGGTAAACTTGTTGCTATAAAGCTCTGTACTAAATGTATCAAGCGCATCAGAAATTTTCCCGGTTGGAAAGGATATAGCATTCCTTCATATAATCAACCTTCTCAAACGGCATAAGTTCTCATCTTCATATAATTCTGGTATAGTCATATTACAGTTTGTAAATTACATGTGTATTTTTGTCATTCCCATGAAAATGGGAATCTATAGAAATAAATAACTGGATTCCCGCTTTCCTGCCTGCCGGCAGGCACGGCGCGGGAATGACACTGAAACTCGTAATTTACATGCCCGCATTGCTTACGCAAAGCGTTGCAGGCGGGCGTATTCGTAATTTTTAACTTGATGATATGCTTATCTGCCCGAATTTACATAATCTCCGAAAAAGTTGGAATAATAAAGGAATCACCTTAATCGAGTTGATTCTCTACACCGGTCTTCTCATCGTTATGCTGAGTGTTTTCTATGAGTTATTTTCTCTAGCCGGAGTACAAAAACTCAGAGAGTTTACTGAAAACGAACTATATATGAATGGTCAACGGGCTCTGTTTGAAATCCAAAATACTCTTAAGCAAGCATCAGCCGTCGATGAGCCGACGTTGGGAATTTCATCAGATACTCTGAGGTTGGATGGGGGAACCACGAGTATTACGGTAAATGAGAATAACGTATTGATCAAATCACAGGGAGTAATTTCTAAGCCGCTTACTGACCGGTATGTTTTAGTCGATGCAGTCACTTTCAGACAGGTAGGACCATCTACCGAATCACCGACCGTAGAAATTGAACTGACACTTACCGGTCGCAGACCCGTTGAAGGAAGAACGAGAACGGAAACATTTAAAAGTTCAATAACGTTACGGTAAACAGTATATTTGTCATTCCGGGCTTGACCCGGAATCTGTGATAATAATTTTTATAGATGCTGAATCAAGTTCAGCATGACATAGTGATTACATTATGATTGAAAAAAATTTAAACTCATCAGGCCAAGCGGTCATCGTTTTAGTCCTCGTGGTAGCCATCGTTGTTCTTATGTTTACGCATGTGACGATTTTGAGTTTCTCAAGCATTCAAACCTCCGATGAGTATACGAGTGGTGAATTTATACAAATGAAAGCAGAAGGATATCTGGAGAGTGCGGCAATCCGCTATTTGCGGGACTCTACCTATACGGGTGAAACCTTGAATGAGGGAGCGTACTCATGTACTATGGAAGTACAGAATATCGGGGGAAACGACCGCGATCTTACGTCCACCTGTTCACATGGTGGTCGAGCCCGGACGGTCGGCATGCAGGCAATTTACAATGCCGGTGTGTTTGAATTTTCTGCGATGGAACAGAGATGACTCTCGATTAATAGTTTGTAGCTGAAAAACATATGGTAAAGACAACAAAGAAAAAACCGGTCCGAGTATCTAAGCGATATCCGTGTTTTCTTTTTACTGAGCAGGCCGTGTTTTTAGTTCAAGTAAATAAAAACGGCGATCAATTTACCTTATTTCGTGAAACAGTGCTTCCCGCAGGACTTGTTGTCGGTGGAGCAGTACAAGATCAAAAACAGCTTGCGGTATTTCTTTCACAGATGGCAAAACAATCAAAGCTGAAAGAAACTGAGGTAGTAGTCGGGCTTCCGGAACTTAAAGCTACGACACAAAGCATCACTCTTCCTCAGATGGTATCTGAAGAGATCACTCAGGCGATTGAAAACAAAGCGTCTTCTATACTTCCGTTTCCGTATGACGAGGCATATGTGGATTGGCAGTTTATCGACCTGCCTGCCGGCGAGGCAGGTAAACCGAAAGAGGGAGATATGACTATTTTGATATCTGCGATGCCGCGGATAGTCGTTGATGGATTTTTCGCCGCATTTGAGGCGGCTGGTTTATCGCCCCTTGCTTTTGAAACGACTGCTACCTCACTGTTGCGCCTTATTCCGCCCGACAGTGCTCAGCCAGGTGACCGTCCGGTACCTGCTCAACCCGTGGCGGCAGTTGAATATACCGGATCTAACGCTACCCTTATTATCACGCAAAAAGGCGCAATAGTGGCCAGTTCTGTTCTGCAGGATGGGGCAGATATTGTTGAGAAAGTACACAGAATGATTGAATATTATTTGAACCAACAGGAAAGCGAGTCGGCAACGATCGGAAGTGTGTATTTAGCGGGGAAAAATATTAATCAGCAGTTTGTGAGTGGGCTCAATCAATTGCTGAAGGTCGAATCAAAGCTTCTTTCAGCGGGGATTACTAATATTGCGCGGGAACGTCAGAGCGAGCTCGCAATTCTTGCTTCTCTTGCCCGGAAAAATCCAACACTACCTGAGGATGAAAAAACAATCAATCTGTTACCCGACGAAAAAGCGCTTTTAATTGAAGAACAACAAGCAAGAATACACGAAAAACAGAGAAAAATTGGAGCTGTTTTTTTATTGTTCATTTTTCTCTTCATGAGTGCTCTTTCTTTTATTACCCTCAGAAGTAAAACAGAAATCCTTAGTCAGGAGATAGAAGCATTTTCCACGAAACAGAATCAATCGCTTACGTTTAATCCCGCCGTCGTTACTCTGATTGATACCACGGTCGTTGAGAACGAAAAACTTTCACATCTCGTGACCATTTTGTTTGATATGGCGCCGCAAGGCATATTGTTAAATGGAATTCAATTTGACACTGAAACAGGTCAGGTATTACTTTTAGGTCATGCGACTGATCGGGGTACACTGCTATCGTATCGTGATATGTTGGAGAAGCGTGAAGAAATAAGCGAAGTTACGATCCCGTTGTCATCTTTGGAACATGAAGTTGATGTTGAATTTAGAATGCAGATAACGCTTTAAGCTATGGAAAATCTAGAAAAACAACCCGGAACCCATGTTGTACAGTCGGTCCGCCAATCGGCGGATCAGAATCAACAATCGGAGAAACAACCACAAAAGAAAGTCAAACCGGAACAGCCTACTGTCCGGAAGCGTACTATTAATTGGTGGTTGGTAATATTCGGTATTCTAATCGTTCTTACTTTAACGGTGATAGGGTTCGTTGAATGGCAACGTCGGCAGTTTACCGACTTGCAGTCTCAACGTGAATCTTTGGTGACCAATCTTCCGGGTGAAACGTCTGTCACCCAAGAGCAAATTGATGCGCTTTCATCGGGGCTTTTAAGTGAAAAAGATGTGGTTTCGTTTATTGAGACGGTAGAGCAGGCGAGTCCATCATTTGACGAGTTTAAAATTAGTTTTGTGAGTGATGTGCCCGAAGGAAAGAAAGCGCCGCTCTATTTGCCCATCACATTTACGATGACCGGTTCTTTTGCGGACATCACCACATTTATCAGTTCACTTCTTGAGTCGCAGTACGTTATAAAAGTTGACGCCTTAGAGCTGACGAGTAAAGACGGGTTTGAATCGAGCGCAACGTTATTGCTTACCGCTCGGGTCTATGTTGCAGATGATTTTGGTAAATAACTATGTCGAAAGAAACTATTAACTTCATTATTATCGGTATTTTGGTCATTATCGGCGCTGTGAGCAGTTGGGAGCTGGTATCGACCCAGCAATTATTTTTAGCATCGCCGGATGAATCAGCTCAGGTTGATTATGCACAGCTTGAACGGGCGGTGTCTTTGTGGGAAAAACGGAAGCCGTTTTCTTTCTCTAAAAGTACGCGGCGTGCCACAGACTCTGCTGAATTGGAAGATGAAATTGAAAATCAGTCTGTCACGGTTTCCGTTCGAAATGGTTCAGGAGAAGAGGATGTAACAGATATTGCAGATCGTATCGATGCTATAAACGGAGTTGAAATCGGATCCAGTACCTCTATCAGTGATACGGCGGTTACATCGGTTTCACATAAGGAAGAGGTATCTGAAAGTATGGTGGATGAAATTGTGTCGATTGTAGAGGAAGAATATGAAGAGGTCGGTGTAACCGTATTGTCTTCGACTTCTGAATTTGATGTGGTGGTAACGTTAGGAAAGAAGTAAAAACCACAACTGAATTATTTGTCTTTCAACTCGTAATTCGTAATTTACAAACTCGTAATTGCTTCATTTTCGCTCTTGTACGTTTGTCTCTTGACATATCTTGGAAAAGTGTTCTATAGTGATAAATACATGGTTAGAAAGTGTTTTGATTTATATAAAGGAGGTGAGACTGAGCATGAAAAAAATCAATAAATTCAATTCTGCCCGCATGCACGGTTTTACCTTAGTTGAACTCTTAGTTGTCATTGGTATTCTTGCCATTTTGACAGCAATTGTTTTGGTGGCTATTAATCCAGGAAGACAACTAGCACAAGCGAGAGATACATCAAGAAGAGCTGCTGTAACTTCCATCGTTTCGGCAGTTACCGCGTTTGAAGCAGACCCAGATAATACAGGTGCGTTGCCTGCGATTCCTCCTTGTGTCCCCGGACCTGCAGGAACGGTTGGAACAGCAGTAGGAAATGTTGATCTGGCACTCGTTTTAGCACCAAATTATATTGCTGGTATGCCAATTGATCCACTTCCAAGTGGTGGTTTTGATGCTACAAATACGGGCTACACAATTTGCACTACGAGTACTAATCCAAATAGGTATCAAGTAGGAGCACCAAGTGCAGAAATCGCAACTCAAATTCTAGTCGAGAGATAACTCTATCTCAAAAATTAGTAATTAAAGAACTTACCCAAAAAGGGTAAGTTCTTTTTTGTAACAAAGTTGGGGTATTGACATTTATTAGATAAATTACTTATTATGAAATTAAATCAAATTTTTGAAACAATCATCAAATATGTCCTCCAGAAAAAAACTTATATTACTATCTATATTAATTCTTTTGATATGTAACTATTCAAATCAAGTCAGATTTCAAGTAAAAGCGTGGACATCTGATTTTTCGATTAATACCCCAATATCTGTTCAAGCTAAGAATGAAACCGCATCTCGAGTAATAAAAAGCGCAAATGGCGAAGCAATTATTGTATGGAGAGATTATGATGCAGGTAACCTTTATGCACAAAAACTAGATAACGGAGGAAATCTCAAGTGGCAAGAAAATGGAATTCAAGTAGGTTATATTCCTTACAGTATTGTATCAGATGCTTTTGATGTTGTAGGCGATGGTGGATCAGGAGTAATCATCACATGGATGGATAAAAATGATCAAAATCTACCAAGAATATATGCTCAGAGAATAGATGGGAACGGCAACTTTGTATGGGGAGAAAATGGAATACTTATATCTACAAATACACCTGATTTTGCCGGTGCTGACAGACCGCGCGTAATAGTCGGTGCAGATAATATGCCAATCTTTTTATGGGAAGATCTTATTGGTCCTACTCGTGGAATGATCAAGAAACTTGACGAAAATGGGAATGAACTTTGGAATAAACAAATTGGACGTATTTCAGGCAGATTGACGCCAGAGATATCAGCAGACAATAATGGGGGTGCAGTTCTTGTCCTTAAGGAAAAATCAATCTTAACTCCGTATTATACGTTATGGGTAAGGAGAATAGATTTAAATGGTCAATTTACATGGGCTCCTAATGGTGTTGAATTGTCAGATAGTCTTAGCGGTATTTCGCGTGATTTCTTTATAGGTAATTTTGATAATGATAAATATTTAGTAATTTGGAAAGAACAGGATATCAATTTATTTGCCCAGCTATTAGATAATAGTGGAAATAAGTTATGGAGTATTGATGGCGTAGATCTCAAAATGAAATCTGCTGCATTTATAGTATCGATTAACGAAGGTCAAAATGCTATAGTCACAGCAGCAGTGAATTCACCTAATGGTTCAGATATAATTGCTCAAATAATTAATCCAAATGGGCAAATATTATGGAATGATAGCTCTGGTACAATTCATTCCCAACAAAATCTATTATCAACTCCAAATGCCGTAAGTGACGGACATGGTGGTGCGATATTAGCCTGGTCTGATAAGGGTTTGCAAACTGATCCTAATTTTAATAAAGAAGATAATATTTATGCACAAAGGTTTGATAATCAAGGAAATAAATTGTGGGGAGTGAATGATGTTCTTATTTCAAATGCCTCAAGCAAGCAGCTTACACCAAGTATTTCTTTAGTAGGCAATTCAAGTATTGTTTTGTCGTGGACAGATTATCGAAATGGATTAACGAATGGTGACATCTATGCCCAAAAAGTAAACCTTGATGGGACGTTGGGTGGAGACGCAACGACTCCTACTCCCACTCCAGAACCAACCATAACACCAATTCCTCCCGAAGAATGTGCGCAGGTTACAGAGTTCCTATTGCCAAATTTTGGAAACGAAGATGGAAATCCCCTCAGGCAGAAAGATGAGCGCTGGAGAGATGAAGCGTTAGGAGGAGGGTATTTTGAGAATAGTAATGGTGAAAAGGTTTTTGTTCCGTTTAAGATAGATGATGATGGTGATGGAAAATTAGATGAAGATGCAGTCGAATATGAAGGAGACAAAAAAGCTGCAGTTCAAATCGATAATGATAGTGATGGTCGCTATAGCGAAGATTCCCCTGAAACAATAGGAAAGTGGGGATGTACGCTTACCTCAGCTACCATGATTGTAAATTATTTTGCAAAACAGCAAGACGTTAATAAAACATTTACTCCGTCCGATTTAAATAATTGGTCAAAAGAAAACTATGGTTATAGCACTAATGGAAGCAAACCACTACCCGATAAAAATAATCCCCAGTATACAAATTGGGGAATGCTTCATTACAATAAAGTAAGCGAATTTGCAAAAAAAGAAGGCATTAAGATGTCTGTGAAGTCCACAAAAAATACTTTGAGAGAGGAGATGTGTCAGCTGAATTCGGCAATCTTAGGTGTTAATAATGATAGTGACGCGGAAACAGACCACTATATAGCTGCTTCGGGTAATACACAAAAAGACGGTGTTCAGACTTTTAGAATTCATGATCCTGAACGTACAACTACAACAACTCTGAGCGAAAGTTATGGATCTTATTTACAATCAATAGTCTACGAACCAGTTTTTCCAAATGAGAAATCTTATTTGAACATTCGAACGTTTTCAGATCCAGCAAAACTATTCATAGTTGATCCGTTAGGTAGAAGGTCAGGATATGATCCGGTTACAGACCAGTCATATAACGAAATACCTGATGCCTGGTATGGTATTGAACAGATAACAGCAGATGACGAAACGCATACAAAACAGAGTATAAGAACAATTTATATTAATAGTCCTATAGAAGGACTTTACCAATTAATTATCACAGGATCGGAAACGGAAACGAGTGGAATTGAAATTAGAAGTAAGATGGGTAGCAATGACGAAGTTATTGAACATATTTCTGAAAATACGGTAAATGAAGAAACTAACTCATACGAATTTACAGTAAGTCCGGATCCAGAAAAGAACTTACAAGACATTACTCGAAAAATAGATATCTCTATTGACCCCTTACTTCCGAATGACATAATTCTCTATCCCGTCGGGCCGAATTGGCTGCCGGTCACTATTTACTCCACGCCAACATTTGATGCAACAAAACTAAATATTGACGGGATTACGTTTGGTCCAAATGGCATAGAGCCCGATCGAAAGAGACGATTCAATAAAGATTACAACAAAGACAAGAGAAAAGATGTACAGATCTATTTCAAAACCGATAAAGTTGGTATCGACTCAGACACTTCAGAACTATGTCTTCAAGCAAAAGATGAAAACGATCAAGATCTTGAAGGGTGTGATGAAGTGCAAGTCATGACGCTGAAAGAGTATATACAATACCTGAGAGACCGCAGGAAAAATTGAAATAGAGAAATTAAGTAGAGAAGAAATAAGATTGCAATACTAGTTATAAGAAAAAAACTATAAGTCACAATTTTGAAAATTAAATGCGATCGCATGAAAAATTCAAAAATAACCGATCAACAATTATCTATCATTTGCAAACTTCTTGAGAGAAAATTCAGGAATGAGGAGCGCAGAAACAAATATGCTCCGGTGAAAGAAGTCCTTACTCTTCTTGGTAAAGGTGCACTACTCACGATGTTGCTAATTGCACCTGGAACGGCTCAAGCAGTCCGGAAGCAGATATATAAGCAAAAAAGTGATGATTCGTGGAAGAGATATAACAGTTCATATTTACGAAGAACGATTGAGAATCTGGGACGTCAACGGTGTATTAAAATTGTTGACGAAAGTGATAGCTGTGCTGTTTCTCTAACTGAAAGAGGTAAGCATCGCGTTCTCAAATATGCTCTTGATGAACTGGAGTTAGATACCTCGAAGCCATGGGATGGGAAATGGAGAATTGTCATCTATGATATTCCCGATACCTTACGACATGTGCGAAATGAACTTGGCTCAATTCTTAAGCGTATGAATTTCTTACGAATTCAAAAAAGTGTATACCTCACGCCTTTTGCTTGCGAACAGGAGGTAGAATTTATACGGTTACATTTCGGACAAGAGAAGAATATAACGTTGTTAACAGCGGGGAGTTTAGAACACGGACACGTTTATCAGGAGTATTTCGGCATTTAAATAAGTTTTGAAAAAATCATGCGTACGCATCAATTTATCAAAAATCCGAGAGAAGTTTTTAAAAGAAATTTTTTAAATTGAAAACATCACCTGAGTTTCACGCAACCCTCAACAGTTTCTGCAATTGATCTACAACAGTCTCAATATCCCTCACTTCCAATTCCAAATTCTTTCTCAAAAATGAATCATTCCGGCATAGGTTATCAAATTCATCCTCAGAAATGCCGTGCGTAAAACTTTTTAGTTCCTTAGTACGTTCATGTAATAACCAAATAAGAAAAGATGGACTCTGCCAATCTTTAGAACTCTTTAAATAATCCATACCCAAATCCTATCAACAAAATTCTTAAAAGTCATATCAGATTCTGATATGACTTTTAGATGATAAGTTGCTATAGTAAACTACGTACGTGCTGAAGCACGTAGCTTTTTAAAAACACGGTTAACTAACTACGCTACATCCACGGGCTAAAGTCCGTGGCTTTAAGCACCGTACGTAGTAAATATATGTCATTTTTCAGCACGGCTATTTCTCGATATTATCAAACAAACCGTTGGCGAATTATGTTTTCTAACGGTATGAATTTGAATCAACTTTCACTCGAGACGGAGGAGAGGCTTGGCTATGTGTTTGGATCAAGTCAATGTTCACGGATACTGCGCGGATTACAAATTCCCACACAAAAGGAGCTCGATTCACTCTGTGATATTTTGAATATTTCAGAAGGGGAACGTGAACAATTACATCGAGCCATTGCAAAAGATTGTTTGCTCAAGCATTCCTTATACACTCATATAGTGCATAAAAAACACCGCTATACAAAATTTCTTGAATATGTTCTACCCTTTAGACCACGCGTCATTAAATTATCTGATTCAAAGGCACTTACTGAGTTAATCTTTCCTGTTTCTATTATTTCGCTGCTTCAAGTTCGATTAGCCAAACAATATAAACAGTATTCTGATGCTATGACGGGTATATTAGTAAATCCAAACTCAAATAGGGAACAGTGGTTTCTTGTAACTCATCCTTCTTCATGGAAAATGAATTATTAACACTGTTTGAACATGCCGGTCGGCTTAAATCAGTTATTCGTTTGGGTTGGCAATTAAAAGGCATTGAGAATGTGGAGAGTGTTACTGATCATTCATTTCGTGTTGCATTTATGGCATGGAAATGGCTCTTGTCCACGATCTAGGTGAATCTATCATCGGAGATGCTATATATGAAAGTGGTACGGAAACGATTGCTTCTCTTGATAAAAAACATGAAGACGAAAGACGGGCAATTCAAGAGATTTTTAAAGATATACCTGGAAAAGAGCACTATATTAGTCTGTGGGAAGAGTGGGTAGCACAAAAAACGCCTGAGGCAACGTTCTTAAAGCGAATTGAAAAGCTTGAAATGGCCATGCAAGCACTCGAATATGAACGGCTAGGACATGATTCGGTCCTTTTAAACGAGTTTTGGGAGAATGCATGGAAATATTTGAAAGGGACTGAACTTGAGAAATATTATCACGAATTACAGAAGCAACGTAATCTGTTACAGCGCAAAAAATAAAAACAACCTCATTACTCCTGCACAATTAATCAAAAAATTGACAAATTAAATTCATTCATGTATAAAAGATAGTATGAAAAGATTATTAATTACTGCTTTACTGTTTTCTTTTATCGTTATTATTTATCATATCTTCACTCTCCATCGATTTATGCTTGCTTAAAGATCTAGGTTTTATGTGGCGAGAGAAAATTGGGGAGATGGAAACTGATAACGCAAATTTCGAGATAAATCAAACAGTTAGTCTCATTGTTATTATAAATTCCGGATCTTACTTTCAACTTTTTTATTTGTAATAGATATCAATTGACTTACTATTATAGTTATGTCTTTTAATTCCAGTTCCAGGTTTTTTCTCATTACAAAATCTTCTTTGAATGCTTTGTCAAATTCACCATCATTTTTATATGCATACTGAATTGAGTCAACTTGTTCTTTTAATAACCAAATAAGAAACGATGCACTTTTCCATTCCTTTCTAGTATGTAGATAGTCCATGATTTAATTTACCCCTTCTTAATACTATAGATAGTATTAAATATTGCAATTCATACTCGGTTCGAATATTTGTATGATAGTGTCATATGCATAATAGACTTAGATGTTACAATGATGTGTGTGAGAAAAGAAGTTGATTCATATATGATCGAACAAGTACTTAGTGAGCGCAAGGATCCATTTGGTATATTACAGTCTACAAAATATGTCATTGAACACGCAGATTCTGTCACGATACATCCCGGAAGAATCAGACAATTGGCCAATCAGATACGAAGAAAACTTTCACGAAACGATGTGCTGACGGAGGAACAATTTGGGAGAAATGCTGTAAATCCTCAGAAAGTGTTTTTGGAAGACGTCGTAAATTTTTGCTTCTGGACTATTCCCGGAAAAGAGAAGTGGAATATTGAGTATCCTGACGGTTGTGTTTCTGATGGATGGCATGCGCTTGTGGCTTGTTTTGATCGAGCCCTTGATGAAGAAGTGCCGGTTCTTGATACATCATATCTGGTGGCTGTCACCGATAAAGATGTTGCCTCTCTATTTCGTGGTAGACACGATACGGAAATACCGCTTCTGGAAAAACGTGGAGAGTTTTTACGTGAAGCAGGAAATGCATTAATGAATGGATATGATGGATCGGTCGAAAAATTACTGGAAAGAGCAGATTATAATGCAGTAAATATAGTTAGAGAAATTCTGCGAATGTTCCCGTCATTTCGCGATATGTCTCATTATAAAGGAGAAAAGGTTTCACTTCTTAAACGTGCACAAATAGCGGCATACGATATCTCACTTCTTCCCGATGTGACAATACAAGATACCGAGCATCTTACTATTTTTGCCGATTATAAACTTCCTCAAATCCTGCGCGGATTTGGCATAGTAAAATACGATCCTCGTCTTGCTGATAAAGTCAACTCTTACACGATACTTGAAGCAAATAGCCCTGAAGAAGTTGAAATACGAGCATCTACTATTTGGGCCTGTGAGCTGATAGCTCATGAAATTGGCAAACCACCGGTTTTAGTTGATAATGCATTATGGCATTTATCACAAGACATGGAAAAAGAACTAGCACCCTATCATCGCGTTTTGTCGACATACTATTAGTCGCTCATCTCACTTTCAATAAGCATTCTAATAAATTCCGATCGTGACATTTTTCGTTTTTGAGATATTTTATCAAGAAAAGTATCAATGTCAGGGGGAATATAAAACGTAAATCTTTTGTTTATGGTTCGTGTGGCCTCCTCAATGCACCAATCAATGGTATCAGAAAGCGTGCTTCTCATGTATTCTGATTTTATGATCCGTCTTGAGTAATGAGCGTTTATCATTATTGGATCTTTTCCTCTTTCGTACAAAAATATTACTGGCTTGCTCCGTGCCGCAAGTAACCCGATTTCAAAACCGATGTGAATATTAGATGGATATGAACCTTCGATGATTATGCAATCACAATCGCTGATATAAGCTGACCATTCTTTATAGAGTGCTTTTATTTTATGTTCTGAAAATGAATTGAAATGATCTTCACTGCTACTGATTCTATATACAGCATGTCCGGATTTTTGTAA
>Ga0209542_10010868_pt1 | contig 16285 bp, 12 predicted proteins | sample RifCSPhighO2_01_FD_184028 | JGI IMG/M metagenome (GOLD analysis project Ga0209542, IMG submission 184028) | Soil microbial communities from Rifle, Colorado - Rifle CSP2_plank highO2_0.1 (SPAdes) (version 2) | ecosystem: Environmental > Terrestrial > Deep subsurface > Rock core/Sediment ...
ACGGGGTCGCCCATGCGGATGGCGCGCTTCGTGCGTACGCCTATGACGGCGTATTTTTTCGGGTGGTATTCGTATGTGTCGTCGGTGAGGGATGTGAGGCGCGCCATGCCTTCCGAGGCAGTTTCTTTGTCTTCAACATAGATCCCCCATTCGGTAACGCCGGAAACGACACCATCACGCTCTTCGCCGATTCGCTTTGCCATATATTCAACCTGCTTCAATTTGACGCTCGCGCGCTCGGCCTCTGCGGCGGCTACTTCGCGCTCCGAGGCGTGCACGGCCTTTTCCTCTATTGTTTGTGGGCTTTCGGATATGTTTTTATTTTCAAGAATGGTGGCAAGTGTTCGATGCACCATCACGTCCGGATACCGACGGATGGGGGAGGTGAAATGGGCATAGTCATCAAAGGCGAGCCCGTAGTGGCCAATATTTTTTGTGGTGTAGACGGCTTTCGCCATGGAGCGCACCGTTGCGGTCTGGATAAGGCGTTCCTCCGGTTTTCCTTTGATTGCATTCAACATCACGTTTATTTCTTTTCCGGAGGTCTTTTTTCCTGTCGCTAATTGATAGCCGATAGCGCTCAAAAAGACGGCAAGCTCGTCTATCTTTTCCTGATTCGGGACGTCGTGTATCCGGTAAATGAAGAGGCGGTTTTTCTTACCGAGTTTTTTTGAAACTAGCGTTGCCACTTCGCGGTTTGCGAGAAGCATCAATTCTTCTATGAGCTGGTGGCTTTCGGTGTATTTGTTCCTTTTGAAGCCGGTAACATTGCCTTCTTTGTCCACTATCGGTTTCACTTCGTCCGCTCCGAACATAACCGCTCCGCTTTCATAGCGCTCCTGTCGGAGCGCAGACGCAAATTTCCACAATTCGTCCATCGCTTCCTTTAGATCAGACTGTGCAATCTCCGGAGATTGCACAGATGAGGAAGAAAGGAGGAGAGAATCGGCCTCGTCGTAGGTGAAGCGTTTTTGCGAGCGGATGATAGTGCGGCCAAACCAACGCTCGACTACGCTCGCGTCAGGGCGCACGGTAAAAACGGCGGAGAAGGCGAGACGGTCTATGTCCGGCTTCAGACTGCACAGATCCTCCGAAAGCTGTGGCGGGAGCATGGGGATGGTTCTGTCCACGAGATAGACGGAGGTGGCCCGCTTGAACGCTTCCCGGTCTAATGCCGTTCCCGGTCGAACAAAGCTCGTTACATCTGCGATATGTATTCCTAGTTCGAATGTTCCGCGCTCAAGCGGCTTGTATGAAATTGCATCATCAAAATCTTTTGCGTCCGGCGGGTCTATGGTGAACGTAAGTGTCTCTCTAAAATCTCTTCGCACTGTGCCGACATCCGATGTCGGCACAGCACCCGCGGCGGCGTACAGTTTCTCGGCTTCCGCCAAGACGTCAGGAGGAAAGTCGCTTTCAAAACCTCGCGCGGCGATTATTGCCCGCATTTCGGTTTCGTGAGCGCCCGCGGGCCCTATGACCGAGCGCACTTTAACTTTTGGCGGCTTTCCTTCCCAATCAACAACATCAACGATCGCTTTGTGTCCCACTGGCGCTCCCGGAGAACCGACAACTATAAAATCAAAGTAGACACGGGGATTATCTGGGTGCAACATCGTTCCGAGAGGGGATTTAATGAGTTCTCCCACAAACGAACTCGATTTCCTTTCCAAAACACGGATGACGCGCCCGATGGTTTCACGCTGGCCTTTGAAGAGCGATACTTCCACAATGTCCCCGGCCAAAGCCCCATTCAAGCCATCGCGGAGTATCGGAATGTCTCCTTTCGGGTCTAGCAAAAAACCTTTCCCGCTTCGGGTAACATCTATGACACCCTTCACGTGGCCTCGCGGCGCGGGCTGTGCTCCGGTTCTTTTTGTTTTCACCGCCTTACTATAGCAACTTTGACTGGCGACGTAGAGCGAGGGGAATCAAAAGCTTTTAGATTCCCGAGCCGAGGAAGCCAGAAAAGCCCCTTTACGCTTATATCATTTTCTGTTAGAGTACCGCGATGCTCATAATCAGATTTCAGAGAACTGGCCGGACCAACGATCCGGCGTTTCGTATTGTTGTTTCGGAACATGCCAGACACCCGAAAGCGGGGAACCCGCTTCAGGTGGTTGGCTCATACAATCCCAAGACCAAACATACGGTTATTGATGCTGAATCCGTAAAACACTGGATTTCCAAAGGCGCCCAGCTTTCAGGGACAGTACACAACCTTTTCATAACCAAGGGCATTATTGAGGGAAAGAAAGTGAACGTCCTTCAGAAGAAAAATATAAAGAAAGAGGCCCAGGCTGAAGCCGCGGCTCCTGTCGCTTCGAAGGTGGAGGTTCCCGAAGCGGAGGCAAAAGCAGAAGAGACACCGAGCGAGGTAAAAACCGAAGAAACCCCTGTCGGATAGACCCTTGCGAAAAGGGTCTTTTTTTTGCATACTGCTGGGAACGGCTTTAGCCGGTTAAATAAAACTAAATATCCCGTATGCAGAACTCTGATCAGGAATTTCTTGAGTATGTCGTTAAGATGCTCGTGGATAATCCGAGCGATGTGAAGGTTAACCGTCAAGTGGATGAAATGGGCGTTCTCTTAACGCTTGACGTGAATGCGGCGGACATGGGGAAGGTGATTGGCCGCTCGGGTAATACCGCAAAAGCAATACGCATACTTCTTCGCGTTGTTGGCATGAAGAATAACGCGCGCGTGAATTTGAAGATTAACGAACCGGCAGGTTCTACCCGTGGCATGAATGGTGGGGGCATGGGTTCCATGGGCGGAGGTAGCTCCATGGGTGGCTCCATGGGTGGAGACATGGGAATGAGCGACAGCCCGCAAGGTGCGGCATCTCGCGGCATAGACGAAGCGCTTGAAGATTTGAAACTCTAAGTATGCCAAAAGAAGGCGGTCTTCCAACAATCAGAGAAGACAGGGAAACTCTTCTCAATTATCGACGACTGGCAGAAGATGCCCGAAACAGAGGTGACGAAGGTAGAGCTGTTGCATATGAACGAATTGCTGTGATTGCGGAAGCAATCATACGGGATCTAGGAGGCATTGCAAAAGAAAAAACTAAGCCGTAGTTAATTGTATTTTTGTAGCATTCTATGTCGTGCGCATATGGTCACTTTTTACATAATTACGCTTTTTCCGGAAGCATTTGATTCCTATTTAAAGAGTTCAATCATAGGGCGGGCAATCCGGGAAAAGAAAATCGCGGTGAAATTTTACAATCCCCGTGATTTCGTATCTGCTCCTCATTCTCTAATTGGAGCGAATGGTAGGATAAGGAAAAAACAAAAAAATAAATGGTTTTACCGGCAGGTGGATGACAAACCCTATGGGGGAGGGCCTGGCATGGTTTTGCAAGCACTCCCATATATGAGAGCGGCGCAGAAAGCTATCGGAAAGAAAAAAGCGGAAGTCTACTTTTTTGATACGTCAGGAAAGCAATTCAGCAACGCCGACGCACGCGCACTTGCAAGAAATGTAGGGTTTCGTAAACCCTACATACGGGATGTTGTTTTGATTTGCGGGCATTATGAGGGAGTGGACGCCCGAGTTCAGAAAGTTCTTAAAGCGAAGAAGATTTCTATCGGGCCATACACACTCACGGGAGGGGAGCTACCCGCAATGCTTGTTATTGATGCAGTTTCCCGTCAAGTGAAAGGTGTTCTCGGCACCTTTGAATCTATTGAAGAGGAGCGAGTTTCAAGTTCAGAAGTCTATACCCGTCCTGAAATATTAGTGTGGAAAGGAAAGAAACATCGGGTTCCCAAAGTCTTGCTTTCAGGGAATCACGCAAAAATTGACTCGTGGAAACGGAAAAGATAGAGTGCCTCTCATGAATACGCGCGAAGGTGAAAATACTCCTAATGAAATTTCAAAAGAGAATCTTGAGGAAATTGCGCAGAGAGTTATAGAGAAAGGATATGTGATTGAGATCGGCGAGCAAGCCTTTTCTCTGGTAGTAGTTTCTACAGCAGTGCTTCGTGTGGTTGACCGCGTCTTACAGCTAGTAACCAATGGCGCCTCCACGGAAGAGCTTTCGGAAATCTTAAAAAACAATCCTGCCGCACAGGGAGCACTCAATCAAGTTGCGTCCGCGGTAGATCAGGTAGGGAATGCAGTTATGACTGATACGGAAGTATCTGACGGGCTAAAGTTTTTCAGTGGCATTTTGGAAAAAGGCAAGACGGTTCACTAACCCCCAAATGGGTACGCGCACTATCCACTGTAAGATTTGACAAATTAAAATAATTTTTAAATAATGAATCCTTATGCACGAATTTAGTAGGTCAGCAGGATGGTTAGCCGTGGATAGTCTGAGTTATCCTCCCCCAAGAGAAACACGCCCTTATCCAGAAAATCCCACTTTTCATCATGGAACGACGAGTCGACAAGATCCGGAAAATCCTACCCGTTATTGTGTTGGCTGTCAGATATGGGTTTCTCTCATTACTTGGGAGAAGCATGAATCTCACACCACAGCACCCAAAACCGGAGGATAACGCCTTGACGGGTTTTAGGCGGGGGAGTATACTCTTAAAAGCCCTTTTTGATTGTGTTTTGTCTGCGCGGGTTTTGCATAAACAATTTAATAAGGCCCCTAAGGAAGCGGAGCGCGCTTTTATGCGTGTTTAGAAAAATCAGAAGCGAGACTGCTCGAGCAACTAGATTTTTGTTAACCCAGCACCTTTCGCGAAAGGTGCTGGGTCTAAGATTTTTTAAACTCATTACCATTCGTTAAAAAAATCTAAGATGTCAAAACCGCTACCGCAAAAAAAGTTCATGCATTATCGCGAGGCCAAGGTCCCGATGCCGGACTTGGTTGCTCCGCAGGTGGCAAGTTTTCGTACATTCGTATCGGACGGCCTCAAAGCGCTTTTCAAAGAGTTCTCCCCGATCATAGATTATTCAAAAAAGAAGTTTGATCTCGAATTCGTGTCCTTCGAGTTGGGAGAGCCGAAGGTAGACGAGTGGGGAGCCAAAGAAAATAAGCTGACGTACGACGCGCCTTTGAAAGCGAACGTACGGCTTGTCAACAAAGCGCTCGGCTCCAAGAAGGAGCAGGGGATATTTCTTGCGGATTTTCCGCTCATGACGGAGCACGGCACGTTCATCATCAACGGCGTGGAGCGTGTCATCGTACCCCAGCTCGCGCGTTCCTTCGGCGTGTTCTTCTCCTCCGCAGAAGTGCGCAACAAGATCTGCTTTGGCGCAAAAGTTATTCCCGCCCGCGGCGCATGGATAGAAATAGAATCCGAGGCTGATGGCGCGATTTTCGTAAAGATAGACCGCAAGCGCAAATTTCCCGTCACAACCCTTCTCAGAATCCTCGGCGCCACCTTTGACCGCGATCTGGTATCTCTTTTTGAGCGTGTTTCGGGTGGTAAAGCGGCCATTCAAGCCACTCTTGAAAAGGATTCAGCAAAAACCGTGGAGAACGGCTATACAGAAATCTATCGCCGCTTGCGCGACGGCGACTTAGCGACAGCGGATACCGCGCGGGAATATGTCAAAGGCATCTTTTCGCCCGAACGCTACGACCTGTCGCATCCCGGTCGCCACCGCTTCAACCAGCGCTTCAACCGTCCACTCGAGAAATTGGAGTTGGAGCGGCGCACGCTTAATTTGGACGATATCGTTCTTATTGTTTCGCACATCATTGAACTCAATAACACGCCCGGCTCTGTGGGGGATGACATAGACCACTTGGGCTTCCGCAGGGTGCGGCAGGTGGGGGAACTTTTGGAAGCGCGCGTGCGCGTCGGGCTTTCCCGCATGAAGCGAAATATCCAAGACAAAATGTCCACGATAGACATAGAGACAACCTTGCCGACCCAGCTCGTGAATCCGCGTCCACTCGCGGCCGCCATCAAGGAATTTTTCACCGCAAACCAGCTGTCCCAACTTGCCGCGCAGCAGAATATTTTGGACGAGCTTGAAAACCTCCGCACCGTTTCTGCTTTAGGTCCCGGAGGCTTGACCCGCGAGCGCGCGGGCTTCGAAGTGCGCGACGTGCATACTTCGCACTATGGGCGGCTGTGTCCCATCCAGACGCCGGAAGGCCAGAACATCGGTCTTATACTCCGCCTTGCGGCCTACGCCCGCATCAATGATTTTGGCATTATTGAAACGCCATACGCCGTCGTTCAGAAAGGAGTCGTGACGGATGAGATTGTCTATCTGAACGCCTTTGAAGAAGAACAGCATCCAATCGCGCACGCGGCAGTGTCCGTCAAGGACGGCATGCTCGCGGATGAGTATGTGGAAGCGCGCAAGAACGGGGAACCGGTCTTGGTGCCGCGAAATGAGATCGACTATATAGATGTCGCGACGAATCAAATGTTCTCCATTGCGACCTCCACTATTCCCTTCGTGGAGAATGACGACGCGAACCGCGCGCTCATGGGTTCAAACATGCAGAAACAGGCAACTCCCTGCGTCGTACCCGAAGCGCCTATCGTGGCGACGGGCATTGAAGAGATGGCCGCCAGGGATACGGGACGTCTTTTATATGCGAAGGAAGCGGGCACAGTGACCGCGGTTGACGCGCGGAGAGTCGTGGTAACGGACAACACCGGCAAGAAGCACGAATACAAACTCGTGCCGCTCGCGATGACGAACGAATTCTCCGCCTTCTACCACACGCCTGCGGTCTCTTTGAATCAGAAACTTAAGAGGGGGGACTTGATCGCCGATACGTCCTCTACGAAAAATGGACAGCTTGCCTTGGGACAGAATGTGCGTGTCGCGTTTATGAGCTGGTCGGGCGCCAACTATGAAGACGCCATCATCATCTCCGAGCGGCTGGTTCAAAACAGCAAGTTTTCAACCATACATATAGAAGAGTTTGACGTGTCCGTCAGGGACACGAAGCTGGGGCCGGAAGTAACGACGCCGGATATCCCGAATGTTTCCGAAACTAAATTGCGCAATCTTGACGAGGAGGGAGTCGTACGGATCGGCGCGGAAGTGCGCCCCGGCGATATCCTCGTCGGCAAAGTAACTCCCAAAGGCGAGACGCAACTTACGCCGGAAGAACGGCTGTTGCGCTCCATCTTCGGCGACAAGGCGAAAGACGTGAAAGATACGTCACTGCGCATGGAAGGAGGGAAGCGTGGCCGCGTCATCGGGGTTAAAGTATTTTCCCGCGAACGGGGAGATACGCTCGAGAGCGGCACTATCAAGAAAATCTATATCACGGTCGCGCAACTCCGGAATGTCGCGGTAGGTGACAAGCTCGCGGGCCGCCACGGGAACAAGGGCGTTATCTCGCGCGTCTTGCCGGCCGAAGACATGCCGTATACCGAAGACGGGGAACCGGTTGATGTCATACTCACGCCACTCGGCGTTCCGTCGCGTATGAACTTGGGACAGATTTTGGAAATGCACCTGGGGCTCGCCGCGCATACCTTGGGCTATCAGGCCATCGTACCGTCGTTTGCCGGTGTTACCGAAGCGGAAATCAGAGCCGAACTCAAAGAAGCGGGATTGCCGGAAACCGGCACGATGCAACTCTATGACGGCAGGACGGGAGAAGGGTTTGAGCAGAAGATAGCGGTCGGCTATATGTATATTCTCAAGTTGCACCACATGGTGGAAGACAAGATACATATGCGCTCCATCGGTCCGTACTCTTTGATAACCCAGCAGCCCCTCGGAGGCAAGGCGCAAAACGGCGGCCAGCGTTTTGGAGAAATGGAAGTGTGGGCGCTTTTGGGCTACGGCGCGGCATATACGCTCCGTGAAATGCTCACTATAAAATCTGATGACATACAAGGCCGTTCCGCCGCCTTTGACGCTATCGTGAAGCAACGGCCGATAGAACAGAGCAATACGCCGGCGGCATTCAATGTGCTGGTGAATCATCTGCGCGGTTTGTGTCTCGATGTCATCTTGGGCAAAAACGATGGCGGCGAAGATACCGACCGCGAACGCCCTCGTCCCCGCTATGCACGTCCCCGCTCATGATGTTTCCTCTTATCTCTCAACTTTAAACTAAAAAAGATATGGACCAAAAAAGAGGAAAAGTCATTGATACGTCGCGCTTTGACTGGATTGCCCTCAAGGTGGCAAGTCCCGAGCGGATTTTGGATTGGTCATGGGGGGAAGTGAAGAAGCCCGAAACCATCAACTACCGCACCCAAAGGTCGGAGAAGGACGGTCTTTTTGATGAAAGGATTTTCGGTCCGGAGAGGGATTTTGAATGTTACTGCGGGAAATATAAAGGGCCGCGTTTCAGGGGAATTGTCTGCGAAAAGTGCAGTGTCGAAATAACGCGCGCCATCGTGCGCCGCGAGCGCATGGGCCACATCGAACTGGCGACTCCCATTGCGCACATTTGGTTCTTGCGGAGCGTTCCCTCGCGAATCGCCTTGGTTCTCGGCGTGTCCGCCACCGACGCGGAGAAAGTGGTCTATTTTGCCGGCTACATCGTCACCAAAGTGAACGAGGAAGAGCGCGGACGCGCCATGCGCGAACTTGAGAGCGAATACAAGACGAAGCTCAAGGCCGTTACGAACGACAAATCGCGCGATGAATTGCGCTCCTTGATGACGGCCGCGAAGTCGGATATTGAGAAGATACGCCCCGGCGTCGTTCTGGATGAGATAGAGTATCACCGCTTTTCGGTGAAATACGGCACGTTCTTTGAAGCGGGTATCGGTGCGGAAGCGATCTATAAGATTCTTCAAGGAACCAATATGGAGAAGCTTGCGGTGGAGTTGGAGGCGTCTCTTGAAAAAGCCAGCGCTGCGGAGCGCGAGAAGCTCACTAAGCGACTTTCTCTGGTTCGCTCCATGGCGCTCGCAGGCGTTCGCCCCGAGTGGATGTTTTTGACCCGAATCCCCATCACGCCGCCTGCGCTTCGGCCCATGGTGGCCTTGGAGTCCGGCCGCCATGCGACATCGGATGTGAACGATCTCTACCGCAGGGTCATCAACCGCAACAACCGCCTCATAAAATTGCGCGACATCATGGCGCCGGAAGTCATTCTCCGCAATGAGAAGCGCATTTTGCAGGAAGCAGTGGACGCGCTTATGGACAACACGATCCGCCGCGGCGGCGCGGCATTTTCTCCGCAAAGCCAAGCGCAGCGCAGGCCTCTGAAATCCCTTGCAGACTACCTGAAATCAAAACAGGGTTATTTCCGTTTCAACCTGTTGGGCAAGCGCGTAGATTATTCAGGCCGTTCCGTCATCGTCGTCGGGCCTGATTTGGCACTGGACGAATGCGGACTCCCGAAGAAGATGGCATTGGAGCTTTTCCGTCCATTTGTCATCGGAAAACTTCTGTCGCGCGAACTTGCGCACAACATTCGCGGCGCCGGTCGCTTGATAGAAGAAGGCATTCCTGAAGTGTGGGCAATCCTCGAAGAGGTTATCCAAGGCAAATACGTGCTTCTGAACCGCGCGCCGACTCTGCACCGGCAGGGCATACAGGCGTTCCGCCCGCGCTTGATCGAAGGTAACGCAATTCAATTACACCCATTGGTTTGTCCCGCCTTTAACGCGGACTTTGACGGCGACCAAATGGCGGTCCACGTGCCTCTCTCAGAGGAGGCGCAGATGGAAGCCGCTACCATCATGTCGGCAAACAAGAACATCCTGAAACCGGGTTCATCCCAGCCGGTCATCTTTGAGAAGCCATTGGACATCGCACTCGGCATCTACTGGATGACGCAGGATGTCGCGGGAGAAAAGGGCGAGGGCAAATATTTTGCAACCCCGAACGGCGCCATTCTCGCGTATGACTTTAGCGCGCTGGGCATCCACGCGAAAGTATGGGTACAACCGACGGAAGGAAGTCCTAAGTACGCTGGTTTTAAGGGCGCACGTTTTGAAACCACCGTTGGCCGGCTTCTCTTCAATTCCATCCTTCCCAAAGACTATCCGTTCATCAACCATGAAGTGAAGAAGAGGGAATTGGGCAAGCTCGTGGAGGATGTCATCAGGATTTACGGGCTTGAAGCAACGCCCATGATTCTGGATAAGATAAAGAATTTCGGTTTCCAATTCGCGACACGCTCCGGCATCTCGTTCTCGTACAGCGACCTTGCCATTCCGAAGGCGAAAGAGAAGATTATTGAGGCGGCGCGCGCAGAAGCGCATGAGATTCAAATGCAATACGGAAATGGTCTTCTGACGGCAGAGGAGAAGTTGCGCCTCACCGTTGAGCTGTGGCAGAAGGCGATTGGCGATATCGAAAAAGAGATTCTTCCGGCCTTGGACTCGCGTTCGTCCGTCTACACGATGGTGGTGTCCGGCGCGCGCGGTTCCGCCCGCCAGCTCTCGCAGATGATAGGCATTAAAGGCTTGGTGACAAACACGAAAGGTGAAGTGGTGGAATTTCCGGTGGTATCAAGCATGATGGAAGGCCTCTCTCCTATAGAATACTTCACCACGACGCACGGCTCCCGGAAGGGACTCACCGACACGGCTTTGAAGACCGCGCACGCGGGGTATTTGACGCGCCGATTGTTTGACGTCGCGCAGGATATTGTCATCATGGAAGCGGATTGCGGAGTGAAAAGCGGTATCACCATTCACACAGTGCGTCCGTCCGGCATCAAAACGAACATTTCGAAACTCATCGTCGGTCGGGTCTTGGCGAAAGAAGTGGAAGCGGGCGGCACCACATGGAAGCGAGGGCTTCTTCTTTCGCACGAAGATGCGAAAGCTATAGAGACGGCGGGTATTGCGCACGTGGTCGTTCGTTCCCCGATGTCTTGCATGTCTCAAAAAGGCATCTGCCAGAAGTGCTATGGGGCAGATCTTGCAAGCCGAGAAATCATTGACTTGGGCGAAGCGGTGGGGACTATTGCCGCGCAAGCCATTGGCGAGCCCGGAACCCAGCTCACCATGCGTACCTTCCACACGGGAGGTGTCTTGAGTATCGGTGGCGACATCACCCACGGCTTGCCGCGCGTTGAAGAATTGTTTGACAAGCGTCCTCCGAAAGCTGCCGCAGTTCTCTCGCAGGTATCAGGAGATGTTTCTGAAATTACAGATGATGCCGGAAAAAAGACGGTCCATATATTCCCTGATGGCGCTTCCAAGAAAGAGAAAATAGCGTACGAAGTTCCGGCTCGGCGCGTTTCTATTGTGCGTGCGGGCCAGCATATTGAGAAGGGCGATCCGGTAACCGACGGCTCCATAAATCTTGACGAGCTTTTTGAACTTGCGGGCGCGCAGAGACTTCAGGAATACATGATTGACGAGGTATCTAAAATCTATGACCTGCAGGGCGCGCCGGTCTCGCACAAACACATGGAAGTCGTCATCCGGCAGATGTTCTCCCGCGCTCGAGTCAAGGATCCGGGAGACTCTACGTATGTCGCAGGAGAAATTGTTGAAAATTCGGTCATGTTCGCTCTGAACCGCGAACTTGAGGAGAAGGGCAAGGCCGTTGTTCTCGGCGAACCAATGGTCCTTGGTATCACCGAAGTATCATTGAATCGGAAGAGCTTTCTTTCCGCGGCGTCGTTCCAGCACACCACGCGCATCCTGATTTCTGCCGCTCTCAAATCATCGACCGACTTTCTCTTGGGCCTCAAGGAAAACGTGATTATCGGGCGCTTGATCCCTGCTGGTACGGGTTTTGCGGGGTCCGTCAAACATCGGCGGATTCAGGCATTTCAAGCGGAACGGGCAAAGCGGATGGCTGTAGAAATGGCGGAAGCCGAGGCCTCCGAGGAGCGGGTTGCTGATTTAACCTAAATAAATGTGATACCAATATACGAATGCATGCGAATGTTACGAATAAACATCCTTCATTCGTAACATTCGTTGTAATTCGTAAAATATTCGTATCATGTCTGACACTGTCCAACAGATAAAGGATAAATTGAGTATTCTCGATGTTGTTCAGCCGTACGTGAAATTGACCCACGCCGGAAAATATTGGCGGGGGCTGTCGCCGTTCAATAAGGAAAAGACTCCCTCGTTTTTCGTATCGCCGGAGCGGGGCCTGTACCACTGTTTTTCCTCCGGAAAGGGAGGCGACATGTTCACGTTCGTACAGGAGATGGAAAACGTTGATTTCAAGGGCGCCTTGAAAATTCTTGCGGAGAAGGCGGGAGTGCCTCTGACGTATGAACGGCCCGAAGCGAGGGACGAGAGGGAGCGCCTGTATGCGGCGATGGACGCGGCGAAGGATTTTTTCAAAGCCGAACTTGCGAAAAGAAAGGACGCATTGAATTATCTTGAAAAGCGCGGAATCTCTACCGAGTCCATGGAGGAATGGAATCTGGGGTACGCCCCGCATGAATGGCAGGCGCTTCTCACGCATCTGATTCAGCTTGGTTTTAATGATTCAGAGCTTGAGCGTGCGGGGCTTATCAAGAAAAGTGAAATGCAAAACGCACAGCCCGTAACGCCGGAGAAAAATTCTGACATTGCAAGTTCCCCGCCTGCGTCTGACTTCGGACGGGCAGGCCCGTCGCGCGGTGCGCGATTCTACGACCGTTTCCGCGGGCGCATCATGTTTCCAATGGGCGATGTTTCAGGGCGGGTGATTGCATTTTCCGGACGCATTTTTGAAGATGATGCGAAAAATCCGCAAGCGAAATACCTAAATTCTCCCGAGACGCCCTTGTTTGATAAATCAAAGGCGCTCTTTGGCATTGAGAAGGCAAAAGAAGGGATACGCGCTTTGAACGCGGTGATTCTTGTAGAAGGCCAACTCGATTTGCTTATGGCGCACCAAGCGGGGTACCGGAATGCGGTGGCGACTTCAGGTACGGCGTTTACGACGGAACACGCGAAAATTCTTTCCCGCTACACTCCGAACCTGTTGATTGCCTATGACGGGGATCGCGCAGGAATCTCCGCCGCGGGACGCGCGGCCTCAATCGCCCTGCCTTCGGGCATGAATGTGAAGATTACGAAACTGCCTCCGGAAAAGGATCCGGCCGATGTGATTCTTGAGAATCTGCCCGCGTTCAAGGAAGCGGTCAAGGGGGCGCTACACGTCGTTGATTTTTATCTTGCGCACATTATGGATGCAAAATACGACGCGCGCACGTTTCGGCTTGAAGTTACCCGGGTGGTACTGCCCTACATCGCCATGATTCCAAACAGGGTGGACCAAGCCCATTTCATACAACGCGTAGCGGATACCCTGCAGGTGTCCGAGGAGGCAATTATTGCGGAACTTAAAAAGGTGCAAAACGCACAACCCATAACGCGTAACGAAACTTCAGAATCAGGCGCTCCACGCTCCACTCCCCACGCTGCGGGCTCTGAACCGTTCCTTTCGCGCGGCGACACCATAGAACGCTTGGTATGGGGGCTCATGCTTTTGTTTGAAGAGCGCGGAGAAAAAGCGGAAGCGGAACGCGCCCAGCGCGCGCTCAAGCAGTCCTCAAGCGCCGCGCACTATGAACGCCTGCAGGCTGGCGGGTCTGACGACAAACGCGCGTCCTTATTTGAGGCGGACCTTTTTCTTGAGCGAAATCCCGAAGAAAAACGCGGCAAGGCGCTGGAGGATGTATACGGAGAGCTGAAGCGCGAAGCGGTGCATGAGATGTACCGCGAAGTTTTGCGGGAACTCAAAGCGGCGGAAGCGGCGCACGATTATGTAAAAACGGAATCCTTAATGCAAAATCTGCAAACCTTGGCATCGTCTTTGAGGTAGTATCTATATCGCTGTATGGCAAAAAAACAAAAGAAAATGAAAAAGTCCCGACGCGCGGAGCGGTCGGGATCCCGATCTCCCCGAGGACATCGGGGAGCGTCGGGAAAGGTTGTCCGCCGAAGTTCTGCTAGTCGTAAAAAAGTTCAGAAAAAGGCGGTAAAGAAACCAGCTCACAAATCGAAGACCCCTGCTCGCAAACGGCAGGTGCTTGAAGCGAAAGCGAACAAGCTTGTCGCCAAAGGAAAGGAGCGCGGGTACGTGACCTACAACGAAATCCTGAAAGAATTTCCGACTATAGAGGAGAACGTCGTTTTTCTTGAAGAGCTGTACGAGCGGCTCTCAACCTCCGGCGTAGACGTACTTGAATCCGGCGGCATGCTGGAGGAAGTGCCGGACGAGGTGGTGATGCGCGGCGGCTACCGGGGCGAGGGCTCGGCGCACGACTCCATCCAGATGTATCTGCGCGAAATAGGCCAGTACCCACTCTTGACCGGGCCCGAAGAGCGCGCCCTCGCCAAGCGTATCACTGAAGGGGACGAAGAAGCGAAAAATCTCTTGGCGCGCGCTAATTTACGCCTCGTGGTTTCTATCGCCAAAAAGTACGCCTCGCGCTCGTCGGATTTGTCGCTATTGGATTTGATACAAGAGGGGAATCTCGGGCTTTTCAAGGCCGTTGATAAGTTTGACTATACCAAAGGATATAAGTTTTCAACGTATGCCACGTGGTGGATACGCCAAGCAATCACGCGCGCTTTGGCGGACCAGTCTCGCACTATCCGTATTCCTGTCCACATGGTGGAGACTATCGCAAAGTACAAGCAGATAGTTCGCCGGCTGGAGCAGGATTTGGGGCGTGATCCGATGCCCGAGGAAATAGCCTCCGAAATGGGAGTAGACGTGGAGAAGGTCTACCAAATTGAGCAGATAAACCAGGAAACGCTTTCATTGGAGGCGCCCATAAGCTCGTCTGATGATGATGACGCATCTGCCCGCGGTGATTTTGTTGCGGACACGTCCTTGCCGATGCCAGACCAAGAGACAGCTCACCGGATTCTAGTTGAACAGCTTCATGAGATTCTAAACGACCTGACCCCCAAAGAGCGAAAAATTCTTGCCATGCGCCACGGGCTTGAAGATGGTATTTACCATACGCTTGAAGAAGTAGGACAAGAGTTCGGCGTTACCCGCGAACGCATTCGCCAAATCGAGGCGAAAGCGCTAGAGAAAATCCGCACTCACGGAAAGGCTAAAAGGCTTCGGAGCTATTAAGCTCCTTCGCTTCGCGGATGTACGCGGGCCACACGCCGGCAAAACGCTGATATATGTAGGACATCCGATGTCCCACATCCGTCTTCGCAAATATAGGGCTGGGGCAAAGCGCCTCCGCTCGTACTAAGAGTACGAGCGGAGCAGACTCACGCCGATTCACCCGCCTAAGTTTTGTTTGTGCAAAACTTAGGCGGGCACGCGCGGAAGGAACGCGGAATAAAAATCTCTACATGATATATCATACAGAGGGTTACTTCAGTTAACTGAAGTCAATGAGCGACATCGGATGTCGCTCATTGACTGAAAATATAGGGCTAGTGTGGTATACTGCGAACAATGAAAACGGCTCAAAAAATAACACGTTCATCTAATCCCATTCGCCAACTTGTCCGCGAAGTCCAGCTTTTGCGTTCCGATATCGCACTTCTCCTGCCCAAGGAATCGCTAAAAGAATACCGTAATAAATCCGAAATACTGGCTTCGTTTGCTCGCGCAAAGAAACAGTTTCCGGCATGAAGGTAGTTACCACAAGCGATTTTGAAAAACAACGTGCCCGACTCCCTGCCCGCGTCCAGAGATTCTGCGATATTCAACTTGCACATTTCACATCAAACCACCGCGACCCGCGCTTACATATTAAGAAACTTACTGATGTGGAGGGAGTTTACTCGTTCCGTATTACCCGCAACTATCGGGGACTCTTTTACTTCGATTTTGAAGGAAACGCCGTTATCTTTGCAATAGGAGACCGAAAGGAAATTTACAGATAAATAATCGAATCCGCCAGATAGAAGCGAAAGCCCTCGAAAAAATCCGCACCCACGGAAAAGCGAAACGCCTGAGGAGCTATTGACAAAATTTACTTACCATGCTATCGTGCTTCTTGTATGGAAAATAAAAAAGGATTAAACAAAATTGAAAAGCCCGGCATTGCCCTCCGTGCTGCCATGGCTCTTGAAAGAGCACAACCTAAGATTGCTCAAGGCTTCGCAGGATTAGCATATTTAGCAGGAGCTTGGTATGCTTTAAAAGGCGAAGTTCCTTACGCTATTGATCAAATTGCCAACAATAATCCAGAAGGTATAACTCTTTTAGATATTGCACAATTTTATGCCGGACTGACTGCGGCAGGTATCGGCGCGATAGTTACAGTGGATGCATTTCGAGGAAGATCCTCAGAAACAAATGAATCCCAAAGGTAGGCAAGTCTTAAACTGTGGACAACTTCTTTTTGAGGTTCTATACTAGTAAGGTATCTACAACTAAATAGTGAGTTATCAAGAGAACGGGGAAAGCACTGGCTTGACGATCCGTTCAGCAACCATTCGACCGAGCCTCATGGCAAGCTTGCCATGAGCGAGGCTTCCGAGTCGAAGGG
>Ga0209542_10010870_pt1 | contig 16284 bp, 17 predicted proteins | sample RifCSPhighO2_01_FD_184028 | JGI IMG/M metagenome (GOLD analysis project Ga0209542, IMG submission 184028) | Soil microbial communities from Rifle, Colorado - Rifle CSP2_plank highO2_0.1 (SPAdes) (version 2) | ecosystem: Environmental > Terrestrial > Deep subsurface > Rock core/Sediment ...
GCGCTCACGGGAAAAGGCCCAGTCCTTGACCTCACGCAGCCATTCGCCGAACCGTCCGTCGCGAATGTGCGTCGGAATCCAGTTGATTCCTTGATTTGCTTTGATCATTTTGTCGCGGAGCTTTGACATCCGGACGAACCACGATTCTTTGGCGTAGTAGAGAAGCGGGGTGTCGCAGCGCCAGCAGAAAGGATAGGTGTGGCGGATGATCTCTTTCTTATAGAGGAGGCCGCGTTTCTCGAGATCCTCGATGATCTTCGGGTCCGCTTCTTTGACGAACACGCCGGCCCAGGGTTTGACCTCGGGGATAAAGCGGCCGGCGAGGTCCACCAGATGTTTCTTCGGGAGTCCGAGCTTCAGACCAAGCTCAAAGTCATCGGCGCCGTACATGACCGCCGTGTGCACGATGCCCGTGCCGTCTTCGAGCGACACGAAATCCGCGGCAGCGACGTAGTGCGCTTTCTCATCCAGTTTCACGAACGAGTAGAGCGGCTCGTACTCGAGCCCGATGAGATCCTTCCCACTCAGCTCATTGACGATTTTGAATTCTCCGTCGATGACGGAGAGCCGGGTTTTTGCCAGGATCAACCTTGAGTCGCCGGCCTGAACACAAACATACTCGGCGTCCTTTTTGACCGCGAGCGCCACGTTCCCCGGAAGCGTCCATGGCGTGGTTGTCCAGACGAGAAAGGACGCGCCCCTGAATGCCTTGTCCTTGATCTTGAATTTGATGTAGACCGAGGGATCCTCGGCTTCGTCGTATCCCTGCGCCAGTTCGTGGGACGAGAGCGGCGTGCCGCAGCGGGGGCAGTAGGGGACGACTTTGTAATCTTTCTCGAGCAGGCCGCGTTCATGAATCCGCTTGATGATCGCCCAGAGCGATTCGATGTACGGCGTCTCGTAGGTGACGTAGGGATGGTCGAGGTCGAGCCAGAATCCGATGCGCTTGGTGAGCCGGATCCATTCGTCGAGATATTTCCAGACGCTCTTCTTGCATTCATTATTAAAGAAGGCGATGGATTCCTCGGGCGTGGATTTGAGGGATTCGATCTGCGGCTTGCCCGAGATGCCGAGCTGGCGCTCGACCTCGAGTTCCACCGGCAACCCGTGCGTGTCCCATCCGGCCTTGCGTTCGACGCGATACCCCTGCATGGTGCGGAAACGCGGAATCAAATCCTTGAACGCGCGTGCCTCCACATGGTGGATGCCCGGCCGGCCGTTCGCGGTCGGCGGACCCTCGAAAAACACAAAATTGCCCCTCGGGGCGGGCCGCTTCAGCGATTGCTCGAAAACCTTTTCCTTTTCCCAAAAGGCCAGGACTTCCTCCTCGCGTTTGGGGAATTGCGAATCGGGCATAACGCAATCAAGCGTAGCGCAGGGTCATTGCCCTGTAAACCCGTTGACGCGACGGCAATAATCTGGTAGTCCTGATGGGCCATGGAGAAACCAAGTCTGGTTGAGGCACTCGGCCAGGCGAGGATGTTCCTCCAGGCCGAAATCGAGTCGCGGATGAAGCGCGTTCTGGTTATCAGGGTTTCCACCGGCCGGGCGGCGCGGGTCATCGAAAAAAAGGGAAAACGCTGCAGCGCGGCCAGGTTGGAAGCCGTGAAGCGAGTGCTCACCCTCCTTTTTGACGAGGAACTGCGGCTTCGCGAGGAGGAGAAATGCATTTCGATGGCTCTTCTGGCCCTGGCCGATCCGACTGATCCGGATAACATCTTTCTGCCGCTGGCCTTGCTCGGTCGTTTTCGGGCGGCGGCAGCGGGCGTAATGTCGCGGACGGGCGACTATCGGATATTCTCGCGGTTCTTTCCGGACAAGAACGCTCGAGCCGAGCATCTGCGAGTCATCTGCCGGGCGCTGGCTGATGCCGCAGTCGACAGGGGTCAGGGATTCTGACCTCTTTTTTTAATGAGACCTCTGCAAAAGTCGCTTTCGTCACGAGCATTTCAAATTTCGAAGCGAAAAATCGCAAATGCGACGATGTTTATCTGAAAGATAAGCGGAGGAGCAGTTGCGATTTTGCAGCCGACCTGCCTGCCGGCAGGCAGGAATCTGGAATGCGTAGTAGAAATGGACTTTTGCAGAGGTCTCTAATGTGAGTGCGGTATTTCGAGGTTTTGCTATACTTTCAATATATGTTACGACCAACCATTGTTCTCGGAACTGACCACGCGGGATACCGGCTCAAGGAGCGAGTGAAGGAATTTTTGGTCCGGGCGGGATATCGGGTGCGCGATCTCGGGACGGATTCCGAGAAATCCGTGGATTATCCTGATTTCATCATTCCGGCAGCGCGGACAGTGGCTCGATCAGGCGGACGCGCGCGGGGGATCGTCTTCGGCGGTTCGGGACTGGGCGAGTGCGTCGCGGCCAACAAGGTCCGCGGCATCCGCGCGGTCGCGGCCTATGACGCCTACACAGCCAAGATGTCGCGGCTCCACAACGACGCGAACGTACTGTGTCTGGGCGGACGAACGGTGACCAAGGATCCGAAGCGCGCGCTCATCATCATCCGGCTGTGGCTGGGGACGCCGTTCTCGCGCGAGTCGCGCCACATTCGGCGTTTGAAAAAAATCTCCTCTTATGAACAGAAGAACTCCTGAAATCATCCCGGCGATCCTGGTGCACACCAAGGAAGAGTTCGAGCGGCGGATTGCCCTTGTCGCGCCGTTGGTCGCCATGGTTCAAGTCGACGCGATGGACGGCAAGTTCGTGCCCAACACCTGCTGGGCCGATCCGGTTGTGATCGGGAAGATGCGCCTCGATGTTCCCTTTGAGGTGCATCTGATGATTGAGAATCCGGAAGAGGCGGTCGGCGCTTGGGTTGCCGCCGGCGCGGGCCGAATCATCGTTCACGCCGAAGCTATAGGAAATGTCGGACTGGCTGTTGAACGAATCAGAGCCGCGGAACGGGAAGCGGGAGTGGCCATCAACCCGCCCACAACAGTCGAGGCCATTGCTGATTTACTTCCCTTAGTCACCACGGTGCTGGTTATGGGAGTGACTCCCGGCGCGTCGGGGCAGGCCTTTCAGGAAGTGGCCCTGTCTAAAATTCGCGAGCTCCGGCGCGGGTGGCCGGACATCCGCATTGAGGTGGATGGCGGGGTAAAACTGGGGATCGTCCGAAAACTGGCCGCCGCCGGGGCAGACGGGATCGTCGCCGCCAGCGCCATCTTCGACGCGCCAGACCCTATCCAGGCAATCGAAGATCTAAAAAACGACATTATTATTAATACTTCATAAGTCGAGTTTATTATGAAGAACGTCAACTACAATCTCATCAAGATGCTCCACAACACGCTCGATGACGAGTGGCGCATCCACAAGTTCTATATCAAGGACGCCAAGAGCGGCTGCAAGGAATGCGCGAAGATCATGGAGAGGATCTGCATGGATCTCGAGCGGCATCTAAGGATGCTGACCAAGGAGCTGCAGAGCCACGCCAAGAAGGGGCTGAAATAGGTGTGGAAATAGTAAGTAGTGAGTAGTAGAGCGTAGGGAGCCGGGGCGAAGCGCCCCGGTTCTTCATTTCTGATCGGACATTGTCGTGCTATACTATCCACTACTACTCACTACCCACTACTCACTCTCGGCTATGCCGCAAGTTACGCGAAAACCGGAACACCTGCACGACAAGAAACTTCAGAAGCTCGAGGAGCTGGCCATGACCGTCCGGCGGGACATCATCGCCATGCTGACCGAGGCCGGGAGTGGGCACTCTGCTGGTCCTTTGGGCATGGCCGATATTTTCACCGCTCTCTATTTTCACGTGATGGTGCATGATCCGAAAAAGCCGGACTGGGCGGACCGCGACGTGCTAATCCTGTCCAACGGGCACATTTGTCCGGTGCGCTATGTCGCCATGGCCCATGCCGGTTACGGACCGAAGAAGGAGATGATGACGCTCCGCAAGTTCGGATCACGGCTCCAGGGCCATCCGGAGCGCGAGCGCTATCCAGGAGTGGAAACAACCTCCGGCCCCCTGGGATCCGGCCCGTCCATTGCCGCCGGCATGGCCTACACCTTCAAATACTTGGATAAAAAACCAAATCGGGTTTTCGTCATTACCGGCGATGGGGAGCTCGATGCCGGGGTAATCTGGGAGGCGGCTCTTTTCGCCAGCCGCAATCGTTTGCACAACCTCACTTGGATCATTGATCGCAACAATATCCAGATCGATGGCTACACCGAGGATGTCATGCCCATTGAACCGCTGGTTGAAAAATTCAAGGCCTTCAATTTTCACGTGATGGAAATCGATGGACACAACATTCGTGAGTTTGTTGATGCCGTGGAGGAAGGGCGGGCCGTCTGGGAGAAGCCGTCGGTGATCATCGCTCGCACCATTCCCGGGCGGGGCGTGGATTTCATGGAGTTTGAGCCGTACTGGCACGGCGTGCCGCCTAAGCGCGGCGAAGAGGCCGAAACGTCTATGGCGAAACTGCGGACGCTCGACGGACTAATCCGTTCGGAACACGAATGATATGCCGAAGGGTATTAATCCGAAAGCAAAACTGGTAAAGAATTTGTTTGCGGCAGACATCGAAATGAAACCCACCCGCGACGGCTATGGGCAGGGTCTGCTTCTGTTGGGGAAGACGAACCCGAACGTAATTGTGCTCTGCGCCGACCTCTCGGAGTCCACGCGCTCGCATTGGTTTAAAAAAGAATTTCCCGACCGTTTCGTGCAGATGGGGATTTTCGAGCAGGCCATGGCGGCTATTGCTTCGGGATTCGCCTTGGCCGGTAAAATTCCTTTCATCTCCAGCTACGCCGGTTTTTCTCCCGGACGGAACTGGGAACAAATCCGCACCACGGCCGCCCTAAACAACGCCAACGTCAAGGTGGCCGGCGCCCACGCCGGAGTTTCGGTCGGCCCGGACGGCGCCACTCACCAGATGATCGAGGATATCGCCATCATGCGGGTCATGCCCAACATGGTTGTGCTGGCGCCCTCGGACATGCATGAGACCAAGAAAGCGACCATCGCCGCCGCCAGCGTCTACGGACCGCATTATCTCCGTTTCGGGCGCGAGAAGTCGCCAGTGTTCACCACGCCGGCCACGCCGTTTCAAGTCGGGCGGGCGGAGACGTTTCGGTTCGGAACCCATGTGACCATCGTTGCCTGCGGGATCGTGGTGCATGAGGCACTTAAGGCCGCCGAGGAGCTATCAAAGAAAGGAATCGAGGCCGAGGTGATTGACTGCCACACCATCAAACCGTTGGACGTCAAGACCATTCTCGCCTCCGTGAAGAAGACTGGCTGCGTCGTCACCGCCGAAGAGCATCAGGCGCATTCGGGCATGGGCTCGGCGGTCTGTGAAATGTTGGCCTCGAACTTCCCCGTTCCTGTCGAGCGTATCGGGGTGCAGAACCGTTTCGGCGAGTCCGGGGACCCTTTCATGCTTATGGATGCCTTTGGACTAACCGCGCCGTATATTCAGATGGCTGTGCGTCGGGTGGTTGCCCGCAGGGATGGCAAGCGAGTTTCGGAAATTCCGGAGTACATCACCGCCGCGGAAAAACGCGCCGCGGATTTGAAGAAACAGATTATCTCCGAGGCGCTGGCCCGAACCCCGCGCGAATGGGGCGGCAAGAAGGGCACGATCAAGGATTTGATTGCTGAAAAGAAAAAGAAGGCCTGATATGGCGAAGCATTCCACAAAATTCGACATCATCTCCATCGGCGACGCCACGCTGGACACTTTCGTCCGGGTCTCCGAGGCATCGGTGCTTTGCGATGTTAATCGCGAGGCCTGTCTTCTTTGTTTTAATTACGCCGACAAGATCCCCATCGAACGGCTGGATCGCACAGCCGCCGGAAACGCGGCCAACAACGCGGTAGGAAGCTCGCGGCTTGGCATGAAGGCGGCGTTCTACTCGGTTATCGGCGATGACGAGATCGGTCACCTCATCTACTCCACCATGCGCGTCGAGAGAGTAGCCACCGATTACCTGCAAGTGGATCCCAAAAACGAATCCAATTACTCGGTTGTTTTGAGTTACAAAGGCGAGCGCACCATTCTTGTTTATCACGCCCCGCGCGTTTATCGGCTTCCGGAAATGGCGCCATCGAAGTGGGTTTACTATACCGAGATTGGTGAAAATCACGAGAAGTTGGAGACCAGAATTTTGGCCTACATCAAAAAAACCAACGCCAAACTGGCCTACAATCCCGGCACCGGCCAGATCCGCGAGGGTATTGAACGGATGAAACGAATTTTGATTGAGACCGAGGTTCTTTTCGTCAACAAACAGGAAGCGGAGAAATTGGCGGGAAGGCTTGGCGGTATTCCGGCTTTGGCCGCGGCGCTTCGCGAATACGGGCCGAAGATCGTGGTTATCACCGACGGCCCGCGCGGAGCGTATGTCTATGATGGCCGCCACACGCACTCGATCGGAGTTTTTCCGGTAAAAGTCGTGGAGATGACCGGAGCCGGCGATGCCTTTGCCACTGGATTTATCACTGCTCTCCATTACGGGAAACCAGTGTATGAGGCGCTGCGCTGGGGTTCGGCCAATTCCACCGGAGTAATCATGCAGATCGGTCCGCAGGCCGGATTGCTCACTCGCATCGGGATGCAGAAAATGCTCAAACGGTTTGCGAGGATAAAAGCGACAGAAATGCGTGTTTAAGTCGTCATTGCGAGCGAAGCGAAGCAATCCCGATAAGACGAGATTGCTTCGTCCCCTTCGCTACGCTCTGGGTCCTCGCAATGACAGACTAGGATGCTGGTCACACTCAAAACAATTCTTAGTAAAGCCCATCGCCGCGGTTATGCCGTCGGCGCCTTTAACATCAACAATTTGGAAATCTGCCAAGCGGTCATGATCGCGGCGGAAAAAATGCGTTCGCCGGTGGTGCTTCAGACCTCCGAGGGTGCGATTGATTATGCGGGCATGGATTACCTCGCGGCCATCGCTCGGCTGGCCGCAGAGAAGGCGCGCGTGCCGGTCGTTTTTCATCTGGATCACGGAAAGGATCCGAAACTGGTGGAGCGCGCAATCAAAAGCGGATTTTACACTTCGGTGATGATCGACGGCTCGTCCCATCCGTACAAAGAAAACGTTCGGATTACGAAAAAAATCGTCGCGATGGCTCATCGCCGCGGTATCTCGGTCGAAGCAGAGTTAGGTGCCATTGCCGGCATCGAGGATTTTGTTTCGGTCTCGGAGCGGGACGCGAGATTCACGAATCCGGAGGAGGCCGGGCGGTTTGTCCGAGAGACCGGCTGCGACGCGCTGGCGGTTGCCATCGGCACCGCGCATGGAGCGTTCAAGTTCAAAGGCGAACCAAAACTCGACATCGTTCGTTTGAAAAAGATCAAGGCCGCGGCGCGCCTTCCGCTCGTCCTTCACGGCGCCTCCGGGGTCCCGGCGGACATCAAGCGCATCTGCGCGAAGTACGGCTGCAAAATCGCGGAAGCGCGCGGTGTGTCCGATTCTCTTATCAGCGCGGCCGTCCGCGGCGGCATCAACAAGATTAACATCGACACCGATTTGCGCCTGGCCTTCACCGCCGGCGTCCGCCACGCGCTGGCCAAACATCCTGAAGGAATTGACCCGAGGAAGGTTTTGGGTCCGGCGAAGGAGCTCATCCAGCAGGTCGTCATGCAGAAGATGAAACTCTTCGGCTGCGCCGGGAAAGCATAATTGTGGAGGTATATTTGGAAATCGAAAAGCCGCCCCTCCGGGCGGCTTTTCAAAACATCTCACCGAATTGCTGTGGCGAAACATCGATGTCCCTCAAAATGCCGCGAAGCATGCCTCGCCGTCGTCTCGGAGCGTCTCAATAAACAGCTGCATTGCCTGGCGGAGATTTTCTTTCGTTTCTGCGAGCGTCTTGCCCCAGGTGTGACAGCCGGGGAGCGCGGGGACGTACCCATGAAATGTTCCCTTTTCGTCCGGCACGATGATGACTCGGTAGGTGTAGCTCATACCGGCTTCAAGATAGCAAAGATCCCTTTGGGAAACAAGATGTGGGGTCCTCTTTTTTATTGTGATAGAATAGATTGGTATGGTTCAAAGGGGATTTGACGTCATCACCATAGGAGCGGCGACGATTGATGCCTTTGTTTGGGCCAAGGAGTTTCGGGAGGTGAAGTCGCGGGTGTTTCCGACTGGTGTCGGAGAATGTTTTTCTCTGGGCTCCAAGATTGACATCGACAAGTTCGTCCAGACCACCGGCGGCGGGGCCACCAACTGCGCCGCGACCTTTGCTAATTTCAAACTCAAAACCGCCTGCGTCACCCGCGTCGGAGATGATCTTTTCGGGGAGGGGATCGTCCGCGACCTCAAGAGGCACGGGATCGGAACGGACTTGGTCATGGTTGTCAAAGACGAGCGCACCGCTTTTTCCACCATCCTGGTCGTTCCTTCAGGAGAACGGACGGTTTTGGTCTACCGCGGAGCCTCGGAGCGGTTCGATCCGGCTGAAATTGCCTGGCCGAAGCTCAAGACTAAATGGTTTTATGTGACCAATCTCGCCGGGAATTTGGCCATGCTGGAGAGAATCGTTAAAACGGCGAAGCGGGCGAAGGCGCAGGTGCTGTACAATCCGGGCAAGGCAGACATCCGGCGCGGGATCGGCCATTTGCGGACCCTGCTCGGCGGGGTTGCCGTGTTGGACTTAAATCGGGAAGAAGCCGCGGAACTGACCGGCAAGCCGCTGGGGGAGGTCAAGGAGATGCTTCGCGGACTGCAGAAGATAACGCGAGGGATAGTGCTCCTTACCGACGGTGATCGGGGCGGGTATTATTTTGATGGCAAGCGGATGCTTTTCGCCAAACCCCGCGATATCAAGGCTCTAAACCGCACCGGCGCCGGCGACGCTTTTGGTTCCGGATTCTTGGTCGGGTGGATGAAGAAGAAGGAACCCGTCTTCGCGCTCCAGCTCGGCACCGAGAACGCCGAGGGGGTCATTCAAAAAATCGGCGCAAAAGCCGGACTGCTTACCGATATGCCGTCAGTGAAAACGCTGGCGCAAGTTAAAGTAAAAGTAATTTAACGTCTTTGCGAGCGTAGCGAAGCAATCCCGTCGGGATCGCTTCGTCGTCCCGAGTACTCGGGACTCCTCGCGATGACATTGTATGTCCAAAATTTTCATCACCCGAGAGATTCCGGACCAGGGAATCGAAATTTTGAAAAAGGCGGGCCACGCCGTCTCTGTCTATCCCAAGGACGAGATCATCCCGCGGAAAGAACTGCTCCGCTCTGTCAAAGGAGTAGATGCGCTTCTTCCGCTCCTCACGGACAAGATTGACGGAGAGGTGATGGACGCGGCCGGGAAGAATCTGAAGATCATCGCCAACTACGCGGTGGGGTTTGATAATGTTGATCTGCCTGCCGCGGCCGAGCGAAAAATCGTCGTTACCAACACCCCGGCGCCCGAGGTCTCGGAGACCGTGGCCGAGCACACCTTCGCTCTGATGATCGGAATGGCCCATCGGTTGGTGGAGTCCGACACTTATGCTCGCGCCGGAAAATACAAAGGATGGGGGCCAATGATCCTCCTTGGCGTGGACCTTTACGGCAAGACTCTGGGCATTATCGGCAGCGGGCGGATCGGCGCCGCCGTGGCCCAGCGCGCGGTCAAGGGATTCAAGATGAAGGTGGTCTACAGCGATCCGCGCCAGAATCCGGAGTTCGAGAAGGAATTCGGCGCGGGGTATCTGCCGATGGATAAATTGTTGGGAGTTTCAGATTTCATTTCACTTCATGTCCCGCTTCTTCCCTCGACGCGCCACCTCATCTCCACCCCGCAGTTTGGGATGATGAAGAAGACTGCCTACCTCATCAACACCGCCCGCGGGCCCATCGTGGACGAGAAGGCGCTCCTGGTTGCGCTTCGCGCGAAACAAATCGCTGGAGCCGGTCTGGACGTGTTCGAATGCGAGCCGGCCATCGACTGCGACCTTACCGACAAACTGGAACTCAAGAAATTCCCGAACGTGATCCTCACCCCGCACACCGCCTCGGCCACCATCGAAGCCCGCCAGGCCATGAGTCGGCTGGCCGCGGAGAATATCGCCGCCGTTCTTTCGGGCAAAGCACCCCTCACGCCGGCTAAAGTGTGAAACTACTGCTCAAACTTCTTGAATCGTATATTGTCGTGTTGGCCGTCTCATTGGGTGTCGGGCTTTTTTCCCCCCAATTCGGCCAGCGTTTAACTCCGTGGACGACGTTTTTTCTTCAGGTAATTTTTTTTCTCTCGTCACTTAAACTCGAGTTTCGCGCGGTGGCCAAAGAGGCCAAGAATTTCCGCGCCGTCGCCTTGGTGAATATCTACACGCTCGTGGTCTTTCCGATCATCACCTATATCCTGGCCCGGATGGTTGTTCCGCGCTACGCGCTCCCACTCCTCCTTCTCGCCGCCATGCCAGCAGGGATGACTACGCCGCTGTTAACCGAGATCGTCGGCGGTTCCGTCGGCCTGGCGTTGGTCCTGACCATGACCACTTCACTCCTGGCTCCGATCACGGTCCCTTTGGCGGTGAAGCTATTGGCGGGTTCGGAGGTGGTGGTGCCGGCACTAAAAATATTCTGGTCGCTCCTTACCGTTATCGTTGTTCCTTTCGCCCTGGCGCAGATCGTCCGGCTGGTTCTGCGCGAACGGATCAAGGCGACGTTTTTCACCTTCAAACCCGTCTCAATTGTCCTCCTCGGACTCCTGATTGTCGGCGTTGTTTCCCAACGCGCGACCGAAATCAAGTCGAACGTCGGCCTGTTTGTCGGGGCGATCGTCGTCCTCGCGTTTTTCTTTGCTCTCCTGCACCTAGCCGGATACTGGGGTGTGCCGGGCCTTAGCCATCCGCAGCGGCTGGCGGTGACGGTTAGTCTGACGTATATGAACTTCACGCTTGCGATCTATCTTGCCGGCAAATTTTTTCCGCAACCGGAGGTACTTATTCCTGTAATTCTCTCGGTTTTCCCCTGGAGTATTGGCATCATTCCGTTTAGAATGATGATGAAGAAATCCCATTGATATGCACGTCTTCAAAAAAATATGCTTCTGCCACACGAGAGAAATCCCGTTCCGCTCGACGGCCGACTTTGACGAGCACGCCGTGGCCCAGGTGTTCTGCTCGCTGTGTTCGGATCGAGCGCCGGGGGAAGCGCTCTCGGTCGCGGTGACCGGCGTGCCCGGGTGGTCCGGCGTTTACGCCATAGACTGGAATCAGGGATATCTGGAGCACGCCGATCCGAAGTTCCGCGACAGAGAACCGTACTATTCGGAATTATTCAGGAGCGGCCGGTGCTCTTTCGGCTTTCTGCCGCGCGAGCACGCCGAACGATCGTACACTGTCCTGGGTATCCGCGAGGGGACTCCGTCAGAGGTTTTGCCAGCCGGTCCGGATCAGGTATTGATGAAGGTAAGCGGAATGCCGGCGCTTCCGCGAAAGAAAGGTTTGCGCGGCCCGGAAGAAGCAAAGCGTCATTTTTCCGGCTACAAGGGGCATCGATAATTCATGGCTTCGGAGGTCCAACCTCCGAATTTCACAACCTCCGAATTTCAGGAGGTTGGACCTCCGGGCTGAAAGAGCAAACCCCCTTGACGGGGGCTTTTTTATTTGTTAGAGTGCCGCGTCCCCCTTGGGGATACCTGTCCGACGAGGTTTTAAAAGGTGGTCAGACCTACTTCTGACCTCGTCGAACGACACATCCACCAAGGAGGAACGAGTGACAGGGAGAAGGAATCAGGTTCCCCAACTGGTTCCACATGATGATGAATACGCCCTGCACGCCCAACGGCACGCGAGGAGGTTCGATTTCGAAGCGGCGTTCGATGCCGCGCAAGAGATCGACGACCCGAGAGTTCGTGCGGGTGCGCGGGCGATCATCGTCAAGCGCCTGGCCGAGGCGCGAAACTACCCCCAGGCGCGAGAAGAGGCGTTCAAGATATCGGATCCAGCGATCCGGACGTTGGCGCATCTCTCAATCGCGCGAGTGACGGGATCCACATCAGATTTCGCTCACACTCTCTCGGCCGCAGAAGCGGTTTCCGGCCGATGGAGGAACGCGATTTTGCAGGAGATCGCAAACAGTCTGGCGGAGGCCCACTGTTTCCTCTTCGCGAAATCAGTCGCCGAGAAGATCGACGACCAGGAGAAATCCAGCGCTACGCGCAAGCTCATCGATCTCAAGCGTCAGCGCAGCCGGATATTGGGACGCTAGAACTCATTCGATTTCTATCCGTTTGCGGACGTCCTCCGTGGACGGATCTTTTTTATATTTCGATTTTCATTCCGTCGTAAGCGAGCTTTACCGGAAACGGACAGCTTTTTTGTTTGGCCAGGCGGCGGATTTCAGCCTCGGCGAGATTGTGCGGAGGAAAAGAATGGCCGGACTGGGTGATGATGAGGCGGCGCGGACGAATTGTCTTGGCGAACTCCAGCGTGTCAGGAACCGAGAAATGTCCTCGGAGGCGCTTGTACTCCCAGAAGGCGCCGTCGAGGATGATGGTCGGTGTTCCGTGGATTATTTTGATCCCAGCCGGAGAGGTCGCGTCCATGTCGGAAGCGAAGAATAGCCGTCGGCCGAAGCGGAAGCCATAGGTCGCGATTCCGCGCATTCCGTGCCTGACCGGGATGAACCGGATGTTCATTCCGGCAATCGTTATCATCCGGAACGGGCGAACCGGAATTGGTATGATTGATTTCGGAAACGATCGGCGCAGGCGGCGGATGGTATCGGGATGAGCGTAGAGCGTGACCGGGTCGTGTCGGCGGAGGCGTATCCATTTCCCCAAGTCCGAAAGTCCGCCAGTGGCATCGGCATGGGCGTGGGTGAGGAGAACAGCGTCAAGCCGCGAGACGCGCGCGCGCTTCATCTGCGACAAAAAATCCGGTGAAACATCAATCAAAATCCGGCGTCCGGCCTGTTCGACCAGCGCCGAACTGCGCCGTCGCCGGCTTTTCGACCCCTTCTTTCTGGCGTCCACACAAAGCGCGTCGCGGTGTCCGACGCGCGAGATCCCTTTCGATGATCCTGATCCGAGAATCGTTAATCGCATAGCTTTGACCCTGCTTCTAATCCAGTATACACTAGCCACTGTTTCGACAGGATAAGAGGGCCCGTAGCTCATTTGGTAGAGCGCCGCATTTGCAATGCGGAGGTAAGCGGTTCGATCCCGCTCGGGTCCATTTGAATATTTTCATGGACCCGAGCGGGGTCGAACCAGAAGGGGCGACGGGGAAACTGGGTGTTTCCCCGTGGAGGAAACACTAAAACCGAGTGGTTTTAGAGCACACTGATCCGCGTATGCGGATCAGGAGCAGTGAGATCCCGCTCGGGTCCATTTGAGAATACATGGAACCAATTTTTGCCAACACAACCAATCTGTGTTTTGTGCGGCGGGGGCCGGAGGTGCTTCTTATAATGAAAAAGCGCGGGTTCGGGCGCGGGAAATGGAACGCGCCTGGGGGCAAGGTTCGTCCCGGGGAGGAACTGGAGGCAGCGGTCGTCCGCGAGGTGCGGGAGGAAACCGGTCTGACGCCGTCAGGGATAAAACATCAGGGAGTGATTGAGTTCGTTTTCGACGGCCAGCCATTGTGGAACAATCGCTGCCATATCTACAGCGCAACCGGTTTTACCGGAGATGTTGAGGAATCAGAAGAGGGACGTCCGGCCTGGTTTCCGACGAACGGACTTCCATTCGATAAGATGTGGGATGACGACCGGCACTGGGTGCCCCTGGTTCTCGCCGGGAAAACCGTTTCGCTCAGGTTTTTCTTCAATTCCAAAGGAAAGCTCACCGGCCGGGAAGAAATTCATCAACCATTGCCGAAATTCCGCTTGGTTCTACCACGGCTGTCTGCAAAATGGATAACGGCCGCTGCCGCGGCCACTGTGTTTTTCGGCGGCACGCTGTTCCTTCGCGAATTCCTCACCGTCAAAATGCCGGATGCCTTTTACGGAGGAGCCGAACAGGCAGTGATCATCAACGCCCAAACCAGGGCTTTGGTTGACCAGATAGCCGATGAACTTCGGATCATGGCCGAGCAGGAAGCCGCCGGAAAATGGAAAAACGCCCGCGAACATGCGGAGCGGGGAGTGTTTCTTTCCAATCGATTTGTTGATCTTCAAAATTCGGTCAATCAAACTTGGGAAATTCTCCGCGAACAATCAGGAGGAATCAGACCCGTGTCTTTAAAACGAAACGCCGCCGAGTTTACATCGGCGGCCGATGAATTGTCTTCCGGCTTGTTGAATATGTCCCAGGTTTACAATCAGATCTTTTCGGCTTAAAGACACGGATACGGCAGGAGAGAGGCCGGAGAAGATCCGCGGCAGATCACGGTTGATGTTGCTGGCGCGCGCTCGGCGGCGAATTCGCTGACTTCCGTCTTGGAAAGGGCCGACTCTAACTGGCAAAAGATCAAAACGGCCATTATTAATTAAGACCTCCGAAACTTAGTTTCGGAGGTGGGGGTTTAGATGGGGGCTGATAAGAGGCCTTCTTTTATTTTTGAAATGACCGCGCGCTCGGCGTCGACCAGACCTTGATCTTTAATGCAGAATCGAGCCGCATGGCGGGCGCCTGTGGCGCTGAAGGGTTTGGCCAGGGCCAGCGCGTCGTGCGTTCGGCGCGTCTCCACTAGTCCGCAGATACCCTCTTTCGTTTCATAGAGAAGAACGATGGTCTGCGCTTGGGGACAGAAAGAAATCAACTCTTCAACGACATCCGGCAATTCTTCTTCTTTTGATCCGGCATGAACGAAGTCAGAGGCGGTGAGCACTGACCAGACCAATCCAGACGGCTCATCGTGTTTGAGCCGGGCCAGCGCCCGTCCCCACAGCCGGAGAGTGGCTACGTTCCGCGTGCGGAAGAGGTGCTTGACGATCTCTTCCCGCTTGCCGCCCAAGGCCACCAGTTCTCCGGTGATCGAAAGAATCCTGGGCGTGACATTGTCGGTTTTGAAACTTTTGGTGGCGCCGATAATGCCGGCCAAGAGCGCGGTGGCCACGGCTTCGTCGAAGGTCGATCGACGGTCGGCCATAAGATCATAAACAACTTCGGAGATCGAGGCGGCGGCGAGATTCACCGCGTTTATGGCGCCGAAATGTTCATTAGCCGGATGGTTATCAATGTTGATAATCGGGATTTTGAAAAAAAATTCCGGGTTGGATTCGTAGATTGGACCCAGCGCTTCCAAATCTTGGGCGCCGATGGTTACTGCCAAGTCGAAGCGATAATCGGCCGGAACGGCCCGGACATCCTCCGGTTTCCAGATTCCCTGACGGGGAGTGAGGTTGATGCGCAGTTTTCCGTCGCGCACTTCGTGAGTCAGCTCATGAAGCGTTGTTGATTTCAGATCAACTTCCACGGTCATTTTTTGGAGATGGGGAAGCTCCGGCCGAACCGCGGCGATCCCCGGCAGAAAAGCGTGTTTGGACTCTGGCGAGAAGCCGGGGGAAACGACCTCGACTTTTTTCCCCTGACGCTCAAGGAGGAGCCGCAGAGCCAGGGCCGAGGCCAAGGCGTCGGTTGAAGGCGATGGGGTAACAGCGACCAGCACCTCGCGGCTGCGGTCAAGCAATTCGAAAACTTGTTGTGTGGCGGTGAGAGCCATGAAGGGGGTTACTCTATCCGAGTGGCTGGGGGTCGTCAAGGATAAAAGGCGATGATACGATAGTGTCAATATGAAAGAAATGTCCAAGGCCTACGATCCGTCCTCGGTCGAGGACGCGATCTATGCCGCTTGGGAGAAAAGCGGATTTTTTAATCCCGATACTCTTCCGGGGAAGCGGGCCCGCTCGTTTTCCATCGTCCTGCCGCCGCCCAACGTTACCGGAATCTTGCACCTCGGCCACGCGGTGATGCTGGCCGTCCAGGACCTCGCGGTTCGCTTCGAGCGGATGCGCGGGGCCAAGGCGCTGTGGTTGCCCGGCACTGACCACGCGGCCATCGCCACTCAGACCAAGGTGGAGAAACTGCTCAAGGAGAAAACCGGGAAGACGCGGCATGATCTGGGCCGAGAGGCCTTCCTTCGCGAGGTGGAGAAGTTCGTCAACGAATCCAAAGACACCATCCATCGTCAGATCAGGAAGATGGGCTCCTCCTGCGACTGGTCACGCGAGGCCTACACGCTCGACGAACCGCGGACCCTGGCGGTCCGCACGGTTTTCAAAATGATGCATAAGGACGGGCTCATTTACCGCGGAAACCGGATCGTCAACTGGTGTCCGCAATGCGCCTCCACGCTGGCCGATGATGAGGTCGAGTACAAACCCGCCAAAGAGAAACTCTACTGGATCAAATACGGCCCGTTTGTGCTGGCC
>Ga0209542_10010872_pt1 | contig 16283 bp, 23 predicted proteins | sample RifCSPhighO2_01_FD_184028 | JGI IMG/M metagenome (GOLD analysis project Ga0209542, IMG submission 184028) | Soil microbial communities from Rifle, Colorado - Rifle CSP2_plank highO2_0.1 (SPAdes) (version 2) | ecosystem: Environmental > Terrestrial > Deep subsurface > Rock core/Sediment ...
CTGTCTCCAGATTTTTAATTTCTTGCTTTAGAGCTTTTGCTTCTTCAATCTTACGTTCCTTACTTAATAAATTTTGCCTTGCTCGAGATTCATCTAATTTTTGAGTTAAGGATCGCCACTTTTCATCAACGGCCAAAAAATCGTCTACTAATTTAGCGTCTTTATTTCGTTTTTTAAGCCCTTCACGAACTTTATCGGGGTTATCTCGTATTAGCTTGATATCTAACATATTAGGTATTATAATAGGTTCAGTTCAATTTCGCCAGTTATTTGAAAGGAGAAAAAAATGTTTATCATAGTTTATGGATTCGTAGGAAACCCAGCCGATTTTCCGAATCTTTTTCGCGCAATAGAAAGTGGTGTAAAGAAATGGAAAAAGGACTTCTCGTTTGATAGAGAGAAGGATATTATATTTGTAGATTCAGGATCTTTAGCTAGGATTAATCCAAGAAGACACCTAACCGTTGAAGATTTAATAACTATGCCATCAGATAGCGCTCGTATTAGACAATGCTTAGGGGTTTTCTTTTTGATGGCGAGGGCGCATTAATGGAAATATAACAGTTTCTCTAACTGGTTTATTCATTAAAATCGCGAAAAATCTTTCTGATAAACCAAAACCCGCCGCTGGTGGCATGCCGTAGCTTATTGCTTCTAGAAAATCTTCGTCTAATCTTTGCGCTTCTTTATCGCCTTGCTCTCGTAATTTCATTTGGTATTCAAAACGATGGCGCTGGTCGATTGGATCGTTTAATTCAGAGAATCCTTTTCCCAATTCGGTGCCACAAGCCACCATCTGCATTCGCTCTACTCGACTTTCGTCTTTTGTTAATTTTTTAGCCAATGGCTCCACTTCAATTGGAGGATTTACTAGAAAACAAGGCTGGATTAATGTTGGGCGGACAGTTTTTTTGTATATTAAATCAATCAGTCTCCCCTTACTCATTCCCGGCTCTAATTTTAACCCTAACTCTCCTGCTTTGGCTGTTAACTGCTCTTCTGTAACTCTTTTTAGATCAATACCCGTCTTTTCCTTAAAGACTTTGAAATAATTAATCTTAGGCCATTTTTTACCCCAATCTATTTGATTCCCTTGCCATTCGGTTATTAAACTACCGGTAGTATTTTTTACCGCTAATTTATACATTTTTTCTATAAACTTCATTAGCCATTTATAGTCTTGATAAGCAATATAAAATTCCATTTGGGTATAGTCTTGAAGGTGTTCGGCGTCTATGCCTTCATTTCGAAAAATTCTGCCAATTTCAAAAACTTTTTCATATCCGCCAACTAACAGTTTCTTCAATGGAAGTTCTAGAGAAATTCTTAAATAAAAATCTTGATCTAGGGCATTGTGATGGGTCGCGAATGGTTCGGCATCAGCTCCTCCCGGGACAAGTTCAAAAACCGGAGTTTCTACTTCGAGAAATTTTTGTTTTTTAAGAAAGGCGCGTATTGTATCCCAAAAAATTGCCTTCTTCTTAAAAATATCTTTAGTTGATTCGTTGGATAATAATTCTAAATATCTTTTTCTTAACTTAGTTTCAATGTCAGCAAGGCCAGACCATTGATCGGGCAATGGTCGCAAACTTTTAGTAAGCAATGTTAATTCAGCTACTTGGATGCTTTTTTCGCCCCTCTGCGTAGTAAAAAGGGCGCCAGTTACTTGAACAAAATCCCCCATATCAAGATTATCTCGATAAAGTTCGAAGTCTTTAATATCATCTTTTTTAGTGACGGTTTGGATTTTACCAGAATCGTCCTTTAAATCCGCGAAAAAAATATTACCCTGATTTCTTAAACCGATAATTCTACCAACAGCAATTATTTTTTCTTGAGATTGGGCAAGAGATTCGAAATCAGTAACCAGCTCATTTATAAAATGAGTTCTTTTACTTTCAGCTGGAAATGGATCTATACCCTTTCCCTCAAAATTTTCTAATTTTCTTACTCGGTCATTAATAATATCTTCTAAAGCCATAAGATAATATTAACATTATTCTATCGCCTTAATCTTGTATTCAACTTTTCCATTAGGAGTTTCAACGATTGCTTTCTCCCCCACTCTTTTTTCTAAAAAAACTTTCCCCAAAGGTGATTCGTTCGAAATTAAACCAGCTTCTGGTTTTGTTTCGTTTGCGCCAACGATCGTGAATTTAAATTTTTTACCATCGGCTCTTTCTACTTCAATAGTAGATCCGATTTTTACTATTTGAGAACCGCCTCCTTTTTCGATTAAATTGGCGTTGTGAATCATTTCTTCTAATTCGCCTATTTTTGTTTCGATGCGAGATTGTTCTTCACGCGCCTCGATGTATTCAGAATTTTCCGACAAATCTCCTAATTCTTTTGCCCTTTTTAATTTTTCTGAAACTTCGATGCGTTTATTGGTTTTTAAATCTTGTAATTCTGCTTTTAATTCTTCTAAACGCTCCGGTGTTAAATAGTGATCCATTCAACGGATTATACCACATCGGCTTTATAAAAGTAAACTCCTTTATTTTATATCCTAATATATTTGCCAGGCGTCCAATTTGCCAATTAGAACTGGTCTTTATATGGGAAAAAATTTCCTCGGCCGCTTTAGCCGAAAAACATTGGAAATACTTGCTTCTCTTATCGGTAAAAATATCAAATCCTTTTTTGGAGTGTGGAATTATTTTATTAAATTCAACCACCGAAATTTGGTACTCCGGTGAAAGAATTAAACGCCAATTTCCCTTGGCTAAAAACATTGCCTGCTTGATTATAAATTCTCTCCCCTTTTTTGTTTGATTATTAATAAATTTCAAATTTTTTATTAAGTGAGTGTAACGACTTACCATTTCTGCTGTGCCATCAGTTGAAGCGTCATCAATTACGATTATTTCAGAATTATATTTTTGGAAATCTAAATGACGATGAATATCCAAAAGCGTCATTAAGATATTTTTTTTATTATTGTGAGTAGGAATTATGACAGACAAAAATGGTTTCACTTATTAAGTATAACAAAAAAAGAGCAACTAAATAGTTGCTCAAGCCCTACCCTTTCCAGGGATCTTTTTCTTTTTTAGGGTAATCATGCCAGACGCGAGCGCTTATCGTATCACAAACATGACAAAATGCCGCTAACTCATTCATTATCCTATGAAGATTTGTATAATCCTTACCTTCACCCTCAACATACTTCAGGGCATTTTGTTGTTCGAGAGTTAGTTTAATTCCATACTTCTTAATCATTTCCAGTCTAAACAACGCCCTCCCTCTTTTTGTTTTAATATTGAATCCTTCTTCGGTATATTTATAAGGTTTCTCTATGTCGTGCAAAAAAAGAACTATCAAAGCATCGGAAATAAGAAATGGCATTGGTCTTAAGTAATCAAGTTTAATATAAAGATAATCCGCTATATTCATCACCTCGTGAATGTGATCTAAATAACCACCCTCCCAACTTTGATGATTATTTTCTGATCCTTTAGCGCTTTTCATGCGCCATTCTTGTTCTAGTATTTTTTGACACGCTAATTTATGTTCATGTGTCATTAAATTTAATAATTCCTCAATTGGTAAATACTGGCTTGTTTCTGACTGCATAACTTTAAGAAGCGCGATTCCGCCATTTGTCGATTTGCGTCTCATTTATTCTCCTTTCGAGGTACTCTATCTAGTCAAAATATAAGGCCCATTTTCGGTAATTGCAACTGTGTGTTCGAATTGCGCGGATAGAGAGCCATCTCGTGTAGCGTAGCTTTCATCTTCTAGTTGAACGATTTCCGGATCACCAGCGCTTAACATCGGCTCAATTGCTAAAACCATACCTGGGACAAGTTTCGGACCAGTGCCTTCGCGACCCTCGTTAAAGACGGTCGGCTCTTCATGGAGGCGTTTGCCCACGCCATGTCCTGTTAAACCTTTTACCACTTTAAATCCTTGTGATCGAGTATATTTATTTATGATAAAACCGATATCGCCTAAAGTTTTCCCCAATTGACAGTTTTCTATAGCGAGTTCTAGGGCTTTTTTTGTGGTTGAAATTAATTTTTTTGCTTCTGGCGAAATTTGTCCGATACCGACCGTAATAGCGGTGTCGGTATAAAAACTTTTATATAAAACGCCGAGATCTATTTTTAAAACATCTCCAGATTTTAATTTATAGTTTGTTGGTAGCCCATGGACAATTACTTCATTAACTGAGGCGCAGATTGATGAGGGGTATGGTTTTTCTGCTCCGCCTGGACGGTAACCCAAAAAAGCCGGTACGGCACCGGCTTCTCTGATTAATTTTTCAGCAAGCTCATCTAGTTTTCTTAAAGTAATTCCTTCTTTAGCTTCTATAGCTAGTCTATCCCGCACTCGTGCAAGAATTTTTCCACCCTCGGCCATTATTTCGATTTCGGCTTCTGTTTTTAAATTAGCCATTATTGAAAATCGCATCTAGGACTTTTTTGTGAATTTCTTCTATTGTCCCATGAGCATCTATTTTTACTAATCTTTTACCATAATAATTTGCCATTGGCAACATCTGATTGTCAAACCAGGAAAGCCGTTCAGATATCACTTTATTAGTGTCATCAGCTCTTCCCCTGGCTAATAATCTCTTTGTAACTTCTTCATTGTTAACATCTAAATAAATGGGAATTGGTAAAGTACGATATTCTCCGTTCATTAATTCATCTATTGCTTCACATTCTTTTAAATACCGAGGAGAGCTTGAGAAAAATACCACTTCACTTTTTTTGAGATTATCTTTTATCATACAAAACCATAATCCAATAGCCAACCAATCAGAAAAAAGATCTCCGTTATCTAAAATTTTTTTAACCCTTCTTCCAACGACTGTGTCTTGTTGTTTTAAACTTCTTCCTAAGTCGCCAGTGCTAATCCAAACGATTTCGTAACCTTGTTTTTCGATATATTCTTTTAATAACTGGGCTTGAGTATCTTTACCGGACCCTGAACGACCCATAAAACAAAACGTGGCTCCCGAAAAATCTTTCATGATTTAATAATAGAATTTATTTTTTTGAAGCGCAAATTTATAGTCGCCACCCAGTCCGCTATTCCGTAGCAGAAACAGAATAATTTTGCTCCTGCGGCAAAATTTTCTTCTCGCTCGGCAGAAAACTGCGACCAAGCGTTTTCTGCTTCGTCCCGTCCTCGGGGCCTGCGCGATGTTCTCTACGAAACAGCGGCCCTGAGTGGCTTTAAAACGCGTCGTACTCTCTTATTGTAAGTTGAGATTCAATTTGATTCATTACCTCCAGTGCTACGGAAACCACGATCAAAAGAGCCGTGCCGCCAATAGTTAATGTGGCGATGCCGGTGATTATTTGAGTGACGTTTGGCAAGATAGCCACTAATCCCAAAAAGATTGAGCCGAATAATGTAATACGATTACTAATTTGACTTAAGAAATCCCCTGTTGGTTCGCCTGGGCGAATGCCAGAAATAAATCCTCCACTTCGCTGTAGATTTTTTGAAACCTCTTTTGGATCAAAAGTAACAGCGGTGTAAAAATAAGTAAAAATAACTACTAAAACAAAGTAAATAATACTATAAATTATTTGGTTGTTAAACAATTTATTAACCCATTCAGTTAATGTAGAAGAAAGTTCTGTGGAAAATATAGAAACGATTTGAGCTAAAAACTGCGGAAAAAGTAAAATAGAAATCGCAAAGATGATTGGAATGACGCCGGCTTGGTTAACTTTCATTGGCAGATAGGATGAAACACCGCCGTACATTTTATTACCCCTAACTCTTTTCGCGTATGAAACCGGGATTTTTCTTTCTCCTTGAGTAACAAAAACAACCGCCGCCACTATAATTACACTCAATATTGCAAAAGCAATATAAGTCGGAATCACTGATGGATCATAAGTGGCAAAAGCTTGCGTGATTGCCGTTGGGAGACCGCTGACGATACCGGCAAAGATGATAAGTGAAATACCATTACCTATTTTGAATTCGCTTATCAATTCACCAATCCAAACAAGAATCATTGATCCGGTCGTGATTATCGTCACATTAATGATTGTTTGCATTATTGAAAGCGGTTGCAATACCCCCTGATTGATTAATAGATTTAAAAATCCATAAGATTGAAGAGCTGCTAATGGCACGGTTAAATAACGAGACCATCTATTAAACTTCGCGCGCCCCACTGGACCTTCTTCGTAATAAAGAGCTTTTAATGACGGAAAAATCATTGTTAAAAGTTGCATGATAATTGTTGAAGTGATATATGGACCAACGCCCAACATCATTATTGAAAGATTACTTAACGCGCCTCCAGAAAAAATATTTAAGAAACCTAATAGTTGGCTAGAAGCAAAAAAATCCTTTAATTTAAGTGGGTCTATGCCTGGTATGGGAATCGTGGCTAAAATTCTAAAAACGATTAAAAGACCGGCAACGGCTAAAAGTTTATTACGTAAGTCTGAAACTTTAAATATTTGTAGAAACCTTTCCATTTGCTTTTTCTATTTTTTCTTTTGCTGATTTAGAAGTAATTAAGCCGTTTAATGTAATTGATTTTTTAATTTCTCCGCTTCCTAAAACTTTCACTATTTTTTTGGGGTCTTTAATAAGTTTATTTTTAAACAATACATCTCTATTTATAACTTTATCTTCAACTTTGGATAAGTCCATTAAATTAATAATTTGAGGCTTTTCTGATTTTGGTTTGTTTTTAAATCCACGTAATTTTGGCAATCGGCCTAAGATTTCTTTTAAACCAGAGGGAATTCTGCGACCGCCGTGCGCGCCTTGTCCTTTTGTGCCTCGACCAGAACTAGTACCTCTTTTTCCACCACGTCCGATACGAGGTTGTTTATTAGTCAACGAATGCTTTGGTCGTAAATTATGAAGTTGCATGTTTTTGTTTTAATTTTTTTAGAGCTTCGATTGTTGCTAATGCATTAGTTAATTTATTAGGTGTCCTGCCTAATGTTTTTGCCGTGACATCTTTAATACCGGCTAAAAATAAGACTGTTCTAGCGGCTCCTCCTGCGATTAATCCATGACCAAGAACCGCTGGTTTAATACGAATTTTCGCGGCGCTAAATTTCGCTTCTACCTCATGAGGAATTGTTCTACCTTTTAATTGAAGAATAATGATATTTTTTTGAGCATGAAGCTTGGCTTTAGAAACAGCTTGAGCAACGTCTAATCCCTTAGCAATGCCAACGCCAACCCTTCCTTTTTCATCTCCTACTACTACTGTGGCGCGAAAACGAAATCTTTTACCTCCAGCAACAACGCGAGTGACGCGTCGCAAATCAAGGACTTTTTCTTTAAATCCATCACTCGGCCCCTTTCTTACGAATTGTGATCTTCTTTGTTCCATAAAATTATAATTTTATACCGCTTTTTTTTACTTCTTCAGCTAGAGCTTTCACTTTACCATGAAATTTATAAAATCCTTTATTGAAAACTGCTGTTTTAATGCCAGCTTTGGAAGCCTTTTCTGCTAAAATCTTTCCAGTTTCTTCGCCTTTTTTTGAGGCGGCTGAAGCTAGCGTGTGGCCCTTCTCATCATCAATTAATTGGGCATAAATAAATTTATTACTTCGAAAGACGGAAAGGCGAGGTTTTTCTTGAGTGCCAACAATTTTTGCCCGATTACGATTTTTTCTTCGTTCGCGTTTTAAGTTTTGTGTTTTGGTTTTATTCATAATTTTTATGCGGTGGTTGCGCCAGCAACTTTCTTGCCAGCTTTTCTTCGGACGACTTCACCTTTATAACGAATACCCTTTCCTTTATATGGTTCTGGTTTTTTAACTTTTCTTATATTAGCTGCAACTTCACCAACTAGTGCTTTATCAAATCCGGAAATTTTAATCGTGTTTTTTTCAACTACTATTTTAATGCCTTCTGGCGATTCTAACTTTACTGGATGAGTAAAGCCAACATTTAAAACGAGAGTATTTCCTTGCATCGCGGCCTTAAAACCAATACCTTCGATTTCTAATATTTTAGAGAAACCCTCATTTACTCCCTGAATCGCATTTTTAGATAACGAAGCCATTGTTCCCCAATTGGCACGAGCTTGTTTTAGGTCGTTCTCTTTTGAGAAAATTAATTCATTTCCCTCGGCTCCAGTTTTAATTTCCGCTTTTATGAATGGCAAAAGAGGCAAAGTAAGAGAACCTTCCTTTCCTTTAAATTCCAAATTTTTATCGTTGATTTTAACCTCGACGCCACTTGATATGGCAACAGGTTTTCTGCCTATTTTAGACATATTTAGATAATCAAGAGTATATCATATAATAAACTATCTTCGCAACTCCTTCCAGATGTGTATTAATGTAGGCATTGTTGATACGATTAGTATAAATAGCACTATAGGCAAAATGTATTGATCGGCATTTGGAATTAAGGTTCCAAAATAATATCCGAGAAGTGCCATTAGAAAAACCCAAATAAAACCGCCAACTAAATTAAATAATAAAAAGCTAGAATATTTCATTTGGCCGACGCCGGCTAGAATTGGAGCAAAAGTTCTCACGATTGGCACAAAACGAGCTAAAATAATTGTTTGTCGGCCATGTTTTGCATAAAATAATTTGGCGCTATCTAAATATTTTTTATGAAAGAAAAAAGAATCTTCTTTAAAAAAAAGTTTTGGGCCTATTTTTTTGCCAAAAGCATAACCGAAGCTATCGCCTAAGACAGCTCCTAAAAATCCTAAGATTAAAATAATTGCGATATCAAATATTCCTTGAGAAGCTAAAAAACCGGCGGTGAAAATAAGACTATCTCCGGGAAGAAAAAATCCAATCAAAACACCGGATTCAGCAAAGATTATAGAAAAAAAACCAACGTAACCAACTGTCTCCAACAAGCTAACAGTATCAAACAACATTATCTTACCGGAGCGATTTTTGGAGGGTAAAGTTGTGGATCTATTTTACGCTCAAAGCATTTCATTCCTTTATCGTGTTGCCAGTTTTCTTCCATTCCGTATGGATATACTGGTTTGGTTAATTGATTATTTACGAGACCAGCCGTTTCAAAATTGGCGCATAGTTCAAAAATTAAATTATTAGAATTTTTTATTCGATATGTATAATCTAATCCGCTGACCGGATCTTTTGGCACTATGAAACCGCTAATGCTGTCGTTTAAATTAGATAACGTGACTGGCAATACGGATTTACTAGTCCAATAATTAATAATTTGATACTGGATACTTTGTAGATCTTGGACTCTTTTTTCGTCGAAGCGGCGAAGTCTTTCTTCTTGAGGCGAGCCAACTATAAAAAATCCGGCGATTACCGCGATTGCCACTAATACTATTACTATATAGATAAAAATTTTCATAATTTTATTCCGTCTTATATTTACGCACGTCCCAAAAATAATATGTGAAAACTGATCCTGATACCACCAGCACCACTAAAGTTTTAAGTAAAAATCGGACAGTCAATTCTCCGCCTAAAAGATTATATATTAAAGTTACTAAATCACCGATAATTACAATTGAAGCGACAAAAAGAGTGAAGTAAATCAACCATTTTCTAATTCTTAAATTTCTTTTTGATGGATTGGCAATATAACCTTTATTCAGAAACCAGGATGTTAAAACGTAAACTGGAAAGACAATTATTAAAGTAGAAATGGCCCAGCGGATAGTACTGTAAGCAGATTGCAGGGCGTAGCTGTAATAATCACCCGCTAATGGATCGGGGAAGAAAATATTGACGTATTGGAATAATAAAGTTACTAAACTGCCAGCGGCAACGTAAAGTGTAATAATGGCTAAAAGATGTAGAAAAACGTCTTTTGGCGATGTTCTTTCGGGCATGCTTGTTGTCATATTTTCCATAGATGTATTATACAATACCCATGCTATCTTAGCAACATGAAGAAATTATTAAATTCCTAGTTCTACTTTGGTCGATTCACTACTTTTTACGCTAACTGGATTATTGATTGTAAAGAAGTTATCTAGAGTACGAATTTGGACTTGATCATATTCAATGGCCGCTAAGTTTACTCGAAAAACTTCTACTGGTTCTGTGGAAATAGTTTTGTAACCATCATAAGCAAGAACCCAAGAATCCTTTAGTGGATTATGTAGATGAATTTCTCGTACGATTGCGCTTCCACTCTTTGATGAAAGAATAAAAACCACTTCACCCCTGCCGACTTCTATTGTCTTATTTTCCGAAAGTGGAGTAATTGTAGCTGATGTATTGGCGACAGTTTCTGTGTTGGTTGTCGTCTCTGTGGCAACTTTTTCTGTTTCGTGTGGAGTCTCTGTAAAGTATTTGGAAGTTACACCTCCAACTAATACTATTACCACCACCAACCCCATAGCAACGTAGGTTAATAATGTTTTATTTTTTTCTAACCAACTGATTAAAGTATTTTGTTCCATATTTACAGCGTAAGTTGCTGTAAAAAAGTTGTCAATAACAATAAATTGATTATCTAAATTTAACTGGAATACGAATTTCGTCATCGTATTCTGGTAATCCGGACGGATTATCTTTTTTTAAAACAAGAGTGCCTGTTTCTGTTGTTGGTGTTGAAAATTCAAGCGTCACTTCGAATGGCACAAAATTTTCTGTCATCCATTCGCCGATGGCTTGAGCTGGTTTAACAATTAATTCATTCTCATTGCCGTCTAAGAGCATGACTGGAAAGCTGGCTTCAAAGTACCAAGTGCCCCTAGCTTCACCCTTTACTAAAAGTGGACTGGAAACTATTTGGTTAGTTTTTGGTTGATAAACAACTATTTGGTCACGCCTGTTTATAGCTGAAATAAGTTTGTCGCCAAAATAAAACCAGCAAAGAGCGCCGGTTACTATTAAAATGATTATTAAAATTATTGGTAAATATTTATTCATATATTAAAAAACTGTGACAGTAATATTATCACAGTCTTTAATGAATTTTAAATGAATTCTATTTGTGTTTCTTTGTTGAAAAAGCGTGGTAGGCCAAATAGCCGAATACAACAACGCCGACCCAACTAACCCACATTGGAATCATGGCTTCATTTGCAATAACGGACCACCCCATTAATGCCCTTAAGAGACACAGTATTGCTATAACTGCAAAAAATATTCCTGTAGCTAGATGATAAGTTTTAGGACTCATTAATTTTTCATTATTCGTCATTATCCGACCTTATATATTTATTGTAACATTTCATCTTCTAGTCAATTGTGGATAAATAACTGGCTACAATAGCGGCGGTTTCCGCTCTAAAAGTTAAACTACTTAAACTAACAATCTTAAACTTTAAACTTCTAGCTAACTCGAGCTCGCTTGTGTCCCATCCGCCTTCAGGACCTATAAAAATATTTTGGATTTTAGATGTTAGATTTAGGGGATTAAATCTTTCTCCAGATTTATCGAATAATATTCCGTTGTTGTTTAAATCTTTTACCGCATTTTCAAAATTTATCGTCGCTTTTAAAATTGGAATAATTCCTCGACTAGATTGTTCGGCGGCTTCTTTGATTATTTTTTCTAATCTATCTTCTCGAAGATTTAATTTAATAGTGCGTTTACAAATTATTGGCGTAATTTGTTTTACGCCAACCTCAGTTGCTTTTTGAACAACTAATTCAAAATTCTCTTTTTTTAAAATAGAACAAAAAAGTCGCGCTTCCTTTTGAGGTTCATTTTGATTTTTATTGATTTCTAAAATTTCTATTTCAATAAACTCTTTATTAGAATCACGAATAATCGCTAATGCATCATTATCCGCGCCATTGTTGAGGATAATTGTTTCCCCTATTTTAAGACGTAAAACATTTCGCAGTTGATTTAATAATTCCTGATCAGAAATTTTAATAAATTTATTAGTAAAATCAAAACCGCCTATAAATCTATGCAATTTCATTTAAGATAAATAAACTTTAGGTATTTGAAGTTGATCGCTAATTTTATGTTCCCATGTCGCCCCATAAGAAGTGCGCCAATTAGGCATAAAATACATTTTATTAATTTTTCCCGATTGAAAAATTGGCAAATAAAAACCGTGCAACAAATGATCTTCGCCCAAATAATATCCCGACTCTTTTATTCTTTGCATCGGTTTTTCAAAAGGTAATTGATTAAAAATATTAATATTTTGATTAGTCAGGTTTTTAACTGTCTGATTTAAATTTTCTATATTTTTAGAGATAGATCCTTCGCCACCGCTACTAATCGGACCGGAAACCATTGCGACCGGATTGGGCATGCGGCTGATGACACTTAGAGCGACTTCTCTTAGTTCTTCAAAAGTTGTTGCTAAATCTAATTTAGCTTTATCTTCTTCTGTCCAATAATTATTCATTATATATTTGATGATAATATAAAACCGCTGGTTGTCCAGCGGGTCTATTTGTTAAAAGAGGGTTTTTGAGGTGGCAATATTGGAATTTCGGAAAATTGGTTCATTGGTAACTTCCCTTTTGATCTCTAAAAATGGCGGAAGCTGAACTGGATCGTTTTCATTTTCTAACTCAATTTCCAAAAGCCAGAATTTAACCGGTCCGATAAATTCGTCTAGTTCAAAGTGTTGGTAGTCATAAATAAAATGATATCTATTCTTAACGATTGTCCACGAGTTGAGAATCTTATAATTTAAAGCTTTTTCATAATCTTCTTCGGTAATTCTCACCTCTTTTTCTTCTCGGGTTATTCCAGATAACATTTTCTTTTTCGTTTGATAATAAATCGAGCACCCGCGCCTCGTTCTTTTTCTAAATCGAACCTTTTTACCATCTATTATTGCGTAAAATTGTTGAATGGCCGCCATTTCAGATTGTTGTAATTCTAGACAATTAAAATTCGGGGGGCGTTTCAGCAAAAATTTTCTTTCTATTTCTTTCCCGCTTATTAACGCGTTTAAAATTCTTTCTTGTTTTCCGGCGAAATTGGTCCGATTATCTATGATTTTTAATCTTGGATGACCAAGCCAAGCCATTAAAGTTTTTTTGTCTGCTTTGCGAGCGGCGTGAAGGGTTGTTTCGCGTCGCGCTTTATTTTTTGACATTGTACGAGTATATACATCTTCTTTTCCCCACGCCGTAGTTACAAGATGAATAACAATATCCATACTCTCACAAACATCAGCGTAAGTTAATTGAAGCTCTTTTAAGTGTCGATCAAAATCTTTTTCATCTCTTACGTATGCCTTAGGATCCATTCCCGCTCTATCAAATAAGATAATTGTTTGTTCATCCGGAAATAGTTGGGCTAACTCTAAAAAAAGCTTTTTTTGCTGTATATGGTCTTTAAGAATTAATTTTTGTATTCGCAAATATTTTTCGTAATTTCTTTTGCTAATCTTCTCAATATCCTTAAGTCCGGGATGGAGAATTTTCGTTGGTCCCTCTGGCACCAGAAAAACGCGGTATCCCATTTTTGAAAGATTTTTAGCAAGGAATTCTGGGCTTTTGCTTTTTCCAGAATTTGGCCCCCCCACTAAAGCGCCGAGAATCGGCGCCAGAGTAATCGGCTTCATAAAACCCTCCTTTTCAAAATGCTTATTACTTTTTAACAAAATTTCTAAGAATTTGAAAGTCTTTTTTTAAAGTATCTTTGAAGTGGATATTATAAACGGCGACAGCCGGATGATATAAGGGCACGATATTTATCTTTCCATAATTAGTTTCAGCAATAAAAATTTTTCCATGCATTAAGCTAATTGTTTTAAGTTGTTTGTCTAGACCAAATTTAACCATTATATAACCCATTGCATAACGACCTAGTGTGGCAATAGTTTTCGGTTGAATAATCTCAATTTGGCTATCTAAAAATGGTCCGTAGATTTTTATTTCTTCTGGGAGCGGATCTCGGTTCATTGGCGGGCGGTCTTTGACGATATTGGTTATGTAAACATCTTTACGAAGAATTCTGGCTGAGTTTAAAAGTTCGTCAAGGATTTTTCCCGACGCGCCACAAAATGGTCTTCCTGTTTTAGCCTCATTCTTTCCCGGCGCCTCTCCAATAAACATAATTTCGGCGTTATGGCTCCCCTCGCCTATTACCGGAAAGAATTTATTTTCTGTTCTATATTCATATAGAGGTGATTTTTTTAAATTAAAAATTTTGTCTTTTATTTTTTTAAGCGAACTGTGTTTATTATCTTTAGACATATTATTTTGAATACTTCAAAATAATTTGTTGCTTATCGGTCATTATTAAATTCTCTAATTCATTATTTAAAATACCATCAACAGTCATTTCTAACTTATAACCTGGTTTATTTAAACTCTCATCCCAGACCGCGAAGAAGTCTTGAAGTTTGAATTTTTTATCCGCATCCACCGTTTCAATATGTATTACGCCAGAAGCGTCATGGGCGTGTAATTCCGCCATGCAATTTCGAACTATACCAGTTTCCATTGGAATGGTTTGATTGGCGCCATCAACTATAACGGTTAAATGTGGATGGATATGTTGACTGATATTTTGATGGCTAGATATACACTCTATACCTAGATCATTCCATTTTTTAATTGTTTCTTTGTGCGGATTAGTTAATTTTGGCCAAGCGAGTAAAATAGCTAATGCAATTATTAAAAAAATCCCAATCCAAATGTATTTATTTTTCATATATAAATTATAGTAACAAGAAAAACCGGCACCGACAATTAAGTCGGTACCGGTTGTAATTCTTATCTCCGCTCTGCAAGCATGCGGCGAATTTGTTCGACAAGCAGATCAATATTTAACGGTCCACGGAAAACGTCATTAAACCCTTGTTGGATGAGGGTGAGATTGTCGAGAGTAAGATCTTCGGCGCTAACAAGTGCGATCAAAATTGTGTTTTGATGATCTGGCCTACGGCGGATATTCTTACAAATCTGCAATGCTTCGTTGCGCCCCAGTCTCAGATCGATCATGATCACGTCTGGGTGCATTGCTTCCGTCAGGATACCAGCTTCAAAAAAACTCGCGGTAATTTCGAATTTGAAACCATCAGTTTTTTGCAGATGTTCTCGTAAAATGGCGACTACCGCTTCATATAAGCCGACTAATAGCAGTTTACACTCCGGAGTCTCGTCTTCCAGCTCGCCCAGCGGCATCCCGTGCTCTTTCAAGAAGCGCACGAGATGTTCCCGCGGAACTTGCCGGTCCTGGGAACCAGGAATTCGATAACCCTTCAGACGCCCCGAGTCAAACCATTTGCTAACGGTCCTCGGAGCCACTTTACAGATTTTCGCAACCTGTCCCGTTGTAAAAACTTTCCTCATGGTCATTCTCCTTAATCTAGATTCAAACAACAAAACTACGTTGACAGTATAATAACATACGTAATAAACATGATCAAATGAAAAGTTCGGTGGCGTTTTTTTTGATATATTTTATATGATACACTCAAAAACATGAATCCCGATAACAAGCCGATTATTATCAAGAAAAGTCCGGTGATAATAATAAGAAATTTATTAATATTGCAATTTATCGTAATTGGTTTTTATTTTTTAGCTGGAATTCTGGCAAATTATGGTGAAATTTACGAAAAGTTTACTTTATTGCAAGGCATTTCTTATGAAATAGCCAAAACACTTCTTATTACTATCGGAGAATCTTTTTTAATAGCGTTAATTTTTATTCGATGGTTCTTTACTACTTATTCTATTTATCCGGAAATAATTATTATAGAATGGGGTATTCTTTTTAAGAAAAGAAAAACTATTCCATTAGAAAAACCTATTTCTGTTTCATGTCATTTTAGTCCGTTAGCAAGAATTTTTCGTTATGGAAATATAATTATTAAATCTGCTGGAAGCGGAAAGAAATCAGAAGACGTAATTACTATTAGTCATGTACCCGATCCAGAAAGTTATTGTGATTCTATTTTAGATCAGCAACAAGATGAATCTGTTGATCATGTGAGAGATTTAATAAGCTCGCGAGAACATGAAAAATTAGAATTCAAAACAACTTTTCGTTGGGATGCTAAGGAAAATAAAGTTAATAAAGTCTTAGAAAAAATGACGATTAAAACAGTGGCCGCTTTTTTAAATTCTAGCGGCGGAAATTTAATCATTGGCATTGACGATAAGGGACAAATTTTAGGACTTGATTCTGACTATTTATCTTTATCAAAAAAAGATGCTGATGGTTTTGAAAATCATTTTACGAATGTTTTTAAAACAACAATCGGATCAGAGTTTAGAAATTTTATAAAATTTGCTTTTCATAAAGTAGAGGGTAAGGAAATCTGCCAGATAAAAGTTTTGCCAGCTAATAAGCCGGCTTATACTAAATTTGAAAACGAAGAGACTTTTTACGTAAGAACAGGCAACGCCACAAATTCTTTACAAGTCAGTCAAATCGCGCCA
>Ga0209542_10010873_pt1 | contig 16281 bp, 19 predicted proteins | sample RifCSPhighO2_01_FD_184028 | JGI IMG/M metagenome (GOLD analysis project Ga0209542, IMG submission 184028) | Soil microbial communities from Rifle, Colorado - Rifle CSP2_plank highO2_0.1 (SPAdes) (version 2) | ecosystem: Environmental > Terrestrial > Deep subsurface > Rock core/Sediment ...
ACTGGGAGTCTCCTCCACGCCCAGAGGTCGTGACCAATCTGCGCAGCTGGCCCGGTACGCCGCTACACGGAGTCGGAACACGACAGCCATGCGTTCGCGAGCGCGCAGGAGCGCGACGCACAGGCACTCAACCAACATCCCCAACTCCCGAGAGAACTTACCCGAAACTATGCTACTCCCGCGCTTCCGGCCTGTCAAGAGTTTGACTTTGATTGCAGGAGTTTGATCTCGTCGCGCAGGATTGCGGCGGTTTCGAAGTCGAGTTTCTTGACTGCTTCGTTCATTTCTTTCTCTTTCTGCCTGATTACTTTTGTAGGATTAGAGGCAAGCAGTTCGCGATCGAGAGCTAGAATCATTTCCGCAGACTTAGCACGCTCCTTCTCCATGTCCTCCATAATATCGTGCACCCGCTTCTGGACTGTCTTGGGCGTAATCCCATGCTCGGTGTTGTACGCTACTTGAATCGCGCGTCTGCGATTGGTCTCATCGATTGCGCGTTTCATCGAGCCGGTGACAGTGTCTGCATACAAAATCACCCTGCCCTCTACGTTGCGCGCAGCTCGGCCGATAGTTTGGATCAAACTTGTCTCGCTACGCAAGAAGCCCTCTTTGTCTGCATCAAGTATCCCAATCAGTGCCACCTCGGGCAGATCGAGCCCCTCGCGCAGTAAGTTCACGCCCACAATTACATCAAATTTGCCTTGCCTAAACTCACGCAAGATTTTAATGCGCTCAAGAGTTTTGATCTCGCTATGTAAGTACTCGGCTTTAATATTCTTCTCCTTCAAGTACGTGCTCAAGTCCTCGGCCATTTTTTTAGTCAATGTAGTAGCTATCACTCTGAAGCCCTTCGCAATCACTTTTTCTGCCTCGCGCATCAGATCAGGGATCTGCTCGCGGCACGGCTTCACAACTAGCTCTGGATCTATCAAACCTGTCGGGCGAATTATTTGCTCGGTGACATTACCTTTTTCTAATTCATACTTGCCGGGCGTTGCCGATGTATAGATCACTTGTCCTACACGTTCCTCAAATTCCGCAAACTTAAGCGGTCTGTTGTCGAGCGCGCTGGGTAACCTGAAGCCGTGCTTTATCAAAACTTTTTTACGCGATTCGTCACCGGCATACATGCCAGATATCTGCGGCACTGTCACATGCGACTCGTCTATCACAGTCAAGAAGTCTTTTCCGAAATACGAAAGTAGTGTATCCGGGGCCGAGCCAGGTGTACGACCAGACAAGTGCCTTGAGTAGTTTTCGATACCAGAGCAGTAGCCCACTTCTTTGATCATAGCCAGATCATAGTTAGTGCGGCGCTTGAGCCTATCTGCCTCAAGCAGCTTGCCCTCACGTTCAAAATACTTTAGCCGCTCGTTAAGTTCTTCTTTGATACTCTTGACTGCGCGCTTCTGTTGATCAAGCGTGGTAATGAAGTGCTTGGCTGGAAATAAGAAAATACTCTGCACTTCATCTATTACAGTTCTGCTTATGGCATCAACCTTCTGAATTTTCTCAATGCCATGTGTGTCACCTGCCTGCGCAGGCAGGAAATAAATTTGGTAAACATAGGTTTCAGAAACTGGCATGATCTCCACCGAACCGCCCACAGCTCTGAATGTGCCAGAATTTAGATCAGCATTCGTGCGTGTATAGAAAATGCTCACAAGTTTGCGCAAGAGTTCATTCCGGCCCAATTTCTGTCCCACACTTAACTTTAGGTTTTCCTTCTCATATTCTGCTGGACTACCTAAGCCGTATATGCACGATACACTGGCAACAATTATCACATCCTTGCGACTAAGCAGAGCTTGCGTGCTCGCGTGCCGTAATCTCTCAATTTCCTCGTTTATACTCGCATCTTTCTCAATATATGTGTCTGTGACTGGCAAATATGCCTCGGGTTGATAGTAATCGTAATAACTTACAAAATAGTGCACGGCATTCTCTGGGAAAAACTCGCGATATTCCTGCGCCAGTTGCGCCGCAAGAGTCTTGTTGTGAGCAATCACAAGCGTAGGCTTCTGAATTTGAGCGATTATATTTGCAACAGTAAAAGTCTTCCCCGACCCCGTCACCCCCATGAGCGTCTGATGTCGCTTCCCTTCCAGCAATCCAGCTTCCAGCTTCTTAATAGCTAGATTCTGATCCCCCGCAGGCAAAAAATCTGACTTGAGTTTAAAGACTTGACTCATGTGACTATGTATTATAACATATTTTCGGAGGGCACACCAGCCATGAGCCTAAACGGAGCGCTGCACCAGCTGGATTCGCACGGCAAGTACCCCGAAGAGTACCCGAGGGCAATCCCGCCCGTCACCAGCCTCATCCCCCACCGAGGGCCGATGCTCTTGGTTGACATGGTGGTCGAGTTCAGCGACATGAACCTGATCGCCACTCACAAGGTCTCCAAGGAGCCGTTCTGGGCCACTGGCCACTTCCCTGCGCCGATCGGACCGATCATGCCCGGGGTGCTCATCGTCGAGGCGATGGCACAAGCCGCTGGCTGCCACGCCAAGCTCACCTGCTGCAGGAACGCAAAGAAGGGCTTCCTCGTCGGGATCGACGGGACTCGCTTCTACGCCACAGTGGTGCCTCGTGACATCCTCGAACTCGCCGCGCTGCGCGTTCGAGGCCGCGGTGGATATCATGTGTATGAGACAACGGTCAAACGAGGCCGCGAACTCGTCGCGAAGGCGGTGCTGCAGATCCAGACGAGCTCAGAGTGACATGCCACGAGCCCGGCCTTCCTTTCGGAAGCCGGGCTCGATTGCTAACTAAATTTCGAGAGAAATTTTCGCTTTAGCTCGATGAAACTTCCATTTAATATCGATTCGCGGATTTGCTTAAGTAAATTTGTGATGAAAAATAAATTATGCAGGCTTGTTAGTTCGTAGGCTAGTAACTCGTGCGCTGCGAACAAGTGATGTAAGTACGCACTTGTGTAATTCTTGCACGTACTGCACTGGCACTCTGGATCAACTGGTTCGAGTAGTTCGCGATACTTGGCGTTCTTCACACTCACTTCGCCACTGTGTGTGTATAATTGCCCGCTGCGAGCCTTGCGCGTGGCGGCCACGCAATCGAATGTGTCGATGCCGTTTTCTACTCCCGCAAACAAGTCTGCCGGTTCACCCACGCCAAGTAAGTGCCTGGGCTTACCTTCCGGCAGTTCTTCACAAACCCAACGCACGGCAGTACCCATATCTTCTTTAACAAAGCTGCCCCCAATCGCATACCCCTCGAACCCCACTTCGCCAAGGCTTCGCGGGGCGCTGCCCAATGCAGCGATATCTCGCGCGCTTTTGCGCCGCAAATCTTCATAACGCCCTCCCTGCACTATGCCAAACAGAGCCGGGGCGGTAGGCGGATTGCCCAATGCCGATGGTCTGGGGATTTTTTCCGAGGACCTCGGCAGGGGGTAATTCGCCTGTAGCCTCTTATGTTCTATCAAGCAGCGCTCGGCCCAGAGTCTTGTGCGTTCTATTGCTTTCTCGTGCGCCTCACGGGGCGCATGGGGTGATACACACTCATCAAACGCAAGAATTATATCGGCTCCCAGGTTGTGCTGAATCTGGATCGAGCTCTCGGGTGTAAACCTGTGCTCACTGCCATCAATATGCGAGTAGAATGTCACACCATCGTCGTCTACTCTAGCCTTTTTAGGATGTTGTGAAGGATTGTACTCCACATCTTCATAACCAATAAATTTTGAAATGCCAGTGCCAAACGCTTCGCCGAGCGAAAATGCTTGGAAGCCGCCAGAATCTGTAAATATGGGACCTGACCAGTTCATGAACTTGTGCAATCCTCCAATCCGCTTAATCAGCTCATCGCCCGGCTGCAAGTACAAGTGATAAGTATTAGCAAGCACAGACTCAACCCCCATCTCTCTTAAGCTCTCAACATCAAGCGCTTTGACAGTAGCTTTAGTAGCAGCCGCCGTGAGGGCCGGCGTGTGAATCACGCCGTGAGCGGTCTCAAGCACACCAGCGCGCGCCATCCCCAACTTTTTCTCAATCTTGAAGGCAAGTCCTCCCATCTTTATTTAGTCTTACTGCCAACTCCTCAACTACAGGATCCTTAAACTGATCGTCAAAAGTTAATTTGACTATTAATCCACTCATCACGCCCTCATTAAACCATTGATCGAAGATGAAGTTACCTAATGAATAGAAAATATATTTGTCTCGGTACACTTCTATCTCCTGCACCACATGCGGATGCGAGCCTATTATCACATCAGCTCCCGCGTCTATAAATTCATGGGCGAGGTTCTGCTCTGCGGGGCTACTTGATGCGTACTCCTGCCCCCAATGCGTGTACACAACTACATAATTATCTTCTGCCTTATTATCTTGTATCTGCCTTACGGTTGAACTCGCGACGGGCTTCCAAAATTCGTTATAACCTATTAGCGCGATTTTTCTCTGTGGTAACTCTATGTATGCAATGCTTGATGTTGTGGCATTATCTTTTTGGGGTTCCCCAAAATATTTTATCCCTGCTTTATCAAGATAATTCCTAGTTTGCTCTAGGCCGCTCCAGCCGAAATTGAGTATGTGATTATTGCCCAAGTTCACATAGCCAACATTATTGAGCAAGAGCGCGTCTGTGATCTTGGGCGAAAATGTGAATTGGAAGTTGGGGGCACTGCCTACCTTGCTACCCACACTCACTGATCTGTTACTAGTAATCGGCCCCTCAAGATTGCCCACAACTATCGTCTGTTCTATAAGCACATCCTTGATGCAAGAAAGCAAATATGAATAACCTTCTTTCTCCCCAATAGTCCTGATAGAGCGATCGAACATCATGTCGCCCACAAAGAGCACAGAAGTTGCCGGCAATTGCTCTACTTCCTCCTCTGGCGCTACAAAATTTACCACTCCCGTGCGCAATATTAATATGCCGGCTCCGGCTAGAATAATGACAAGAAAAAATATCTTTGCAATCTTACTCATAACGCAGCGCCTCGATGGGACTCTTGCGCGAAGCAACGCGCGCAGGATAGATGCCGAAGACAAGCCCCACAAGCACTGACACAATTATACCTGCAAATGCGCCCATATAGGGAAAGACGAAGCCCCAATCAAGTCCGGCAAATTGGCGAACCGCGATTGCAGCCACATATGAGAAGAGCGAACCGAGCACGACCCCAATCACGCCACCTGCACCAGTTAGCATCACCGCCTCGGTGAGAAACTGCAAGAGAATGTCGCGATCCGTGGCACCGAGTGCCTTACGCAAGCCAATCTCGCGCGTGCGCTCTGTAACAGAGACAAGCATGATATTCATAACCCCCACGCCACCCACCACCAGGGCAATCGTAACTACGAACGACAAGAATAATGTGAACGCGCCAATGATAGTGCTGATCTGATCGACCAGACCCTGTTGCGTCTCGACGTGGAAGTCATCCTCTTCTGGATCCGTGATATTGTGAAGATCACGCAATGTGCGAGTGATATCGGCCGCCATCCGATCGACCACGTCCACCGAACTTGCCCTAACCACAAACTGCGAGTAATGACCCTCGCCAGTTAGGTAAGTTTGGGCAGTACTGTATGGCACCACTATCAAATCGTCAACGTTGAAGAATACTGCTTGCCCCTGCGGTGCGTAAGTCCCCACAACTCTGAAGCGCTTATTCTTGATCGTGAGGTACTTGCCGAGCGCCTCCTCTGTACCAAAGAGTTCCTCGCGCACGTCCGAACCAATAACAGCTACCGCAGATTTGCTCCCAATATCAGCATCATCGAAATTAACTCCTTCTGCAAGTTTGAGTCCCATATTCTCCATCATGAATTCGGCCGAGAAACCAAGCACAGTGGCGCTCACAGTCTCGCCTTGATACGAAGCCCCGCCGGAGACAAAAATTTCTGGTGATATGTCTATCAAATCCGGAACGTTTGCCTTCCTACTAATTGCCTCAAGTTCGCGGTCCTTGAGCGAGTCAGACAATAGTGACTGGGCAAAGTCGCTGGGACCCTTGGGCTCCTTGCCTGGCTGGACCACAACTGTCTCACCACCCAAGCCAGAGAGCTCGCTCGTGATCAGGTTCTCGGCACCCTTTCCGGCTGCACTCACCATCATAATGGCGGCAATACCGATCACGATGCCCAGAATAGTTAAGAGAGAACGGGACATTCTGCCACGAAGTGAAGTGAAAGCCGTCTTGTATGTAAATTTAAATCTCATGAAGTTTTCTGAACAATGTCTGACTCTATGCGACCATCGCGAATCTTGACTAGCCTCTTGCCAAAGCTAGCAATCTTCTCGTCGTGAGTAATCAAGACTACAGTCTTGCCTTCGGAATTAAGCTTCTTGAAAATATCCATCACTTGTGTTCCTGATTTGCTGTCAAGATTGCCTGTCGGCTCGTCGGCGAAAATAATTTCGGGTGAGACAACCAGAGCTCTTGCGATTGCCACGCGCTGTCGCTCGCCACCCGAGAGTAGAGAGGTCATATGCTCAATTCTGTGCGAGAGTCCCACGGCGTCGATAGCCGCGCGCACTTTGGCCCCCCAGTCTTCCTCCGGCACCTGCGAATACACAAGCGGCAGGAGCACATTCTCGTAGACACTCGTTCGGGGCAAGAGATTGAAGGATTGGAAGACAAAACCGATTTTCCCGTTACGCAGACTCGCAATCTCTGCACCCGATAGGTCACTAACCAGCACATCTGCGAATCTATATTCACCGACAGTTGCCGGATCGAGTAAGCCGAGAATGTGCAAGAGTGTAGACTTGCCAGAGCCAGATGGCCCCATAATCGCGACGAACTCTCCCTTACTAACGCTGATACTAGCCCTATCGAGCGCGACAGTTCCGTCCTCGTAGCTCTTGCTTATATTTTTAGCGAGAAGTAGTGCCATCGATAAGTTGTTCCCCGGCCGATAGCCCCGAAACAATCTCCGTGTAGCCATCCGCACTGCGCAAGCCCGTTTGCACCTCCCTCTCCTTGACTTCATCGCTATTACCGACAAGCACAAAACTTTTGCCGTCGCGACGTTCAATCAGACGGTTAGGAATAGCAAGTACTTGACCGCGAGTATCTGTAGTGATTACAACATTGGCTGTCATGCCTGCCTTCGCTCGTTCATCGCGCTTATCAAACACTAAAGTTGTGCGATAAGTGGGCACACCGTCAATGACCGTCTCGGCCGGATCAAGCCCAACGACATGTGCATTAAATATTTCCGTCTCTGGATAAGCATCGAGAGTAACGACCGCAACCTGACCAACTGCCACGCTCGCAATGTCGGCTTCAGGAATATTGGCCTCTATCTGGAAGTTGTTGTCGCTGATCAGATTTATGCGTGCATCTCCGGCTGACACCGTCTCTCCTACTTTGTATTCTTGCTTGGACACAAGTCCAGTAAAGGGTGCGTAGATCACTCGTTCGCGCATAAGTGCCCGCAAGCGGCTGACCTCTGCAATGGCCTTGGCGAGTTTCGCTTGCGCTATGTCAATGTCTTCCGGCCGCGCGGGTGACTTGGCAAGATTGTACTCATCTTGCGCAAGTTCTAGAGCAAGCCCCGCATCAATGAAGGCCCGCTCCGCAGCAGATACATTTTCGAGTTCAGTCTCAATGCTACTGCGCATGATGGACATATCCGCCTTATAGCCAGCTACAGTACCGCTACTTAGTACTGCCGTGGCCGATAACTCGTTAATAGCTGTGGCAACTAATGCTACAAAATCTCGTATGCGTGTAAGTGAAGTTTGAGCGACATCGGGGTTCGGCCACGGAGCTAGCGCAGTTTCTATATAGATGCGGTCCTCCTCGAGTGCAAACTCGTATTCACCCCTCAATTGAATATTGAGCTCTGGGTTGTCTGATCTAGGATTAGTGAAAAGCTGATCTACGTAATATCGAAAATTATTTTCTACTACAGAGTAGGCACTCGCTACTTGATTAGTTAGAATATTCTTCTTGTTGTCCAGTGTTTGCCTGGCCGTGTCCACTTTAACAAGGGCGATGCCTACGTCCTCGGCTCTGCTCCCGGCGCGCAAACTCTCAAGCGCTGCCTGCTCGATCTTAACCGAAGCCTCGGCTTGAGCGACTTGAGCAGACAAGTTGCCGTTATCAAGCGAGGCAAGAACGGCACCCGCAGAAACTCTCTGCCCCACGCGGACGTTCACTCGAGCGACCTGGCCAGCCTGGCCAAAAGCGAGACTAACTTCCTCCGCGGGAGTCACTTTGCCACTTACGCTAACTTCAGAAGACAAATCTAGCAGCGTAACAGTGTAGGCCGCCACGGGCGCCTCCTTACCCCGAATCATAAACCCAACGGCAACAATAGCCAAAATAGCAGTAGGAATAGCCATCCAATGCGCCTTGAGAAAATTGAGCATAGTAAGCTCAAACTACTCGCCTTTTGTGTCGAGGTCAAGGGCGCAGGAATTAATGCAAAATCTTTGGCCAGTTGCTTGCCCCGAGGCAATCGAGGGGTCCTTAGGGCCGTCATTAAACACATGTCCCAAGTGACCGCCGCATTTCGCGCACAGCACTTCCGTCCGCTTTCTAAAAAGTGAATTATCGGGCTCGAGTCCCACGGCGCCAGGTAATGCTTGATCAAATGATGGCCAGCCAGTGCCTGAGTCAAATTTAGTATCAGAAGAGAAAAGTTGCGCGCCGCAATCCGCGCAGACATACATCCCCTTTTCGTGATTATCCCAGAACTTGCCTGTGAAAGGCTTCTCCGTGCCCTTCTTCTTCATCACATACTCCCGCAGCTCTTGCTCTGTCATCATACTATTATATTGCTCATGACTTGTATTCTACCAGATCACCGGCTTTGATTTCTAGTTTGCTTGCTTTGCGCAAGTTATTCGCTTTGAAATTCTTTGGCAGGATTGGGAAATGCTTGGAATTATTAAATGCATCGTCTATGTGCCACAAGTCTTTCTCGCTCGTCACCCAACTTTTTCCAAATTTTTTTAGTGAAAATGGACGCGAGTAGTAGCGCAAAGTTTTGCGCCCAGACTTGTCAAAATATTCGTGAAAGTACGACAGGGCGAGTTCCCGCACGCTTACGTAAATGGGATCGCGGTAACGCAATACAGCGTGATTAGTCTTACTTATCGCACCCCAATACTTATTATTCTTGCCATCCTTAAATAACGCGACTGCGTGATCTTGATCAGTGTCATCTTCGTGTGTGCGCAGATGCATGATCATCGGCTCATACCCGTGTGAGCCGAGTACTGCAGCGGCAAATAAGGCCCCTTCCATGCAATGTGCCTTCCCTTCTCTCACGACTCGCAAGGGCGACATGCAGGTCTCGCCAGATTTTTCAAAATTAACTTTTAGCTTATCGAGGTAGTCCTGGATCTTCTTAGGGCTATCCAGTTGTCGGAGGATTCTATCCATGAGAGTATGTGTAAGTATATTGTATCTTATTCGTCACAATGTTTATTAGATATAAAGTTAACAAACTTATATGGCTGACGTAATACATGAAGTGCACCACGACGGAGATAGCAGTAGTACTGGCATGGTGATGGGCCTGCTCATAGCGGCGCTCGTCATCTTGCTCTTCTACTTCTTCGCTTGGCCCGCGATTAGCGACAAGGACGCGAGCAACGGGGACACAAATATCAATGTCACTCTACCTGCTGGCGACAGTAACGGAAGCAATCTGCCGGACGGCGGCGCGGCCTACTAAATAGATTAAGATTCCTCCCAAAGAAAGAGGCGGGTCACCCAACATCGGGGGCCCGCCTTCTTCGTAGGTGTGATCTCGGTCGAAATCACTACCTGTGGTACACAATAGAGGTTCCGTCGGAGCTGGTCACGACCACACGCATTGTCTCACCAGCGGCTCTCTGCTCCTCGAGTCGCACTAGCACAGCTGTGGTCATATACTCCACTCCCGTGTGTACGGTCTCGTCGCCCTCAAGCTTCCAAGGTCCTGGCGGTAACGGGGGCTCGCGTCTTCGACTTCGGCTGGGCCCCCGCGAGTAGCGAGCAGACCCGCGAAGTTCCTGCGGGTCCAACACGCCGAAGCACGAGCCATCGCCCATCCCAATCGGTCTATCACCGCTACACATCGCTGTCCTCCTCACTGTTTGGTTGGCAAATATCTCTGCCAAAGCTGGTGTCGTAACTCCGCACAGAGCCCACAGCGTTCTCGTACTCGATCCGGACGACGCTTACCAACGAGTGCCTCGTAGAAGTCACCCGCAAGCACGAAACCGAAACAGGCCTCGATCGCACAGCCACAATCCATGCAAAAACGCATGATCGCCTCCAAGTCCTTTCCAATTGGGATTATAGTTACTCCACCTTAATTTGCAACAGATCGCTTAATTGCAAGTTTGGCCTGCCAACTCCCCGGGTAGGATTCGAACCTACAACCTTCGCCTTAACAGGGCGCCGCGCTACCATTGCGCCACCGGGGAATATGAAGATATTCTATTGTCTGCGACACCAAAAGTCTAGTTTTTGAGTTATACTTATGAATATTAAATAATATGCGTACTTCAAGAACGAGATTCGTTATCTACTTCATTATTTCGGGCTTTGTTTTCATGTTCATCACCACTTCACTTTTGGGGTCTACTGGCCCGCGCGGCTTCCCCAAGCACCCAGATACATTCTTAACGATAGCGTCTCCAGAAGCGTGGAAGCAGACTGCACCAGCAATTATCTCGCCTATCAAAGTTGTCTTGATCGGGCCACTTTTGCTTTCCTACAGTTTTCTACAAGATGATCCGCCACCCCCATTCATTGGCATCTATCTAATTATCTACTGGACGATCCTCGCCTCACTTATTCACTATCTCATGGGGAGAGCAAAGCAATTGCCATCGCAAGCACCATCAAGGGAGTAAACCAGATGGCAGAACTCAAGACAAAACCTACTGACGCAAGCGCTCGAGATTTCATCGAGGGTATTGAGGGTGAGGTTAGGCGCAAAGATGGCCTCGTGCTCTTGAAGATGTTTGCGCGAGCGACGGGCCAGAAGCCGCGCATGTGGGGTGAATCTATTGTGGGCTTCGGTATGTTCCACTACAAGTCAGCGCGTAGTTCCCAAGAGGGCGATTGGCCGCTTGTTGGCTTCTCCCCGCGCAAGCAGAATCTTACGCTCTATGTGATGCCCTACATGTCCGCCGGCTTCCCCGGCCTCAGAGATCTGCTCATGAAACTCGGCAAGCACAAAACAAGCGGCAGCTGCCTCTACATCAACAAACTCTCCGACGTGAACCCAAAAGCCCTAGAACAACTCATCAAGAAGTCCTACCAGCACAACAAGGAGTTACATAAGTCGAATTTAAAGTAGTATCCTTCTTGCGAAATCTCGAATTGTCACAAGAACCTTCTTTTGTTTGTCGTTGGCTATTTTGTGAACATTATCGATTATTATCTCCAGCGTATCGAGATTTTGCTCCTTGCTGACCAAGGGAGTAATTGCAACATTGGAATCAATAAATTTGTCTTGATATTCATATAAAACAGCCTCAAGGGGCTTTCCTTTATTCCGGGCAAGCTTTTTTATCGAGTTAAAGATAAAACCGATAAAGAAATCAATTCGGTAGTTTTCATCGACTTGAACCCTCTTCGGATTAAATCCGATAGCTCCTCTCGGTAAGTCTATGCCGAACAACTTCCTGCCGTCATCTGTTATATAGGCAGTTGAAAGAGGGCAGAGATATATATCTACGACAACTATGCTCCCGACTCCCTCTTCTAGGAGAAGGGCAGTATGAACTCCGCCGATGGGGGCATTTTGAGGAGGCTCGCAGGAGTGAAGTACAGCGCCGATCTTGCTGTAGTACTCAAATCGATTCTTGTATACCTCCTCAAAATCTGTGTCATTGAAGGTAAACCAAATATCAATATCACTGAATGCATCCGTATCACCTCTGGCAACAGAACCAAAAACATGCGCTTCCACAGCCTTGCCCTGAAATAGAGTTTCCAGACGCTTAAATATTGCTTCTCGAGCTAAAGTAAGTTCTTGTTCTTTTTCATTATTTACAGTGACTCTCATATTCATATTCAACTCTTAAACTATCTAATTCTGTCGGTGTGGGCAGCCGGCCCAGCAGCACGGGCGCCTCATTCCGGATTTCATTTTTGAGATTGCTTTTTCTATGCGGATTCCGCGCGTTTCGGCCTTCTTGCCGCTTGTGACCCAGCAGATCCACTCGTTGCGCGCCAGTGGCGTGATATCTTGCCATAGCTCCCTCGTTTTCGACGTGGAGTTGATGGCCTTGCTTAGATCAGCTGGTAGGCTGTGCATAATCTTATCTTAGCAAACGTATCGTGATTGTAATAATCGCAGAGCTCAGGCGTCAGAAATCTGGCGATCAATTATTAGTTTTATAAATTAATGCGAAAAGTTATGACAAAAACGTTTGGTTCACGATTGGTTACGGCGGTGGCTCTCGTTTCTGTGTTAGGAGTTGCCTTGCCTGTGGGTGCGGCGGCTCCCACTACTGCTCCGGGCATGAATAAGATTCAGTGCTTCGACGGTTCGAGTGACGGCAGTGGTATTTATAGCGGCACTTGCGTGCTCAATTCCAAGGGCGCCAAGGGTTCGGCCACACTCTCGCTTAATAGCGGCGACGCCGATGGTGATTACGCCGGCGTCTACACTCTCGAGAGCAAGATCTACAACACAGAGCTCGCCAATCTCACCCAGCTCTCATATATGTATAGCGGCGCGATCGCGCCAATGCCGGGCAACCTAAGTTACAACTTACCCATCGATAGCAACGCAGACAGCTACACTGATTTCTACCTCTTCGTTGACGCTTATTATTGTCCGGGCGTAAGTGGTTACGTAGATATTATTAATGATCCCAGCTGCGTCATGTACGCCGGAGGCGTAACGCCCTACGATAACTGGGATGCCTTCGTAGCCGCATACCCCGGTGCAAAAATAGCAAATGACTATTACGCCTTCATCGTGGCAGAGAGAACTGGGTCAGAGCCATCGGCAATCTGGACAGTAAACAACGTCAAATTCGGTAAAGGCGGGAAGTAAGTACTGCCCGCGCAGAACCAACTCACCCGGACTCTGCCTCGCCCTCTCTTATCCATAAGAGAGGGTTGGGTGAGTTGTTGAAACTACACGAGGGCAGTCCTCCTGCACTAATCGTGCTTGAGGGGGCCTATAAATGATAGAATAGGCCGATGCAGAGGACTTCTTGGCTACGCAGGAATTATCGCTACATCGTTGGGGTGGTGGTGCTTGTGGCTCTGGCTATTCTCATCTGGCATGATCTTCGCGAGTACTTGCCACTCTTGCCGGCCCTGTGGCTCAAGGTCTCCAACAAAGCTCTCATTCTGCTCATTGGCCTTCAGATCGCAAGCTACTTAATGAGTTCACTCTTATCATATTGCTTGCTTATAATCACGGGGGCTAGGCAACCCTTCAAGAACACACTCAAAGTGGCGGTAATTGCAGAATTAGGCGCAGGATTAATCCCTGTCGCCGGCGGCCCTGCTGTATCATATTTTGCCTTTCGCAAATTGGGCGTGCCCAAGCAGGCGGCCACATTTGCTGTCACCACCGAGACTGTATTGCTTGCGGCCACGTATGCATTCTTTTTTGTACTCTCACTTGGCTTGCCACCGTACCCAGAAATTAATGCCCTCTGGTCACATCCCGTGCTGCTTATAATTGCAATCGTCCTAATTGCGTTCGCTATCTTTTATCTCTTCAAGCACAAGGGAGGCAAGTACGTCGCACCTATCATAGAGACTTGGCGGACCTGCGCCGACCGGCCATTTGCACTTCTGGGAGTCTTTGCCCTCACACTTGCCTACTATTTCATAGACGTACTGATGCTCTTCTCGGCCTTCCACACATTCGGCGCGGCACCAGGAATTGGTGATGTAATATTTGGAATGCTCACAGCATCAGGATTTGTTTTGATAAGTAATTCTGGCTTATTACCAGGTGTGCCAGAGGCCGCGCTAGTATTTGCTTTTTCTAGACTTGGCATCGCCCCGCACATTGCCCTGTCCGCCGCACTCTTATACAGAGTGGTCACCTACTGGATCTGGGTGCCGCTGTCATTTATTTTTATTTCTCACACCTGGAAGTGGTTGCAGATAGGCAATGGTGACGGGAACATTTATAATAGTGTAGGTGAAAAGAAAGAATAATCTAGGCAATGATCTGGGCGTGATCATCACGAGCATCTTCGTGGCGCTCATGCTTGTGCACACTGGCACGATCGATGAGCTGATCAACCAAACCTACTGGTTGGGTCCCTTGCAGATTTTCATCGCTGGTTTATTTTTCACTTCTATTTTCACCGCAGCCCCAGCGATAGTTGCACTTTCTGAACTCGCGATAACTTATAATTCTGTTTACATAATTGCCCTCTTTGGTGCGTTGGGTGCCATGTGCGGTGACTTGCTGATTTATTACTTCTCGCGCGACTCACTGGCTCGTGATGTTTCAAACTTAATGAGTATGGAAAGTCGCAGAAAGTGGCGACACATAATACACTTCAAATTATTTCGCTGGTTCCTGTCGCTAATCGGCGGCATAGTAATAGCCTCGCCCCTGCCCGATGAACTTGGCTTAATGCTTATGGGTCTCTCCAAACCCAAGCTTAAAACACTAGTCCCCGTCTCACTTGTCTGCAACTTCGTAGGCATAGCCATAATAGCCACCCTTGCCCAAAATTTAGGTTAGCACACATGAAGTCGAAGCTCCCCCGGCCGCCCGAAGGCAGACGAGGAGCTTGGTTTTGCAGGTGGACTCCGGCAGGTTCGAGCTGGCGATACCCAGACTGCCTAAAACATGTAAAATCCTGTCCGATTTAGGAAACGATCGTTTGTCTTTTCGGACAGATAAGTGTTTGACACGTCTGACGGGGTATGCTAATGTAATTTCGGCAAGAACACACGCCAAATCAGCGAACGAGGAGGACAGCGATGCACAAGCTCGCTTTTGTATTACTGCCGCTCGCGGCAGCCTGTAGCAGCAGTCCGGTTTCGTCCGAGGGCAAGGCAGCAATCGTGAGCGTCTCGGCCAACAACCAGGCAGTGCCGACCAGCCTCATCTTCCGCAACAACATGAGCAAGATCGGCGCCGTGGTGGTGAACGTCGAGGGCGACAGGCCCATCGTCGTCAGTCGGGTCACGTTCCACTCGAACCAGCCTACGCCTATCACTATGGCGAAGCTCGAGCGCGAGAATGGGCAGCTCATGAGCGGTCCGTCACATAGCAACGCTGACTCCGAACTCATCTTCAGGGATACATTCCTACTCTCTCCGGGAGAGACGACCCTGGTCGTCTGGGCATGGATCGACGCCGGTTTGTGGCAGACTCCAGGGGTCGTCCTGAACCTGTCGACCAATCCACGAGTAGACTGGGAGGCGGATATTCCCGGAGTTGGCCCCGTCCGCTGGAATACCGGCAAGATCGTCACCTCGAGCCAGACGATCTCGGGCAAGATCTGTGAGCGCCCGGAGGTCGCCCTCTACCTGGATCCACCGAAAGGTCAGACCGCGGCCACAGGAACGATCTGCTCCACTATCTCGTGGACATCCACCAACGCATCGAGTTGCTACGCGAGTGGCGGACCCTGGTCTGGGTTCAAGTCACCGAGTGATCACGAAACGGTGTGCGTGATGAGTGGCACGCCACCGGTGACCTTCAGCATCCACTGCAGGAGTATCTGTGGGCATGAGGAGATGGCCGAGGCCACTCTCACTCCCTGAATAGGGGCAGGACAGGCAACCCGGTGGGGCGTCGAAGGACGCCCCACTTTTAATTGACAAAGCGGCTAGTTTATGATAGTTAGAGTTAGGACGCATCTTTGAAATACGCATTACCCCAGCCTGCGTCTAGGAGGCAATAGGTGAGAACCGTTCGAACCACAATCGGTGTCATTGCGACGCCGTGGGTGGCCAGGACGATTCTCGTCTTGGCCCTCCTCGCAAGCAATTGGACCATCTGGAGTGTGATCTCCACGGAGACCTCTCCCCCAGCAGGACCAGACGATCGCACAGCCGAAGGTCGCGCCCTATGGGGCGAGCTCAAGGTACTGGCGGATCAGATGACCGAACGGATCAACAATAATCCGGAGGCCTACTCTCCCGCGCAATACTTCGCCGACATGGTTGAGATCAAGAAGAAGAAACACGAACTCGGCCTCAATCTGTCGGGGGTACTCTTCGAGCACTGGGAGCAGACAAACTCGCGCTGGCAAGTATTCAACAGTAACATGAATGCCGAGCGCTTCACCTACGAAGATCTCGTCCGTGCCCGGGAAAAGATCCTAGACGCATACGAATCGAGTCTCATT
>Ga0209542_10010874_pt1 | contig 16280 bp, 24 predicted proteins | sample RifCSPhighO2_01_FD_184028 | JGI IMG/M metagenome (GOLD analysis project Ga0209542, IMG submission 184028) | Soil microbial communities from Rifle, Colorado - Rifle CSP2_plank highO2_0.1 (SPAdes) (version 2) | ecosystem: Environmental > Terrestrial > Deep subsurface > Rock core/Sediment ...
GAGACCGCGGATCCATCTTCAGATCGGTGTTCGGCGTGAAGGGCTCCGGAGAGGCATACATTAATTCTCACTATATCACAGCACCATTTTCGAAATGCATCCCGATCTTATGCCAATGTCGACTGAAGCCATCAAGGCGCTTTTCAGCATATGCACCGTCAATGTACAGCCGATCGGTTCAAAACATTCTGTGCTTACGGCGCGGTTGGTATACTAAGAATTATGGCAGACGAGGGGTTTAGACAAAGGTGGATGGGGCGACATCCTCTCGCTGCGCGGGATTATTTCGGACGCAAGACGCTTGATTCCGGCGAATTCAAGATCATGGAAGGTCCCGATTCGAGGTGGGACAAAGCCTGTTCAACCAGCTGCGTGTTCGATGAAGCCTCCGAAGCACTTCTCAAAGAGCGTGTTACGAATAAGCTGGAAGCCATAGCAGACGAGCTTGGGATAAAATTATTCATGTCGGGAAGAGACTATCCCGTGCACGCAACGCCTCACTATGGTTTCCATGCGGAAACAGACAAGGCGAAGAGAGATGCGATATTTAAGCAAGTGTATGCCGATCCGAATTTCAAGAAAAGTACCGAAGCGATTCCGGGCAAGACCATCACGTTTAAGTATCTGCGAATTCACAACGGTATCCTGACGCTCGATGCCACTGAATTGGCGCCGGAGCTCGAGAAAGTCCGCAGTGAATTTGACAGGGCCTCACGAGAGCACGGCGTTTCTCCCATTTCGCGCGACAATATCATTCATATTTCCATTGCCCAGATAACGGATGTGCCAGAGGAGGATCGTGCGGAAATATTCTCAAAATTTAAGGGCGAGCTGATAAAACTGCGCCACGAGATCTCGTCAAGCCCGATCGAAATGAAGGTCGAACACTTGTGGAACGGTAGCGATATTATGTATCGTCAGCGGGCGGAGTTATAAACAAAACACTTCCATCATCGTTTTCGTCTAACCGTTTCTATCAATTCCTGCACGCGCAATCCGTCGGCGAATGAGGGTTTCATTTGCTTGCCTGTCTTGCAGGCTTTGACGAATCTCTCCGCCAATTTCCTTACGACCTTCACCCGCTCATCCTCGCCTTTGCGGCCTTTGTCTTTTTTCACTTTTACAATGCGCGTGCCATGTGCGCTGTACGTTTTGATGTCGAAATTATCCACAATAGCGTTCCGATTCTCAAGGACGATAACATCGCGTTCGCATACGAACATTAGGCGGTGCCGGATAAGTCCGGGAGAATTACATGAGACATGAACGTTGCCCGTCGCTCCCGACTTGAATTTCAGCAACATATCCACGCCGACTTCGCCTCCGTTCAAGCTAAGGGGGGAATGGGAAAGAATGGCTTGCGTCCGCTGTATTTTTCCCGCGAAGTGTTCGAGGTAGTAGAGGCCGTGGGAAAAATAGAAAGCGAGCGCTCCGCCGCCTTCTTTCACGTTGGTTTTCCACGTTTTTCTGCCGTACTTCAGATCGCCGCTCTGCCAATCCCAATCGACGGATACATGTTTCAGTGCACCAAATTTTTTACGTTCCAGCAGTTCTTTCACTTTCTGCCATTCCGCTATCTCCGGAAACTCAAAATCAATCCCGGTCACAACTTTCTTTTTCTTCGCGAGAGCATCGAGTTCTTTCGCCTGTGCAAGATTTGCCGCCAAAGGTTTTTCCGCGAACACGTGCAACCCTTTCTGCATCGCCGCCTTTGCTATTTCGTACTGCGCTTTCGGCGGTACAGCAAGTGCGACCGCGTCGATGTCGTTTCTCTGCAAGAACGTCCGCCAATCCTCTCTTCCGCCGCACACGCCGATGACCTTGCATCCACGTATAGAGTCAAAGGCGGGCTTCAAGCCGATTATTCCGAAACCGGAGCCGACAATGCCGACTTTCAACATGCTCTAGACTTTTGAATTTTTAACGATGCGGAGGTCGGGAAGGGGAATAACGAAGTCCGACTTCAGTCCTGCCGCCTTGAGCCGCTTAATAATGACCTCGGCGTAGTGCCAGGAAAGGAGAACGACAGATGGCCTAATGCCGATCGCCGCGGCGCTCATCGTGCTTTTCTCCGCGATATGGATGCCGGAGACGATGCTTCTCGTTTCGCTCGGCGTCCTCATGCTCCTTTCGCTCTATTACTTTCTAAGACCATAGTGCGCAAAACCGCCATTGCGCGGGAAGAGAGAATGGTGCATACTCTGCGGGTTCTATGACAGCGGAGAAGACGGTAAAGAAGGTGCGGGCTACACGGACAGTGAAGCCACGCACGCGGACTGTTAAACTTGCTGCTAAACCTGCAGTCGATTCTTCCGTTGCCTCCGCTCCCACTCCTGCACGCGCACCAAAAAAGGCTGAAACATCGCACCGTCTCCGCATCAAGGTACGTGCGTACGAGCACGGCATCCTCGACAAATCCGTGAAGCAGATAATCGACACGGCGGCCCGCCACAATGCCACGATCATCGGCCCGGTGCCCTTGCCCATCGACATACGGAAATACACCGTCAATCGCGCCGCATTCATCGACAAAGACTCCCGCGAGCAGTTCGAGATGCGCATTCACAAACGCATGATAGACATCCTGAACCCCGCGCCGAAGGTCATCGAGGCGCTGACGAACATAGACCTGCCGTCCGGCGTCAGTATTGATGTAAAAATGATGTAGAAAACGGCGTCTGCCTGTCTGCACAAAGCGTTCCGGTACCAAGGCCCAAGAGTGATGTTTGACCATACATGTTGGGCTAAGCATAGCAAGTAGTTGTAAAAATCGTATCAAAATGATACGATTTTAGCTATAAGATGATACGATATGTCTATGCCGCTTAGCCCTCGACAGCAAAGGGTAGCCCTCATTATCCATGCCAGGCCGGGTATTTCGTCTTCCCGCGTTCTCGAGCAACTTGCAGAGAAAGTGTCGCTCGTTACCGTAAAGCGCGACATCGCTCTTCTGCTCAAAGAAGGGTATCTGATCTCCACCGGAAGCGGTCCGTCCGTCGCGTATGAACTTTCTCTGCGCGGCAGATTGTTCCTGCCGCTTGACGCGCATGCGTATTGCGCCGTCGAGCCGGATAAGCGCCTCGCTTCCGCGCACTTCAATTTCGACCTTTTCCCGAATATGCCCGAGACGGTTTTTACCGAAGACGAGCGCGCGCTACTGGAAAAAGCGACGATCGCATATCGCGCTCGTTCCGGGAATATGTCGAAAGCGTTGCATGAAAAAGAACTCGAGCGGTTTGTCATCGAGCTCTCCTGGAAGTCCTCGAGGATCGAAGGCAACACCTATACGCTTCTCGACACAGAACGCCTGATCCGCGAAGGCATCGAAGCGCCCGATCACAGTCGCGCCGAGGCGACTATGATAGTGAATCACAAACGCGCTTTTGATTTCGTTCGTGTGCAGAGAGACTCGTTCGCGCGCGGTCTCGATCGCGCGCTCGTCGAGGAAGTGCACCGACTGCTTGTCGAAGGTCTCGGAGTGTCGCACGGTGTGCGGACTCGCGTTGTCGGCATTACTGGCACCGCATACCGTCCGCTTGGTAATCCGTACCAGATCCGGGAAGCGCTCAAGCGACTCTATGCCCGTATCAACAGCATCTTCGATCCGTACAGCAAGGCGCTCGTCGCCCTCGCGGGTCTCAGCTACGTTCAACCCTTTGAAGACGGCAATAAGCGCGCGGCACGCCTCATCGGTAACGCGCTCCTCCTTGGCGCCGATCGCGCGCCTCTCTCATACCGAAGCGTCGACGAGGTGGCGTATCGCGAGGCAATCGTCGTGTTCTACGAGGTCCAATCGATCGAACCGCTTAAAAAAATATTCATCGAACAGTATCTTTTCTCAGCCGCGCAGTACGCCGGCGCATGATAGGTATTCTGAACCCCGCGCCGAAGGTCATCGAGGCGCTCACCAATATCGATCTTCCCTCTGGAGTAAGCATTGATGTAAAAATGATGTAGACGCCTGCCCCGTTAGAAACTGTTGAAAAAGTCCATATGCGTCGTTGTCATTGTCGCCCGAACGCTCACCGTACGTTCAGTACGGCTCGCGTTCTCGCTCCTCGACGCCTCGCCTCTGGAGCTTTTTCAACAGTTTCTTAGAGGCGGAGCTCTCTAATGGGGTCAAGATGATGTGATTGACGCTCGTAGGGTGCTTGACGGCCATTATAATGGCATTATAATTGCCGCATGATCCAGAAAATCCTAAAAATCGGTTCTTCCATTGGCATTACGATCCCCAAGAATACAGCCGAAGAGCTCGGCCTTTCGGCCGGCGACACCGTTGAATTCACGGTCAATAAGCGTCAGAAGCAGATTCTGGTGCAACCGATCGCGTCTTTTGATGCTGAACTCGTCTCGTGGACGAAACAATTCATTGAGCGTTACCGGCCGGCGCTTGAGGCACTCGCAAAAAAATAACTCATGCGGTATCTCACCGCGGAGGAGATTTTAGTACTGCATGCACTTATCATCGATGAGACGGGTGGCTCCCACGGCGTGCGGGACACGCATCTTCTCGCATCGATAGCGCATAAGCCGAGATTCCAGTTTGGCGGGAGAGAACTGTATCCCGGGATCTTTCTGAAAGCGGCGGTTCTTCTCGAGTCAATTGCAAACTACCACATATTTGTTGATGGCAACAAACGAACAGCGCTTGTCGCTACGAGCCGTTTCCTCCATCTGAATGGGTACGATCTTCTTGCCTCCGATCAGGCGGCAGAACAGATGGTACTTTCGGTAGCAACAAAAGATATGGATATTAAAAAGGTTGCTTCATGGCTCAAAAAGAACAGCAAAAGGATCGGCAAGAAGAGAAAATGAAGCTCCTCGCAACAAAGCTACGAGGTATCTGCGGAATTCTCCGAAGCCCACCCTGCTTCGCCAAGGCTACGCAGGGTTCTCCTCTCGCCTTCATCCCCGTAGCAAGCTACGGGGTATTCGGCGAAGGAGAATAAGGCGCCGAAGGTCATCGAGGCGCTGACGAACATAGACCTGCCGTCCGGCGTCAGTATTGATGTAAAAATGATGTCAGAGTAGGCATCAGGACCGCTTCGCTTCGTATTCACGCACGCGGTTCGTCAACTCTCTTTTGATCGCTATGAGTGAAACTGGATCCATTTTGAAGACGATCTTTTCTTCTTGGAGGTCATCGAAATAAACGAGCGATTTCAGAACCAAGAGGGGATCCAGCGCCGGCATTTTCTTTTTGAGTGATCCGATTAATTCCTCAAGAGTCCTCATCTTGAGAATGAAGAATAGGTCGACGTAATCTTTGAATGCTCCGCGCCCGGTGATAGCGGAGAGTTTCATGCACGCGATGTCCTCTATCGAAGCGATTGGAAAATATTCGGTATTGATCGATCGATTGATGAGCGGATAGGGAAAGCTGAAGAAGCTAACGCGAACATCCTTGTCTATAACAACCGAGAGCGTATCCTTTTCTTCCTGCGTCTTCACGACCCGATGTCCCTCGAACGCCTTGCGGGCGTTCTCGAACAAGCCTCCCGTATCGAAGCTTTCGCTTTTGAAGAAATCGAAGTCGATGCTGTCGCGATGGCCGAGGTAGAGCGCGAGCGCCGTGCCGCCGGCCAAGTAGAACCCTTCCGGCTTCAAGAGCGCGAACTGCGGCAGGAGCTCCGTGCGTTTTTCATCGAGAACATCCCAGTGCAAGTCCATGATTTACGCCGGCGCGCTTAGGCGAGATTCCCGCTCTGGCTTCGCCTTGAGAACAAGGCTCCAGAAATTAAGCGATTTTTTGGACCATTCGCTTCTCGGCGTCCGCCTAATGACATTGGCGATATCGGTACGCGAATACGTCTTGAATAGCCACCGTACCGCTTCATCAGCGCCGTAGTTCAAGACGTTGAAAATGATCCGGTTTTTGTCCCGCGCAAGATCGAGAGAGGCAATATCGTACGACCACAAAGATGCCCGAACGGCAGAGGGTACCGTTGCCATTGGGGAATTATACCATATTTTCAGCCGTTTTGGCGGGCCGCGAGTTCTCTCATCGGGTTAAAGCGGCGCAATCCGGGCTCCCGTGGCTCTTTTCGCGAGAATCTCGCGTACTCTCGCGAGGTCCGGAAGTGCGGCTCTTGCCAATCGAAACACACTTCGCGCTCCTCAAGCGCTTTGAACGCATCTCTGTACGGATCGATCTCCACGGAGTCTCGCTAGACGTAAAAATGATGTAGCACCGAAATTGTTTGACTTTTCGTGGGGAAGGGGGTCTAATCACTTTGGTCGAAGGCGTGGAGCGGTTCCACGCCAGCCATTTTTGCATGGAGGAAAACATGCAAAGGTTTCTTATTGCGGCCATTGCGATGTCCGCGATCGCCTTGGTGGCCGCGCCGGCCAGCGGCGTTTCCTTCGCCGGGACGGCCTTCGCCGCCCAGAAGGCGGCGAAAGGCACCCTTTCTGCCGAAGAAAAAAGATACAGGAAAGCAATCGCAAAAGGCCGCAGCGAGTGCTTTGCACGGCTGAAGGCAGCCGGCGTCAAGAAAAAAATTCGCGCCCAGCGGTGCTGAAGCTACTGGGTGGAAGAAAATGGGCTTGCGGACTCGCGCCGCAAGCCTTTTTATTTTCATGACACTTTTTACACGCGCACGTTTCCGGAACAGACATCAGGCACACATTCCTTGAGTTTGCGGACACTCTGGCGCATTTTTTCGAGATCGGATGGCACGTCGAGTTCGCACCAGTCGTCCTCCTCACACTCTGAATAGTGGACCGTATGCCCGCGCGCAATTACCTCGCGGATAGCTTCGAGATAGTATGCATTTTTATTCGCTCGCTTCTGCGCAATTTCCTCAAGTACGTTCCGATAGAGGGTCGCGCCCGCTTTCGAGAATTTGATGATGCCGGCCGACTCCGCGGTCGCGTTCGCCGGATTTATAGTTTTGCTGACCTCGCGAACACCGTTTACGTCGTGAATGACCTTCATATCATCGGCGTCGTACGATGCCTTTGTGTCGATGACCATAGCCGTATTGCCGGGATGCTGTAGCAGCCGCTGTACGACTGCAGGAGTGAATATGTTGTCTCCGTTCACGCTAATGAATTCATTGTCCATCAAGTGTCGCGCCGACCACACCGACACCAGATTGTCTGCAACGTCGAAATACGGGTTATAAACGAGGGTGATGTTGCAGAGGTTCTTATGTTTCTCGAGCGCCGCATCTATCTGTTCTGCGCCGTGGCCGACGACGATGGCGATCTCATTGATGCCGCATGCAGTGAGGGCTTCTATCTGCATTTCGAGTATCGTCGTGCCGCCGATATCGAGCAAGTTTTTTGGCACATGATCGGTCAGCGGTGAAAGCCGTCTTCCTTTGCCAGCTGCAATAATGATAGCTTTCATAGTTATCGTCCAATTTTTTCTTTCTTCAATAACCGGTAGTAGCGATTCCGCACGACAATGATCAGTCGCCGCCACTTATGCACTGCGAATGTCGTGATCATGAGCCAGACGTAGGGGACGTGCTCGTACCGCTCGTAAAAATCGGTGATGGCCCGCGCTTGCCGCTCCGTCGCGCGGCCGTCCGGCTGGAACACGGCATAGCGGAATATCCTATTGCGGATCTCCCGATACTCGTCGCGCGCGAGATTTTTCCGGACGAACTTCAGGATGTCCTCTTTCGCATTGATCACATCGCCCGCCTGCCATGCGTAGGTATTGGAGCTGATGTCGTCGCTTCTCTTGTAGTGTTCTGGAGATGGATTGGCGAAGACGATGGGCCGGTCGAAATGGAACCACTCGTAACACGCGGTGGACATGTCGGAGATCATGAGATTGGCCCTAGCCATATACGGCAAAATATTATCATCCCGCGCTACTTTGACGTACTCGCTGACGTCGAGCTCTTTTATCAATGCATCTACCTGGTCATAGATATCTCCCGGCTCTCGATATATCCTACTATGGTATTTTATGCATACATTGAAACGTCGCGACAACTCTCGAATGATGTCGAGCGCCCATAGTTCTAGGGAACTTTCCCCATATGACGAGAAACTGACGACCTTAGATACGTAGGGTCGCTTCTGACTTAACCATGTCGGGGCGTACAATATTGTTTTCCGAGTGTTCTGGAACAGTGGCGCAGCATACAGGCTACCGTTGATAAGGGGATCAAATTTTGGATACCCGACTATTTTCCACTCCGGAATTCTCTTCAGGTAGTCGGACCGTGCCACTTTATCCCTTGTCTTTTCTCCTGGGAAAAGGACGAGATCGTAAAGTAGAATTAAGAGCGATTCGACGTAAGTTTTATCTGAGAGACCACCGTGAAAGATCTGTACGGCTTTCCCGAAATAGAGCGTATGGTAGCTCGGGTAAAGCATGACCCGAATTCGTTGTCGGAGAATCTCCCTTTGCAGTTGCCGCCTCATTGTTTTATACACGACCGGAATGTTCAACTCCGCGTATTTCGTTACAAGATGCTTGTACACCCACCTGTTGTCAGTAAAAACCACGCCGCCAATGTACGGATACAGCGCGATGACCGGCGGAATATGCTGGATATTGTTGGTAACAAAGTAACCGATCTTGTAGGAACGTTGCATGGATCAGGTATCAGCTCCTTCTACATTTAGAGGCATTTCAGATACTGAAGGGATATTCGCTCTTTCCATACAGTAGATCTCGTTTGCATACGTGGGCACGAAGAACCTTTGCGTTTTTTGATTTTTTACCGGCTTATTCGTAATGCGTTCGGTCAATGTAAGAAACGAGCGTTCTTCCCCGGTCGCTGGATCTATTTCTGTAAGTCTGCCGGAGTTTGAACCGATATAGATGCTCCCATCGATCAGGGTGGGGGAAGCGAAGATGCGAGCTCCACTAAGCCAGCGCCACTTCTCTTGGAATGTGTCGAGATCGATACAGTAAAGATGTTTGTCGAGAGATGAGACGAAGACGCTGTTTTCATATACAAGTGGCGTTGAGTAAAATCCGAATTCCGCGGCGAACATTCCGCGCTCTTTGCCGCTTGTGCGGTCGACGAAAAAAACGAACCCCTTCGCGTTCGCGAATACGACTAGATCGCGCTTCGCGTCGTACGCAAATGATTCTTTGATGTCGTGCGCACTGAAGCCGGAATCCAATTCCTTTTCTGTCGGTAACCTCGTTTCGAATTTCCACAGGAGCGTTCCATTATTAGCGTCGAACAGATATGCGGCTCCGTCGTTCGAGCCGATGACGACTTGCCAATGCTTCTCTATATAGAGAGGAGAGGAGTGCGTATAGGTGGGCATATCGCGGTAGGCCCACACGGTCTTCCCTGTCTTCATGTCGAGTGCCGCTATGCCACCACGCTTTCTCCAAAGTCCGTATTCCAGCCCGATGAAAAGGAGGCCGAGCTCCGGCGCGAGCGCGGGCGAGGAGCCGATCCAATCCGCCTCGAACGACACCCATTTCTTTTTCCCCGTCTCCGCGTCGAGCGCGTAGACGTTGCCGTCGTATGCTCCGAAATAGACGATTCCCTCGTGCAGGACCGGGGAAGAAAAAATGCCTTTTCCCTTCGGGTGGAGCCCGACTTTGTACGACCACGCAATGGAGCCGTCGGACTGTTCGAGAGCCCAGAACACTCCGGCGTCGGAGCCCATGTACACGCGCTTTTCGTCGAGCGCGGGGTCGGATTTGGGCACGACGTGCTGGTAGCTCGGCTTTTCGCTCGCGAATTTCCACACGGGATAAAACGCCTGGCGCGGCGGGGGAGGCGGCTCTTTCTTCGCGAGGTTCTTCGTGCCGAGCGTGTCCTTAAAATCGTCGAGCTCGAATACGGAATGGATGGGGATGCCTTTTTCCCGGAAGTATTCGTAGTATGCCGTATCGCGGAAGCGTACGAGCATCCAGACGGCCTCGGGCTTGCGTCCGAGACTCTCGAGCACTTCGATCTGTCGCATGAAGCTCTTGCCGCTGTTGATGACGTCGTCCACGAGCACGATCTTTTTGCGCGGATCGATATCTCCCTCGACCATTTTGAGGAGTCCGTCCTTTTTTCGCGATTTGCGGATGTAGAAGCCCGAAGCGCCGGGCTCGCCACGGTGCGCGGCGTGCGCGACGAGGCCGCTCACGAGGGCGATCCCCGCGCTCTCAATGCTCCCGATCTGTACGTTCTTTCCACCGAATGTCTCCCAAAAGAGCGCCGCGCTGTCGTCGAGCGCCTCGGAGCGGAGAATGACGTTTCTGATGTCGAAGAGCCATCCGGATTCCCGGAATTTTCCGCTACGGCTCACGTGCGGCGCCTCATCTCCCCGCACGAATGCCAAGGTCTCGATCGCGCGCTTGAGTCGCGCACGCCGCTCTTCGCGCTCCGCAGGCTTCATCATTGCGACAGTATACCTTCCGCTATCCCCAGAGGCGATTTCAGCCGGACGCCGCGCGGGAATATACTGAACGCATGAGTTCGCTTCTGCGAAAGACTCGTCGAGTAGGAGGGTATGCGCTGATCGCCGCCGCCGCGGCGGTCGTCGCGTTGCTTGTAGGAAGAGGGGGAGGCGGACACACCATAACGTTCGGCACCCCGCGCGCCGAGGCCGACGCGCCGCTGGTCCAGCGCAATGATCTTTGCCCCGGCGGGCAAAACGGATGGTATCGCGCAGTCTACTATATGGATTATGAGAATATCTCCCCACCTCCAGAAACATATGAGGAGTGGGCAAGTCGAAACCTCAACGGAAACTGCCATGAAGACTCGGGAGACGGTGGCGCTGCCGACGGCGGCTCCGACGACGATGATGGTAGCTAACATCATGTCTAGTGAAGCGATCGAAAACACACAATGAACGTATCGAACGGCTTTTCGAAGATAGCGCTTTCACTGGGTATACTCGCGATCGCGGGCGGCCTTGCCGCATGGTTGTGGTTCGGCTCAAGCGCATCTTCTCATTATCCGCGACTTGTAGTTATATCCGACAATCTTCACCAGGGAGATTCTCGCGCCGCGCTTGACGTCGCGCGCGAGGTCATCGGCTCTCCTACCGTCGCGCCTGAAGCCAAAGCGGCCGCCGCGATCAATACGGCGACCGTTCCATACGATCTTTCGGGAAGCGTCGAAGATGCGCGCACGAGCATACGCGAATTGAAGCACATCGCCGCAGATGAGTCTCTGTCGCGCGCGACGCGCGCCTCGGCGATGAACATGCTCGCGCTGTGGTATGCGTACTCCGGCAATGACCGCACCGTGTTTAAAGAAATCTTTGGCGACGAGCCCTACGCATCACAGCGCGTTCCCGGTAGCCGCACCGCCTCTATCCGCAACATCTTTCTGGCCTCATACGACGTATGGCCGACGTCGCGCGCGGGGATAGGCATCGCGAGCTCGTACATAAGCCAGCTCTTCGGCGACGAGACACTCTCCACCGACGTGCGCGCGCAGTACCTTGCGGAAACCGAGCGCTACCTGCGCGAAGCCGAGGCGCTCACGGCGGACGAACGCGCGTTCTACCGCGCATATGAAGAGACCAACCTGTACGCCGCCTTTCTCTACTGGAAGGCGTATGCGCTCGGCGGTCTCGCATATTTCCAGCATGGCGGCTACGGGGAAGCGTACCGGCAGGCCTACGACGAGCTGATCGCATTCCTCTCGGAGCAAGGGACGCCGGTGCAGAAGCGGCGTCTCGCTTTGGTTGAATGGCGGTACGCGACGTACCTCCTCCTCGTCGACAACGACGCCGCATCGGCGCGCGCCCAGCTTGAGGCCGCCGTATCGGCCGTTTCGCAAAGCCCGGACCCGGAAGCGGACAGTCTCACGCGGCTCGTAAGGAGCATCCTCGCCGACGCAAAGGGTGCTCCGAACGCCCCGCTCGTCGAGAAATTGAACCAGACGATGGCGGCGTCGCCGGAGTTCAAGGCGTGGGTCGAGAGCCTCTAGAGCATGGGGCGGGAGGCAGGCAGGAGAAGCCGTATCGCTTTTGCGGCGTTCGGCGCGATAGTCCTGCTCATTTTTCTGGGGAATTTTGACCGTGCAATTTTTCTCTACGAGCGTGCCGCGCTCGCGCTCGCTCCCTCCTCCGAGCGCGCATCCGCCTACGGCGAGCGGCATTTCGACGCGGAACGACCCGCGTTCTACGACATCGCCCGCGCCGAATATTTCTATGAGAAGGCCGTCGAACTCGACGACCAATACCCGTACGCGCACCATCAGCTCGCGCGCATCTCCTTCTTGCGAGGGCTCCGGGTATTTTTGCATGATACGATTGCGGGTAATGAAAAAAGATTTCCAGAAATGGCACGATAAAAAGGAAAAAATCCACACAGGCCGTCCATATGTGTTCTTTCAGGAGCGCGAGGTATGGTTCTGTTCGCTTGGTGCGAACGTCGGCTACGAGCAAGACGGGAGCGGTGATGAATTTTTGCGGCCGGTTGTAATCGTAAAGAAATTCAATACGGAGATTTGTTTTGCCGTTCCGCTTACGAAGGGCAAGAAGAAGGAAAAACCGTACTACTTTACGTTCTCTTTCAGACCCCGCGTACAAAGCACGGGTATCTTGTCTCAAATGCGGCTGATCGATGCGAAGCGCCTGCGTTACAAGGTCGGGACGATCTCCGAAAAGGCGTTTGGAGTCCTCAAAGCAAAAATCAGGCGGTTGCTTGCCTGATCTTGCTTGTTACCCCTTGCGGGGAGGGCCGAAGCCGTTTGTAGTTACAATGGTATATGAACAGAGGTGAAAGTCAAGTGAAGAGGGGAAGAGACCCTAGCATTCTCCTTTTTGCGAGGAGGGGCTGGATCGCTCTCCTTATTCTGGTCGCTCTTTACGGCATCGGCGGATTCTCTTTTTTCCGCACTATGTATGAAAATGCCGCCTTCGCGCTCGCTCCCTCCGCCGAGCGCGCATCCGCCTACGGCGAGCGGCATTTCGACGCGGAACGACCCGCGTTCTACGACATCGCCCGCGCCGAATATTTTTATGAGAAGGCCGTCGCACTCGACGACCAATACCCGTATGTCCACCATCAGCTCGCGCGCATCGCCTTCTTGCGGGGGCGCTTTGGCGCGGCGCTTGCGGAAATAGACAAGGAGATAGCTCTCTACGGCGACGAACATCTGAATTCATATTACGTGCGCGGGCTCATCGAAGGATATATGGGTCGCTACGACGAGGCCGCGCGGGATTATGAACGCTTTCTCGAATCTCATCCGAACAGCTGGGCCGCACTCAACGATTACGCGTGGGTGCTTCTTAAGGCGGAGAGATACGCCGACGCGCTTTCGGCGGCGGATCGAGGTCTCGCGAATTTTCCGGACAATCCCTGGCTTCTGAACTCGAGCGCAATCGCGCTCTACGAACTCGACCGCTGGGCGGAGGCGCTGGAAGCCGCGCGGAGGGCGTCCCGCGCGGCGGAGGAGTTGACGGAAGGAGAGTGGCTCACCGCCTATCCCGGGAACGACCCGAAGATCGCGGGAGAGGGAATGGCCGCCCTGCGCGCCTCGATCGCGGACAATATGCACAGAATTGAAACCGCGACTATTTCACCTCCAGCGCGGTGAATGCTGATACCCCGGGATATTTATAGATATTTGGTTTTCCACTCCTGATATTTGACAAAATATAGGGTTTTGTATACCATATTTCTATGAATTTTAAGAGAACGCAGACAATCGAGACATGCCTTGCGCCGCGACGGGCGCTTGTGATCTATGGTCCGCGGCGAATTGGAAAGACGACTCTTCTTAATTCGTTTCTCTCGCGGCAGTCCGGTAAGCGAATTTTTTCCGCCGTCGGCGACGACATAAAAATCCGCACGCTTTTCCGCTCCGAAGATCGGGACGAAATCCTGGCATTCGCGCGTCCGTACGAGATCGTCGCAATCGACGAGGCGCAAAGCGTGCCGAACATCGGGCTCGGCGCGAAGATGATCATTGATGCGTTTCCCGGGAAAACTCTCATTCTTACGGGCTCGTCGTCCTTCGATCTTTCGCGGCAGGTCGGAGAGCCCCTGACGGGCCGCCACTTCACAATGACGCTTCTTCCGATCGCCCAGCGTGAGATCGCGGCCAGCCGATTCGAGATTAGGAACGCGCTTGACGACTTTTTGATCTACGGATCCTATCCCGAAGTGCTTGCCGCCGACGATCGGGAGCACAAAGAGCGAATACTGCGCGAACTCGTTTCCTCGTATCTTTTCAAGGACGTTCTCGCGCTCGATCGCATCAAGTCCCCGGACCTTCTTCTGGATATCGTGCGATGTCTCGCGTTCCAGGTGGGGGCCGAGGCGTCGCACAACGAGATCGCGCAGACGGTCAAGACCGATCCGAAGACGGTCGCGCGCTATCTCGACGTGCTCGAGAAGATGTTCGTGATCAAGAAGGTCCGGGGTTTCAGCAGGAATCTGCGGAACGAGATCTCGAAGAAATCGAAATATTACTTTCTCGATAACGGCATCCGCAACGCCGCGATAGGGAGATTTAATCCTCTCTCGGAGCGCGATGACGCCGGGGCGCTCTGGGAAAACTTCGTTTTCATGGAGCTCTCCAAGCAAAGCGCCATTGCGGGAGACGGCGCGGCGTTCTACTTCTGGCGCACGCACGCTGGGCATGAGATCGACATCATCATGGAATCCGGCGGAAAGATACGGGCAATAGAATGCAAGTGGTCGGGGGACGCTCGCGCGCCGGCGCTCTGGGGGGCGACGTATCCCGGCGCGCGGTTTTGCGTGGTAAACCGCGACAACTACCTCGATGAGTTTTAGAATGACCCCGCCCTGCGAGCCTCGATCGCGGACAATATGCACAGGATAGAGCTCGCACGGGCAGAAAGCACAGTCAGGTAGTAACAGGAATCGGATTCTCCACTCCCCATACTTGACTGATTTTGGTGAGTCTGTATCATAATAATCATGAAGATAAAGAGATTTTATGGGAATCTTGGGAAATGGATCAAAGAAGGGAAAGTCCTCGTTATTTTCGGACCTCGGCGTGCAGGAAAGACAACCCTCCTTACGGACTATCTCGAAAGTTGCGGCTTTAAGCACCGTCTCGGCTCCGGAGACAGTATCGCCGTAGGGGAAGTCTTTTCTTCCAGAGACCCGCGCATCATTCTCGAGTACGCCGGAGGATACGACTTGATTGCCCTCGATGAGGCTCAACGGATCCCGGGGGTCGGACTGGGACTCAAGATTCTCGCGGATCACAATCGGACAGTTCGCATTATCGCCACAGGATCATCTTCTTTTGAACTTGCCGGACAGATCGGCGAGCCTCTTACCGGACGAAAGACGACGATCACGTTGTTTCCCGTCGCGCAGTGTGAGCTTCTCGCCATGCATAATAGGCAGGAGTTGCGCGAGCGTCTCGGGTCGTTTCTTACATACGGATCGTATCCCGAGGTGCTGACCGAACACACTGATATCGAGCGACGCCGGATCCTGGAAGAAATCGCGAACTCATATCTTCTGAAAGACATCCTGGAATTGGATCGGGTCAAAAACCCGAAGGCGCTGAATGATCTTCTGCGTCTCATAGCGTTCCAAATCGGAAATGAGGTCTCGCTTAACGAACTTGCCGCACAGGTCGGACTGGATCGAAACACCGTCTCACGGTACCTCGATCTGCTTGAAAAGTCGTTTGTGCTCTACAACCTGCGAGGATACAGCCGTAATTTGCGCAAGGAAGTAACAAAAAAGAGCAAGTACTATTTCTACGACACTGGCGTCAGGAATGCAGTAATCGCCAATTTTAATGGGATCGCGATGCGCAATGACGTTGGACAGCTGTGGGAGAATTTCCTTATGATCGAACGGCTTAAGATACGCTCGTATAAAGAAATCTGGGCCAATCCCTATTTTTGGCGCACGTGGGATCAGCAAGAGATCGATCTCGTTGAGGAACGGGAAGGAAAGCTTTTTGGGTACGAATTTGCATGGGGCGGGAAAAAAAAGAGGGAACCGCGCGGCTGGCGAGGCACGTACGCCGAGGCAAGTTACGAGGTCATCACGCCGGAGAATTATCTCGATTTCATTCTTTGAACACACAGGCATCTTGATGTGTTTTGGTGGGGAGTGGCCGGCACTATGCACAGGATAGGGTTCGCGGCGGCTGAGGGTACGCTACAATGATGTCAACGCTATGGGACATGCGCATGCGCGGAATCTTTGGGACGAAGTGCGGGGGCCGCTCGCGCTCGCGCTTATACTCTTCGGCTTTCTGCTGATTGCCTCCTTTGCCGGAGCTTCGGGGCGGGATGTCTTCACCTCGAGCGAAGTGCGCTTCGCCGACGCCTCGCCGGGCGGCCTTTCAATCGTTCCCGCGTCGTGCCCTTCGAGTCCGCATTCTCAGGGCAAA
>Ga0209542_10010875_pt1 | contig 16279 bp, 17 predicted proteins | sample RifCSPhighO2_01_FD_184028 | JGI IMG/M metagenome (GOLD analysis project Ga0209542, IMG submission 184028) | Soil microbial communities from Rifle, Colorado - Rifle CSP2_plank highO2_0.1 (SPAdes) (version 2) | ecosystem: Environmental > Terrestrial > Deep subsurface > Rock core/Sediment ...
CTAACCCAAAGAACACCATTTATGAAGTAAAGCGACTAATTGGTCGCCGCTGGGAAGACAAAGAAGTCCAACGCGATATCAAGCTCATGGGCTACGAAATGGTCAAAAGCGGCCAGAGCGTAAAGGTAAAGATGGGCGACAAAGAATACAGCGCCGAAGAAATTAGCGCTATGGTGCTGGGCAAACTTAAAGCCGACGCTGAAGCTTTTTTGGGACAGCCGGTCACAGAGGCAGTCATAACCGTACCGGCTTACTTTGACGATTCCCAGCGCCAAGCCACCAAAGACGCCGGCAAAATTGCCGGACTGGAAGTAAAAAGAATTATTAACGAGCCAACCGCTGCTGCCCTAGCCTACGGTCTAGACAAGGCAGACAAAAAAGACGAAAAGATTGCGGTGTTTGACCTAGGCGGTGGCACGTTTGACGTATCTATTTTAGAACTAGGCGACGGCGTGTTTGAGGTAAAAAGTACCACCGGCGACACGCACCTGGGTGGCGCGGACTTTGACCGCGTACTAGTAAACTACTTTGCCGATGAGTTTAAAAAAGAATACGGCATAGACATTACTAGCGACAACCCTGCCATGCAGCGCCTGCGCGACGAGGCAGAGAAGGCAAAGATTGAACTTTCTACCACCAATGAAGTAGATGTGAACCTTCCCTTCCTAACTGCCGATGCAGAGGGTCCCAAGCACTTTGAGCACAAACTAACCCGCGCCAAGCTAGAGAGTTTGGTAGCAGATTTGATCGAAAAAACTGCAGCCCCATGCGAAAAGGCACTAAAAGACGCCAAACTTTCGCCATCTGGCATAGATGCCATAGTGCTAGTGGGCGGTATGACTCGCATGCCAGCAGTGGTAGAAAAGGTAAAGAAAATCTTTGGCAAAGATCCACTAAAGGGTGTAAACCCAGACGAAGTAGTTGCCATAGGTGCGGCAATCCAGGGTGGTGTGCTGCAGGGCGATGTCAAAGACGTGCTACTGCTAGACGTTACACCGCTTTCACTTGGTATTGAAACGCTAGGTAGCGTGGCAACTAAATTAATTGAGCGCAACACTACAATCCCAACCAGCAAAAGCGAGACATTTAGCACCGCAGCAGACAACCAGCCGCAAGTAGAGATCCACGTAGTCCAAGGCGAGCGCGAAATGGTAGCAGACAACAAGTCTCTGGGCCGGTTTGTGCTAGACGGCATTCCACCGGCACCACGCGGCGTACCGCAGATAGAAGTGACCTTTAACCTAGACGCCAACGGCATTTTGAACGTAACAGCTAAAGACAAAGGCTCTGGCAAAGAGCAGTCTATAACCATTCAAAACAGCGGAAACCTAGACAAAACTGAAGTAGAAAAAATGGCCAAAGATGCCGAAGCACACGCAGAAGAAGACAAGAAAAAGCGTGAAGCCATAGAGGCACGAAACGGATTAGACAGCGCCATCTATGCTGCAGACAAGTTAAAAACCGAGCACAAAGACAAACTGGCCGATGAGGACATGAAGACCCTAAATGAAGCTGTAGATGCAGCTAAAAAAGTAGTTGCCGACGAGAAGGCAGACAAAGACGCACTAGAAGCAGCCGCTAAAGAGCTAAATGAAAAGATCATGCCTATTGGCGCCAAAATGTACGAGCAGGCCAAGCCTGCCGAGGAGTCAGAAGAGGGAACTGAGAAAGATGCAGACAAAAAGGAAGCAAAAGACAAAGACGAACCCGTAGAAGGCGAAGTCGTGGAAGAAAAGGACGATAAGTAAATGGGCCTAGAGATGGGCGGCGGCGGCGGCGATATCGCAGGCCAAGAACAACAGCCAATATTGCCAGAGCAGTTGACTCTGGCAGACGCAAGCCGGATTCAAGACATTTGCATAGAAAAAGTAGGAGGCGAACAAGACGGAAAATGGACTGATGAGCAAGAAAGAGAATTTATGTTTGATCTGGAAAAGCAAAGCCCAGTGGCTAGGGCAATCTTGGGTCGCAAGTATGTATTAAGGATTTCAGTTTTCGATCTTACGAGCGATCACCCACGAACACCATACGTTGCTTTTAATATTACCCAGCGCAGAAATGGGTCTGCCCGTGTGGGCGCAAGACGCATAGGTAGCGCAAAGGGTTTTGATGAGCCTCGCTACGACAATCCAGAAGACATCTCTGAACTTTTAGGATACTTTGCTCCAAACGTAGAAAAGGTAGACACTGTACCAAATGGCGAAGCGTGATTTCTGCCAGTTGTGGTTGAGCTGCGTTGGTACGGCTGAAGCAACAAAAATTGCTAAAGTGCTATTACAAAAGCACCTAATAGCATGTGCCAAACAGATGCCTATAACCTCTGATTTTCATTGGCAAGGCAAAGTTGAGCATAGCAACGAAACACTGCTACTAATGGATTCGCGGCTAGATTTATTTGATCAAATTGAAGAAGAGGTTTCTAAACTACATAGCTACGATACGTTTGTGTTGCAGGCAGTTCCAGTGGTAAAAGTATCTAAAGAAGCAAAGAAATGGCTAACGAAAGCAACTTATGACGAAGCGTGACTATTACGAAGTACTAGGCATAGGCAATAGTGCCAGTGCTGACGAGATAAAAAAAGCGTTTCGCAAGCTGGCTATAAAGTTCCACCCAGACAAAGAGGGTGGAGACGAGGCCAAGTTTAAAGAAGTTAATGAAGCATACGAAGTTCTAAAGGATGATAAAAAGCGCCAGCGCTATGACCAGTTTGGCCATGCTGGTGTGGGCAGCAGCGCCGCCAGCGACGGCGATCCGTTTGCCGGTTTTGGAGGCCAAGGTCAGAATGTAAACTTTGACTTTGGCGACCTGGGTCTAGGCGACATATTTTCTAGCTTCTTTGGCGGCAATATGGGTGGCGGCGGGCGAGCCAACCGCCGCAGCCGCGGACGAGACATAGAGACGTCTGTAGAGCTAAGCTTTGAACAATCGGTTTTTGGTACAGAGATCGACCTGGATCTAACTGTAGAAGACACCTGTGAACATTGCAAAGGCACCACGGTAGAACCTGGCTACGAGCTAAAAACCTGTGAAACATGCAAGGGCAGAGGCCAAGTGGTAAGTGTTACCCGCACCATATTTGGCAACATTCAGCAGGCCAGCACCTGCCCTACCTGCAAAGGTACAGGCACTGTACCAGAAAAGGTATGCACGGTTTGCCATGGCAGCGGCACTCGCCCCAAGAGGCAAGACATTAAGCTAAAAGTTCCAGCTGGCATAGACGATGGCTCCACTATTCGCCTGCGTGAACATGGCGAAGCGATTGCGGGCGGCCCCAAGGGCGATCTTTATGTAAATATCCGTGTCAAACCGCACAAAAAGTTTACGCGCGAAGGCGACCTAATACTTTCGGAGGAAAATGTTGATATGGTTGATGCTGCACTGGGCACAACTATAGAAGTTGATACAGTAGATGGGCCCGTAACCATGAAAGTTCCAGCCGGCACCCAAAGCGGCACAGACTTTAAACTGTCCAATCACGGCGTACCTCACCTAAAAGGTTCCAGCCGCGGCGCGCATATTGTAACCGTGGTGGTAGATACTCCAACTAAACTGTCTAAACACCAGCAAGAGCTGCTGAAAGAGTTTAATAACCCTAAAAAACACGGAATATTTTAGCGGTAAGTGCCGCCCGAAGTATGTTGTTCTTGTTTGTGACGGGCCATGTTTTCGTCGGCAGCTTCAAGTAGAGCAGAAACGTCCATGCCCGGCTCCCAAACCGCACCACCAATGGCAACGTCAAACCCATAGCTCTGAAGTTCCGGTATCTGGTCTTGCATAAGTTTAAAGTTTTCTTTTAGTCGGTCCTTAACTATGCCTAGGCGTTCGGCTGGAGTCCACTTGCTGCCTTCATCTGTACGCGGGTTTAGATCTAGGAAGATGGCAAATTCGTCACCTCCCACGCGACCAGCTTCTCCGTCAGCTGGTTCGTAACGGCGTTCGTGAGCTGCAGCATCTTCTTTACCGGTTCGTACAGAGCGTTCTATAACTGCGGCAACAGACTTTAGAACACTGTCACCTGTGGCATGTTTACCGGGTGATTTATCGTTTACCGCTTTAAAGTTGGTTAGATCTATAAAAATCATGCCGTAATCGCCTCCACCTCGTAGTGCTGCCTCGGCTTTTTTTCTAAGGGCTCCCTTGTTATAAAGTCCGGTCAGATCATCATGAGTTGCACGATACTCGGCATCAGTTAGGCCGCGGGCCAACTCGTTTACACCAAACATTAAACCAGCCTTCTCACCGATGTTAAAATACTTGTCTTTTTCGGCTTTTTCCTGGTCGCTTATAGGCTGAAATTCTGCCATAATGCGCTTATTATAGCATATAATGTGCAAAATTGTCAATTGCTTGTGCTTTTTGCCATCTGTACTACAATTGACTTAAAGATGAAGAAAGATTCACAAGATCAAAACGGCTTTATACCCCTCATGTTGTTACTTTTAGCTATTCTAGTAGCCCTGGTGGCGTTGGTTTACGTTCGGGTCATAAAAGCCAACCAATAGTTGCAAAAACTACAGATACCTGCTATAATAACATTATGACTAACGAAGCTCTTGTCTCTCCGGAAACGGCAGAGGAAGAATTGTGCCGCATCCTGGAAGTCTACCGCGATTCTAGCCTTTCATCTTGGTCTACGTATGCACTTTATGAACTTGACGGCACCCCGGAAGCTGCCGCACAGCGCGAGGCAACCAAGGCCGCATTTTTGCATGGAGAAGTACGTAACCCGCAGCTAAATTACCCTGTTCTTGATAGTGATGAAGTTGGCGAAAAATTAGCACAAGCTGAAAAGACTGCCCTCGGGCTTATGAAAGACTCAGTTCGGCTGGATTATGATGTTGATCGCGAGCTAGCCCTGTACGACAATTTACGAATAAGTTTGTTAGAGGTGGCTATTGGCCAAATAAGCCGCCGACTGACCACAGAGACATTGACCGCGGAAGAAAGGGCAAACCTGGTTGACCTATTTAATATTGCCAATGACCAGGTATTTGGTCCAATACAGCCAGAACGATTTAATGGGCTCCTCGCACGTGTCCATAAGCGGATAGAAACTATACTTGCCGATCCAAATGTGCCGCAACAAATAAGAGAGGCTGCAGAATATTTAACTACTAACAGAGTATATGATCCAACCGTACCAACAACTGTTCCTGTACAAGTGCCAGAAGAAACTCTACAGGCATTGAAGGAACTTGTTATTACGAATAACAAAGATATATTAGCCTGCGTTCCCACCAAACCAGAGGGCGAAACTTTAAGTATTGATGAAATGGCAGAAATGTTTCGCCAAGCGCATGCTGTGCGCCAGACTGGATGGGGCGTAGAGGTTGACGAGGGTAAGACAAATGTTGACACACGCCAAGCGGAAAAAGTAACTCATATTGGAAAAGAAAGAAAACCGTCAACAAGCCAAGAAGCTGCTAAGGCTTTACTGCATGAAAACGGCATTCATGTTGAACGCCGCGAACAGGGCGATAGGTTAGGCGACCCATTGTTGGCAGGGCTAGGATTTAAGGGGGCACAAAATGCAGAGGAAGGCTTGGCCACGATCATGGAAGAAGTCTATGCTGGTAAAACAAGAGAGGCGGGTACCGCCTACTATCTGGCACTAGGCTGGGCCAAAGGCTTAGACGGAAAACCAAGAGATTTTAGGGATGTTTTTGAGCTTGGTTGGCGTCGCAGGGCTATAGGCCAATACTCTAAGAATCCTGCTGAATTTACATATGGCGATATTGAGAAAGCAAAAAACAGTGCCTACACAACCTGCGTCAGGATATTTAGAGGCACACCATGTGATATACCGGGGATGGTTTATACCAAAGACCAGCAATATTTTGTAGGCAATCAAAGCATGTGGGAATTCTTAACTCGGGTTGCGCAACTTCCAGAAGATGAGAGAAGCCAAACATTTGGGCGGCTGTTTCGGTCAAAATTTGATCCAACCAATGACCGGCACAATCGAATATTAGACAAAGCGCTAGAGAGGGCCGGCCTAGAAAGCTGACGAGTTTCTCCTTTTGGCATTAATCTAGTAACGTATGGGCATGCTTAGCAATTATGACCGCAACCTGAAGGTGACGGGTCTAGGGATCTCTCCCTGGCCAAGGCTTGGACCGCAAAAGTGGTTCAAAGACTACCGTATATGTGCGGCTAGTGACTGGGATATATCGCCAAAGGTAGCTGGTCTAGAACTTGTAGTCCCAAACTTCTCTATTGCACCAAAAAAGACGGAAACATTGATAAACCAGCCTAGTAGTAAACAACTTTTTACCAAGGGAGAACTAAAACATTACCGCATACTTCCGTATAAACCCTTTGAGTTGCCGGATTGGCTGCCTGCCGAGCGGGTTTTGGCAAATAGCCATGAACTTTATGCCAGGCTAGAAAATAAAGCCTTGTTTAGAGAAGAGTTTAGCGACATTACACCGTTCCCGGAGTTTGTTATATATGACAAAGATAAAATGCCAGGTGTAGCAAATTACCAAGATCTGCGCGGCCAGTTTGGTGTCTTTGTGCTCCAGGACGATGTTTTAAGCGGCGGACAAGGCACTTACATAGTATCTAACCAAGAGGAGTATAAAAAAGCACGCAAAGAACTCTTGCTATCCAGGGGAAGTAGGGTTGTGGCTTCTAAGTTTATAGACGGAAGTTTAGAGGGAAGTTTGCAGTCCGCTGTGACACGGTTTGGAATTGCAGTGGGTCCACTGCAACAACAATTTGTACGCGAACCTCTGCTATGTTCCATAGGCGACCAGGTGGGCGACAAATTTTGCGGAGCGCAAATTTCTGCGAATGCCCCGCAGCATTTGCAAATGTCCATGTATGAAACAGCCCAAGCAATTGGGAAGCGTCTGCAGAAGCTTGGCTACAAGGGTATTTTTGGGTTAGATTTATTGTTTGATCCAAACAACGGTGAATTCTTCGTTATAGAACTAAATGCCCGTACCACAGGCGTTACACCCTTGCACTCAATGTTTGACTCAAACCCCATACATACTCCCTTTTACCCATTGCATATTTTAGAGTTGGCCGGGGCTGATTATAAAATGGATAACTCCAACTTTGGCGGTCCTGGTAAGTTTACTCACGATTGCTCTCTTTTGGTGCTTCATGTGCGCGATGGGGAGTCGCATTCGCTTAACAAATCACCACGCTCAGGCTTATATGGCTGGGACGGCTCAAGGTTGTCGTTCGAGAGTCTACGCGTAGGGTTCAGAGATGATTTGTCTAGCAAAGAAGTAGTATTGCAGGTATATCAGCCAGCGCATGCCAATCTTAAACCAGGTGCGCGGCTGGCCTTTGTATTTACCAAGTGGCTTGTAAAAGACAAACGTGGTAATTTTAGTCCAGAGGCAATGCGCCTTATAGAGGAAATATACAAACAATTCAATCTATAGCCTTAATAAGGTATTGAAAATTTAATTGAAATATGCTATAATAGTACAGTAATGGACAAAGACAAAGTGCTGACCGTTATAGGACGAGTTGAGCGCGTCAGATTACCATCACTACACCTAAAGAAAATTCCGGCCAAAGTTGATACTGGCGCGGATGCTTCTTCTATTTGGTGTAGCAAATTGGAAAAGACAGACGAAGGACTAAAGTGCGTATTTTTTGGCAAAGGCAGTCCGTTTTATACGGGCGATGAGATAGTCTTTAAAAACGGTGAGGTAGATCTTACCAGAATTGCCAATTCGTTTGGCCATAAAGAACTGCGCTACAAGGTTAAAATACCAATGGTAATGAAAGGGCGCCTTATAAAGGCTACATTTACCTTAACCGATCGTTCAGCTAAACTTTATCCAATTCTTATAGGCCGTAGTACACTGCAGGGGAAGTTTTTGGTTGATGTTAGCAAAGGCAAGCCATTACACGAAGAAGAGAGTGAGCGTCAGAAACGGTTGCGGCGTCAAATGCGAAGAATAAAAAAGGAGCTGAACCTATGAAAATAGCTATTTTATCTAAGGGACCGGCCAATTACTCTACTAAACGATTGAAAGAAGAGGCAGAAAAGCACGGTCACGATGTACGCGTGATTAACTATTCTAAGTGTTATGTAACTTTGGAACGCGGCAAGCCCGAGGTTCGTTATGAGGGTGAAGAGATTAAAGACGTTGATGTGGTTATCCCGCGCATTGCCGCTTATTTGACAAAGTATGGCAGTTCTATAGTGCGGCAGTTTGAGATGCAAGGAGTTTTTACCACGGGCAGTTCAATTGCTATTACTCGCGCCCGAGACAAACTTCGTAGCAACCAGCTGCTGGCCAAAGCCGGCATAGGCATACCAAAGACAGTGTTTGCGCGTGAGACTGCAGACCTAGACGACGTTTTGGACCAGGTTGGCGGCGCACCGGTAATCATTAAAGTGGCTCGCGGCACCCACGGTAATGGTGTGGTGCTAGCAGAAACCCGCAAAGCTGCTAAGGCTGTGATGCAGGCTTTTTATGTAGAGGGCGTGAGCTTTTTGGTGCAAGAGTTTATAGAAGAGAGCGCAGGCAGCGACATCCGTGCATTCGTTGTAGACGGGGAAGTTGTGGCTAGCATGGAGCGCCAAAGCCTAGACGAAGATTTTAGGGCAAATATACACCAGGGCGGTGAAGGCAAGCCAGTTGCGCTAACCGAAAGAGAACGAAGGACCGCAGTAAAGGCAGCCAAAGCCATGGGTTTGCCCATTTGTGGTGTAGATATGGTCAGGTCTAGGCGCGGGCCTTTGGTGCTGGAAGTAAATGCTAGCCCAGGCTTCGGGGTAGAAAAAGTCACAGGTATAAATGTGGCCGAAAAGATGATCGAATACATAGAAAAACATGCACCTGGCAGACGGCGCAAAGACCGCATTGGCGCGTAACTAAAGCTTTAGTGCTATCATAAACCTATATGGATGCCACTCTTGTGTTGGCACTAATTGCCACTCTGCCGATTGCACTAACTATATTCCTAAGATCTAATGCGGCAATAATCTTTTTTGCCCTGTGTGCTGGCAGCGTTTTGGAACGTTATGTTAGCGACAGCGCCACTTTGGTGGCTAACAGTGTAGGGTCGCGTAGCAATACCGACAGCTTTGTACACCTAGGCCTACTGGTGTTGCCGGCGCTGATTGCCGTACTGATGCTTCGCAAATCGATAAAGCCATCTAAAACTGTGATAAATGCGTTTCCCGCAGTGGCAGTTGGTTTGACTGGGGCGCTGCTGGCAGTACCAATTTTGCCGGGTGGACTACAAGCAAACATTATGAATACAGATGTTTGGAGACAACTCAGTAATTATGCCGATTTTATACTGGCTGCAGGCACCGGTGTTTCACTTGTAGCTTTAGCCCTAACCTACAAAATACCCAGAGACCACCGCCGAAAGCATAAATAACAGATAGCAACAGATTGACTTTTTAGCAGAAAAAACAGATAATACACCCTGTTTTAGTGCCTATTTGCCCTAAACTAGTTTTTCAAACCAAGGAGCGGCTTTGCCGACTCGACTGTTTGAAAAACTAAGAGGAAGAGGGAGTGCCATAAAGCGAAATCCGCTAGCTAGCGGATGAGCCAAAAAGGCCTCACTCTGACGAGCGGGCCCATAGCTCAGCTGGTTAGAGCAGCGGCCTTTTAAGCCGCGTGTCGTGGGTTCGAGTCCCACTGGGCCCTCCAATGAAAATGCCCCAGCTTGTCTGGGGTCTTTTCATTGGATAACTCAATGAGTTTGAACCCGTGGCACGTGGAGCGTGGAGTGGTGAGAATAGCCAGTGGCTATTCGCAAGGAAATCTTCCTCTGGCAACTTGTTGCCAAGAGTGAAGTTTCGGGCCTGCCGAAGGTAGGTCGAAGTCCCACTGGGCCCTCCAATATTTTTCTTACTCAATATAGAATATGATTATGAAACTTATCAAAATCATTGGTGCGGCACTTTTAGCGCTTTCAGGATACCTAGCGCACTTTTTTACAGACTCAAGAATGACAGATAGTGGGATTGTTTGGCTTGGATTGCTCACCTTTGCATTAATAGCAATAGGATTAACCGGAATTCTTAATCCAGACACAAAATCATTTTAAAAACACGTTAAAGATATACTGAGTGGCCTAACAATTTAGTTGCAACAGCAATATACACGCCCGATAACATACTCAGCACAATATACGAGCTACACGATGTTTAGTAATTTCATAGCCCCGTAAATTAAACCACTTGCAAGCGGCGGCAGTATTAAATTATCAATACCACCCGATAGACAAGCCTCGGCAAACGTAAGTACTAAGGCAGAGCCGACAATTACCCAGACAGGTATTTGAACCATGACCGCCAAACCAATCATAAGTGTCATGATGAAAAAGACTGAACTGCCAACATAAGATTTCTCGCCTTGCCAAAGTTTGTTCTTTTTCTTCCCATATCTTTGGCCAAATACGCTGGCAAAACCATCACTAAGGCTCATAACTAACACCCCATACATAAACAATTGCTTATTGGGGAAAAGTAAAGCGGAGAGAAAAATTGCCATTGGGAAATAAACCTCGCCGTAAGTTTTACGACTGACCCCATGTATTGAGCTAAATAAATTTTTGCGTTTTGAGATAACCATGACGGGCAAAAACAATAAGCTTAAGAGCAAAATCTGTCGGAAATTCATGAATAACGGCAAAAACGCCGCACTCGTACCAGCTAAGATATGAGCAATTTTTCTTGAGAGTTCTTTGCTTAGCTTAGTTTTACGAGTTACCAGTTCAATCAAAATAAAAAGTGTTGTATAGCAAAGTGCAGCAATAATGACTTTCATGATTGCTTAAAGTCCTCATCGATAGCTTTTTCTATAGCATCTGCCAAAAGTCCTAAGTCGGTGTCATTTGTAAAAACACGGCGGGCTGATTGTCTGCCCAACCCAACCTCCTTTTTGTAATCCTGTAAACGAGAACCTTGTTGTTCACCGTCTGCTTGTCGCTTCCGCAACCTGTTTTGCACCTTAGAAAGCTCGTCTTCTATCTGATAAATAGTCCCGTTTATGTAGTGTTTTGGCAACAGTGGCAGCAGATTGGCTCTAAGCATGATTAGTGGTATACGACCAGATTTTGGTTGCTGAAGGCGTGGTATGCCGTAACGGTAAGGCAGGTTGAAAAGTTGCACAACCTCAAGAAACAAACCCTGGCTTGCTTGTTTATTAAATTCTTCTTCGGAAACGAATTTGTGCTCAATGGATGAGCTAGTTTCTCCTTCACGAGGGGGTCTGGTTGTCCAGGAAGGAGTAACTTCCACTACTCCACGTCTTGCTAATTCTTGCACGGCACTCGATTTGCCACTACCAGAGGGGCCAATAACAACTATTAGGGGTGCAGCGGACTTTAAAAAAATCAATTTGTTTCTATCCTCTTAAAAAAGCGTTATTCTATTAGTAAATTATAGAATTGCTATGACGAAACAGACAAAAGCCTATCCATCTCAAATTATAGCTGCACTCACAGGATTTGCTGCAATTGGTGCAGGTCTTGTAGCTATAATTCCAACTTATAATCTAACACAATACCTTAGTTGGATTAGCACAGACGAGAGGCGATTAAAGTTAGGCGTTACAGCATACGTCTTGTTCGTGCTCACTGCTTCAGTACTATGGGTTGCTCGTAAGGCTCTTAAACTTCCTGTTAGCTGGTTCTTGTATGCACTTATGTTTAACGGACTCATAGTGTTCATTAAATTTATTTCCTCGCCCAATACTTATGGTAAATCAACCTCCACTACACTCGTTGCTAGCACTGTAGGTGTGGGATTGCTCTATATTATTGGGGTCTGGTGTGTGTATCTATTCTCGCAGGGCAAAATCTTAAAATCCCTAGGTAATACCGCTAAGAATAGCGAGGAAGTGAAGTTTCTTTTCGCCGCTGGCTTGTTTGTATTTATTAACTTCCTGCGCATTGTCATATTTTCACTGCCACCGTTAGCTAAAACCGCTACCGCAACATATTTAAGCTCAATATTTCAAGGTGGAGGTTTAATTCTTTCCATAATACTATTCCTAATTATTTTAGGTGCAGTTGAGGCTTTTGATAGAGCCAGGCACGATAAAGCCACTTTAAGAAACGTATTTTTCCTAGGGGTTTCAATGCTAGTTATCTACCATGTACTTTGGGCAATCTTCGTACGTGGCCTGGGGAGTTGTGGATGTTAAGGTTTGAAAGGATAGAACAGGGTTTATGATTTGGCTACTCTTTTATATACCAGTTTTGTTAGCCTTCTACGTTATGGCTACTCGCTATAAGCAAATTAGCCCTCTTTGGATTGTTTTTCTGCTGCTATCTTTGTTTACAGGCGGAGGTCCAATAGTTGCCTTACTGTTCCTTGCCGCCAACAGAAAGATGCTGCAAGGTGAATCACAACCAGCGGCTAATACAGCCCAAGCTCCTGTAGCTCAAACGACAGTTTATCCAGAAGCCACGACTGGCACTCTTGCTCCAAATACAGCACCGTCTTCTAGGTTTCGAGTAACTCCTAAAAAGGCAGGTACTGTATTAGGCAGCGTTGTTGGTGCAATATTATGGATATCAGGGCTTATGGCTGTAGGCTTTTTCGTTATTGTTACTATCGCAGCCATTCAATGTGCCAATGACCCTAAGTGCATGTAGGGCAAGCTAAACAATGAAACGTTGGCTTTCCTTGGCTTACAAAATGTTACGGCCAAGGACGGTGCTTATGATGCTACTTTTTGCTGCAATCGGAGATGCAGCTACCAAACAGACTTCTGTATATGACTATCGCTTGGCGTTAATTCCTATTTTGTTAGGTTGCCTATTTATTGGCGCAACCACCGTAAATGACATAGCAGATGAAGAAATAGATAAAATTAATCTAGCTAGTGATAAAAGAAGACCGCTTGCAGTATCCTCAGCCCAAAAAAAGCATTTACGTACCCTAAATGTCATAGCTTTTGTAGTAGCAATGCTAATTGCAGCGGCCATAAAACCTATATTAGTGATATTAGTTTTAGCTGCAATGGGCTTGAGCTACATTTATTCAATGCCACCAATTAAAATATCTCACCGAGGCTTCTTCGCGCCTCTGTTATTACCTATAAACTATGTGCTGTTACCCTTTCTGATAGGGGCATCACTTCATCCTGGCGGTTGGGACAGACAAGTAGGAGTGTTGCTATTTGGGCTATATGTTAGTTTTATTGGCCGTATTATTCTCAAGGATTTTCGGGACATAAAAGGTGACGCTATGTATGGTAAACGAACGTTCTTGGTTCGCTATGGGTCAAAAAAGACTTGTGAAGTTGCTGGAATTGCCTGGGTATTAGGAGATTTGATTGTTTCAAGTGTGTTTATAAGCACAGAACCGCTACTTGTCTTATTGCTGCAACCATTTGTGGTTTCAATCATATATATTTTATACAAGCTGTCAGACGAGAAACAACTTTCACGACAACTTACTCTAGTAAACTTGGTTGGCAGATTAGGTAACTCAGTTGCTTTAAATGTGCTAACCGTATTAACCCTGAGATTTTATAACTATGGAGCCATTAAGGACGGTATGCTGCTTTTCCTAGTAACAGCCGTAAGTATTTATGCGTCGTACTACCTCTATGATCTTTATGTCAAGCAGGGTAAACCAGCGAAGGTCTAGGTTTTACTAATTAATAAATCTGCAATAAATAGTCGTGGTTTAGCGTGAAGTTTAGTTACAATAGCGATACATACTTTCCTACACGCTATGACCCGACCCTGTGGTCGGGTTTTTGCGTGGCGGCCCACTGTATCTGGAATCGCAAAGCAATATTCTAAGAAAGTATTAAACGCGCGGTAGTTGTAATACCGGTCCTCCAGGTCTACACTACGAACAAGATGGAAGACAACAAGATACTCAAGTTAGTCTATACGTTCTTTTTGGGTTTGCTGCTGGCAATTTTTGTTGGTGTTGGCATCAATACTTTTTATGCCGGCCCAAAGGCACCAGAATATCCAGTTGAGTTAAACACGTATGGTAAAGAGCCATCGTCTGAACAAGTTGTACGACAACGAGAATTTGACAAGAAAGTAGAGCAGCACGACAAAGAGATGAAGCCGTACAACCGTAACGTGTCTATCGTTGCGCTGAGCGCAGCAGTTATTTTTCTGATCCTAAGCATTGTCTTCGAGAAAAAGATTAGAATTATTGCGGACGGAGTCATGCTGGGCGGCTTGTTTACTTTACTGTATAGCCTTGGCAGGGGCTTTGCTTCAGAGAATAGCAAATACGTTTTTGTAACCATAACGGTTGGGCTGGCCATTGTGCTGTACCTTGGTTACCATCGCTTTGTCAAAACGCACCAGCCTTCGGGCAAACAAACCAGGGCCTAGACTATGCATAACTCTTTCGGCATTCTGAATAAATAAGAAAGTAGAAGCTATAAAACGATGAACCGTTGGGACTACGGCCATGGCAATATGATGGGCGCCACAGGCGTGTGGGCCTTTTTGCTATGGCTGGTTGTGCTGATTGACCTGGTTTTGCTAGGCGTATGGCTCTGGCAGCACATAAGCAATAAATAATAATCGTCTGCCAAATAAGGAAGGTTACCTAAAAAACTTTTTTAAATTTGTATAATACCCCCAGGGGGTATATGATGAAAACATGATTGCTGATTTGAAAAAACGAGCCGTACACCGGTCGCGCATCCTTCAGGGACAGATGAAGGGCTTGGAGAAAATGATAGAAAAAGAAGAGTACTGCATAGATATCCTAACGCAAATTTTGGCAGTACAACGGTCTCTTGGTTCGCTCAACAAACTAGTACTTGAGAACCATTTGCGCACACACGTGAAAGAGCAAATGAAAAGCCCGTCTCATCAGGAAAATGCAATACAAGAGCTGCTGGATCTTTATGAGTTGAGTAAGGTAAGAAGTAAATAAAAGGAGCGAGGTCATGAAAAAGGAACAAGTATTGTATGGGGCTATAGGGCTGCTAGCCGGCCTACTGATTGCGGGTGCTGCAACGGTATTGGTGGTCAATAAAGATAACCATTCTATGATGCGTATGATTGGTATGAACACCAACCATTCGCACCGGCAAGAAGCTATCAACCACAATGAAATGTCTATGGCAGAAATGACTGAGCAGCTTAATGACAAAAGCGGAGACGACTTTGACAAGGCTTTTGTAGAAATGATGATTGCACACCACCAAGGGGCTATTGATATGGCTGAGCTTATTCCCGCGCGGGCCAAACACGCAGAAATAAAATCTCTGGGCGAGGCTATCGTCTCTGCCCAAACAAAAGAGATTAACGACATGCGGCAGTGGCAAATGGATTGGGGCTATTCCAGTGACGAGATGATGCAAATGATGCACCAAGGCCACTAATATGCGCCACAGCGTTCACAAAAAACATAACGATCGTCAGGAATATGACAAGCACTCCGGGCATTCTGTAGCGATGTTTCGCCAGAAATTCTGGGTTTCACTTTTTCTAACCGTGCCGGTGTTGGCTTATTCTGAAAACATTCAACATTGGCTAAGGTTTTCACCACCTGATTTTACTGGTTCAAATCTGGTGCCATCTGCGCTTAGCAGCATCATATTTTTATATGGCGGTTTGGTTTTTTTGAAAGGTGCGTGGAAAGAACTAATAGCCCGCCGGCCCGGTATGATGACGCTGATCAGCTTAGCCATAACAGTCGCGTTCGCATACAGCGTTGCGGTACAGTTTGGACTGAACGGCGAGGCGTTCTTTTGGGAGCTGGCCACGTTAGTAACCATTATGTTGCTGGGGCACTGGCTAGAAATGGCGTCTGTCACTAGGGCAGAAAGTGCACTGGACGCTATCTCTAAATTGCTGCCAGACAAGGCCGAAAAACTGGTAAAAGGTAAGCCGGTGCAGATGCTTGTCAGCGAGTTAAAAGTTGGCGACCAAATACTTGTGCGTCCGGGTGCAAGTATACCAGTTGACGGTGTGGTGGTTGAGGGCATGTCTTCTGTTAACGAAGCCGCCATAACGGGCGAGTCCAAACCAGTCAACAAGTCCGTTAACGACGAAGTGGTTGCCGGCACAATTAACCAGGATGGATCTCTGACAGTTAAAGTCACCAAAATGGGCGAAGATACCGCCCTAGCTGGAATTATGCGGTTGGTGGCAGAAGCCCAGGCTTCTAAATCTGAGGTGCAGGTTTTAGCTGACAAGGCTGCATTTGTATTGACACTTGTAGCCATTGGCACAAGTTTTTTGACATTTGTAGTTTGGCTAATTCTAAAGGGTTCTGGCTTTGCACTGGAGCGCGCAGTTACGGTACTAGTAATTGCCTGTCCGCATGCGCTAGGTTTGGCTATA
>Ga0209542_10010876_pt1 | contig 16279 bp, 15 predicted proteins | sample RifCSPhighO2_01_FD_184028 | JGI IMG/M metagenome (GOLD analysis project Ga0209542, IMG submission 184028) | Soil microbial communities from Rifle, Colorado - Rifle CSP2_plank highO2_0.1 (SPAdes) (version 2) | ecosystem: Environmental > Terrestrial > Deep subsurface > Rock core/Sediment ...
CCGCCCGCCAGTGGCGGGCGGCAGACCATTCGTTTGGGACCGACGGCGGCGCCGGTTTTCCAAGTGACGGTCAATGACCCGGCGGCGCGCGTCACTCTCAAAAATCCGGCCGGAGAAATTATCAAGCCGAGCGAAGAGGCGACCGTTCCGGTTGCCGGGCAAAATCAAACCGTTGTCCGGACTCTGACTTTCCGTCCGACCAACAATCGGCCAAGCGGCAACTGGACGGTGGAACTTAATAATCCCAATCCGAACGCGCCGCTTGATTACAGCGTTGAGGTGCCGGAAGGCGCGCCGCCGCTTGTCATCTCGCCCCAGACCGACCAGACGGCCAACACCGGCCAAGGCGTCACCATTACTCTGGTGGTTCAGGAAACCGTTTTTCAGGTGACAGTGCCAGTAACCGGCGCCACGGTGGTGGCGATTATCACCGACCCGAACGGCAATGTTACCATCGTGCCTCTCGTCGAGACGGCGCCCGGCGTTTACACCGGCGTCTATGTCGGCAACCAAACCGCCGGCATTTATCAAGTTGATTATCAAATCACCGGCGTTGACCAGGACGGCAATCAGTTTACCGAGACGACCAACGGCCAGTTCGTGGTCGCCCCCGAGACCGCCGGCCAGTCCGGTTCTTACGGTCGCCGCTACGACATCAACCGCTCCGGCGAAGTCCAGATTATCGGTTATTAAAAAAGAAACCCCGCGGCTCGCGCTAAAGCGAGCGGCGGGGTTTAGAATGTTCGCGGAGCGGCGGTCGCTGTTCGGCTAGTGATACCGAAAAACAAAAACACCATCCCGGCCGTCGGGACCATTCTGACCTTCGTCAAACCAACGACGATGGGACCACCAGCGTTTGGTTTGGCCGTCATTGTTTCGATCATAAGCCGTATCCACGCGATCCCATTTGATTTGATGACGACTAACTCCGTGATTGGCGAACTGTTCGACGATTAATCCGGCCAGATTGATTTGCCCCATTGGTTCGGGGCCGAGAAAGGTGTCACCCCAACGACACCCGAGATAGTTAATCAGTCGGCGATTCGCTTCCGTTTTTTCGGTATTAGTTGGTTGCCCCTCGGTATAATGGTGAAAGCTTCTCCAGCCGATGCCGCAATAAATTCCCACTTCCAGATCTTTTGTCCAAGATGAGAAGTGCTTCATTATTGTGTCCACTACGCTTCCATCCTCGCGGCTTCTTTGGCCGGTTTCGATTAGTGGTTGATCCACCAATGATTTGAGTCCGGCGTGGGCGACAATAGTGTGGCCCGCCTCTCTGGCTCGCGCCACAATCGTCGGACAGTCGCCGGTGGCCAGGAAGACACCTTGGCCGGGTTGGAGCGCCACGCCATCGGCTTTAACGACGCTGCCCCCGACTTTCTTGCCGTTGACGATTTCCGCGTTGAACTCCCGCGCGTCGAGGCAAATAAGATCCCGGTTTGGATCGGCAATTCCGTTTGCTTGGGCCAACATCCTGACTTTTGAAAGTTGTTGCCAAGACAGGTCGGTGTCCAAATTGGGATAAAGACGCCAATCGCCGGTGGCTAGGCCGAAGCAAAGTACCCTCACCGCTCCGCCCCCCAATTGGTGACGAGTGGTTGGTTGAATCACCGCTGACTCCGTAGCTGTTTCCGTCATTTTTCATCTCCATCTTAAGACCTGATTGATTCCGAGACGACCTCGGAATCTCCATCCCCAAACTACACTTTTTCTGCTATAGTGTCCAGTGCGATGAAAGTTCATCTGGTTGGCATTGGCGGGATTGGCGTTTCGGCTCTGGCTCGGATGTTTTTGGGCGAGGGTCCGCCAGCTGGCGGAGTCAGCGGCTCGGACCGCGACCCCTCGCCGATTACCGAGGAATTGGCGCGATTGGGGGTGAAAATTTTTTTTGGTCACCGGGCGGAAAATTTGCCGCCCGACGCCGATTTGGTGATTTACACCATTGCCGTTCCGCCCGACAATCCGGAACTCTTGGCGGCCAAACGGTTGGGGATTAAAACCTTGAGTTACCCCGAGGCCTTGGGCGAAATTTCGGCGCGGAAATTTACCATCGCCGTTGCCGGCACCCACGGCAAAACGACGACCACGGCGATGCTGGCCAAAATTTTTATTGACGCCGGTTTGGACCCGACGGTGATTGTCGGCTCAATTTTACCGACACAAAAATCTAATTTTATTTTTGGTCGCAGTAAGTATTTTATCGTTGAGGCCTGCGAGTATCGCCGTTCTTTTCTCAATCTCTCGCCGCGGATTTTGGTGATTACCAACATTGATAACGACCACTTGGATTATTACCGCGACTTGGCCGACATCGAGAGCGCCTTCGCCGAGCTGGCGGGCAAATTACCCGCTGATGGCGCTCTCGTTTGCGACCGAAACGACGAGCGACTGAAGTCCGTTCTGTTAAACACTCGGTGTTTAACATTTGATTACCGGCAATTACCGACGACCGATTTAAAATTGTCAGTTCCCGGCGAGCACAATCAACGGAACGCCCAGGCGGCGCTCGCGGTAGCTGCGGTTGTCGGCATTGACCAGTCAGTGGCGCGGCGTTCGCTGGAAACTTTCAGCGGCACTTGGCGGCGGTTTGAGTTTAAGGGCCGGACGGCCGGCGGCGCTTTAGTTTACGACGACTACGCCCATCACCCGACGGAAATCCGGGCGACGCTGGCAGGCGCGCGGGAACTTTTTCCCGACCAGAAAATCGTCGTCATCTTCCAGCCCCATCTCTACAGTCGAACCAAACTTTTGCTCAACGACTTCGCCACCAGCTTCCACGGCGCCGACCAAGTTATCGTTCTGCCGATTTACGCCGCTCGTGAACCGTTCGACGCCTCCATCAGCGCCGAGATTTTGGCCGAAGCGATTACTAAACAAGGCGTTCCCGCTCGCGCCGTCTCTGGTTTTGAGTCAGCTTCAAATTATCTCCAAAACCTAAAACCTAATCCCTACAACCTAATTCTGACCATGGGCGCCGGCGACATTTTCCAACTGGCCGAGAATCTGGTATCATCGGAAAGTCATGATTAACGAAGCGCACAAAAATTGGAACAACTTTTTCTTGGGACTCTCGGTGGTGATTCTGCCCTGGCTCGGCCTGCCGCTCGGGTTGAAGAAGGTGATTTTCGTCATCCTCGGTCTTTTGATCGCCCTCTTCTCCTTGGCGCGCGTCGGCCGCGTCCGCCCAACCAGCGGACCGACCGCCTCAGCCAATGAGCCAACGCCGACCAATTCTTAATTTCCGAGGTCTTGCTCCGCTGTTTTTGCTCGGCGCGGCGGCGCTCGGTTTTTGGTTAGCGATGACGGTCAAATGGGGAACTTTTTATTATGTCGCTCCTGCTCCGTCGGTGGCCGCGGTCGCCAACTTGCCGCCGCCGGTTATTCATTTACCCACACCCGAACCAACTCGCGCTCTCTACTTAACTCAATGCGCGGCGACCGCCGCCGGTTTGCGTGACCGGATTTTGAAATTGGCCGACGAGACGGAAATTAACGCCGTCGTCGTTGATTTGAAGGATTACAGCGGCACGACAATTTTCCCTTCCACCACGGCATTACCGGGCGGGCGGGGCTGCACTCTCGCCACTTTCGCCGATTTGGTCAAGTTGATGCACGAGAAGCAAATTTATGTCATCGGCCGCTTGACCGTTTTCCAAGACCCGCTTTACGCCAAGACCTATCCCGAGCAAGCGGTGCAAAGTGTCAGTTCGGGCGGTCCGTGGAAAGATCGCAAGGGCCTCTCTTTCGTCGATGTCGGCAGTCGGCCGTTTTGGGATTATATTGTCACCTTGGCTCGCGAGGCCGAGGCGCTCGGCGTGGACGAAATTAATTTTGATTACATCCGCTACCCATCCGACGGCAATATGCGCGACGCGGTTTATCAAGAACTTGGCGCTTCTCACCCGGAAAATTTGGAAAAGTTTTTCGCTTACCTAAAATCTAATCTCCAGCCACTAGAACCTAAAACCTATAACCTACAACCTGTTCTGTCCGCCGACCTTTTCGGGATGACGGCGACTAACGAGGACGATCTCGGCATCGGTCAGGTTCTGGAGCGAACCTTGCCTTATTTCGATTTTGTTGACCCGATGGTTTATCCCTCGCATTACCCGAACGGCTTCAACGGCTGGGCCGACCCCAATCAGAAATCCTACGAGATTGTCCGCTTGGCGATGGAGACGGCGGTGACTCGGACGCTCGCCACCACCACGCGCGTGGCGGCTTTGACGCACGAACGAATCGGCACCACGACGCCGGCGGTTTACCGCAAGCCCGCTTATCCGGCGAGCAAAATTCGCCCCTGGCTCCAGGACTTTGATTACCCGATTCCTTACTCGCCGGCGATGGTCAAGGCCCAAATCCAGGCCACCTACGATGCCGGCCTGAACTCGTGGCTGATGTGGGACCCGCGCAACGAATACACACCGAGTGTTTATCAACTCACTAATCAAGGAGGGGAAAGGGGAGGTGAATTATGAGGATATAAATAAAAAAGAACCCCCACCGACGGCGGGGGTTTAACTTTGGGCGGCGGCGCGGAAGCGGCGGCCGGCGGGGACTAGACGGGCTCCTCTTCCTCACCGAGCCGGCGTAGCTCGGTGAGGAACTGAATCAACTCGGGCACTCCTTGCGGGTCACTGGCGTCCAGACGGATTTCTTGAAGCTCCGTTAGGCAAACCAGGTGTTGATTGGCGGTTTCCTTGAGTCGTTTAGTGTCCTGACCTAAACTATCCATTACCTCGCTCATGACACTGCGGCAACATAGAACAGCGATGTAAGTGTCATTGTCTTGCCCGACTCTCTCAAAGAATTGCTTGAGCCTTATGAAACAACCCCCTGGTAGTTTCGGGCGTTTGTCCGGTTCCATTTTCAGCCATTCAACCAACAACGCCGCCGAGCCCATCCAGTAAGCCGCGGTGAACAAACCGCGCGATTTTGTGTGTGACATAATGTCACCTCCTTCCGCTCCCCAGCTTAACACAACGCCGGAAAATTGCTAGAATGGGACTGATGCTGACCGAGGCCAAACTTAACGAGCTGAAGGAGTATTTTTCGCGCCAGCCGGAGGTGGCGTTGGCTTTCCTTTTCGGTTCGGAGGCAAAGGGGACTACTCACGCTGAATCCGATGTTGATATCGGGGTTTATTTTAAGCCGGCGACCAGAGCGCTTGAGTACGAGACGGACAAGTATTACCCCGAAGAAGAAAAAATTTGGAGCGATCTAGACAAGATAATCGGCCGGCAGGTGGAATTAGTGGTTTTAAATCGAGCCCCGGTGACATTGTTTGCGGCCGTCTTGGGAGAGGGGGTAAAGATTTTTTGCCGAGACGAAGTTCTTTTGGGACGACTAACTCCAGCGATCGAAGACCTGGCCGAGGAGTTCGTTAATCTGGTTGATGATTTTGTGGAGATAAAGGCCCGGTCTCGATCTCTGTCGTCGGCTGACAGGACCAGATTGAGAGGATTGATCGATTTTATCCGAGATCAACTACCGGACTTCCGAGGGTTTGCATCGGTGACTCAATTCCAATACGAGCGAGACAAATCGATTAAGCGCAATCTGGAGCGTTGGGCCGAGACCCTGACCACCGCCTTGATTGATGTGGCCAAGATTCTAGTCGCTTCCGCTAAACGGCCCATCCCCCGGACCTACAAATCTATTGTCCGAGATCTGGCTTTCCTTGACGGCTTCGACGAGTCAACGGCCGTGGCTTTGGCCGGATTCTCCGACTTGCGCAATCTTTTAGCTCACGAGTATCTCGATTTGCGTTTTTCCTTATTGTCGAAATTTGTGAAGGACGGCGAGCCGCTTTACCGGCGACTGCTCGATTTTACTGAAACTTTTATTACCAGCGCCGGAGGCAAGAATTAAAACAAAACTTAACACCTCGCGTAAAAATTGCTAGAATGACGAGGTATGGCCGATTTGCCTCTCTTGAACGGCGTCACTTACTTTGCCGAAACGGATTTCCGCGGCCGGCGGCAAAAGTTCGGCATTAAAGATGAGGATCGCGCCCGGCATGTTTATGTCATCGGCAAGACGGGCATGGGCAAGTCCACGATGCTGGAGAACTTGGCCATCCAAGACATTCGGAACGGCCACGGCCTCGCCTTCATTGACCCGCACGGCGCCACCGCCGAAAAACTTTTGGACTATGTGCCCGAATCGCGCGTCGGCGATGTGGTTTATTTTGCCCCCTTCGATTTGAATCACCCGATTTCTTTCAACGTGATGGAAGATGTCGGTCGCGACCAGCGCCACTTGGTGGTCAACGGCCTAATGAGCGCCTTCAAGAAAATTTGGGGCGAGGAGTCCTGGTCGGACCGGATGGCCTACATTCTCACCAACATTTTGCTCGCTCTTTTGGAATATCCGGGCGCCACCCTACTCGCCGTCAACCGGATGATTGCCGACAAGGACTTCCGCAAAAAAGTGGTGGATAATGTCAGCGACCCGAGCGTCAAGGCCTACTGGACGGACGAATTTGCCAAATACACCGAGCGCTTCGCCGCCGAGGCGGTGCCGGCGATTCAAAACAAAATCGGTCAGTTCACTTCCAATCCGTTGATTCGGAACATCATCGGTCAGCCGAAATCCTCGTTTGATTTCCGCAAGGTGATGGACGAGAAAAAAATTCTGATTGTCAACTTGTCCAAAGGCCGACTGGGCGAGGGTAACGCCAACTTGCTCGGTTCAATGTTGATTACCAAAATTTATCTGGCGGCGATGTCGCGCGCCAACACTTCGCCGGAGTTGGCCCGTCGTCTGCCGCCGTTTTATTTTTTCGTCGACGAGTTCCAATCCTTCGCCAACGAATCCTTCGCCAACATTCTTTCCGAGGCCCGGAAATACAAATTGGCGCTGACGATTGCCCATCAATATGTGGAGCAGATGAGCGAGGAGGTGCGGCCGGCGGTTTTTGGCAATGTCGGGACAACGATTGCTTTCCGCGTCGGTCCCTTGGACGCCGAAGTGTTTGAGAAAATTTTCGCCCCGACTTTCACCATTGAAGACATCGTCAACTTGGGTCGTTTTCAATTTTATCTCTCGCTTTCCATCGACGGCGTCGGTTCGCCGCCTTTCTCGGCCGTGGCTCTGCCGCCGATTGAAGCGCCGGCCCAATCGTTCCGCGAGCCGATTATCGCTTCCTCGCGGCGCCTCTACGCGGCGCCGCGCGAGCAAGTGGAGGCGGCGATTGCCGCCTGGCACGCGCCAACGGCCAAGGTCTCGCCCGCTCGTCCCATTTCGCCGCCGAAATCCGCTCCGCCGCCATTTGTGGCTGCCCGCTCCGCCGGCGCCAGCCCTGATTTTAGACGGTCGGCGTCGGGAAATCTAAAATCAGAACTGGCACCGACTCCACCTAAGCCGAATGTTAACCAGCCGCTTTCTTTGAGCGCTCTCCGGACGAATCAAGCCGAGAAGAGCACCGGCAAACATGCCGCCGATTTGCGTCAGGTTTTGGCCGCGGTTCAGAAGGAAGCGGTGACGCCCGCCTCGTCGGCGGGCAAGCCGCCACCGAAATTTCCGCCCAAACCCGCCGCGCCGTTCGTTCCCAAAACCGAAGTGCCGGAAGCCGAACTGCGTCGTTTAATCAAAGTATGACGGCTCACCGTCCGCGGGTTTTAATTTTTTCCTTGGCCTATTTCCCGTTCGTCGGCGGCGCGGAAGTGGCGGTTAAAGAACTGACCGACCGTTTGCCCGACGCTGATTTTGATTTAGTGACCGCCAATTTGGACGGCCGCCAGCCGGCCGAAGAACAAATCGGCGCGGTCAAAGTTTATCGACTAGGCACCGGCCGGTCGGCAAAATATCTTTTTCCTTGGCTCGCCGCCGCTTGGGCCAAACAACGGCAGACGGAGAGACCGTATCATTTAATTTGGGCGATTATGGCCAACCAAGCGGGAATGGCCGCCGCTCGCTTCAAAAAAAGTTTTCCCGACTTGCCTTTCTTGCTGACGCTTCAAGAAGGCGACGAGGTTGACGGTTGGCTTTATCGCCTTCGCTTGCTCGGGCCGCGCCTCTTCGGCGTTTTCCGTTGCGCCGACGCGATTGTCGCCATTTCCCATTATTTGGCCGATTGGGCGCGGCGACGAGGCGCGGTTTGTCCGGTAACGGTGATTCCGAATGGGGTGGATCTAAAGAAATTCGAAATCCCCGCCTCGCCGTCGGGCAGGCGAAATCCGAAATCCGAAATAAATCCTAAATCAAAAAATCAAAAACAAAAATCAAAAATACTAATCACAACATCGCGGCTGGTGAGAAAGAATGGCGTCAGTGATTTGCTTGAAGCCCTCCGGTTTTTGCCGCCGGAAGTTAAGCTGCGCATTGTTGGTACCGGCCCGCTCGAATCCAAATTAAAACTAATCACTAAAACCTATCACCTAGAACCTAGAATTGAGTTTCTCGGCCAAGCGCCGCCGGAAAAAATCCCCGAACTTTTGGCCGAGGCCGACATTTTCGTTCGGCCGTCGCGCTCGGAGGGTTTGGGCAATTCGTTTTTGGAGGCGATGGCGGCCGGCTTGCCGGTCATTGGCACGCCAGTGGGCGGCATCCCCGATTTTCTTTACGGTGAGTCGGGTCGAACCGTTGGCAAAGACCAGACCGGATTTTTCTGTCGTGTCGGTGACCCGCGGAGTATTGCTGAACAGGTTAAATGGATACTCCACCCGGCGCACGCGGCGGCAGTCGCCCGCGTCCGCGAGCAGGCGCGTCATTTGGTCGCCGAGCGTTACCAGTGGCCGCGCTTGGCGGGCGAGTACCAGCAGATTTTCTATCAGTTGTTGACCGGCGAGGCGCTGTCGATGGCGGCGGATTTCCCAACCGAAAATCAAGCACTCGTCGCCCCATCGGTGGCGGCGGCGCGGCGGGAACTCAATTTGCGCGGTCAGGTTATTTTGAGCGCCGGCCGTTTGGTCAGTTGGAAGGGTTTTGAATTGCTGATTGATTTGATGGGCGGTTTGACCCGGCGTTATCCGGCGGCCCGACTTTACTTGGCTGGCGACGGTCCCGAGCGGGCCGAATTGCAAAAACAAATTGAGTCGCGGAATTTGAGTGAGCAAGTTTTTTTGCTCGGCGATTTGTCGCCGGAACTTTTAGCCACCTGGATTCGGGCGGCAAATTTGTTTGTCCTGAACAGCGCCTACGAAGGCCGGTCGGCACTTTTGCGTCAGGTCTTGGCCCTGAAGACGCCGATTATCACCACGCCCGTCGGTGGCAACCGCGAGTTGATTGTTAATGGCAAAAATGGTATTTTGGTGCCCTACAACGATCCGGTGGCCTGGCTTAAGGCGATTGAATACTTGCTCGACCAATGAAGAAAATCATCATTACCAGCGGACTGGGTCCGGCTGACCTTGGCGGCCCCGCTTCGTCCGTCAAACATCTGACCGAGGAATTTTCGCGGCGCGGCTACTCGGTCAAAATTTTGATTTACGGTTGGGAAAAATCTTTGCCGCCCGGCCTTCGTCACCTCTGGTTTTTCGGCCGGGTCTGGTTTAATCTCCGCGGCGTTGATTGGCTTTTGGCGTTGGACACTTTTAGCGTCGGCTGGCCGACGGCTCTCGGCGCCTCTTTGGGCCGCAAGAAATTTATCGTTCGGGTCGGCGGCGATTTTCTTTGGGAGCAATTCGTGGAACGACGGCAGCGAGCGGTGATTTTGCCGGAGTTTTATTCGGCCTCGATTTTGGCGGTCTTCACTTGGCGCGAGCGACTGATTTTCCGTTTGACCAAATGGACGCTTCGTCACGCCGCGGCGATTGTTTTCAACAGCGATTGGCTCCGGCAAATTTGGGAACGACCTTATGATTTGGCCGGCCGGCCGGTCGCGGTGATTGATAATTTTTACCGTCGGCCGTCAGTGGCGCCCGCGCCGCCGGCCCGCAAAATTTTTTTACTGGCCGGCCGGCCGTTGTTTCTTAAAAATCGCGAGCACTTCGCCGCCGCTTTCGCGGCGGCCGAGGCGCGGCAGCCGGAGTTGACTCTGGTGGTCGGCGCTTGGCCGCGAGCGGAGTTTCGCCGCCGACTGGCCGAGAGTTACGCTTTAGTCGTTCCCTCGCTTTCGGAAGTTAATCCCAATGTTGTCGCCGACGCTTGGGCCGCCGGCAAACCGTCTTTGGTCACCGAACACAATGGTTTGTCAACAGCGGCGCGCCGTGGCGCGTTTTTCGTCAACCCGTTGAGCGAGACATCAATGATTGAGGGGATTGAAAAACTGGCCGAGGAAAAAAATTATCAAGCGGTGATTGAGACGATGAAGCAAACCAACCTCGAACATTCTTGGTCGACCATCGCCGACGAGTATCTGGCTTTGATAAAAACTTTATGATCGTCATCAGCGTCGGCTCGGACCGAGATTTATTTAAGCAAACCAGCGCCGTCCGGCAACGGGTGGCCGCCTTGGCCACGACCACGGACAATTTGAATGTCATTGTTTTCACTCGTCGCCGTGACCGTTTGTCCGCCTTTACCGCCGGTCGGCTCCGGGTTTATCCTACCGATTCTTTTTCCCGCCTTTTTTATGTTTGGGATGCTTACCGCTTGGCTCGCCGTTTGTCGCGGCCCGATTTAATTACCGCTCAAGACCCGTTTGAATGCGGTTTGGCCGCTTGGCTCGGGGCCCGTTTCTGGCGCGCGAAACTGGAGCTCCAAATTCACACCGACATCGGCAGTCCGGCCTTCCGGCGTTTTTCTCTCGCCAACCGGATTCGTTTTTGGCTGGCGCGATTTTTACTGCCGCGCGCCGACCGAGTGCGGGTAGTCAGTCAGCGAATCAAGGACTTCTTAATTTCCAATTTCAAGTTTCCAATTTCCAAAATTGAAATCAGGCCGATTGCGGTGGATACCGAGTCAATCAAAAAAGCGCCGGTGAGCGTTGACCTCCACCAAAAATATCCGCGGTTCAAAAAAATTATTTTGCTGGCCTCGCGTTTGGCGCCGGAGAAGCGGATTGATTTGGCGATTCAAGCGATGAGCGAGGTGGTGAAAACCCGTCCGGATGTCGGTCTTGTCATCGTCGGCTCCGGCCCAGAATTGTCGCGGCTACAACTAAAAACTAAAACCTACAACCTACAACCTAATGTTGTCTTCGAGCCCTGGGTCGAGCGCGCCACCCTGATTTCCTACTTCAAAACCGCCGACCTTTTTCTCCAGACCTCCGCTTACGAGGGTTACGGTTTGGCACTGGTGGAAGCGACGACGGCCGGTTGCCCGGTTGTTTCCACCGATGTCGGCGTGGCTCGCGAGTTTGGCGCGCGGATTGTTGAACCCAAGCCGGCCGCCATCGCCGCCGGCATTTTATCCGTCTTATGAAACTGCTGATTATCACTCAAAAAATCGACGAGGGCGATCCGGTGCTGGGCTTTTTCGTCAACTGGGTCGCTCGTTTCGCCGAGCGCTTTGAGCGGACGACGGTCATTTGTCTGGAGCGCGGCAAACATCACCTGCCGTCGGCGATTAAAGTTTTATCGCTCGGCAAAGAATCCGGCCGCTCGCGACTAAAATATCTCTGGCGTTTTTATAAGTATATTTGGCAAGAACGAAAAAATTACGATGCCGTCTTTGTCCACATGAATCAAGAATATGTGCTCTTGGGTTGGAAATTCTGGAAATTGTTCGGGAAAAAGATTTTTCTCTGGCGCAATCATCCGGCCGGTTCTTGGCGGACCGACTTGGCGGTTTGGTTCTGTGACAAAGTTTTTTGCACTTCGCGCTTTTCTTACACCGCCCGCTTCCGAAAAACCGTTTTGATGCCGGTGGGGGTTGACCTCGAAATTTTTAAACCCAATCCATCAATCCAAAAAATTCCCCACTCAATTTTGTTTTTGGCCCGGTTGGCGCCGGTCAAGCGGCCGGATTTATTGCTCCGGGCGCTGGCGATTTTGCGCGAGCGGGGGATTGATTTTACCGCCAATTTTTACGGCGACGCTTTGCCGGCTGACGCCGCTTACGCCCAATCGTTGCGGACGCAAGCCGCCGCCGGTTTAAGCGGCGCGGTCCACTTTTTCCCCGCCGTGCCCAACAATCAGACCCCCGCCCTCTACCGCCGGCACGAAATTTTTGTTAATCTCAGTCCGAGCGGGATGTTCGACAAAACGATTTTTGAAGCGGCCGCTTGCGGCACCTTGGCCCTCAACTCCAATCAAAATTTGCGCGACCAATGGGACGAGCGACTGCTTTTCTGCGAGAACGACGCCTCGGATTTGGCCGACCGTTTGGCGCTTTTGCTGGCCTTGCCGGATGAGGAATATCGACAACTTGCCGCGGGGATTTTGGACCAAGTTTCGACCGAACACTCTCTCGCGCGTTTGATTCAAGAACTCCATGCCAAGCTTGTTTAGACGATTAACTGACGCCGCTTTGGCCGAGTTGAAGATTGATGGCGTGATTCTTGATGTCGGTGGTGATGTTCGTTCCGGCTACCGCCGAGCGCTGGGTGGTGAGCATCGGTTTGTCACTCTTAATTTCAGTCCACAAACCCAGCCCGACATTTTGTTTGACCTAGCGAGCGGTTCTTGGCCGACGCCAACTCGAACCTATGATGCGGTTTTGTTGATCAACCTTTTGGAACATCTTTACGATTATCGACAGGCGTTGAAGGAGAGCGGCCGAGTCCTGAAAGCGGACGGATTAATTGTCATTGTTGTGCCGTTTCTTCACGCTGTCCACCCTAGTCCGCACGATTATTTCCGTTACACCGCCGAGGCCCTTGAACGTTTGTTGACCGAGAGCGGTTTTGTCGGTGTCAAAGTTACCGCTTTGGGTCGCGGCGCTTGGAGCGCCGCGGCCGCTCTCCCCGGCCGTCTGTTGCCATCGACGCTCGCTCGCTTGGGCGAGGCCGCCGCCGCTCTTTTGGACCTCATTTCTCGGCGGCTGGCTTTTTGGCTGGGGAAGAAATACACTGGAACCGAGTACCCACTGGGTTACTTGGTTGTGGCCCGCAAAGGCCGAAATTGAGATGAGGAAACTGAAAAAAATCTTAGGGCCATTTCTTTACCGTCATCGCCATCGCTTGCCTCTCCGTTGGCAGCGGCGGTATTTTAAGTGCGTGACGCTGAAGCCGAAGCGCGGCCCGATTCGCGGTCGAGTTTTGTTAAGTTACGCTCTGACCTCGGCCGGTTTGCCGAGTGATCATCCGATGTTTGCTTACCACACCGGTCCGTGGGAGAGCAACCAGATTATCCGGATGTTCAACCGCCGCGGTTTTATCGTTGATTGCATTCATTACACCAATCGCTCTTTCGTCCCGCGGGAAAATTACGACATCATTTTCGCCTGCACCGCCGAACTTTATCGTTTGGTGGCGGCGATGCCCAGGCCGGAAAAAGTGGTCAAAATCTGGCACTCGGTGGTCAGTGCCATTGATTACAACAACGCCGCCGAAATCAATCGGATTAAAGAACTCCAAAAACGGCGGCCGGGCGCCCTTTATTTCCCCAAGCGACAAGAGCCGCACGAGCGGCTGTTTGAACCGCTGATGGAGCTGGTTGACTATTGCGTTTTGTTCGGCAACGACTACATCCAGAACACTTTCCCCGCCGCTTTCCACCCCAAAATCACCCGGATTACCGTTTCCGGCTCGCCACTTTCTTATGTCAAACCGGCCGCGGCTTTAGTGCCGCCGGAGAAAGAGTGGCTCTGGTTTTTTGGCAATGGCGCGGTGCGCAAAGGTTTGGACCTCGCGCTGGAGGCCTTCGCCAAACATCCGGAGTGGCGGCTGAATGTGATTGGTTTGGCCGCCGAGGAACCCGACTTCGTCCGACTTTACCGGCGGGAATTGTTCGAGACCGCCAACATTAAATATCACGGTTATCTAAATCCCGGGAGCGAGAAATTTAACGCTATTCTCAAGCGTTGTTTCGCTTATATTGCTCCCAGCGCCACCGAGTCAATTTCCACCGCCGTGGTCACCATTCTCCAGGCCGGTCTCTATCCGCTTTTGAGTTACGACACCGGCATCACTTTGCCGCTCGGCGCCGGGATGTATCTTGAAGAATTGACGGTGGCGGAAATTGAAAAACAGGTGGCGGCGGTTCAGGCCAAGTCGGACACGGCTTTGGCCGCCGAGACCGGCCAAGTTCAGGCCTTGGCGCTCAAAGAATTTTCGCGGGAAAATTTTCTCAAGGGAATGGGCGACTTTATTGACCGTGTGCTCAAGGAGAATAATTTGCTTCAATGACCATTTGTTATTTCGGCATCTACGAACCGACTTGGGCGCGCGACACGGTCTTGCTTAAAGGTTTAGGGCGAGCCGGAGTTAAAATAATTCCGCTGGTTGACACTGGCGCTGGTTGGCGTAAGTGGCTCGGTCTTTGGCGGCGACACCGGGCTCTCAAAGAATCCTACGATTTTATTCTGGTCGGCTACTTGAGCAACTTGGTAGTACCGCTTGCCCGACTGCTCTCGCGGCGTCCGATGATTTTTAACGCCGGTAACTCAATGTATGAGGGAGCGGTTTTGGATCGGGGCGACTACGGCGCTTGGTCGCCGCGGCGTTATTTAATCTGGTTGATTGATTTTCTCGCCTTTCACGCCGCCCACTTGGTCTTGGTGGAAAGCGGGGAACAGAAAAAGTTTTTGCGCCGGAAGTTTTTAGTGCCGCCGAAAAAAATGGCCGTCTTATTTGCCGGCGCCGACGACGCTGTTTTTGCGCCCGACCCCGCGATTAAAAAAGCGGACACTTTTACCGCTCTCTTTCGCGGTTGGTTGGTGCCGGCGACCGGCGTGGCCTCGGTTTTGTCAGCCGCCGCGTTACTGAAAAATGAAAACATCAACTTCCGGATTATCGGCCGCGGGCCCCTGACCGCCTGGGTAAAAGATAAAATCCGGACCGAGCGTTTGAGTCATGTTGAGTTAATCACTGAGTTTTTGCCCGAGGCCGAACTCCATCGGCAGATGCTCGCTTGCCACTTGATGCTCGGTCAATTTGCCAATCACCCGCGGCTGGAACGGACGATTCAGAACAAAACTTTCGAGGCCTTGGCGCTCGGTTTGCCTTACATTACTCGCGATTCGCCAAGTAACCGCGAGCTCCTCGCCGATGGCGAGAATTGCCTCTTTGCCAAACCCGCCGACGCCGCTGACCTCGCCGCCAAAATCCTCTCGCTAAAAAACCATCCCGAACTCGCCTCCCGCCTCTCCCGCTCCGCTCGCGCTCTTTATGAGCAGGAACTTACCCCCGATCGAATCGCCGAGCGGTTCTTGCAAATTGTGGCTGATGTGGTAGTTTAAAACCAATATGAATAAACACATTTTTGGGCTAATTTTGGCGCTAGCCGTCGTATTTGCTGGAGCTTGGGCTTATACGAAAGCAGCGGGTGAGCAGATTTCTGTTTGCGTTAAGAAAAGCGGCTTGGTTTATGTTATCGGGAGCGATTTTAGACGCCAAGATTGTAGGAAAAACGACTCACTCTTGACCTGGAATATCACCGGCCCTCAGGGTCCGAAAGGTGATAAGGGAGACCGAGGAGAACCTGGGCCAGTTGGACCGCAGGGTGAAGCTGGGCAGGGTGCTACTCACGGAGCTGGCAATATAGTTTTTATGCACGACGATGATTATTTATTAAAAACCGACGGGACAGTGTGGGTGGCAAACCAAACTCCAAATGCGGGAGGTCCGTTATTTACTCAGGTGCAAGGCGGTCCGGCTGAACTACCCGTCCCCATGAGTGATATTGTAAATTGGGAATACTACGTGCTGATTGATAAGAGTGGTAATTATTGGTATTTCGACTACAAAGAATCCTACAATGACCGCAAGTGGATTAATTTCGGGCCATTGCCTTGAATTAAAGTGAAAAGTTGGCTAAAATAATAACAAGATAACGATATGCCAGAACTTATAACAACACCCCTTATTGTTGTCGCTATGATTGTTGTTGTCGGTGTGACAGTTGAATCAATAGATAAAGGGATTAGTAATCTCTCTAGATCAGAAGAAATAGCCTTTCTGATATCTATCCTTGTTCTCATTGTTATGATCGCTTTATAGAGGAGTGGAGAAAACCCGTGGATAGTTGATATCCACAAGGACTGTGGGTTCACTTTTTGGACTGGAGTAGCGTTAATCGACCACTTTCTGCCGATCGGCAAAAGGTGGTAAGTTCAGCGTCAATTCAGATCAGATTAAATTTGACCAGTATCATTGGATCAGTATCAATCGCGTATTTTGCGGGCTTTTAGATTAAGGCCGGTGGCGAGGAAGCGGCTGGCGCGGGGGAGATGATTTTCCAACCAGCTGGCGGTGGCGACGGCGAGGCGGGGGAACCAAAAATCAAAGGGGCGG
>Ga0209542_10010877_pt1 | contig 16278 bp, 17 predicted proteins | sample RifCSPhighO2_01_FD_184028 | JGI IMG/M metagenome (GOLD analysis project Ga0209542, IMG submission 184028) | Soil microbial communities from Rifle, Colorado - Rifle CSP2_plank highO2_0.1 (SPAdes) (version 2) | ecosystem: Environmental > Terrestrial > Deep subsurface > Rock core/Sediment ...
CTATAAATACAGATGATCCGCTCGCGATGTATCTCTCAGACGCCTTAACTGTCACAGCAAATCTTGCAGGAATTCCAGGACTTGCGGTCCCCTCTGGATTTATAGGCGACTTACCCACAGGTTTTCAAATTCTGGGACCCCAATTCTCAGAAAAACTTTTGTTCCGAATAGGGCACGCGTTTGAACAAACAAAAGAAAGGAGAGTGCTCGATATCTAAAAAGAAGAGGTGCGAACCTAATCAACCCGGAGGGTTGTCTAGCTTGGAACCTATTCTTTGAAGAAAAATACAAATATGGAATATCAAGTAGTTATTGGTCTGGAAACGCATGTTGAGCTTAAAACAAAATCAAAGATGTTTTGTGGGTGCTCGGCTGACTACTTCGGCCTTGAACCGAACACTCATGTCTGCCCTGTTTGCTTGGGACTGCCGGGTGCTCTTCCGGTTCCTAACAAAACAGCAATTGAATGGTGTGTAAGAATTGCCCTTGCTTTAAATTGCAAAATATCAAGCGTTTCAAAATTCGATCGCAAAAACTACTTCTATCCTGACCTCCCGAAAGGCTACCAAATCTCTCAATATGATCAACCTTTTGGCTTAAACGGATGGATCGAACTAAAAGATAAACGAGTCAGAATTCGACGAGTGCATATGGAAGAAGACACAGGGAAATTGATTCACGCTGATGTTGAAAAAAACCGATCTTCGCTGATAGATTTCAATCGTTCCGGAGTGCCGCTTGTAGAAGTTGTTACTGAACCGGATTTTGAAAATACCCAACAAGTAACTGAGTATCTTCAAAAACTGCGGCAAACAGTTCGCTACCTGGACGTTTCAAGCGCAGACATGGAAAAGGGAGACATGCGTTTGGAACCAAACATCTCGCTTCGTTCGAATACTACCAATACTACAAATCGCTCAAATACTACCAATGATCTCGACCTGCCTCCTTACAAGGTTGAAGTTAAAAATATCAATTCATTTAGATTTGTGGCGAAGGCGATTGACGAGGAGATAAAAAGACAAAGCGAAATTCTTGATCGGGGTGAAACTCCGGAGCAAGAAACGAGAGGATGGGATGAAAAAAAAGGAACGACTGTTTCCCAAAGGACAAAGGAAGAATCCCATGATTATAGATACTTTCCGGAGCCTGACATACCGCCCGTGATTCTCACGGGGGATCAAATATTAAATATAAAAAAGCAAATACCGGAACTTCCCGACGAAAAAATAACCCGATTCATGGGGAAATATAAAATCACAGACTATGATGCTGATATTTTAACTCGGGAACGCTCGATCGCTGATTATTTTGAACAGGCCGTAAAAGACGGATCGAAACATAAATTGACTGCCAAACAAATAGCAAATTACATTATTAACAAGAAACCTGACATTGAAAAAACGGTACCGGCAGAGCTTGCTGAACTAATTCTATCTACTCGCGGGACTACCGAAATTAGTTCGCAGGATTTAAAAAAAGCAATAGAACAAGTGCTTCTTGAGTGTCCAAAAGCTGTGGAAGATTACAAAAGCGGAAAAACCCAAGTGTTGGGTTTTATAACAGGTAAAGTACGGGCCCTCCTTCCCCCAAATGCCTCAACGGAGGGTATTCGTGAGCTCATTGAACAAGCCCTCAAATAAGTGTTAAAATAGGTTGTGTCAGAAGATAATCCAACAAGGGAACCAATACCAACCACGAATAGAGGAATAGAGGCCTTAATTAGGGAAAGCGGAGAGGAGGCAAGGCAAGCTCCTCTACCGTCAGGGACTCAACCCAGAACGATAGAATATCCCAAAGATCCAAGACTCTTAAAAGAATATTTCAGGAATATGGTACGCATGTCCCTAGAAGAAGAAACAACTGGCCAAAGAACACCTTATAAAAAACGGCATGGAACGGCGATTAGGCTTGCAGAAAATAAGGTGGCTTTAGAAGAAGCAGAAGCAAGGGTCGCAGAAACTGAAATAGATGAAACAACGGGACTTTTATCAAAAGACGCGACTTTTAGAAAATTGCGTGAAATGCTAGATCAAGCATCCAGATCAGGAATCCCCATAACCGGCTTGGTCCTTGATCTTAACAACCTTAAAACCATTAATGACCTACAAGGACATTCGGAGGGAGATGTTCGCTTAAAAAAAATAAGTACCACTATTTCGGAACAACTCCGAACAGTAGATATAGCAGGAAGAATTGGAGGGGACGAATTTCTGGTGCTCCTCTACGATACTGTTCCAGAAGACGCCGTCCCTTATTGGGAAAGAATTAACACAGTTTTAGAAGCTGCAGGAATCAGGGTTTCTGCAGGAGCGGCAGAATTACATTCGATACCCGGGATGGATCCGCAAACAATAATAATGGAAGCAGATGCAGCGATGTATGTCTCGAAGTTAAAATCAAAACAAACACTCTCTCAACCAGAACTCGTTCTGTTCAATAACCTTTCTCCCCAACAAAAAGGAAACCTCGCTGAAATTAAAAGAAATGCGGAAGCGCGTTCCACGAAACTAGCAGGTTAACTATTATGGCGGATTTTGTGCATCTTCATAATCACAGCGAATATTCTCTATTGGACGGATTGTCGAAAGTTCGGCCAATGGTTGAGCGGGTCAAAGAGCTGGGGATGAATGCTTTGGCAATTACAGACCACGGTGCTCTTTACGGCGCTATTACGTTCTATAAGACATGTAAGGAGCTTGGAATTGAACCTATTATTGGATGCGAAATTTACATAGCGCAGGGATCAAGACATGAAAAAACCGTAGATGACAAGGACTATAATCATTTGATTTTATTAGCAAAAGATATAGCTGGTTATAAAAATCTTCTCAAGATAGTTTCAATATCCCATCTTGAAGGATTTTATTATAAGCCTCGAACAGACCTTGCGCTTCTTGAAAAATACAACGAAGGAATAATCTGCTTATCTTCCTGTTTGAATGGTTATGTATCAGAACCTCTGGTTTCAGGACAGGAGAAAGAGGCAACAAAAAGACTAGAGAGACTAACAGAGATTTATAAAGATGACTTTTATTTAGAGCTTCAAAGACATCTCAAAATAGAAGAGCAGGAGAAACTAAATCAAAAACTACTGGAACTATCGAAAAAATATGGCGTTCCAATTGTTGCAACTAACGACAACCATTACATCAGGCATGATGACGCGCAAGCTCAGGAAATATTGCTGTGTATCGGGACACAAACTACAATCAACACACCAAACAGGCGTTTATCAATGATCGATTCTCCTGATTTTTATATTAAGTCTTCTCAGGAAATGAGGGCGATGTTTATAGATCTACCAGAAGCCCTGGAAAATACAATCAAAATAGCAGAGCTATGCAATCTGGAACTTGAGCTAGGACACTGGATAATGCCCCGTTTTGAAGTGCCTAAAAAATTAACACCGGCAGAATACTTAGAACAATTAGTTAGTAAGGGACTAAAAAGAAGATATGGAACTATAACGGCAGAGATTAAAGAGAGAATAGCTATGGAACTTTCCGTAATTATTAAAAAAGGATATGAGGCATATTTCTTAATTGTTGCTGATTTCGTAAACTGGGCTAAGAACAAAGGAATCTCTGTAGGACCCGGGAGAGGATCTGCTGCAGGATCCGTAGTATCATATGCGTTAAATATTACGGACGTAGATCCATTTTTCTTCAATCTACCTTTTGAAAGATTTTTAAATCCCTTCAGACCTTCTGCTCCCGATATCGACCTTGACTTTGCGGACACTAGGCGAGATGAGGTAATCGAATATGTAACTGCAAAGTACGGAAAAGATAAGGTTGCTCAAATCATCACGTTCGGCACCATGGAAGCAAGACAAGCGGTGCGAGATGCGGGAAGAGCTTTAGGAATGCCGTATGCTGCCCCAGATAGAATCGCAAAAATGATTCCGCCTGGTTGGCAAGGACACGCAATGACAATAGATAATGCCCTACACCAAAGTCCAGAACTTTCCGTAGCTTATAGAACCGAACCAGAGACAAAAAAACTTCTGGATTTAGCTAAAAAACTCGAGGGTGTTGCTCGCCACGCATCTGTTCATGCGGCAGGCGTTGTAATCGCGGATAGGCCTTTGACAGAATACACTCCTCTTCAACAGGAAACAAATGGCGACAAGATTATTACTCAATATGATATGTATACAGTGGGAGAGGATGGGGTTGGACTTCTGAAAATGGACTTTTTGGGCCTACGCAACCTGACAATCATTGAAGAAACCTTGAACTTTGTCAAGCAAAATCAAAACAAGGAAGTGGATTTTTCAAAATTCCCTCTGGACGATAAAAAAACCTATGACCTTCTATCATCAGGAGAAACTACCGGGATATTTCAACTTGAGTCTCCCGGAATGCGCAGATATATTAAGGAACTTAAACCAACATCTATCTTTGACCTTCAGGCAATGGTTGCTCTATACCGCCCCGGCCCTATGGCTAACATACCCGAGTTTATATCGAGAAAGCATAACCCTAAGCTTATCTCCTATCCCGATCCACGGCTTAAAGACATCCTAAAACAATCCTATGGTGTTTTAACCTATCAGGATGACGTGTTACTTTCCGCCATTGCTCTTGCGGGTTATTCTTGGCTTGATGCAGATAAGCTAAGAAAAGCGGTAGGAAAAAAAATTCAGTCGGAAATGAGAAAGCAGGAAGAATTGTTTGTGGCAGGATGCGTAGCGAATGGAATGAAAAGAAACCGTGCCCGCGAATTCTTTAATTTAATTACACCTTTCGCGGGATACGGTTTTAACAAAGCCCACGCCGCTTGTTATGCAACAATAGCATTCAGAACCGCTTATCTTAAGGCTAACTTCCCCGTAGAATTTATGACTGCTCTTTTGACCGCTGAATCTCGAGGCACATCAGGCCCAACTCACAATGAAAAAATTGCTCAAGCAATAGCCGAATGCCGAAGAATAAAAGTAACAATTCTTCCTCCTTCCGTTAATCATTCTCTTTCTGACTTCTCGATTGAAGACAGTGAGAAAATTAGATTCGGACTTTCTGCGATTAAGAATGTTGGAACCGCTGCAATATCTTCAATTATTGAAGCGAGAAGCTCTGGCTCATTTATCTCACTTTCAGACTTTTGTCAAAGAGTTGACTCTCAAAAGGTTAATAAAAAAACAGTTGAGAGTCTGATAAAAGCCGGGGCTATGGATGAGTTTGGGAAGCGAGCCGCGCTTCTTTCTATTTATCAAGATGTTGTCGAGAAAATTGCAAAAGAGCAAAAGCAACAATCAAAAAATCAATTTGGTCTTTTTGATGACGAACCTAAGCCTTCCACGTCACAGTATGAAAAGTCTTTTTCATCAAGTATTGAAGAGTTCTCCGATAACGAAAAACTCCTTTTTGAAAAAGAGTTCCTTGGTTTTTTCCTTACGGATCATCCATTAAATCAACAGCTTGACAACCTGTTCAAGCGAACTACCCACGCTATCCCATCCTTATCAGAAGAGAAGGAAGGTTCAAGAATTAAAGTAGGTGGGGTTTTATCTACTGTCAAAAAGATATTAACCAGAAAAACTAATAGCGAAATGGCATTCGTAACCCTTGAGGATAATGTTGGATATAGCATTGAATGTGTCGTATTCCCCAAAATTTTTGAAGCTCTCAGATATAATCTGGTTAAAGATTCTATCGTAGTAATTGAGGGGATACTTAATTTTAAAGACGACGAACCGGTTATTATTGTAGACAATCTAGAAAAACTTGCGGCCTAATCTTTTCTTTGCTAAAATATTTCATAATTTATGCCCGTAGTCGCGCTCGCACCTGAAGTAATTACTACTATCGGAGGCCTTAGAATAACCAACACCTTATTGGCGACTATGTTTGTTGATATAGTTCTCTTAGTCTTAGTCTTCTATATTAAAACCAATATCTCGATAATTCCTTCAAGGATTCAATTGATAAGTGAGAGCGTGATTGGGTATTTTTACTCGCTAACAGAACAAATAGCGGGGAAATTTACTAATACTATTTTCCCTTGGTTTGCCAGTTTTTTTATTTTTATTTTTGCGGCTAATATTATTGGACTTCTCCCCGGTTTTGGGTCTATTGGTTTTTTTCATCACCTGCCTGCCGGTCAGGCAGGCGAAGAGGGTCGTGAGGTTTTTGTTCCTCTACTTCGCGCAGCTACGTCCGATTTTAATGTAACATTTGGGCTTGCGGCAGTTAGTCTTGCTGCAACTCATATTCTCGCCATTAAATATAATGGAATTATAGAGTATCTCAAAAGATTTTTTTCATTAAACCCCATTTTTCTTTTTGTAGGAGTTCTCGAATTAGTATCCGAGTTCACAAAAGTTATCTCGCTTTCCTTCCGTCTTTTTGGTAATATATATGCGGGTGAGGTAGTAATCCATACTATTTCGTCTTTGTTTGCATTCGTGGTGCCTATTCCTTTTTTGCTTCTTGAATCTATAGTCGCTCTTGTGCAGGCGCTAGTATTTTCTATGTTAACAATGGTTTTTATGACAATATTAATTACACCACACGCAAGTGAAGAGCATTAATCAGCGAATATGTTTCTAACAATTTTATACATGGAGAGGGCCCGCCGCCATTCAGGTTCGCCTCGTGGTTTACATCCACGCAGTCGAAACTTCATTTTGGCGGGCTTTAGAATCTCTAAGCTCTCAGGTTCGCTAAGAGCTTCTAAAGGGGGTGAGTATTAATGGAAATTTCAGTAACTGGTGGGTTAGTCATTGCTATAGGAGGAGCTTTTCCGGCTCTCGCAATTGGCCTTATTGGATTAAAAGCTATGGAAGCAATCGGAAGAAATCCCGAAGCTTCCAATAAAGTACTACCTGCAATGCTTTTGGCAATGGCATTCGCTGAGGCTATCGCTATTTACGCTCTTATATTAGCTTTCACAGGATAACAATTTCACGATTAGTATTATATGGAAATCTTGAAAAACTTTGGCTTTGAGCCTGTTTTCTTTACGGCTCAAATTATAAATTTCTTAATACTTTTTTTTGTATTCAAAAAGTTTTTATATAAACCCATCCTTAAGGTTTTAAAGGACAGAACACATGCTATTACTAAAGGCCTTGAAGATGCAGAAAATGCAAAAAAATCGCTCGAAGACGCAGAAGTTCAAAAGGATAAGATAATAGCCAAAGCCGCACTTGAAGCAGAAAAAATCATAAAAGAAACACGAACAAACGCACAGATTATTCGCGAAGAAATACTTAATAAATCAAGAGTGGAAGCTGAAAAAATTATTACCCAATCCCGTGACGCTGCACTTTTGGAACTTGCCGATGTGAAAGATCAAGCCCGTGATATTTCTCTTGAGTTGACACAGAAAGTTTTAGATCGAGTACTTGCCGAATTTTTTACGAAAGAAGAGAAAGAAAGGATTTTTGCACGTAATGTGAGGACGCTCACAAAGATATGAATAATGATCTATCCCGATTAAATCGGGATCTAATAAAAAAACTAGCAAGACTTACAATTCGCAACGGTAATGTAGACAAAAGAATCGCAAAATATGTTCTTTTAAGGTTAAGTCGAAAAGAACTTATATTCTATCTTTCCGCGCTCAAGGGAGCCATTTATAAAAATTCCGTACGTGCAATATCATCTCAAGAACTGCCTCCCAAAACAGAACAGTCTATTAGCACAAAATTTAAAGATAGGCTTGTTTTTTTTGAACAAGACCAATCGCAAAGCGAGGGAATAAAAATAATAATAGATGATACAATTATCGATCTGACTGTTAATGGATATGTCAATACGATGTTAGAACAATTAAAGACATAATGGCAAAAAGAAAACAAAACAACATTCAGGACTTTTTACAAGAATTAGAATCAAGAATAGAGAAGATGGACATGATACCTCGCGAGACGAACGTGGGAAAGGTCTTATCAATTGGAGACGGAATTGTAAATGCAAGCGGCTTGTCTCGCGCAGGATTCGGTGAAGAGGTTGAATTTGAGGACAAAACCCGCGGTTTGGTTTTTAATTTAGACGAGGACCGCGTATCAATTATTTTACTTAAAGAATCGGATTCACTATTTGAGGGAATGAGAGTTAAAACAACCGGGAAAACTCTTGGAATAAATGTTTCGGATAAGCTTTTGGGACGCGTAATAAATTCGTTGGGAGAACCTTTGGACGGCAAGCCTTTAAAAAGCGAGGGGAAATTTTATCTTTTAGAGAAAATCGCGCCGGGAGTCATTGAACGCCAACCCGTAGATACTCCGTTAAAAACAGGAATCAAAGCGATAGATTCTATGACACCAATAGGACGTGGACAGCGAGAACTTATAATAGGGGATCGGAATACGGGGAAAACCGCAATAGCAATTGACACAATAATTAATCAAAAGAAAAAAGACCTGAGTCTTCCTCAGGTTATCTGCATTTATGTAGGCATAGGTCAAAAAAGAGGAAATATTGCAAGAACCGTTACAAAACTTGAAGAAGAAGACGCTCTCGCCTTTTCAATAGTTGTTGCAGCAACCGCATCTGATTCACCGGCTCAGCAATTCCTAGCACCGTTTGCAGCCACGGCAATTGCAGAATATTTTATGGATCAGGGGAAAGATGTGTTTATCGTCTACGATGATTTATCAAAACATGCCTGGGCATATAGGCAAATTTCACTTCTTCTGCGCCGGCCTGCCGGCCGAGAGGCGTATCCTGGTGACATTTTTTATCTTCACTCAAGACTACTTGAGAGATCGGCCAGAATGTCAAAAGAAGAAGGAGGAGGCTCTATAACCTCATTCCCAATTATTGAGACGCAGGCAGGAGACGTGGCAGCTTATATTCCAACAAATGTAATATCTATAACCGATGGTCAGATTTACCTTGAGACAGATTTATTTAATGCGGGGACAAGGCCTGCTATAAATGCCGGACTGTCTGTTTCCCGTGTGGGAGGGGCTGCGCAAACAGGAATTATGAAGCAAGTCTCAGGTCCCCTAAGGCTTGAGCTTGCGCAGTTCAGATCTTTAGCAGCTTTTGTACAATTTGGGAGCGACTTGGATGAACAAACAAAAAAGCAGCTCGAACGAGGCCGACGCGTTGCGGAAATTCTTAAGCAGCCTCAGTTTGCGCCGCAAGACGAGGCGCAGCAAGTTGTCTCTTTATTTGCCGCATCTCAAGGTTTACTTGATGATCTTTCGATACAAAAAATTCGTGCTTTTGAAGCAAAAGTTCATGAGTTTATTATGGTAAAAAATAAAAAGTTATGGGCAAGAATTAGTTCTCGGGAAAGAATGGACGATAAAACCATGAAAGAGTTAACAAGCGAAATAGAGAACTTTAAGAAAACAATGAAGTAGATAATAGATATTAGATAATAGATACTGGGATTTTTTGCAACGAACCTAGTAGCTAGTATCTAGTTACTATTCACTAACTATATGGCACAGAATTTACAAATATTATTGAGAAGGAAAAAAACAGCGCAAAACATTGCGCAGATAGCACGCGCTATGGAGATGATCTCGGCCAGCAAAATTAAAAAAGCGCAAGGTGAAGTTGTAGCAAATAAGCCCTATGCTGACAGGATAACTAAACTAACATCATCAATAATCAGGCATGTGGACCCAAGTCAATTCGCGCATCCTTACATCTTGGGAAATAAAGCTGAAAAAAGTCTTGCGCTGGTAATATCTCCTGACAAAGGACTTTGTGGATCCCTTAACACAAATCTATTTAAAAAGATTCTTGAGATTGACAATAAGAATTTAAAGCTTATCGCCATGGGTCGAAAAGCAGGCCATTTTTCAAGGAGACTTAATTCAGAATTAATTGCAGAATTTAATATTGGCACTACTCTTCCTCCGTACAGAACTGTTTATCAATTAATCGAGGTCATAAATAACGAATATACCGGCGGTCATGTCTCATCATTTAAAATCCTATATACGGAATTCACTTCAATGTTTACTCAAACTCCTGTTTTAAAAAGTATCTTACCTATAGAAATGCCTAGTGAAGAAATAATACCCCTGCCCTATATATTTGAACCTAAGATTCAAGAGCTACTTTCTGAGCTACTACCCTATTATCTTGAAGTTATACTCTATAACTGCCTCATAGAAGCATATACGTCAGAACAGGCGGCAAGAATGGTAGCAATGCAGAATGCCAAAAATAACGCTCTGGACATCGCCGATTATCTAACGCTTATCTATAATAAGTCACGCCAAGAAAGAATCACAAACGAATTACTAACACTGTCAAGCAGGGTCTAGGAACGCTTAAAAATATGGCAAAAACAAATACAAACAAAAAGGCCGAAGGGTCAATAATCAGAATACAAGGCCCTGTTATTGATGTTTTTTTTAAGGACGACGTGCCTCAGATCTTTGAAGCTCTTGAAATAATACTTGACAAAGGAAAATTAATCCTTGAGACCGAGTTTGAGATTGGAAACAACGAGGTAAGAACACTTGCACTAGGCCCAACGGAGGGTTTAAAACGTGGACAAAGAGTAAGAAGAACAAAATCTCCAATTAAGGTTCCGACAGGTGAGAAAACGTTAGGAAGGATTTTTAATGTATTAGGTGAAGCTATTGATGGAAAAGGACCCGTAAATGTAAAAGCAGGAGGTCTTGAGCCCATTCATAAACCTGCGCCTCTACTTAGCGAACAAGCAACGGAGCTTGAAATGCTTGAAACAGGGCTTAAAGTCATAGACCTAATAGCGCCTTTTACAAAAGGCGGTAAAATTGGAATCTTTGGAGGAGCAGGGGTTGGAAAAACAGTAATAGTTAAGGAATTGATTCGCAATATTGCTATGGTCCATAAAGGTCATTCTGTTTTTGCCGGAGTTGGAGAACGTACTCGTGAAGGAACAGATCTATGGCTTGAAATGAAAGAGGCAGATGTCCTTGACAAAACAGTCATGTTATTTGGGCAAATGAATGAGCCTCCGGGGAATAGGCTTAGAATTGGACTGACTTCGCTGACAATGGCCGAATACTTCAGAGACGTAAAGGGTGAAGATGTATTGCTCTTTATTGATAACGTTTTCAGATATGCGCAGGCAGGAAGTGAAGTTTCAGCACTTCTTGGACGCATGCCGTCTGCTGTCGGCTACCAGCCAAATTTGGCGCAAGATATTGCGATGCTTGAGGAGAGAATTACTTCAACTAAGAAAGGGTCAATTACTTCAGTTCAGGCTATTTATATACCGGCAGACGATTACACTGATCCAGCCCCTGTCACAATCTTTGGACATTTAGACGCATCAGTTACACTTGAGCGTTCAATCGCAGAACAAGGACTCTATCCTGCAGTCGATCCTCTTACTTCATCCTCAAGACTTCTAGATCCAAATATTGTTGGTCAAGATCATTATGATGTGGCATCAGAAGTAAAAAGAATACTTCAGCGATATAAAGACTTGCAAGATATAATAGCGATCCTTGGAATAGATGAGCTTTCTGATGAAGATAAGCTAACCGTTGCTCGCGCAAGGAAAATTCAAAGATTTCTTACTCAACCAATGTTTGTTGCGGAGATGTTTACCGGAATGAGCGGTCGATATTCCAAAATTGAAGACACTGTCCGTGGGTTTAAAGAAATAATTGAAGGAAAACACGACAAATTACCGGAACAAGCCTTCTACATGGTTGGATCTATAGAGGAGGTAGCGAAAAATGTCGGATAATCTTTTCCTCGAGATGGTTTCTCCACAAGGTATTATTTTTGAAGGAGATATTGATCAGGTTACTCTGCCAACTTCAAACGGGGCAATTACGGTTCTTCCGCATCACGCAGCATTATTTACGAAATTAATTGAGGGTGAGATAGAAGTTGTGCAGGAAGGAAAAAGAACATCTTATGTAATAGCCGGAGGTTTTTTTGAGATAAACAATAACAAAGCAAGCGTCTTATCAGACTATGCAATACGGGCGGAAAGTATAGAAATGGCAAAAAGCGAGGAAAAAAAGAGACAGGCAGAACAAAAACTTCGCGAAAAGTTGACAAATGAAGAGTTTACAATCGCTGACAAAGATCTAAAAATGTCAATCCTTGAACTCAAAGTCGCTCAGAAGGTAAGGAGAAGACAACATTGATAATTGAAAATTGGTTTGATCAATTGATCAATTGGAAAACTTGGTTATTAAAAACTTATGAGTTCGAGATTAACACGAAGGTCGGAAAAGCAGAGCAAAAAACAATTATATGCCTCTGTCATTGGTATTGTAGTAGTAATCTTTGTTGCTCTAAATTTTGGTCCTCTTCTAATTTCTGGACTTGGAGGATTTATTGATACGTTATCCGGTAAATCAAAGCAAGTAACGAGTCTTCGGTCAGACGCAGATCTTCGACCTCCACAACTTGATCCTTTACCTCAGGGAACTACGGAAGAACTTATAACAGTAATGGGGAGAGCTTTCTACGAGGATGGGAAGGTTGAGTTATTTCTAAACAATTCCTCATATGAAATAGTAAGACTTAATAATTCTCAGGATTTTGAGATTGAAGACGTAAAACTTGAACAGGGCGAAAATATTCTTAAGGCCAGAATGATAAGGAATAATAAAGAGAGTGACTTCTCGCAAGACTATAAAATTTCCTACCTTAAGGATGAGCCAAAACTGGAAATAAGTTTCCCTAATGATGGAGCAAGCTTCTCAAAAGCTGATCAGGAAATAAATATTCGCGGTACAACAGATCCCGAGAATGCTGTCAAAATCAATGACTTTATAGCAATAGTTGATACTGAAGGTAACTTCTCTTATATTCTAAAACTAAAAGAAGGAGAAAATAAGATAAAAATAGTAGCAACAAATCTTGCTGGCAAAACCTCCGAAAAAGAACTCACCGTTTCCTACTCACCGTAAGCCACGTTAGAAACGCCCTTTCTAATCCCACTAAGGAAAAATAATTTTTAAAGAAATAAAATTATTTTTCTCGAGTTTCTAACGCGGTAAGCCACTTAATATCTCCCTCTGCCCCTGCCTGCCGGGCAGGCAGGGGCAGACAGGCAAGTACTTATTAAGGATGTTGTCGTGGGGTTGGGGGAGGTGGGGTTGATTTAGGACAGGATTATATGTAATATCGGCGCATGGGAGAAAGAGAGGGTGCTGATATTCAAAAAGAGCTTCAGGAACTTGAGATAAGAAAAGCCGAGGCCACTATCGGAAGAGCCTACCATTGCTTAATGATAGGACTTGCGATACTCGGATCAACTACTCTTGCGAGTTCCATTCCTGTAATTCTTCTTGAATTATTACCGAGATGGGCGGATATCACAATGGTTGCCGGAGGAGCGCTTACCGGACCCTCAGCGGTTCATGAAACAGGAACGACAAAAATGTGGCTTGAACAAGCAAGGGATAGAGTCAAAATCCAGGAAACAAAAATTGCAGAATACCGAAATACACAAAGCTGAACGTTCTGATGTTCTTGAGAATGTTAGATCGAAAAGATATTCTATCATTTGAAAGAATGATAGATTTGTGATGTATCGATACTAGGAAGCTCAATTTATACTGGAGAGTGCTTTTTTGAGTTCAGTTATTCTCTCCATATATCCTGGGACTTCTCCGGTCTCGCAATATCGAGCAACACGATGCATACATTTTTTACAAAATCCCTCAAGTATTATATCGTTCAGGTCGTTTAAGAAAATCCGATAATTGATAATGGTCGAATCATAATTAGAATCACAATTCGAACAGTAAACACTATTAAAAATCCTTTCTCTAAACTCTCCCCAATCGCCTCCAAGAATATTTTTTAATTTAGCTTCGGTAATCTCGATCTTATCTTGTTTCATAAGAAGAATATATAGAATAATGAAGCAAAAATCAAGCCGCCTCCCGCCACCCCGACGTCTATAAATTTCCTCGAAATGTTTACAATCCTGAGTACTTCGACTACGCTCAGGACCGAAGGACGTGGCGGAGGATAGATTATTCTCTACTAATCAAGAACATATACATCTTGTCTATAATCGCTTTCTCCGACGAATCGTCCTTCTCCTCGAATAACGGCCTCTAATGGTTTGCAAGCATAACATCCATTGCGAGAACAAACAAAATTTTTATCAGCTCTTGCTTGTTTTATCTTCAAAGCTATAGAAAAGACTCTGTTATATGCATTATCTAAGTCGGGTAACGGGACTTCAATAGGCTTATTATCTCTATCGAGATACCAATAACTTGCTTTCTTAACATTCCTATTTTGACAATTTTTAACCAAAAGGTGATAAATAGGTAATTGTAGAGAATTTTCTTTTTCATCATTTCTTCCTGTTTTAAAATCAATTATATGTAAACTATCGTCATCTGGTAGATACTCCAACCAGTCAATTTTCCCACATAAAATAATGTTTTCTTTTTCTGATAAGTAATAGTAGGGAAGCTCCTCTTTAATCTTGACTGCCTTACGCAAAATAGGGCCAGGATTATTAATTACTCTTTTGATCATTTCTATTCCTCTTTGCTTATATCCATTTTCTTCATCGCTGTTTTTAAATCCTCCGAAATCTCCGCTTACTTTTTTCCACGCTCTATCAAATTTAAACAGTAGCGACTCTTTGAATCGATCCTCAACAGAAAGTATAGAAATTGAATCAATGGTTCCATGTATGGCCTGACCTAGTGCAAGAGGCGGTTGCATCAGCATAATTTTATGTCCGCTTTTTGGATCTTTATAAACGTTGCTAAGAAAGTATGCTCGAGGACACTTAAGAAAATCTCCAATTGACGAATGAGAAACCCAAACAGCAGAATATTTATCCGCTAGCATTTAATTACCTTCCTTCTCAATCATTTCTTCAACTTTACTTTTTGCTTCTTCTAAAAGCTCTTTTGACTTTTTCCTCGCTTCATGCGACTTCCTCACCAACTCCGCAATCTCATCCTGCTTTTCCCTCGGCAAAACTGGAATTAAAATATTTCTTATTCGGTCCGGTTTCCAATGTGCAATTACAGAACCTCCGGCGTCTCGTTCTGCCTGCCATTTTCCGACTATCGAATTTATACATAGAGCAAGATACTCCGGCTCGATGCCATTTTTTGTTTTCATCCTCAAAATTCCACCCGAAATAACTCCTCCGATAGATTCTTTCAGAACATAAGCAATTCCAGGTGTTGCATCCTTCGTAAGTAAAACTTCTCCGATTTGTGGTTGATAGTCTACTCTCAATTGGTTGAATAAATCATCGCTCAAATATTTTTGGTCAGAACTATCTATCCCAAACTTTGAAAGACTGCTTACGCGAATAAACAATTTGCCTTCTTCTTGATATGCTTCACTCCCCGGCTCAAAACCTTTTTTTATACTTACTAAATCGCTTAAAACTTTTGCATTTTGATCTTTTATTTTTGAAATTAATTTTTGATATTTTGGCTGGAAATATTCCGCATCAATTCTGTCCGCATTTTGAACATCCGAAAAATTTACAACAAAACTCAAATCATCCTCAAAGTGAAAATCTTTTAGCCCCAGCTCCCCCAAAAGCAACTCTTCAGCTTGCCCATAATAAGCTTGAGCTTGAGCGATATATTGCCGGGCATTATTGATTAAGATAAAATTTGAATCTAAAACACTCCGTGAGGGAACTGGAAAAATAATTCTCTCGACATCGTGTACGTTTAATTTTGGCTGAGCATTTCCACTTATGCTTCGTAAGACCTGTTGTAATCCTAACTCAGAGTTTAAGAAAGTTAAGATATAGAGTTTATGTTGCGATGTAACACTTTTATCGAATTTTATTCCAATATTATTTTCACTTATATTACTGACATTGAAATCTTCGGGTATAACTGACACTATTCCTATGGTATTCCCAACTTTAGATAATACTAAATCATAAGGGAGTAGCTGAGATTGTTTAAGACGATTATTATCCTCCTCAGATATGTATATTAAATTATCTTTATCTATAAAAAAGTCTTTAAGGTCATTTATTCTTAAAAAGGGTACTCCTTTATCTAAATACGCTTCACTTTTTAGGGAGGACCCGAACGGACCGCTCACAACTTTACAACCTAAAGCTTTTAGAGATTGATGGTCAACTCTATTGATTTCCTGCATTAAATCCAAGTATTCGGGTTGAAAATATTCTGCATCCAGCCGGTCTGCACCTTCAAGTTGTGATTTTTGAATTACGGAGTGAATCATTTAAATAACTTTTCTAAAATAAATGTAGCGATTGCACCTATAGCTGCACCAATGGTAATTAAGATAAGCTGATCTTTGTTGTTTTCTAAAAATGATTTTCTTTCGCGTTTTTGTATAGTCTCTATAATACTAAAATTTCTAAAAG
>Ga0209542_10010879_pt1 | contig 16276 bp, 20 predicted proteins | sample RifCSPhighO2_01_FD_184028 | JGI IMG/M metagenome (GOLD analysis project Ga0209542, IMG submission 184028) | Soil microbial communities from Rifle, Colorado - Rifle CSP2_plank highO2_0.1 (SPAdes) (version 2) | ecosystem: Environmental > Terrestrial > Deep subsurface > Rock core/Sediment ...
AGACCTGCTTCAGTTTTAATATCTTAAAATGGAAGCAGGTCTGAAGACGTTACCTTTAGTGCTTTAGCAATCTTATATAGGGTTCTTACTGTAGGATTTCTTTCACCTCGTTCAATCATTCCCACATAAGTCCTGTGCATAGATAATTTTGCAGCCAGTTCTTCCTGACTTACACCCTGAGACTTCCTAATCTTTTGTAATTTGTCTCCAAACTTCTGGAGGATTTCCCTGTGTGTTATAGCTTTTCCCATCAATTATGATGGTAGAGACTGTCAGTATCATTCTCTACATACTCCCTGTATTCATCTGTGTTATAATTCTTAAAGAAATGAAGAAATTATTATTCCTCTCAATTTTGACATTTGTTGCTTTACTATTTCCTACTAGCGCTGCTTTTGCTCAAACTTCAGTTACAGATAAGAGAATCGTTATTGATGCAGGTCATGGTGGTTCTGATTCAGGTGCAGTTAATACTGGTTTGAAAGAATCAGATGTGACAAGAGATATTGCCAACAGATTAAAAATCAGACTAGAAGCCGATGGTGCAATTGTTGGTCTAACAAGAGATTGCGATTGTGACAAGTCAAACAATGATAGGTATACATTCGCAAACAACTTTAATGGCGATGTATTGGTTTCAATCCACTTGAATGGTTCAACTAATCCGTCAAAAGATGGTACACAAGGGTTGTATGGTCAGAAAACAAAGGATTTAGACTTTGCTAAAGTAATGCACCAAGCACTCTATCCCTCGTTAAATACAGTTTCTAACTTTACCGATTTAGGTGTTACTAATTTTGCTTCAGGAGTATTACTTAAATCCAATATGCCAGCAACAATTGCAGAAACAGTGTTTATATCTAACTCAAATGAATACACCCTACTCACTGATGGAACAGGAAATAGACAACAACAAATTGCCCAAAGTTTGTATCAAGGTTTAGTAAATTGGTTCTCAATTCCTCCAGCTCCTCCCAAAGGAGGGAAACACTAGCTAGAGATCGGCAGTTTCGTCAACTTTACGCAGTCTTTCAAAATTTTCAATCAGCTTTACTATATTTCTGGTAAAATGCAAGCATGGATTGGACACAGATCAAAATCAAAGAAAGTGAATATCAATACTCTGATCCCATTATCATTAAGAAATGGAATGGTGGGCACATCTCGGTTATTGTTGGGTATGTCAATAAACACCCCGAAAGAAATTGTATTTGTCTACAAAAACAATGGGCAGGTACAGGTGGTAAATTTGAAGAACAAAAGTTTAACATCAAAGACGGAGACGATTGGTTAAAGATCAAAGAAGCAATTGAGAAACTCTGGCCAGAACTTTCGCAGACACCTTCTGCGCAAGAGATTCAAAAGGCTATTGCCAAAGTTAGCCAAGAAACAGACTTATTGGAACTCATCACGAAGTACCCTGATCTATTAAGTCAAATTCCACAGGATATAAATATACTCTCATTACCAGAAGGCCAAAAGGAAGCTCTTAAAAGGCTTCTTTCAGTTGGTGGAGAAATTGCCAATTCTGTTATAAGGAAATTGGCAGAACAGCCGATTAAAGATATTGAAGAATTTGTAAAGTTGCTTGAAGAATTAAAACTCTCAACCATCAATTCTCTAGTTACTCATGTTACTTCAAGAATCAACTTTATTGATATGTTTGAGACTGTAATCCATCAGGATGAGTCGTATGAACGGAGAGGTTCAGGTTCAGTGCATAATTTACTAAAAGCCAACATCTGGATCGTGGATCGAAATTACTCAATACTGCATGATGATGAGACATTGAAGAAGATTATTCTTGAACAATGGGGAGAAGAAATTGATCCAGCGGATAAAACAGAAACTCGCCCCGATTTCCTTTGTATGATTGATCCATTGAGTGAGAAACAGGGATACAAAAGGTTAATCGTGTTGGAGATCAAACGACCAACAGTCAAAATAAAGTTTGCCCACATGGAGCAAGTTATGAAATACAAAACTATATTACAGAAATACTCAGGAAAACAAATAAACGAGTTCACTTGCTATATGATCGGGAGAGAAATTGATCCTGCATTATCAGCAAATGACTTTTCTGGTTCAGGATTTATTTCCAAGACTTATACTGATTTCATTTCTGAAGCAAGGATGTTTTATAAAGAATATCTCAAGATTATCGAAGAAGAAGCACTAGCGGTGTAAAGGATGACCTATCTTAAATAGTCTAAATTGGCTTCACCAGTTGCTATGGTAGCGTGAGAGTTAGGTGATAGTTTAGAGCTCTACTATAGTCCATATTGACATTAGTGGTTTACTTTGTTACTCTGGATATAGATCAATACAATTGATTCCCAAGTAAGACTTGGGGCGTTAATAAAGGTTCGTAAATACAATTGCGACTGACCAGAAATTTCTGGGAAGGTCGCTTTTTTTATGGAAGAAATAGAGAGATCAAACGATTTACATATTGATAATGATAAATGGAATTGTCCATATCTCCTCGCAGCCTGCTTCAATGGCTTACTAACTTTTGAGGGTGAACTTTTAAGCAATGGTATCCTTTACTGGCAGTTTTCCCCTAAAAATAAGGCACAGAAGCTCATAAACCAACTTTACACAAAGACAGAACCATCAATTCCCCTGTTAGATTTCATAAACGCAACAAATACCTTCTGGCAGCAAGTTTCTAAAGCTAAAAATGGAGGAATGAATTATGGAGGAAAGCACTCGTAAAGTAATTAGTTTTGTGAAGTTACGAGAGTTTATGAGAAACCCTAGCTTATCATTTGGTGAGAAATGTGTGTTTATAGACCTGATTTTGTATGCAGGTGTTGATGGTGAGGCGTTCCCTAGTCAAGAAACACTGGCTGAGGACATGGGCAGAACCTCAAGGCATATAAGAAATATCCTCAAGAGTTTGAAAAGTAAAAATTGGATAGATTGGGAAAAGCAAGGTTACTCACAAAGCAATAGATACTATATCAATGAGGAACTATATTTCCTTAATGATGTTAATGATAGGAAATCTACTTCCTCTGATTCTGGAACCGCATTTCCTTTACAAACCAGAACCCCATTTCCAGCTAATGAATATCAAGAAAGAAATCAATTAAAGGAATCATATAAATATGTTCCCTGCGACCAAAAAGGTTGTGATAAGGGTTACATAATTAACAAAGAAACAAATACAGCTAGGGTGTGTGGTTGTATACAGGGATGGATACGCAAACTAAATGATGGGACTACCCCCATTACTTAAAGTAACCATGAACAAATGCAAATTTATTAAACCAGATAAGAAACGATGCGAAGCCTTTGCCTTAAAGGAAGGACAGTTTTGTTACTTTCACTCTCAAGATATGGCTGAAGAAAGGCAGGATTCAGTTAAACGAGGCGGAGATAGTCCTAAACGAAGTTATGTGGTTGATGATGAAATCAAATTAGACACTCCCGATAAAGTCAGGGAGCTTATGGAAAAGACAATAAGAAACATGAATCAAAATAAGATCAGCGTCAATATGGCTAATGCCACAGGCTACCTTGCAAATATCTCATTAAAAGCTATTGAACAGGGTGACATGGAAAGGAGGATTGCAACACTTGAGTATGCGTACAAAATCAAAATACAAGCTAAATGAGCCATTTGCTAGCTTAAACCCTCAGGAGGCTTTAAGAGCCAGTCTAAAGGCTAGTTTAGAGCAGAATGATGAGTTAATTGATGAAATGTTTAGGCAGCTTCCCAAGGAGGTGAAAGATGAAGTTAATGCTTACTGGTCTTTGATGTTTCAAAAGACTATTTTGTATAACTATTACCTTGTTATCAGAGCAAATCTGGCAATCAGTTTTTATAACATATTTCTAGGAAATATCTTCAAGAGTGGAACAGAAGATCTGGAGGAGTTTGATACAGATATTGCTAATGAATGGTTTGAGCAGAGTAACAACATAAAAAAGCAGATTCAAGAAATTGATGTCGAAGCAAAAGGAGTCTTGAAACTGGAGCATTTCGAAGCCATGGCAGATTTAGCAGACCATTTTGACTTCTGGCTGAGCTTAATTAGTAAAATCGGCAAAGACTTTGGAACTTTACAGAAAGAAAGTACGTCAGAGGTGACAAAATAGCTATGGAAGTAATAACAATTACCAGAACAGTTCAAGTAAGAGCCTTTATAATTTCGCCTAATAATGCTCATGTCGTAGTAACTGATAGTGTTGAAGTTCAACGCCAGAAATTATCGGCCAGAGTAAGCTCGGGGGCATTGGAGGAATTTAAGCAACTTTACAAGACAGAGTATGGGGTTGAATTGGATAACCAGACAGCTATGGAAAAGGCTGGAAAGTTACTAATGTTAATGCGTGTGATTTACAGACCGATTAAAAAAGTATAGCAATTGAATTTGATACAAGGAGTCTGCATAATAGTAGTAGGAGTATAAACATGTACATACCAGAATATCTTAAATCATTACCATCAGGAGATTATGAACGTAAAAGCACAGATGATAAGGATCATCAAGTGGCCTCGCTTTCCCAGCAACGGACTAGCAACCAAAAACTGCATAAGGATAATGACATACCTCCTGCTAGTAAAGTGTACACAGAAGCAATATCAGCAAAAAAGCCAGGGCGGGCACAGTTCAACCAGATGCTGGATGATGTTAAGGAAGGCATAATCCAAGTAATAGCTGCTTGGGACTTGTCCAGATTATCCAGAAATCCTATTGATAGTGGTAGATTAAGCTGGCTACTGCAAACAGGCAGATTAAAAGCGATTGTTACCCCTTTCCGTATATATCTTCCAGAGGATAATGTAATAATTATGAGTGTTGAATTTAGCCAATCAAATCAATTTCTTCGTGACCTGTCCAAGAATGTAAAGCGTGGCTTGAGTGACAAGCTAGAGAAGGGCTGGAGGCCTGGACTTGCCCCAGAAGGATACCTTAATGATAATACTCATGGTAAAGGTAATAGTAAGATCAAATCTGACCCCAAACGATTTAAGATGGTACGTAGGATGTGGGATTTATTGCTAACAGGTAATTACTCTGTTCCACAAATTCTAACCACTGCCAATGAAGAATGGGGTTATAGGATGCGACCCCATAAAACAATGGGGAGTAGGCCAATGTCCCGATCTGGTCTATACCGCATATTTACTAACACATTCTATTATGGTGAATATCAGTATGGTGGAAACTGGTATGACGATGGAAACCACGAGAAGATGATTACTCCAGATGAGTATGACCGAGCACAGGCCATCTTAGGGCGTAAAGGCAAGCAAAGGCCAAAGACAAGGGAGTTTAGTTTTACAGGCATGATTTACTGCGGTGAGTGTGAAGCAACAATCACTGCTGAGGAAAAGATCAATAAATATGGTACACGTTACATCTATTATCACTGCACCAAGAGAAAAGACCCTCACTGTTCTCAAAGATCAGTAGAGTTACAGGAATTAAAAAAGCAGGTTAATGAGATACTTTCGAATGTAAATATCCCTGAGTCCTTCAAAGATTGGGCAATAAAACATCTCAATGATTTACATGATAAGGAAACGCAAGAGCAGGGACTTATAAACTCAAGCATAGATTCTGCCTACGCTGATTGTCTTGGAAGAATTAACAATCTGATTAAGCTCAAAATATCCCCTATGAACACTGACGGATCAGTTCTATCAGATGAGGACTACCAGCAGCAGATGATAGGGCTTAAAAAAGAAAAGAAACAGCTTGAGGGGCAAATGAAAGTCTTGGGTGAAAGGGTGGATCAATGGGAGGAATTATCAATGAAAACTTTTCAATTTGCACGCTATGCCAAATATCATTTTGAGAATGGTACTCTAATGGACAAACGCATCATCCTTCAAACCATTGGTTCGAACTTTATCCTTGAGAACAGAAAGCTGCGTCTTAACATACCAAAGCCATACATAGTGATTGAAAATAGTAAACCAGAGGTTAACAAAATTCTATCAATGTTAGAACTCGATGAAAATGCTGTCTTAACGCCCCGATTGGCACACGCTTTTGACCAAAGTCCTATCCTGCGGAGAGGGTGGGATTCGAACCCACGGTTGTGTTGCCACAACGATGGTTTTCAAGACCATTGCACTAGTCCGCTATGCGACCTCTCCAAAAACATTAATAGTGATTAGCGTTTAGTATTATAGTTAAACTCATAGATTATTTCCATAACTATTCTCTATACGCTATGTACTATACGCTATTTACTATCTGCTTGCTCGGAGAGCACTTATGATAACTGCAACATCAATTCTTTATACCTTAAATAGATATCCAACGATTAATCCTACAGTAGTTGCGATTGAACCTATGATAAATAGCTCAATCGCGCTTCGAAGCGGCTTGTGTTCAACTAGATACCCTTTTATGTACCCGATAATAAAAAGTCCTGTGAATGCTGACGCAACAGCAAATATCTTTGCAATGGGTTGGTCAAAGACCAATATTGGCACGATGGAAAAAGCTCCTCCCATCAGGTACGCAATAAACATTATAAGTGCCCCGATATGTAGATTGTCGTTATGTCTTCCGCTTTTATCCATCTGATGTACTGCTTTTTCGCTTGAATACTGACCTGCAGCCATTGACGACGCTTCAACCGTTACTGCGACCAGTGCGGCTAAAACTATGATTTCTTTATTGCTAACTCCGGTTGAGATTCCGATAACCACCCCTGTTGTTGAAACTATGCCATCCTGAAGTCCAAACATGAGAGAGCGAAGATAATCTTCGTGCAATACTTCTCTAGCTTTTTTCATATTTGTTTAATTGTCTCAAAAATGTGTTTTTTAATAAAGGGTCTTTTTGAAGCGGACCCGTCTCACCGTAGCTGAAGTCGAAGTTCGCCTTCGCTCTTACGAGCTTCGGCGAGGTGAAAGCGGAGAGGGTGGGATTCGAACCCACGCGAGCCTTGCGGCTCAGGAATTTAGCAAACTCCCGCAATGGACCAAACTATGCGACCTCTCCAAGTTAGCAATTAGCGACTAGCAATTAGCCGTTAGTATTATACATTACCATTGTTTTGTTTGCTACACTGATATTATGGATTTTCTAAATTTTCTCTTTCCAAAATACTGTATAAATTGTAAAAAATTAGGAGATTACATTTGTGCGAATTGTTTTGCTTTTATTGTTTTTGATACCGATGGAGTTTGTGCTGTTTGCGACAAGCCCTCTATTAACAAATTAACTCATCCGGGTTGTAAGAATAAATATTCGATAGACGGCGTATTTTCAAGTATCCTTTACAAAGGAGTTTGCAAAAAACTTATTTATAATTTTAAATACAAGCCTTATTTAACAGACCTTCGAGAAATTCTTTCGGATCTATTTTATGAAGGCTTAATCCAAAAACAGGAATTTTATGATGCGATTAAAAATTCGCAAAAACTAATTCTCGTTCCCATTCCTCTTTATTCCGGAAGGGAGCGCACAAGGGGATATAACCAGGCGGAAATATTGGCTGGGGATCTGTCTAAAAGATTAGGATTTAAAACGTTCAATATGCTAAAAAGAGTTAAAAAAACAAGTTCGCAAGTAACACTCTCAAAAAAACAGAGGAAGGAAAATATTAAGGGAGCATTTGAGCTCAATCTTAATTTGGAAAGCTACGCAAGAGGTGCATCCGCTTTTTTAGTAGATGATGTTTTTACAACTGGCTCAACCTTAACGGAAGCTGCAAAAATACTTAAAAGGAGTGGTATAAAAAGCGTTTGGGCATTGACTTTAGCCAGAGACTGAGATATAATTACGCTTACTGGGGATGCATTGCATCGACAGGAATGTACTTTAAAAACTGCAAGCCGACTTTGATTGGCAGTCGCAAAACACAATCAAAATATAAATGCTAACGATAATCGTTATGCGTACGCATTTGCTTAAACTTAAGTAATTTCGTACTGTTCATATTATCTTTCTCAACGAGGCATTATGGGCATAAATAAAGTTGAGCTATAGATAAAGAGTTGGTTGGCTTTTTATCCGAAAATTTCAACCTTTGCTTTATTTGTTTCCTGCCGGTTGGAGAAAATATTGCGAGATTTAAAAATTGGCTAAGCTTGTAGATGTTTTTAATTATACTTTCTTGGACTCCGGCTCACAGCCGGACATCTCCACCACGTCGAACGTGGCTCTGCCGCGTAAGACGTGAGTCGCGTTTGACGCGACCGCGTCTATAAATGTATTGCCGCTTAGTTAAGATATGGAAACGTCAGACGTTTCTAATAAATACTACGTTTATGTTTTATATAGCCTCCAAGATGGAGGCTTTTATATTGGATTCACAAGTAATCTGAAATTACGACTACAAAAACACGCTAAGGGGGAAATTGCTTCAACAAAAATCAGATTGCCGTTTAAGCTTATTCATTATGAATATTTTATAGATAAGAAAGATGCTTTAGCCCGAGAAGAATTTCTAAAGAGCGGGTTTGGAAGAAGGCAGCTTAAAGAAATTCTCAAGAGAACTCTAAGCAACTTTGCAAATGCCCACAAATAAACCTATAATAATTGCTTTTAACTTCTATTTTTGATACAATTCCGCAATGGTAACAACTGAGCTCCAAAGAAAGTTGCATGCGAACGACTATCCTCATGCTGAAGAATTGAGGGGAAGATTGATCCCAGTTTATCACCTAACTGACAATGACAACTTACCTTCCATAATGCAAACTGGATTATCTGCCTCTAGAGACAAGAGCAAAAACGGAGAGATATATAAAGAAGAGAGAAGAATAGTCGATGGGATAATTGATAGGTTCGTTTTTAAACTTTGGCCGGGATTCTCAAGAACCGATGCTATTTACGCTGATCTTGAACCGACAAGACGAATTGTGCCTTTTAGATGGCAAACAACAAATTTAGAAGTGATGGTTGACCCCAGTAAAGTTTTAGTTGTTGATCAATGGTATTATGATGAGACAAGAGAAGCTCTTGAACGGCATAAATTAAGGGAAGTAGTCTGGAATGCAAGGCAATACTGGAAGACAGCGGTAACGCTTCAAGAATATAAAGCTCGGGGTGGGGGATTATTTGCCATGCCAGAAATTATTATACCCAACCCGGTTGACATAGAAAGGCTAAGAGTATTAAATGATTGAAGAAGATTAGGCTAACTCCTGCTCGACATCGCGCTCGAGGTCTTTTTTCTTCTTTGCTTCTTTTTTCTGGTATTCTTTTTTTCCTTTTCCCAAACCAAGCTCCACTTTTATAAAATTTTTAGTTGTGTAAATTGAAAGGGGAACGATGGTTAGATCTGAACCTTCGGTTTTGCCCTTAAGTGCTATTATCTCTTTTTTGTGCAGGAGAAGTTTTCGCGTTCTTCTTTCATCATAATTTTCCGGCCTTGCATATTTATAAGGAAAAATCTTGGCGTTTATAAGATAAGCCTCAGAGCCGATTATTTTAACAAAACTTCCTTTTAAATCTGTCATTCCCAATCTAATTGCTTTTACTTCTGCACCATTTAGATTAATTCCTGCTTCAATTCGCTCGGAGATTTGATAATCAAAAAAAGCCTTTTTATTAACTATTTTCATACCCTAAATAATACTTCAAAGAGGAAGAAATGTAAATTCGCCAAAATCAACTATAGGGTGTATAATACAGATAGTATGGGATTTATAGAAAATTTACGAAGGCAAACTAGAGGAAAAAAAGAGGAAGAAATGAGAGCTAGTCAGTTGAGAGCTGATGCCGAGGCTGAGAGACATAGAAGAGAAAAGGATATAGAAGATCTTCATCACGGAAGGGTAAAACAATCAGAAGAATTCAAAATGAAAAGTTTTTTCCCTCAGTTATGTGAGGAATTGAAAAAAATAAAACCTGAGGTATTGGTCATTGAGAAAAGACCAAATAAATATGAATCAATTTATAATCTAGATGGTGTTCCCGCTACACGATGGCCCAACATTAAAGAAGATAGTATCTGGACAGGAATTATCTTGAGTTCCAGATATGTCAAGAAAAGTGTTTTTGAGGAGATGGGGTGGGGAAAATATGGGAATACTGGGCTTGACTATGAGAAAAGTATTATAGGTATTGAATTTACTTTCAATGGAGAAATCATAATTCATGCGGGATTTGGAGGCTCGACCAAATTAGCGCTCGGAGCATGGGAAGGGAATAGACAAATTCAAGAAGAGGCTCTAGGAAGGGCATTTAATAATCCAAAAAGAATTAAATATCATAAATTCCCCAATCTCACCGCCACAATTACAAGATAATTAAATACTTATTTGGTAGATTTTTCCACCCGAAAGAATGTAGATTTTTTTATCACTTTCTTTCACTTCAAAATCAGTTGCATTTTTAACTATAGGGTGTATAATGGCGTTGCCATGAGTTTTATAGAGAGAGAAAGACAAAAAAGGGAAGCTCGGGAAATTCGCGAAAAAGAAAAAAAAGAGAAGAAGGAAAAGAAAGATTCAGAATCTTACCACAGACAAGAAGAAAGAAACAGAAGAGCTACTGAAGTTCTCGCTCAAAGCGGCTTTGTTGGTTTGGTGAAAGAGCTTTCCAGCGTGGTTGATGGAGAAGTTTCCACTGCTGGTGGATGGACTTCTTTATATTGGGAAAAGGATTATGGTAACGGTACTCGAAAAGCTATTCATATTAAGGCTGACCCAAATGGAACAATAAGCTTAACAGGAGGATTATTGGGTAGCATTACACTTTCTCCGAACGAATGGAGAGATTCTCAAAAACGTGATCAAGCATTGGAAAAAGCATTTAAACATCCACAGAAGGTACATTTTGAGCCAGAATCGCATGGTCAGGGGTAATTTATTTCAAATCTATCTGATAAACTTTGCCGCCGGAGAGGATGTAAATTTTTTTGTCACTTTCTTTCACTTCAAAATCTTTAGCACTTTTTATGACATTTGTTTGATACTGTGCTTGATAAGAGCCATTCTTTGAAAGCATAGCAATTCGGGAGTTTCCGTTATCAAGAATGTAGATATTATCCGAAGACAAGTCAGTAAAAATTCTTGTTGGGTTTGAAAAAGGTTTATCAAGACCCGAAATATTTAAATTATCAGATTCCCCTTTAGTGAATTTTAAAATAGTTCCGTCGGAAAACAAAATCCAAATCGATCCATCTATGGCTAAGCTCTGAGCCTTAGAAAGATTAGGAGAAGTATCGTTTGGGAAATAATTATTTTTTGAAAACTCGCCATCAGAACTGACAAATTTTAAAATTTGCCCGTTTTTATCCAGAACATAAATATTTCCAAAATATACTCCCAAACCGCCGATATTTTTAGGAAGATCGTTTGAGTTTATTATTTTCTTTGTTTTACTGTCTTTTTTGTCTTCGGAAATTACCCCATCTTTTAGAAAGTAGATATTTTTATCATCTTGGGTAAAATATGGGGAGTCAGCATTTTTGAGGCCCAAAGATAATATCCGGCTTTGACTCTCGTCGACAATTTTTGCCGCAACCGAATTTATCTCGGATGCAGAAGTAAGCGCTTTATTCACTTTTTCCCGCAGTTCCAGCACTTTCTTTCCCTCTTTTGAATTTTTAGGGAATTTATTCTTATTATCATTTAAAATCTTCTCAGCGGCAGTAAAACTGTCTCTTGCAAGGTTTTTATTAAGATCCACAAGGCTTTGCCCTTCCTCATATTTTTTTTGAGCCTGAGGATAGACTTGTCTAAAGGCAGCCTGCCTTTTTGTATTGTTTTGCGCGGAAATTGCAAAAATAACAGTAAGAATAAGTATGAGCATTACAACTGCGGCAATAGTTAAAAATTTTTTTTTTGGATGTTCTAAGTTTTTTAACTTTGGAAATTTAAGCTTATCGGCAAGAGGATAAAAATAATCTGTAAAGCTCTTTAAGCCTCTTGGTTGAGAGGTAGTATCAATTTCCTGTTGGGCAAGTTTTGCGTCGGATAAAATTAAATCTTCTTCTTTTTTCTTAATTTCGATTAAGATTGCGGCTGCTCCTCCTTTTTCTTGTCTATGGATAATAGGTGCTAAAGCTTCGGCTATATCGCTTGGCGGTTGATGATCTAAGGCAGATACTAAAATGTTTGTAGAAATTATATCCTTGAACTGCTTGGTCTGAAGAATTACTAAATCTGCCTCTTTTAAAATTCCCGATGAAGCTTTTAGCTCATTTTTATCCGATTCTAAAATAATTCCAAATTCTTCACTTCTTTTTAAAGTAACTTTTCCCTCTCCTTGAATAAAAACATACAAAACATGATCGACAATTGAACCTATGATAAAGGAGCATGCTACATTTTCCGGAATCTTTTTGATTGTCGTCTGTACAGATTTTTTAATCGATTCTAAATCTTTTACTTCCAGTGCAAAAAATTCCTGTTCTAAGGTTTCCAAGAGTTCTTTACCAAGTATATTTAAGTAATCTTTTTCTTGTGTTTCTTCAGCTTCTTTTTCTAAGGACAAGACAGCAAATAGCCTCCCTGCATTATAAGCTTGAGACCAAGAGGACTGCGATGGAGTGGCAACAATTTTTGCAACAGAGATATTTAAATCTTGCGGCATAGCTTTATTTGATTATAGTATAGCAACTGCAGCCAAAAAAAGCGAAACGGCAAGAATTAAATGTACTACAGATATAATAAAAAGCATATGAGAAGTTGACGGAATATATATGATTTTATTCATGGCTCTGACTTGGTTGATGATAATAAAAGAAAAAATGGAATACATAAAAATTAATAATAGCATGATTATTTTTATCCAAATATTTACGTTTAAGAATAAATTTAAAGTATTAAAATTATCCACTTCCTTCTCCTTTTCCAATTGAATCTGCGATAACATGCGCGACACCAGACGGATTTGGGATCCCAATTCCTTCCAGGTTCTCTTTTCCTCCTGCGGTTTGAATAAATACATCCCCAAAATTAAAAAGGGATCTTAAAAACCCTGTTTTAATATAATTAACGTCCTCGATTAGATTTAATTTAGTAAATGCAACATCATGATATAGCAAGCCTGAATAATCAATATCAACTATTCCTAAATTCGTAATAATTAAAATGTTGTAAAACCATTTCATGAAATTTATTAAAACATAAGCAAAGGTTGTTAGATAGTAAAATAAGATTAAGATAGTAATTAATCCAGCGGTAATAAATGGCAATGAGATATTCACAAAATTTGAAGTTACCCAAATTATTATCGGAAAAATAACAAGAATTACAGAAATTGTTATCCAGGGGAAATTTGTTATAAAGTGAGCTCTTAAAAATAATATTATTTTCTCATCTTCTTTCTGATTAGAAAATGATACCTTTCTAGAAATTTTTAGATCCCTTTCTAGTTGAGTTTTTTTATGATGATTTGCCTTTTTTTCAAGAGAGCTGTCTATATTTACTTTACTCTCCTTTTTTGCGATAAAAATATCAGGCATGATAATAAATTAAAAATTAAAAATGAAAAATTAAAAATTTACGAAACTTAGATTAGTTTCGCTCTATATTAAATAAAGGTCCGACAATTTGTATATTTGCCGGAGCCCTAAGATTAAACCAATCCTTAAATTCGGAGCCTGAAAACGAGCTTCCGCCAGCATCACCTGAAACAGTTACTGAATTCACTCTTCCTCCTGCGAAATCAACACTTACGGAAACATCCGAAACACTATTATATGGAGTTATATTTCTTGCCCGAAGCTCGGATTTTACACGTTCTTCATTCCAAACCTCGCCGCCATAGGGATGAGGCTTGTCCGTCTGATACAATTTTTCCTTAGTTCCCGAATCTGCTCTCGCCAAAAGAATAACATTTGCAATATCTGCTACCTCCTCAGGCCTAAGCCAGGCAGTTTTGTTGTATTGCGATCTTGACCCCCAGTCGCAATAAAACCAAGGGGAGTCTTTGTCATATGCATTGCTTTGAAGATCTCCAAAACTTCCAACAGCTCCTGTTGTAGTGTCTGTAACTCTTTTTGTCCAGGCCGTTGCCGACCAGCCAGGAAGCTCTGATGTTGGGAAGGCGTACCCTCCATGAGTCGATGAGTACCATGCTTTTATCGTTTGTCCTCCTTGTGTCATTACCTTTCCTCGTGTTGCTTCAACCGCAGTATTCCAGTTACCTCCCTTTTCACCGTCCTGAAATACCTGACAGCTTTGCGAATCGCAGATAGATCCTGTACCATTATTCGTGTAGACCATTGCATATGATCGTGCAGCAATAGCTTGTGCCTTAAGTGCTTCCATGCCGCCATTATCGCCCCATGAGTTTGGTACCTCGTAAATTCGTTTTACATAATCCTCTATGCTATATGTTCCATGATTATCAACTCTAATTTGAGTATTTACGTCAATGTCCTTAAGTTCATCAAAATTGTAATATGCATGAAGAATTGTTGAATAATCTTGATTTGCCCTGGCCCTTCCATACGCGCCATATTGATTAAGACCTGTTCTGTTGGGGACACCGTAAGTGAAGAAAGCTAGTCTTGGACTAAATCCCGGGTCTTTATCTCTATCATCAATACATGCAGGAGCAGCGGTTCCCGCGGATCTTGGAATGTTTAAGCCTGCTAATCTTTGGCCTAATATTTGCTGCTGTTTTGCAGAGAGCTCTGCGATTTTGCTTGATAAGCCCGCTTGGTATTTTTTAGCACCGGAAACTACTTCGTCAAGTTTTGCAGATTGTTCGTCCAGACTTAATTGTAAAGAGGATAATTGCCTTTTTTCATTTTCAAGACTTTTCTTTTTCGTCTGAAGATCTTGGATTGTGATAGCAATATTTGTGATTATCGCTTTATCCTGATTTGTGGCAGCCTTTTGATAAGCTAAGATTTGAGTAATATCGGTTACAGAAGAGGCTGAGAAAAATATCCAAATAGGCGAGTTGTAATAAGATTTTATATAAAAATCGCGTATTGCTCTATTTAGAATTAATTCCTGCTTGGCTAAATTTTTATACCCCTCGTTTATATTTTTTTCTTTAATCACTATGTCATTTTCTATAAACGATAACCGATTTTTGATTCCGTCAACTTGCTTTTTTAAACTGTTAAGCTGAGATTCAAGCGGGGTAGTTGCTTTTATAGACTCATTTAGAGAAGTTGTTAAGTCCTGGATTTGTTTTGTTATATCACCCAGTTCGTCCGAGGAAGATTTAGGCACTTCAATAAAAAAAGATACGGTAAAGAGTAATGTTAAAATTATAAGAAAAATTAATCTTCGCATAGGGCTTACCTATTATAGCAAAAAAAATTTCTCTTCTTGCCAAAAGAGAAATGATGTGATAGTATTTGCGTGAAATATGGAAGAATCGGCATTTCCAACACCTGCCATAAATAAAGCCCCAAAGAAATCTAAGCGTTTTCTTTTTCTCATTGCGGCAATTGTAATTGTTATCATAATTATTTTTGCGGGGCCCCGTTTTTTAGGATCAAAGAATAATAAAGAAAATTCCAAGATTACGCCAACTCCTACAGAATTTCAAATTCCAACAGATACGCCGGAGCCAAGTCCTTCGGAAGAGCCAACCTCAACACCAAAACCAACCAGTTCTCCTACACCAAAGCCCGCTTCAAATCCGATAGATAAAACAACAGGTCTTGATAGAAGTAAGCTTTCGGTAGAAGTTCAAAACGGGTCAGGAGAGGCAGGAGGAGCAGGAAAGGCAGCGGGAATATTAAAAGATCTTGGATATCTTGCTTCTACGGGAAATGCGGATAATTTTAATTACAGTAACGTAACTATTCAAGTCAAAAGTGCAAAAAGCGATTATCTTTCGCTTCTTAAGAAAGATTTGAGTGCAAGCTATACAATAGGATCCTCCTCTTCTGATTTATCTGCAACTGCCTCAGCAGATGCGTTGGTTATCATCGGCAAGTAACCTGCCTGCCGGCAGGCAGGTTGACCCCGGTCTTTCTTTGGTACATAATAGTTGTATGAACTCATTTGATGTTGTTGCTGTTGGAAATGCAACGCTTGACATTTTCTTATGGGTTCAGGAGACAAATAAACATTTCCGTTTAAACGAAGAGACAAAAGAACTTTGTATAAAAGCGGGAGACAAGGCTCTCGTCGATAACGCTTATCTTGTGAGCGGAGGAAATGCCGCGAATGTATCTGTTGGACTTTCCAGAATGGGTTTTAAAACAGCGATCATTGCGGAAATTGGCGAAGATGAGTTTGCGCAGAAAATAATAAATTCTCTTGCAGGAGAGGGAGTTTCCGAAGCTTTCCTTCAAAAAACACACAATAAATCTTCTTCTTTTTCTGTTATTATCAATTACAAAAGTGAGAGAACGATATTTGCAGAAGCCGTAG